>Ga0222423_1001353_pt1 | contig 11304 bp, 11 predicted proteins | sample 3A0metagenome_FD_182472 | JGI IMG/M metagenome (GOLD analysis project Ga0222423, IMG submission 182472) | Enriched microbial communities from leaf-cutter ant dump, University of Wisconsin, Madison, United States - 3A0 (version 2) | ecosystem: Environmental > Terrestrial > Nest > Insects nest >...
CTCGGTGCCCGAGTTGACCATGCGCACGACCTCGACCGAGGGCACGACCTGCGTGATGGTCTCGGCCATCGTGACCTCGGCCGGACACGGCGTGCCGAACGAGAGGCCATCCTGGATCGCGCGCGCGACCGCTTCGCGCACGTGCGGATGGTTGTGGCCGGCGACCATCGGTCCCCACGAACCGACGTAGTCGATGTAGCGCTTGCCTTCCACGTCCCACAGGCAGGCGCCGTCCGCGCGCTGCGTGAAGAACGGCTCGCCGCCGACGGACTTGAACGCGCGCACCGGCGAATTCACGCCGCCGGGGATGCGCGCGAGCGCGCGCTGGAACAGATCGTGGTTGGTGGTCATGCAAGCTCCGTGGAAAGGCGGTCGGCCATGCCGTCATGCGGCACGGGCCGGAATCCGTTTCACCTGATGGAAAAGCACCATGGATTGCGGCCCGTCCCGCAACGACGGCGATGGAACGAGTCCGATATTGTCTTACGAACGTGCCGCATCGAACAGCGCGGACAAGCGCCGCGCCGCGCCGCGCACGTCGTCCGCGGCGAACAGCGCCGAGATCACCGCGACGCAGTCCGCGCCGGCCTCGATCAGCGCCGGCGCGTTGTCGGCCGTGATGCCGCCGATCGCGACCAGCGGCTTGCCGAGCCTGCGCGCGTCGCGCAGCAGGCCGGTCGTGGCGCGGCGCGCGTGCGGCTTGGTCGGCGACGGGAAAAACGCACCGAAGGCGAGATAGTCCGCGCCGGCCGCGGCCATGCGCCGCGCGCGTTCGAGCGAGTCGTAGCACGAGGCGCCGATGATCGCGCCGCTGCCCAGGCGCGCGCGCGCGTCGGCGAGTGCGCCGTCGTCCTCGCCCAGATGCACGCCGGCAGCGCCGACGGCCAGCGCCAGCTCGACATCATCGTTGATGATGAGCGGCACGCCGAGGCGCGTGCACAGCGCCTGCAGCGCGTGCGCCTCGTCGAGCCGGCGCGCGGCGTCGGGCGTCTTGTCGCGGTACTGCAGGACACGCGCACCGCCCTCGAGCGCGGCCGTGCAAACCTCGACGAGATCATCGCGCGGGCCGTCCGTGATCGCGTACAGGCCACGCAGCGCGAAGGGCGACTGCGTGCTCATGGCCGCGCCGCGCTTTCGCCCGTCGCGGCGAACTGCGAGAATGGGCGGCCTTTCCCCAGCGATTCGTGCCGTTTCATGTCGACTCCTGCTTCCGATGCGCCATTGCGCAGCTTCATGTGCGTGGTGTGCGGTTTCATCTACAACGAAGCCGAGGGCTGGCCCGACGACGGCATCGCCCCGGGCACGCGCTGGGAAGACGTGCCCGAGACCTGGACTTGCCCCGACTGCGGCGTGACCAAGTCCGACTTCGAGATGATCGAACTCTGAAAGCGCGTGCGCGCGGCACGGCCCGTGCGCGGCGTCATGGTTCGAGCGCGACCACGCGGTAGGCCGCATTGCGGTACAGCTCGCGGCCCTGCAGCGGACTCGTCGCGGGCACCACCGCCGTGCGGACGCCATAGTCGCGCTGCAATGCGCGGAATCCCTCCGGCGCCATGCGTGCATAGGCCGCGTCGAGTTCGCCGGCCACGTCGCGGCGCGTCGATGCGGGCGGCAACTGGTGCGCGGTCACGGCATCGAGCCGATGCAGCCATTCGGCCAGACCCGCGCCGCCGTCCGGATTGATCTTGAATTCGACCAGCGTGGATCGATCGCTCCACGCCGCGAAACCGATCTGCCCCGGCGGCGTCACGTACAGGCCCTGCGGGCCGTTGGCGCGGATCCAGCGGGTGACGTCGGCCCAGTCGGTCGGCGCCTGCGAGTCGTCGCGGATGCGCAGCGTCGGCGGTTCGTGCCGCGCCCAGCCGCTGCCCAGCGTCGCCACGGCCAGCACCACCGCCAACGCGACCGGCCAGCGCTCGCGCCGCTCCATCGGCGCGCGCGGCGCGGCGAGCAGCGCGAACGCGGCGAGCACCGGCACGAACAGGCTCAGGCGCAGCAGTTGCAGGCGCGCGATCCAGCCGGTGTGCAGCGCGTAGTAGTCCAGGTAATGCAGCGCGGTCAGCGCCATCAGGACGCTGGTGATCCACAGCAGCGGCCGCAAGCGTGCCGCGCGCGCATCGCCCTGCGCACGCCAGCGCCGCCACAGCGCGACGAAGGCGCCGAAATAGACCAGCACCGCGGCGACGCGGCTGGCGCGGAACTCGAAATGCTGCGGCATGCGGAAGGCGACGTCGTCGGTCCTGGCGATGCCGTTGACCAATCCTTCGTGCAGCAGCGCCCAGGCGTCGAGCAGGGCCGGACTGGTGATGACGACGGCGCAGACGAGGCCCGGCAACCAGCGCCGTGGTTGGCGCAGGACACCGGCGCGCGCGGCGACGCCGGCGAGCACGAGCAGCCACACCGCGCCGATCTGCAGGTGCACCAGCGCGACGCCGCCGGCCAGCGCGAAGGCGAGATTCCAGCGTTGGCGCACGATCGCGGCGATGCCGAACAGGATCAGCGCGTGGGCGAACGTGGGCGGCATGATCGGGCCGTTGCCGAGAAAGCGGTTCGCCTCGACGCCGTGGTCGAGCCAGGCGAAACCGATCGCCAGCGCCACGCCGAGCAGCAGGCGCCGCCCCGGCGCGAGGCCGAGCACGGCGCCGAGCCGCCAGATGCCGGCGAAGATCGCGGCGAGGCCGAGCACGGTCAGCAAGGCGAACGCGCCATGCTCGCCGAGCAGCGCCGACAACATCGCCGCGACCCAGGTGAAGACGTGGTGGTGATGGAGCCGGATCGAAATGCCGAAGTCGCCGGGCAAATAAGCCGGATCGAGGATGCGGCGCAGCACCGGCAGCAGTCCCGCATGGTTTTCGCCGCCGAAGCGGATGCCCTCGTCGAGCGCGATCGCCAGCGCGGTGCAGGCCAGCGCCATCGCGGTCGCGGCGAGGATTGCGCGCCAATGCGGTGCGGGCGCGGGCGCGGGGTCGTGCGCGGAAAGTGTCGTTGCCATCCGCACGATGCTAACCCGTGCGCGCCGCCGGATGCGCCCCGGCGCGTCGCTCCGGCACACTAGGCGACGGCGCCGCAGGTCGCGGCGCGCCCTGGAGGAGTTCGTGCCCTTGATCGTCGACGCGGTCATTCCCTGGGTCGACGGCGATGATCCGCTGCATCGCCAGCGCCTCGACGCCTATCTTGCCAGCCGCGGCGGCGCGCGGCCGGCCGCGGCGCGCGCGACGCGCTTCCACGATGCCGGCGAGCTGGACTGGTGCGTCGCCTCGATCCTGCGTTTCGCGCCGTGGTTCCGCACGATCTTCATCGTCACCGACCGGCAGGTGCCGGCGCTCGTCGCGCGCCTGCACGGCACGCCGCTGGCCGGACGCGTGCGCGTGGTCGACCATCGCGACATCTTCGCCGGCCACGAAGATTGCCTGCCGACCTTCAACAGCCGCTCGATCTGCAGCCTGCTCTGGCGCATTCCCGGGCTGGCCGAGCATTACGTGGTCTTCAACGACGATTTCTCGATCCTGCGCCCGGTCGCGGCGGATGCGTTCTTCCGCGACGGCCGCGTCGTACTGCGCGGCGCCTGGCACGCACAGGCGGCGGCGCGCGCCTCCACGCCGCTGCGCGCCTGGCTGCGGCGCCTACGCGGCGATGAGCGCGATCGCGCCGGCAATCGCCAGGCGCAGGAACTGAGCGCGCGGCTGGCCGGTTTCGCACAGCGTTACTATCGCCTGCCGCACGTGCCGTATCCGTATCGTCGCTCGACGCTGCAGGCGTTCTTCGCCGCGCACCCGCAGCTGCTCGAAAGCAACATCGCGCACGCGCTGCGCTCGCCCGCCCAGTTCCTCGCCGAAAGCCTCGCCGCGCACCTCGAAATCGCGCAGGACAACGCCGTCCTCGGCGATCGCCTGCGCGTGGTGCAGCTCAAGCCCGGCGAGCAAAGCACCTGGCGCCTGCGCGCCAAGCTGCGCGGCGCCGATCGCGACGAATCGGCGGCGTTCGCCTGCGTGCAAAGCCTGGATCGCGCTTCCGCGGCGCTGCGCGCGGAGATCGCGCAATGGCTCGACCAGCGCATCGGCACGCTGGACGCCGCTGCCGCGTCGCCGGCCTGAGCCGCGCTGCCCGCGCGGCGCCACCGGTTGTCGTCATTTCGTCATGTGGATGTCGCATGCGCGGCATCCGCGTCGGTTGCAATGGACGCAGTCCATCGACGAGGAACCTGCAGTGCGCGTTTTCTTTCCGGCCGGGGATGCCGGCTTCGACAACGAATCGGACATGCTCGTGCCATACCGCTGCGGGCTGCCGTTCGCGCTCGACATCGACGCCGCCGCGCCGGGCGGCGGCGCGACGCCGGATCAGCGGTTGATCGTCATCTCGTCGCCCGGCGACAAGCCGATCGCGCGCGACTGACCCGCGTTGAGTTCGAGCACGTAGCGCGCCGGCGCGCCGCTCGAATAGGCCGGGCACGGATCGGCGAGGCAGGGCTGCACGTCATGCTGCACGCTGACCAGGTGACGGTCGGCGTCGAAAAACAGCATGTCCAGCGGTATTTTGGTGTTCTTCATCCAGAACGCGCGCGGCTCGTCGGTATCGAACACGAACAGCATGCCGTGGTCCCTGGCCATCTCGGTGCGTTCCATCAGGCCGTGCTCGCGCGAGGCGTCGTTGTCGGCGATCTCGATCGAGTAGCGCTGCCCCTTGAGCTCGACCGAGGGGCCGGACTGGCCGCAGGCAGTGAGCGAGGCGGTGAGCGCGGCGAGGAAGGACAGGCTGCGCGCGGACTGCGAAAGACGGTTCATCGGAAGTCTCCGGTAATGCCGGTGGAAAAGCCGCGCGCTCAATCGAGCGCGTAGCCGAACTGCTGCTTGAACTGGTCGGCGAATTCGGCGTAGCCGAAACGCTGGTTCTGCGTGCCGGGATGCTCGATCTTGAGCGTGCCCATGAGCGAGGCGATGCGGCCGACGGTCGGCCAGTCCATGCCGCGGGTGAGGCCGAAAATGAGGCCGGCGCGGTAGGCATCGCCGCAGCCGGTCGGATCGACGATGCGGCGCTCCTGCGCGGGCGGGATCGCGTGCGTCTTGCCGTTTTCGTAGACGCTCGAACCCTTCGGACCGCGCGTGACGATGTAGGCCTTCACGCGCGAGGCGATGTCCGACTCGCTCCAGCCGGTGCGCGTCTGCAGCAGCTGCGATTCGTAGTCGTTGACGATCGCGTAGTCGGCCTGCTCGATGAAGGCGCGGAATTCCTCGCCGTTGAACAGCGGCATGGCCTGGCCGGGATCGAAGATGAAGGGAATGCCGCTCTCGGCGAACTCGCGCGCGTGCTGGAGCATGCCGTCGCGGCTGTCCGGGGCGACGATGCCGAAGGTCACGCCTTCCACGTCCTTCACGTGGTGCTCGTGCGAATTGAGCATCGCGCCGGGATGGAAGGCGGTGATCTGGTTGTTGTCCATGTCCGTGGTGATGAAGCACTGCGGCGTGAACAGGTCGTCGTAGACGAGGACGTGGTCGAGGCGGATGCCGCAGCGTTCCAGGTGTTCGCGGTACGGGCCGAAATCCTGGCCGACCGCGCCGAACGGGATCGGGTCGTCGCCGAGCAGCTTGAGGTTGTAGGCGATGTTGCCGGCGCAGCCGCCGAACTCGCGGCGCATGCGCGGCACGAGGAAGGACACGTTGAGGATGTGCACCTTGTCCGGAAGGATGTGGTTCCGGAACTGGTCCGGGAAGACCATGATCGTGTCGTAGGCGAGCGAACCGCAGATCAATGCAGACATCGTGGATTTCCAGCGTCGTGTCGGAGGGGCGCCGCAGCCGCGGCGCGCAAAGCGGGCAAGCTTAACCGAGTTGCAACCCTGGCCGAAGCCGGACCGGCGAAAAGCGGGAGATTGGAACACGAAGGACACGAAGGACACGAAGAAGCAACAGTCACCGGGTTCCTGCTGGAAGACCCGTATCCGCTTCGGCCCGCCGAGGGCGCCTGCCGCGGCATGGGTTGCCGGCTTTTGCCTCGTGCCCCTCGCATTCTTCGTGTTTGCGCCTTCGCCTCGATTTGTGCCGACGAGCGCACGCAAATCCGCGTCGAAAAAGGCTTTTTTAACCTCTTCGTCCTTGCCCGCACGCGCCGCAGTCACTAGACTGGCGCGCTTTTCCCCGCACCAAAAAGGGCTCGCGCCGCGTCATGTTCAAAGGTCTCCGCGGACTGTTTTCCAACGATCTCTCGATCGATCTCGGCACGGCCAACACGCTCATCTACGTGCGCGGCCAGGGCATCGTCCTCAACGAACCTTCGGTGGTCGCGATCCGCCAGGACCGCGGCGCGGGTGGCCCGCGTTCGGTCGCCGCGGTCGGCGCCGACGCCAAGCGCATGCTCGGCCGCACGCCGGGCAACATCGCCACGATCCGGCCGATGAAGGACGGCGTCATCGCCGACTTCACGATGACCGAGGAAATGCTCAAGCAATTCATCAAGAAAGTGCACAAGGCGCGCATGTTCCGGCCCAGCCCGCGCGTGCTGGTCTGCGTGCCCTGCGGCTCGACCCAGGTCGAGCGCCGCGCGATCAAGGAATCGGCCGAGTCCGCCGGCGCGCGCGACGTCTACCTCATCGAGGAACCGATGGCCGCGGCGATCGGCGCCGGCATTCCGGTGCACGAGGCGCGCGGCTCGATGGTGCTCGACATCGGCGGCGGCACCAGCGAAGTTGCCGTGATCTCGCTCAACGGCGTGGTCTATTCGCAGTCGGTGCGCATCGGCGGCGACCGCTTCGACGAGGCGATCATCAACTACGTGCGCCGCAACCACGGCACGCTGATCGGCGAATCGACCGCCGAGAAGATCAAGCTCGAAGTCGGCTGCGCGTTCCCGCAGTCGGAAGTGCGCGAAATCGAAGTCTCCGGCCGCAACCTCGCCGAAGGCGTGCCGCGCATGTTCACGGTCAATTCCAACGAAATCCTCGAAGCGCTGCACGAACCGCTGTCGGGCATCGTCAGCGCGGTGCGCAGCGCGCTCGAACAGACGCCGCCGGAATTGTGCTCGGACGTCGCCGAGCGCGGCATCGTGCTCACCGGCGGCGGCGCGCTGCTGCGCGACCTCGACCGCCTGATCTCCAAGGAAACCGGCCTGCACGTGCACGTCGCCGACGACCCGCTCACCTGCGTCGCGCGCGGCGGCGGTCGGGCGCTCGAACTCGTCGACCAGCACGGCAGCGATTTCTTCGCGACGGAGTGAAAAGGGAATCGAGAATCGAGAATCGGGAATGGTGAAAAGCCGGTAACGACTTCATCGGCCCTGCTTTACGATTCCCCACTCCCGATTCCCCACTCCCCGCCTGCATGCCCATCGCACGCGACAACGCCGCCACCCTGTTCGCCGAGGGCGGCGCAGGTACGCTGCGCCTGATCTTCTACCTCGCGCTGTCGATCACGGTGATGGTGGTCGACCACCACGCGCATTACCTGCGCGCGCTGCGCCAGATGGCCAACCTCGTCGTCGAACCGGCTTACCGGCTGGCCGCGCTGCCGGCGGATGTCGCGCGCGCGACGCGCACGGCCGTCGTCACCCAGGACCAGCTCGCCAGCGAGAACCGCGAACTGCGTGAGCAGTTGCTGCTCGCGCAGGCGCGCCTGAACCGGCTCGACGCGCTGCTCGCGCAGAACCAGCGCCTCAAGGGCCTGCTCGACGCGCAGCACAATCTCGGCCTTTCCGTGCAATTCGCGCGGCTCGTCGACGTCGACCTCGACCCGTTCCGCCACCGCATCGTGCTCGATGTCGGCGCGGCGCAAGGCGCCCAGGTCGGCCAGCCCGTGATCGACGCGCATGGCGTCATGGGCCAGCTCGTCGAAGTGCTGCCCAACACCTCGGTCGCCATGCTCATCACCGATCCCACGCATGCGATCCCGGTCGTCGTCGAACGCACCGGCCTGCGCACGATCGCCTATGGCAGCGGCGCCACCGACACGCTCGAACTGCGCGACATTCCGCGCAGCGCCGACATCCACGGCGGCGACAAACTGCTCACCTCGGGCCTGGGCGGACGCTTCCCGGCCGGGTTTCCGGTCGGCGTCGTCGGCGAGGTGAGCACCGACAGCAAGGGCATGTTCATCGCCGCGACCGCGCGTCCGTCGGCCGCGCTCGACCGCAGCGGCGAAGTGCTGTTGCTGCAGGAACAGCAACAGCCCTACGGCCCACCCGCGCCGCAGGAAATGATCGGCCCGCCCGCCGAACTGGCCGGCCCCGCGCCCCTGGAAAACCAGGCGGCCACAGGCCGCCCGCCGCCGGCCCTCTCCCGCGCAGCGCAAGCGGGCGGGACCACTGCCGGAGCCAGTGGCGGGATGAGGGAAACCTCGCCGAAAACCAGCGGACAGCAGCAACCAATGCCACCCGCCCAGGGCACGCCATGAACCGCATGCGCCTGCAGAACTGGGTCTTCAGCGGCAGCCTGCTCGTGGCCTTCCTGCTGCAGCTGATGCCGCTGCCGCCGGCCGCCGAGCCGTTCAAGCCGTACTGGCTCGGCCTCGTCGTCGTCTACTGGGCCATCGAGACGCCCGAGCGCATGGGCCTGGGGCTCGCCTTCCTGCTCGGCCTGGCCGGCGACCTGCTCATCGGCGAGCTGTTCGGCGAACAGGCGATGCGCCTGGTCGTGCTCGCCTTCATCGTGCTGCGCTTCCGCTCGCGGCTGCGCTTCTTCCCGCTCGGCCAGCAGGCGCTGGCCTTGCTCGCGCTGCTGCTCAACGACCGCGTGGTCACGTTGATGGTGCGCGGTTTTTCCGGCGAGGCGATGCCGCCGGCATCGTTCTGGATCGCGCCGCTGGTCGGCATGCTGGCCTGGCCGGTGTTCTACGTGCTGCTCGACAACCTGCGCCTGCGCCAACGCGCCGCCGATTGACCGGCCTGCCATGAAACGCCTGCGCCCACGTCCGCACAAGCACGCCAGCCGCTACAAGCCGATCGGCGAGGCGCGCTTCGAGGCCGAGCTGTTCCGCCGCCGTGCGCTGGCCGGCTTCGCCATCATCGTGCTGTGCCTGATCGTGCTCGGCGTGCGCTTCTCGTTCCTGCAGGTACGCCAGCACGCTGAACTGGCCGCACGCTCCGACGCCAACCGCGTGTTGACGCGCCCGCTGGCGCCGGCGCGAGGCCTCGTCTACGACCGCAACGGCGTGCTGCTCGCCGAGAACGTCGCCGCGTTCCGCCTGGAAATCACTCCCGAACAAGCCGGCGACGTGCAGGCGACGGTGACGCGCCTGGCCGACGTGCTGCCGATCAGCGACGACGACATCACGCGCTTCAACGCGCTGCGCAAGCGCAAGCATTCCTACGAGGGCGTCCCGCTGCGCCTGAAACTGTCGGAAGAGGAAATCGCACGGTTCTCGATCAACCGCTGGGCGTTTCCCGGCGTCGAGGTCGTGCCCTACCTCACGCGCTCGTATCCGCTCGGCGAGGAATTCGCGCACACCGTCGGCTATGTCGGCCGCATCGACGAGAACGACCTGGCCAAGCTCGACGCCGGCGAATACGCCGGCACCACGCACATCGGCAAGACCGGCATCGAGCGCAGCTACGAGCAGCGCCTGCACGGCCGCGTCGGCTACGAGAAGATCGAGGTCAACGCCGACCATCGCCCGCTGCGCGTGCTGCCCGACCGCGTCGCGCCGGTGCCGGGCGACAACCTGACCCTGTCCATCGACTCGCACCTGCAGGAAGTCGCCGAAGCCGCCTTCCAGGGGCGTTCCGGCGCCGCCGTGGCGATCGACCCGCGCAATGGCGAAGTGCTGGCGATGGTCAGCGTGCCGAGCTTCGATCCGAACCTGTTCGTCAACGGCATTTCCAGCGCGGACTACAAGGCGCTGCTCGACGCCGACAACAAGCCGCTGCTCAACCGCCTGCTGCGCGGCACCTACACGCCCGGCTCGACGATGAAACCCTTCGTCGGCCTGGCCGGGCTCGAACTCGGCCTGCGCCGCCCGGAAGACACCGTGCTGTCGACCGGCGAGTTCTTCATTCCCGGCCAATCGCGCGCGTATCGCGATGACGTGCGCGGCGGCTTCGGCCGCGTCGACCTGACCCAGGCGATCGCCAAGTCGGTCAACACCTATTTCTATTCGGTCTCGCTCGACATGGGCATCGACCGCTTCAGCGGTTACCTCGGCCGCTTCGGCTTCGGCCAGCCGACCGGCATCGACCTGCTCGGCGAAGGCAGCGGCGTGCTGCCCTCGCGCGAATGGAAGCGCGCGCGCTTCAACAAGCCGTGGTATCCCGGCGAGACGGTCATCGCCGGCATCGGCCAGGGCTACTGGGTGGTCACGCCGCTGCAACTGGCCAACGCGATGAGCATCTTCGCCGCGCGCGGCGTGCCGCATACGCCGCACCTGCTGCGCGCGGTGCAGTCCGACGGCGATGAGGCGCCGCAGGTGTTGCCGCTCGCGCCCGAGCAGGCCAACGTCATCGACAAGCCCGCCGACTGGCTCGCCGTGCAGCGCGGCATGGTCGCGGTGGTCGATGCCGGCACCGCGCGCACCATGGGCGACGGTTTCCCCTACGTCATCGCGGGCAAGACCGGCACCGCCGAGCGCTACTCGCGCACCGACGACACCTGGACCAGCATCAGCGCCAGTCCGATCGAGCGCCATCAGGTGCTGTTCGAGTGTTTCACGCCGGCCGAGGATCCGCGCATCGCCATCGTCGTCGCGCTCGAAGCGGGCCGCAGCGGCGCCACCGACGCCGCGCCGATCGCGCGCAAGATGCTCGACGCCTGGCTGCCCACCGACCAGCGGGCCCAGCGCATCGGCACGGTCGCCGCCGTCGACGGAGCCGCGCGATGATCGACGAGGCCGTCGCCCAGCTGCGCTACCGGATCTCCGCCGCCTGGCGCAAGCCGCGGCTGGACATGCCGCTGCTCGGCGCGCTGCTGCTGCTCATGGGCATCGGCCTGGGCACGCTGTACAGCGCCAGCGACCTCGATCGCGGACAGGTCGTCTCGCAGGCGCTGCGCTTCGTGCTCGGCCTCGTGCTGATGGTGACGATCTCGCGCATTCCGCCGTCCTCCCTGCGCAACTGGACGCCGTGGCTGTACGCGGCCAGCGTGGTGCTGCTGGTCATCGTCGTCGTGCACGGCGAAGGCCGCGGCGCGAACCGCTGGCTCGACCTCAAGGTCGTGCGTTTCCAGCCGTCGGAACTGCTCAAGCTGACCATGCCGATGATGACGGCGTGGTATCTCAACGGCCGCCCGCTGCCGCCGAGCTGGACCACGCTCGGCATCGCCGGCGCGCTCATCGCCGTGCCCGCCGGCCTGATCGCCAAGCAGCCCGACCTCGGCACCGCCCTGCTCGT
>Ga0222423_1001356_pt1 | contig 11264 bp, 11 predicted proteins | sample 3A0metagenome_FD_182472 | JGI IMG/M metagenome (GOLD analysis project Ga0222423, IMG submission 182472) | Enriched microbial communities from leaf-cutter ant dump, University of Wisconsin, Madison, United States - 3A0 (version 2) | ecosystem: Environmental > Terrestrial > Nest > Insects nest >...
GGTGCCGGGGTGTTGGGGTGGGTGGCCGGGGTGCCGGGGTGCCGGGGTGGCTGGGGTGCCGGGGTGGCCGGGGTGACTGGGGGCGGGGGTGGCCGAGCAGTGGCCGAGCAGTGGCCGGGCCGCGGGCGGGCGGGCTGGTCGTCAGGCGACGTCGTCGGGGGGCGAGGGGTGCCCCGAACGACTCGCGTCCTCGGCCACGTCGAGGAGCTCGCCGATGCGGGTGACCTCGAGCAGGAACCGCACCGTGGGCGGCACGTTCAGCAGCCGCACCCGGTAGGACGAGCGCGTCGCGAGCCGGGCGAGGAACGCCACGCCGGACGAGTCCATGAAGGTCACGTGGTGGGTGTCCACCTCGACGGGAAGCCCGGACCGCTCGACCGCCGTCGTCGCGTCCTGGAGGTCCCCCGCAAGGTCCGCGTCGATCTCCCCGGCGAGGATGATGCGGATGTGATCGATCCCGGAGATGACGTGGACCGAACCGGGCTCGGTGCTCACGTCGCCTCGAATGGATGAATCTGCATCGAGCGACCCCTCCTCGACGGGCCCCGTTCCGCCGGGGCTGTTAGCGTCACGCACGATGCTCCTCGATGTGGTGCGGGCGATCAAGGTGGACATCGATCGACAACTCGGGCCCGATCCACGCGTGGGCCTGGTGGAACGCTAGACGATCGGAGGCGGTGGTGGTCAACCCTTCGGCCGCGGATGTTCCGCTGCCGTCGCTCGCCTTCGTCCGGGAGCGGGCCCTCGAGGCCACGGACGTCGCGTTCGTCATCACGGACGCGACCGACCCGGTGGGCCCGATCGTCTGGGTGAACGACGCGTTCGAGCAGGTCACGGGCTATGCGCTCGCGGACGTGATCGGCCGCAACCCGCGCCTCCTCGCGGGCCACGGCACGGACCCTCTCGCGCGCGGGCGGTTGCGCACGCTCGTGGAGTCGGGCCAGTCCGGGACCGTGACGCTGCTGAACTACCGCGCGGACGGCACCCCGTTCTGGAACCAGGTCTCCGTCTCGCCCATGCACGACGACGCCGGCCGCTGCACCCACTGGGTCGGTGTGCAGGTGGACGTGACGCCGCAGGTGACACGCCAGGAGGCGCAGCTGCGCGAGGTCGAGGAGGAGCGGCGCGCGCGCAGCGGGCTGTCCGTGCTCTCTGAGCTGTCCGACCTCGTGATGGACCTCGACTCGCCGCGCGCGCTCCACGGCATCACGCGCCTCCTCGAGCGCAGGGTGGTCGAGGTCGCCCGCTTCTTCGTCGTCGAGCCGGGCGAGCCGCGCCCGCGCGGGGGCCGCGACGACCTCGTGGCCCGGCTCCTCGACGGGCTGTCGGGAGAGCCCGTGATGCTCCGCATCGACGACCCGACCCCGCCGCGCGGCAGCGCCTCGCGCTGGGTGCGGGACAAGGTGGCCGACGACGATCCCGCGGCCCGAGCGTTCGCGTCGCGGGGCGCTCTCGTGGTGTTTCCCCTCATGGGCCGGCGCGAGCCGCTCGGCGTGCTCGTCGTGGTGCTGCGTGAGGACGCGCGCACGGTGACCGTCTCGGAGGACGGCGTACTGACGCTCCTGCGGCTCACGGCGCACCGCGTGGGCGTCGCCCTCGACGTCATGCGCCTGTACGCGCGCGAGCACCGCCTCGCCGAGACCCTGCAGCGCGCGATGCTCCCCGAGCAGGCGGAGATCCCCGACCTGGACGTGTGGACGTACTACGCGCCGAGCGCCGCCCACGCGCAGGTGGGCGGGGACTGGTTCGACGTGCTGCACATCGACGACGGCCTCGTGGGACTCGTGGTGGGCGACGTGGTGGGCCACGACATCGAGGCGGCGGCCGTGATGGGTCAGCTCCGCTCGATCGTGCGCTCCTACGCGTTCGAGCGCGGCGCCCCGGGTTCGGTGCTCGAGCGCGTGGACCAGCTCGTCGAGGGCATGGGCATGACGCGTGCGGCCAGCCTCGTCCTCGGGCTTCTGAGGTCCGACGACGACGGCGCCTGGCGGCTCGAGTACTCCCGCGCGGGTCACCTGCCGCCGGTCGTCGTGCGTGACGGCGAGGCCGCGACGCTCGACGGGGCCGGGGGTGCGCTCGTGGGCTTCGGGCGCACCGATCGCGACACGGCGGTGCTGCCCCTCGAGCGCGGTGACGTGCTCGTGCTCTACACCGACGGGCTCATCGAGCGCCGCCGCACGCCGCTGCGCGAGGGGCTCGACCAGCTCCTCGCGGTGAGCGCCGAGGTGCGCACGCGCGACGCGGCGGGGATCGGCGAGGAGCTGTTGTCCCGGGTCGGTGCGGCGCGCGAGGACGACGTGGCCGTCGTCGTCGTCCGCATCCCCGACCCCGAGGTGGACGCGACCACGGCGCACCGTTCCCCTCGCCGGCGCCGCTGGCTCCTGCCCGGGGAGCCCGCGTCGATCGGGCGTGCCCGCCACGCGCTCGCCCGCACGGCCGCGACGTGGGGCATCGAGGACGTGTCGAACGCCGAGCTGGTGGTCTCCGAGCTCGTCGCGAACGCGGTGCTGCACGGGTGGGGGCACGTGACCCTGCGCCTGCTCGACACGGGCGAGGGGATGCGCATCGAGGTCGAGGACTCCAACCCGGCCCCGCCCGTCGCGACCGACGGCCACCCGGGCCGCGTGGGCGGCTTCGGGATCCAGATCGTGGCGCGCCTCGCGGACTGGGGGTGGCGGCCCACCTCGAACGGCAAGCTCGTGTGGGCGAGGGTGCGACCCGACGGCGAGATCGTCGTGGAGCCCGCGCCCGCCGAGACGCCCGAGGACTGACGCGGCCGGACGCGCCGGCCGAGGGTGCGGTGCCTATGCTCAGGGCATGGAGTCGCAGGGCAGCAGCGCGCAGGGGAGCGCACCGGGGTCCGACGGCGGTGCGCGTCGAGAGCGTCGCCCCCGCTCGGTGTATGCGGTGGGCACCGAGCCGGAGCCGCAGTCCACGCTCGCCAACCAGCGCACGGCCCTCGCGTGGATCCGCACGGGCCTCGCGCTCGTCGCGGGAGGCGTCGCGCTGACGACGGTCGCCTCGACGGCGGACTTCTCCGTGCTGCTCGACCTCGTCGCGATCGTCGCGTGCCTCGGCGGGGGTGCCCTCGCGCTCGCGGCCCTCGCGTCCTGGGCGGCCAACGAGCGCGCCCTGCGCCTCGGCGAGCCGCTGCCGCGCCCGCACGCCCTGCCGTGGCTCGCCGGGGGCGCCGTCGCGGTGGGCCTCGTGCTCGCGGCCAACGCCGTGATCCAGCTGGTGCGGCGGTGACCTCTCGCCGCGGGGCGGACGGGTCCGACGGCGCGCGCCCCGGGGGACCGCCCGAGCGCACGGCCCTGTCGTGGCAGCGCACCGAGCTGGCGGTCGCGCTCGTCGGCGCGTTCGTCGCGGCGGCCGCGCTGCGGCTCGGCGTGGTCGGGGTCTCCGTCGCGGCCGGGGTGTTCGCGCTCGCGGGGGTGGCCGTGGCCGTCGCGGGGCGGCCGCGCGAGGTGCGTGAGGGTCGCGAGGAGGTGGCCCCGTGGCCGTGGTTGCCGCGCATCGCCCTCGCGACCGCCGTCGTCGGCCTCCTCGGTGCCGTCCTCGGTGCGATCGAGGTCGTGCGCCACCTCGCGTGACCGTCTTGCGGGCTCCCGAGCCGCCGCGGGCGGCGCTCCGGTAATCTCTACGGGGCACTCGTCACTGCCGCCCGTGCCCGCGGCCGCACCCCGGTGGCCACCCCGAGGCAGGTCAGGAGAGCTGTTACAGATGCCAGCAGTCGTGGTCGTCGGCGCCCAGTGGGGCGATGAGGGCAAGGGCAAGGCGACCGACCAGCTCGGTTCGCGCGTCGACTACGTCGTAAAGTTCAACGGCGGGAACAACGCCGGGCACACCGTCGTCGTCGGTGACGAGAAGTACGCCCTGCACCTGCTCCCGAGCGGCATCCTCACCCCCGGCGTGGTCCCCGTGATCGGCAACGGCGTGGTGGTGGACCTCGAGGTGCTCTTCCACGAGCTCGACGCGCTCATCGCGCGCGGCGTGGACGTGTCGCGGCTGCGGGTCTCCGCGGCGGCCCACATCATCGCGCCGTACCACCGCACCATCGACAAGGTCTCCGAGCGCTTCCTCGGCAAGCGTCGCATCGGGACCACCGGCCGGGGGATCGGGCCGGCGTACGCGGACAAGATCTCGCGCGTGGGCATCCGCGTACAGGACCTGTTCGACGAGAAGATCCTGCGTCAGAAGGTCGAGGGGGCGCTCGACCAGAAGAACCACCTGCTCGTGAAGGTCTACAACCGCCGCGCCATCACGGTGGACGAGACCGTGGCCGAGCTGCTGCAGTACGCCGAGCGGCTCAAGCCGATGGTGGTGGACTGCTCGCTCGAGCTGAACCAGGCGCTCGACGCCGGCAAGACCCTCCTCTTCGAGGCCGGTCAGGCCACGATGCTCGACGTCGACCACGGCACGTACCCCTTCGTCACGTCCTCGAACGCGACGGCCGGCGGCGCGGTGACGGGCTCGGGCATCGGGCCCACCCGGATCGACCGCGTGGTGGGCGTCATCAAGGCGTACACCACGCGCGTGGGCGAGGGCCCGTTCCCCACGGAGCTCGAGGACGACATGGGCGAGTACCTGCGCAAGACGGGCGGGGAGTACGGCGTCACGACGGGCCGTCCGCGCCGCTGCGGGTGGTACGACGCCGTGATCGCGCGCTACTCCTCGCGCGTCAACGGGCTCACGGACCTCGTGCTCACCAAGCTCGACGTGCTCACGGGCCTCGAGAAGGTGCCGGTGTGCGTCGCGTACGAGGTGAACGGCCAGCGCTTCGACGAGATGCCGCTCGACCAGAGCGACTTCCACCACGCCGTGCCGGTGTACGAGGAGCTCGACGGCTGGTGGGAGGACATCAGCGACGTGCGCCGCTTCGAGGACCTGCCGGTGAACGCGCAGCGGTACGTGGAGTACCTCGAGTCGGTCAGCGGGACGCGGATCAGCGCGATCGGCGTCGGCCCCGACCGCGAGGCCACCATCACCCGCCACGACCTCCTCCCCACCACCTGACCCGCTCCTCACCCGCCAGCCCCTCACCCCCGGGCGGGCGCCCCCACCCCGGGCGCCAGCCCTTCACCCCCGGGCGGGTGTCCCCACCCCGGGCGCCAGCCCTTCACCCCCGGGCGGCTGACCTCACCCCGCGCGCCAGCCCCTCGCCCCCCGGGCGGCTGACCCCACCTGCCCCCGCCAGGTCAGCCTCCCCACCCGCTGGACCCACCTCCCTACGCCCACCCCGCCCGTGAGGTGTGCACTTTGGCGCGGGATCGGCAGTTCCCAGTACAGATTTCCTGCCAATGTGCACGACTGGTGCAGCTGGCCGGTGGGAGAAGGTGCCGCCGGGCGGAGCTGCCTCCGGGCGGAGGTCGGGGGAGCCGGGGCGCGGGCCGGTGCTGAGGGGCTGAAGTGAAGCGTGCACTTTGGCGGGGAATCGGCAGTTCCCAGTACAGATTTCCCGCCAAAGTGCACAGTTGGTGCGTCCGGCCGCGGCCGGGTGGTGGGGTCGGGGGCGGGTGGAGGAGTTCGGGTTGGCGAACTATGGTGTTGGGTGTGGTGGATCCGCTCTGGCGCCGACGGCGGCCGTGGGGTGATCGGGTCGTCCGGCTCGCGCTCTCGGTCACGATGGCTGGCGGGCTCGCGGCATGCGCGGCCTCGCCCGGCGACGACGACGCGACGGGCCGTGGGCCCGGCGCCGGCGACGGCCGTCCCGTCGTCCTGACGACGTTCACCGTGCTCGCCGACATCGCACGCAACGTCGCCGGCGACCGGGTCCGCGTCGAGTCGATCACCAAGGTCGGCGCGGAGATCCACGGCTACGAGCCCACGCCCGGTGACCTGCGCCGCGCCGCCGATGCCGATCTCATCATCGACAACGGGCTCGGCCTCGAGGCATGGTTCGAGCGCTTCGTCGCCGACCTCGACGTCCCGCACGTGGTCGCGAGCGAGGGCGTGGTCCCCATCCCGATCGCGGCCGGCGGCGCGCCGCCGCCCGGCCACGACGCCACGGTCGCCGACGACGGCGGGGCCGACGACGGTGACGTTCCGCAACGGGCCGACGACGGTGACGTTCCGCAACGGGCCGACGACGGCGCACCCCCGCAACCGGCCGACGACGGCCACGCCCTCAACCCGCACGCGTGGATGTCCCCGACGGCGGGCGCGCGCTACGCCCACAACATCGCCGAGGCGCTCGCAGGTCTCGACCCCGCCGGCGCGGACACCTACCGGGCGAACGCCGCGCGCTACGCGACCGAGCTCGCCGCCCTCGCCGACCACCTCGAGGCATCGGTCGCCAGCATCCCCCGGGACCACCGGCTGCTCGTCACGTGCGAGGGGGCGTTCTCCTACCTCGCGCGCGACGCGGGCCTCGACGAGGCCTACGTCTGGCCCGTGAACGCCGAGCGGCAGGCCACGCCGCGGCGGGTCGCGGGGGTGATCGACCTGGTCCGCGCGCGCCAGGTGCCGGCGGTGTTCTGCGAGTCGACGGTCTCCGCGGAGCCGATGGAGCGCGTCGCGGAGTCCTCCGGCGCGCACCTCGCGGGGACCCTCTACGTCGACTCGCTCTCCGCCCCGGACGGCCCGGTGCCCAGCTACCTCGAGCTGTTGCGCCACGACGTCGCCGTGATCGTCGCGGGGCTCGCGGGGGCCACCAGCCTCACGGGAACGACGACGACGGCCCCCGCTGACCCTCCCGCGCAAGGCGACGCGCCATGACGCCCGCCGTCCGGGTCGAGCACCTCGAGGTGCGCTTCGGCGACATCCTCGCGCTGACCGGCACGACCCTGGCCGTCGAGCCCGGCCGGGTGTGCGGGCTCGTGGGCATGAACGGTGCGGGCAAGACCACGCTGCTGCGTTCCGTGCTGGGACTGGTGCGCCCGGTGTCCGGCGTCGTGCACGTGGACGGTGACCCGCCCGCGAGGGCGCGCCGCGCGGGAGGCATCGCGTACGTCCCGCAGTCCGAGGACGTGGACTGGGACTTCCCCCTGAGCGTCCGGGACGTCGTCGCGACGGGCCGGTACGCCCACCTGGGTGTGCTGCGCCGCCCCCGCGAGGCGGATCGCGCGGCCGTGGACGCGGCGCTCGACCGCGTGGGGCTCGCCGCGCTCGCGGACCGCCAGATCGGCGCCCTCTCGGGGGGCCAGCGCAAGCGGGCCTTCGTGGCGCGCGCGATCGCGCAAGGGGCGAGCCTGCTCCTGCTCGACGAGCCGTTCGCGGGTGTCGACACCGGCACGCAGCACGACCTCACCCGGCTCCTGCGCGAGCTCGCCGCCACCGGCGCCACGGTCCTCGTCTCGACGCACGACCTCGACGCCGTCCCGGCGCTGTGCGACGAGGTCGCGCTCGTCGCCGGCACGGTGCTGGACCAGGGCGAGCCGGCCGCGATGCTCGAGCCGGCGTCGCTCGCGCGCGCGTTCGCGGGGAGGCCCGGGGCATGAGCTGGCTCACCGATCCCCTCACGTACGAGTTCTTCGTGCGCGCCCTCACGGTGACCACCGTGGCGGCCGTGGTGTGCGCGGCGCTCTCGTGCTGGCTCGTGCTGATCGGCTGGGCGCTCCTGGGCGACGCCGTCTCGCACGCCGTGCTGCCCGGCGTGGTCCTCGCGTACGTGCTCGGTGCGCCGTTCGCGATCGGGGCGCTCGTGGCCGCGCTGGTCGCCGTCACGCTGATCGGCGGTCTGCGGGACTCGAGCCGGCTCAAGGAGGACACCGCGATCGGGGTGGTGTTCACGTCGCTCTTCGCGCTGGGGCTCGTGCTGATCTCCGTGACGCCGAGCCAGACGGACCTCGCGCACATCCTCTTCGGGAACCTGCTGGGCGTCTCGACCGGGGACCTCGTCCAGGTGCTCGTGCTCGCCGCGCTCGCGCTCGCGGTCCTCGTCGCAAAGCGCCGCGACCTGACGCTCTTCGCGTTCGACCCGGTGCACGCCTTCGCGATCGGACTGTCCCCGCGCCGGCTCTCCGCGCTGCTGCTGGGCCTGCTCGCGGTCGTCACGGTCACGGCGCTCCAGGCGGTGGGCGTGATCCTCGTCGTGGCGCTGCTCGTCATCCCGGGGGCCACGGCGTACCTGCTCACGGACCGCTTCTCGCGCATGCTGCTGATCGCACCGGCGCTCGCGGGCGGGAGCGCGATCCTCGGCAGCTACGCGAGCTTCTGGCTCGACGCCTCGCCCGGCGGCGTGGTGGTCCTCACCATGAGCGCCGTGTTCGCTCTCGTCTACCTCGTCAGTCCCCGGCACGGGCTGATCACCCGCCGCGTGGCGCGCCGTCGTGCCCGGACCGCCGTCGTCGGCCCCACCTCCCCCGCCACCGAAGGGAACCGCCCATGACCGCCCTGACCCCCGCCACGCAGGACTACCTCAAGGTCGTGTGGGCCGCGCGCGAGTGGGACGACGACGGTCCCACCACCACCGCGCTCGCGGCGCGGCTCGGGCTGTCCGTCTCGTCCGTGTCCGACGGCGTGAAGCGGCTGACCGCGCAGGGCCTGCTCGAGCACGCGCCCTACGGCTCGATCGCGCTGACCGACGCGGGACGGGCCGCGGCGCTCGCCGTGGTGCGCAAGCACCGGCTCGTCGAGACGTTCCTGGTCGAGTACCTGGGCTACGGCTGGGACGAGGTGCACGACGAGGCGGAGGTGCTCGAGCACGCCGTCTCCGACGAGTTCGTCGAGCGGCTCGCGGCGCGCCTGGGCCACCCCGAGCGCGACCCGCACGGCGACCCGATCCCCGCGCGCGACGGCACCGTCCCGCGCCCCGCGGCCGTGCGGCTCTCCGCGCTCGGCGAGGGCCAGCGCGGGGTCGTGGCCCGGGTGTCCGACGCCGAGCCCGCGCTGCTGCGCTACTTCGCGGACTCGGGCCTGGTGCTCGACGCCCCGGTGCGCGTGCTCGCGCGGCGCGAGGCCGTGGGGACCGTCGAGGTCGAGGTGGGCGGGCCGCCCGGGGCGGTGGTCTCGCTCGGTCTCGCGGCGGCGGACGCGGCGTGGCTCGTCCCGGACGCGTCGGTAGGCTCGACGCCGTGAGGATCCTCGTCATCGGAACCGGTGCCCGCGAGCACGCCATCGTCCGCACGCTGTCGCTCGACGACGACGGCCACGAGCTGCACGCGGCCCCGGGCAACCCGGGCATCGGGGAGCTCGCGACGCTGCACGCCGTGGACCCGCTCGACGGTGCGGCCGTCGCGGCGCTCGCGGTGGGGCTCGCCGCGGACCTCGTGGTGATCGGCCCCGAGGCGCCCCTCGCGGCGGGGGTCGCCGACGCCGTGCGCGAGGCGGGCATCCCCGCGTTCGGCCCGTCCGCCGCGGCCGCGCGGCTCGAGAGCTCGAAGTCCTTCGCGAAGGAGGTCATGGCCGCCGCAGGGGTGCCCACGGCCCTCGCGCACGTGTGCACGAACGACGCCCAGGTCGACGCGGCGCTCGACGCGTTCGGCGCCCCGTACGTGGTCAAGGACGACGGCCTCGCCGCGGGCAAGGGCGTCGTGGTGACCGCGGACCGGCAGGCCGCCGCGGCGCACGCGCGGGCGTGCCTCGACAAGCCCGGGGGCTGCCTCGTGGTCGAGGAGTTCCTCGACGGCCCCGAGGTCTCCTTGTTCTGCATCGCCGACGGTCGCGACGTGGTCCCGCTCGTCCCCGCGCAGGACTTCAAGCGCGTGGGCGACGGGGACGCCGGGCCCAACACGGGCGGCATGGGTGCCTACAGCCCGCTGCCGTGGTGCCCGCCGGACCTCGTCGAGGAGGTGCTCGAGCGCGTCGCGCGGCCCACGGTCGAGGAGATGGCCCGCCGCGGTACGCCCTTCGTGGGCGTGCTCTACGTGGGCCTCGCGCTCACGAGCCGCGGCACCCGCGTGGTGGAGTTCAACGCGCGCTTCGGCGACCCCGAGACCCAGGTGGTGCTCGCCCGGTTGCGCAGCCCGTTCGGTGCGCTGCTGCACGCCGCCGCGACCGGCGCGCTCGCGGAGCTGCCGCCCCTGCGCTGGTCCGAGGACGCCGCGGTCACGGTGGTGGTCGCCTCCGAGGGCTACCCCGGCGCGGTGCGCTCGGGCGACGAGATCGGCGGCATCGCGGACGCCGAGGCGCTCGAGGGCGTGCACGTGCTGCACGCCGGGACCGCCCTCCAGCGCGGCCCCGCGGGGGACGACGACGCCGCCGTGCGCGAGGCCCGGCTCGTCTCGCACGGCGGGCGGGTGCTGTCCGTGGTCGGTGTCGGGGCGGACCTCGACGCGGCGCGCGCGGCCGCCTACGCGGGAGTCGAGCAGATCGAGCTCGCCGGTGCGCACCATCGCGGCGACATCGCGCTCGCGGCCGTGGAGGGCCGGGTCAGCGTGGGTGCGCCGTGACCGGGGGAACGCCGTCGGGCAGCGCCGCCCCCGTGCTGGACGGCTGGCGCCACGTCTACTCCGGCAAGGTGCGCGACCTGTACGAGCCCGAGGGCGCGCACCCGGACGGTGACGTGGTCCTCGTGGTCGCGAGCGACCGCATCAGCGCGTACGACTTCGTGCTCGACACCCCCATCCCGGACAAGGGCGTGGTGCTGACACAGCTCAGCCTGTGGTGGTTCGCGCAGCTCGAGGGCCTCGTGGCGAACCACGTCGTGTCGCTCGACGTGCCGGACGCCGTGCGCGGGCGCGCGATGGTGTGCCGCCGCCTCGAGATGTTCCCGGTCGAGTGCGTCGCGCGCGGCTACCTCACGGGCTCCGGGCTGGTCGAGTACCGCGCGGGCCAGGCCGTGTGCGGGGTCCCGCTGCCCGCCGGCCTGGTGGACGGCTCGCGCCTGCCCGAGCCGATCTTCACGCCCGCCACCAAGGCGGAGCTCGGTGACCACGACGAGAACGTCGACCTCGCGACGGTCGCGGCCACGATCGGGGCCGACGACGCCGAACGCCTGCGGACCCTCACCCTCGAGGTGTACTCGCGGGCCGAGCACCTGGCCCGCGAGCGCGGCGTGATCCTCGCGGACACCAAGCTCGAGTTCGGGCGGGACGCCGCGGGGCAGATCGTGCTCGGCGACGAGGTCCTCACCCCGGACTCCTCGCGCTTCTGGCCCGCGGACTCGTGGGAGCCGGGCGGCCCGCAACCGAGCTTCGACAAGCAGTTCGTGCGCGACTGGCTCACCTCGCCCGCCTCCGGGTGGGACCGCCACGGCAGCACGCCCCCGCCGCCGTTGCCCGCCGAGGTGGTCGAGCGCACGCGCGAGCGCTACCTCGAGGCCTTCGAGCGCCTCACGGGCCGCCCGCTCGCCCTCTGACCCCCACCCGCCCCGCCCCCCACCC
>Ga0222423_1001360_pt1 | contig 11236 bp, 7 predicted proteins | sample 3A0metagenome_FD_182472 | JGI IMG/M metagenome (GOLD analysis project Ga0222423, IMG submission 182472) | Enriched microbial communities from leaf-cutter ant dump, University of Wisconsin, Madison, United States - 3A0 (version 2) | ecosystem: Environmental > Terrestrial > Nest > Insects nest >...
GGGCAACGCTGGGATTACGGCCCGTCGTGGATCGAGTTCGCCGACGGCAAGGTCAGCGACTGGTACAGCTCGCGGCTGCGTCCGCTCAAGGTGGCCAGCACGCGGCCGGCGTCGGCGCGCTAACGCACGCCGCGCCCGAACAGCACGACCTCGACCGTCTGCACGAGGATCATGAGATCGAACGCCAGCGAGTGGTTCTTCACGTAGTACAGGTCGTACTTGAGCTTCTCGACGGCGTCGTCCATCGAGGCGCCATACGGATAGCGCAACTGCGCCCAGCCAGCCAGGCCCGGCTTCACCGCGTGGCGCAAGTCGTAGTAGCTGATCTTCTCGGCGAGCGAGGCGACGAACTGCGGCCGCTCCGGACGCGGGCCGACCACGCTCATGTCGCCGCGCAGGACGTTCCACAACTGCGGCAGTTCGTCGAAGCGCAGGCGCCGGATCACGTGGCCGACGCGCGTGACGCGATCGTCGTTGCGCGCCGCCCAGCGCGCCACGCCGTCGCGCTCGGCGTCGGTGCGCATGCTGCGGAACTTGACCAGCGCGAACGTGCGCCCGTGTTCGCCGACGCGTTCCTGCCGATACAGGATCGGCTGGCCGCGGCCGGACTCCAGGCGGATCGCGAGCGCCACGCCGAGCATGATCGGCCAGGTCAACGCCAGCACGAGCAGGCCGACCGCGATGTCGAACGCGCGCTTGACCGCCGCACGCAGCGGCGAGGAATCGAAACCCTTGGAGAACACGAACCACGACGGATCGACCAGCGACAGCTTGACCAGGCCAAGCTCGCGCTCGAAGAACGACACCAGCGTGTTGATCGCGATGCCCGCCTGGCGGCAGTCGAGCAGCTCCATCATCGGCAGGTTCTGGCGGCGGTCATCGGGACCGACGACGATTTCGTTGATCTGCAGACGATCGACCAGCGCGGGCAGCGGGCCGTCCAGCTCAAGCAGGCGCTCGGCGGGCACCTGCACCTCCTCGTCGCCCAGGCGCACGAAACCGACGATCAGGAAACCGAGACGATCGGTGCGCCGGCGCATCCGCGCCGGGATCAGCGCCGCGTTGCTGCCGGCGCCAAGGACGAGCACGCGCCGCTTGAGTTGCTTGAGGTCGATCAGGCGGTCGACCAGCAGGCGCAGGCCCTGCACCGCGCACAAGCCGATCACCAGCGCCAGCGCGAAGACGCCGCGGCCGATCGCCAGATCCGGAACCAGGTAGTAGAGGATGGTCAGGCCGATGCTGCCGAAGAGGAAGGCAACGAGCTGGCGCGCCAGCAATCCGAACCAGTTTTCGCGCAGGTGCTGCTGGTACAGGCCGAGCGCCGCCATGCCGGCGATCATCGCGGCGGCGAAGATCGCGGCCCGATACCACAGGCCGACCAGGAACCCTGCAAAGTCGGGCACGCTGTGGATGTAGCGCAGCTTCGCGGCGAGTTCGACGCCGAGCGACAGCGCAACGAACTCGAGCACGACCAGCAGCGTCAGCCAGCGTATGGGTTGCCGTCGCAACGCGCTAAACAAACTCGTCTCCAAAAATCATTCCGCACGCTGCACGGCGCGGCAGCGGCATTCGCAAGCGGGCTGCGCCCCGTCGCGACCGCGCCGGCAGGTTATCATCTTGCCGCGGCGGTCATCGCATGCAACCTGCTTCCGCAACCCGTCCAGGAGTTTTCACATGTGTGGAATCGTCGCCGCCACCGCGCGCCGAGACGTCGTGCCGGCGCTGTTCGCCGGCCTCAAGGCACTGGAATACCGCGGCTACGATTCGGCCGGCATTTCCGTATTCGAGGACGGCGCGCTGGCGCGTTTGCGCGCCGTCGGCAAGGTGCGCGAACTGGAAGCGCTGTACGCGCAGACGCCGCTCGCCGGCGTCACCGGCATCGCGCACACGCGCTGGGCCACGCACGGCGTGCCGAACACCGCCAACGCGCATCCGCACGTGTCGAGCGAGCGCGTCGCCGTCGTCCACAACGGCATCATCGAAAACCACGCGGCGCTGCGCGAGGAGCTCTCCGCGCAGGGCTATCGCTTCAGCTCCGACACCGACACCGAAGTCATCGCGCACCTCGTCGATGCCGCGATCAGCGGCGGCGCGAACCTGCGCGACGCCGTCGTCGCCGTGACCGCGCGCCTGCATGGCGCCTATGCGATCGCGGTGATGAGCCGCGACGAACCGGGCAGCGTCGTCGGCGCGCGCCGCGGCAGCCCGCTCGTGCTCGGCATCGGCGAGGGCGAGAACTTCCTCGGCTCCGACGTGCAGGCGCTGATCCGCCAGACCAACCGCTTCGTCTACCTCGAAGAAGGCGACATCGCCCGGATCGACCACAACGGCTACGCCGTGTTCGACGCGCACGGCGCGCCCGTCGAGCGCGCGGTGCGCAAGAGCGATCTCAATGCCGACGCCGTCGAGCGCGGCGAATACCGCCACTACATGCTCAAGGAAATCTTCGAGCAGCCGCGCGCGATCGCCGACACGCTCGAAGGCCGCATCGCCGAAGGCCGCGTGCTGCCCAACATCTTCGGCGTCGATGCCGACCGCCTGCTCGCGCAGGTCAGGCACGTGCAGGTCGTCGCCTGCGGCACCAGCTTCCACGCCGGACTCGTCGCCAAATACTGGATCGAAGGCATCGCCGGCGTCTCGTGCAGCGTCGAAGTCGCCAGCGAATACCGCTACCGCCGCGCCGTGGTGCCGCCGGGCACGCTGTTCCTCGCCGTGTCGCAATCGGGCGAAACCGCCGACACGCTGGCCGCGCTGCGCGACGGCCGCGGACGCGGCTATCTCGGCGCGCTGGCGATCTGCAACGTGGCCGAATCCAGCCTCGTGCGCGAATCCGACCTCGTGCTGATGACGCGCGCCGGCCCCGAAATCGGCGTCGCCTCGACCAAGGCCTTCACCACGCAGCTCGCCGCGCTCGCGCTGCTGGCCATCGAGCTCGCGCGCCTCAACGGCGTCGACGCGCAGACCTGCGCCGCACTCGTCGACGAACTGGCCACGCTGCCGCGCGTGGTCGGCGCGGCGCTGGCGCTCGAACCGGACATCGCGCACCTGGCCGAACGCTTCGTGCCGAAACAGCACGCGCTGTTCCTCGGCCGCGGCGTGCATTACCCGGTCGCGCTCGAAGGCGCGCTCAAGCTCAAGGAAATCTCCTACATCCACGCCGAGGCGTATCCGGCCGGCGAACTCAAGCACGGCCCGCTCGCACTGGTCGACGCCGACATGCCCGTCGTCGCCGTCGCGCCGAACAACGAATTGTTCGAGAAGGTCGCCTCCAACCTCGAAGAAGTCCGCGCCCGCGGAGGCGAGCTGTTCGTGTTCGCCGACACCGACACCCTGCTCGCCCCGCGCGACGGCCGCGGCGCCGTGGTCAAGATCGCCGGCGGCGGCGATTTCATCGCCCCCGCCGTGTTCACCGTGCCGCTGCAGATCCTCGCCTACCACGTCGCCGTGCTGCGCGGCACCGACGTCGACCAGCCGCGCAATCTGGCCAAATCGGTCACGGTCGAATAGCCCGCCAGCATCCGAATCGACATCATCACTTTCGCAAGGAAGCCGTATGCGTTTTTCCGCCCATTTTCACACGGGTGCGCTCGCGTTCGCTCTCGCACTCACTGCGACATCCTCCAAGGCGCACGATGGCGACCTCGATCCAACATTCGGCGCAGGTGGCTTCTCGCATACCGGTCTGACCGACACCCAAGCGCAGGCCATGGCCGTACGCCCCGATGGCCGTATCGTGGTTTGCGGCTCATACGCGGACGAGGAATCCTTGGCTGAAGAATTTTTCGTCGCGCAATACCTGCCTGACGGCTCGCTCGATTCCACTTTCGGAAACCACGGCATCACATATGTCGACGCCAGCAGCGTCGAAGACACTTGTACGGGATTGGTCATCCAACCCGATGGACGAATCGTAGCCGCGGGATATTCGGAGATGCCGCAATTTCCGGGTGGCGCCACAGACTTTCCCGTCGTGGCACGACTGGAACCAAACGGCGCGATGGATCCCGCTTTCGGCGAAGACGGGCTCATCACTTACGTCCAGACTGGTGATGTGACTGGCGTCGCTGTGCAAGCCGACGGAAAAATCGTTCTTGCAGGCTCCGCCAAGGAGAATGGAGGGGTCGGAACGGACTACGCCGTCGTGCGCCTTCTCACCAACGGATCGCCCGACCCGGATTTCGGCACGAACGGCCGTATCACTATCGGTTTCGAAGGAACAGGCACCTACGATTTCGCCGCCGCCGTTGTCATCGATCGCGAGCAGCGGATCGTCATTGCCGGCTCTGCAGATCGCTATCTCGATGGCCGGCTGGGAGTCGTGCGATTACTTCAGGACGGTAGCTTCGATGGTTCCTTCGCAAACAACGGCATGGCCGTGATCGGCGACGATAGCTACCTGCTTCATGGCGCGGCGCTGAAGCTTGCCCACGATGGGAAAATCCTCGTTGCTGGCGATCGAACCGCGAGTCCACGGATCGACATGATGGTCGCACGCCTTCTCGACGACGGATCGCTCGACACGTCGTTTGGCATGCAAGGCGTTGCAACCGTAGCGTCTGCAACCACAGCCTGGCGGTCGATCGCGCACGGTCTGGATGAGCAGAGCAATGGCAAGATTGTCATTGCCGGCTGGGCGGGCGATCCGGACAACAACGATTTCCTTGCCGTTGCGCGCATCGATTCCGACGGAAGCACCGACACCGCTTTCGGCAACGCCGGATTTTCGGCCTTCGCGCTACCGGAAAGCCCCGGGGAATACCACAGCGCAAGCGCCATGGCGCTGAGTGCGGGCCGGATCCTCGTTGCAGGAACGTCCGGCTACATGAACTACAACGATTTGATCGCCCGGCTGCAGAACGACCTGATCTTCGCCGACGCGTTCTGACGAACTGCACTCCACACATGGGCGTTGCGCTAGCATCGCCGGCCATGAGCGAGACGCCCGCGCCGCCGCAAGCCGCACGCGCCGAATGGATGGCGCAGGCCTACGACAGCTTGCGCGAGCTGGCGCGGCGGCATCTTGCCGGCGAACGCGCCGGGCAGACCCTGAACACGACGGCGCTCGTGCACGAGGCGTGGCTGTCGCTCTCCGATGGCGTACCGGCGTTCGTCGACCGCACGCAATTCCACGCCTATGCCGCGACGACGATGCGCCACATCCTCGTCGACCACGCGCGGCGGCGGCTCGCGCAGAAGCGTGGCGGCGGCGAGCAGCGCATCGACATCGAAGCGGTCGAGATCGGCGTCGACGACTCCGCCGCGGAGCTGCTCGCGCTGGATCGCGCGCTCGACCGGCTCGCGGTGCTCGAACCGCGCCTGTCGCGCGTCGTCGAATTGCGGTTTTTTGCGGGACTTTCGGTCGAACAGACCGCCGACGCGCTGGCCATCGTGCCGCGCAGCGTCGTGCGCGACTGGGCGCGCGCACGCGCCTTCCTGCGCGAGGCGATGACGTGAGCGGCGGCGTGCTCGAACGGCGCTGGCGGGAACTCGCGCCCCTGTTCGATCGCGCCTTCGACCTCGACCGTGCGGCGCGCGAAACCTTCGTCGCCGCGATCGACGACACCGAGCTGCGCGATGCCTTGCGCGCGCTGCTCGCCGGCACCGAACGCGACAGCCCGCTCGACGCCGGCAGCGGCCGCTACGCCGCCGACCTCGTCGGCAGCGGACTGGAGGGCCGCCGCATCGGCGCCTGGCGCGTCGGTCGCGCGATCGGCGCGGGCGGCACGGCCACCGTGTTCTCGGCGCGGCGCGAGGACGGCGCCTACGAACAGCGCGTCGCGATCAAGATCCTGCGCCACGGCATCCACGACGCCTACGAGCGCGAACGCTTCGTGCGCGAGCGCGCGATCCTCGCCCGGCTCGAACATCCGCACATCGCGCGCCTGCTCGACGGCGGACTCAGCGCCGAAGGCGTGCCGTGGTTCGCGCTCGAATTCGTCGACGGCGCGGCGATCACCGCGCATTGCGACGAACGCCGCCTCGACCTCGACGCGCGCCTGCGGCTGCTGCGCGAAGTCTGCGCGACGGTCGACCACGCGCATCGCAACCTCGTCGTGCATCGCGACCTCAAGCCGTCGAACATCCTCGTCGACCGCGACGGGCAACTCAAACTGCTCGACTTCGGCATCGCGCGCCTGATCGGCGAGGACGAAGACAGCGATGCGACGCGCACGCAATCGCGCCGCCTGACGCCCGCCTACGCCGCGCCGGAACAGCGCGACGGCGGCGCCATCACCACCGCGACCGACGTCTACGCGCTCGGCGTGTTGCTGCACGAGCTGTGCACCGGCGTGCGCCCGCAATGGCGCGACGACGGCAGCCTGCGCGCGCCCGCCTCGCTCGTCACCGACAGCGCCGCACGGGAACGCGGCAGCGACGTACCGGCGCTGCGCAAGCGCCTGCACGGCGAACTCGGCCTCGTCATCGCCAAGGCGCTGCGCGCCGAAGCCGGCGAACGCTACGCCGGCGCGGCCGAGCTCGGCGACGAACTGCGCCGCCTCGCCGAAGGCCGGCCGATCCGCGCGCGCGCCGATTCGCGCGCGTACCGCCTCGCCAAGTTTGCGCACCGCCATCGGCTCGCACTTGGCGTCGGCGTTGCATTCGCGCTGGCGATCCTCGCCGGCGCCGCGGCGACCGCATGGCAGGCACGCGCGGCGCGCGCGGAAGCGCAACGCGCCGACGCGGTACGCGATTTCCTGCTTGCGCTGTTCAACGGCATCACGCCCGACGAGAGCAAGGGCCGCGTCGTCTCCGCGCGCGAGCTCGTCGACCGCGGCGCGGCGCGCCTGGACGAAACGCTCGCGCGCGAACCGCGCAGCGAATCCGCACTGGCGACCGCGCTGGCGACGGCGTATCGGCAACTGGGCGATTTCAAGCAGGCTGCCGGGTTCGCCGATCGCGCGGTGACGGCCAGTCGCGATGCGGCATCGCGCAGCGCGGCCTTGCTCGAACGCGGCCGTGCGCGTGCCGCGCAAGGCGACTTCGACGCCGCCGAACGCGACCTGCGCGATGCGCTCGCGCAAGCGCCGGATGCGCAGCGCGGCGAAACCGGCCTGCGCCTGGCCGACGTGCTGGCCGAACGCGGCAAGCTCGACGACGCGCTCGCGCAAGCGCAAGGCGTGCTCGCAAAGGCGCGCGCGCCGGTCGATCGCGAACGCGCGCTCGCCGCGCTCGGCGGCATCGACTTTCGTCGCGGCAAACTCGACGATGCCGCGCGCGAATTGCGCCAAGCCCTGGCGCTCGCGCGCGACGGATACGGCGAAACACATACGCAGAGCGCATCGATCGAACACGATCTCGGCGTCGTCGTGCTGCAGCAGGGCGACGCGAAAGCGGCCGCCGCGCTGTTCGAGCAGGCACTGGCGACGCGACGCGCGCTGCTCGGCAGCGAGCATCCCGACATCGCCGACAGCGAGTTCAACCTCGGCACCGCGCTGCGTCGCGCCGGCGACCGCGAACGCGCTACGCAACTCATCGGCGACGCGGTCGCGATGCAGCGCAAGCTGCTCGGCGCGCAGCATCCGAGCGTCGCCAACGGGCTCAATTCACTCGCCTTCATCGCCTTCGAGCAAGGCGACGTCGCCACCGCGATCGCACGCCTGCGCGAGGCGATCGAGGTCGCGCGCGCCGCCTACGGGCCGACGCACGCGACCGTCGCGACGATGCAGAACAACCTCGCCGCGATGCAGCGCGCGGCCGGCCAGTACGCCGACGCCGAAGCGACCGCGCGCGAGGCGCTGGCGACGACGATCGCCGCGGTCGGCGCCGATCACTACCTTGTCGGCGTCGCCCGGCTCGGCCTCGGCGGCGCGCTCGCCGATCGTGGCGACGCGAAAGGCGCGCTCGACGAATTGCGCGCCGCGCACGCCCTGCTGGCGGCCAAGCTCGGCGCGCGGCATCAGGACACGCTGCTCGCACAGGCCGCGCTGGCCAATGCATTGCGCGCAAACGGGCAGACGCGGGAGGCACGCGCGCAGGCCGACGCGGCGCTCGACGCGGCGCAAACGGCATTCCCGGCCGGCCATCCGCGGCTGGGCCGGATCCGGCTCGCCGCGATCCTCGCCGCGACGGGCGACGCCGACTGCGCGGCGGCGCAGGCGAACATGGACGCCGCCGCCGCCGAACTCGCGGCGGCCGGCGCGAGCGGCGCGGTCGATCGCGCCTGGCTCGCCGTCGCGCGCGCGCGTTGCCCGCGCAGCGACGCGGCGCAGGCGGTCGCGGACGCCCACGCGGCGCTCGCCGCGCTGGCGGTGAAGCCGCCGGAGCTGGTCGCGGCAGGAGCGGCACTGCGGCCTTGAGCGCACGCGGCCCGGGCTCGGTCCCGGCGCAGGCTGCACGCCCCTGATCTCGTGGCGGTCCGGAAACGGGCCGTGGCGCGCGTCGGATACGGCAGCGATCGGCACAGCGTGAAACGACTTCACGCGCGCCTGTCCTGCGCGTGCCCTCTTTTGCGCCTGAGCCTCCGAAGCCCACCGGAGACCGGCCCATGCCCCGCCCATCGAACGCGTTCCACACCCTGCTTCTCGCCACCGTGCTGGCCGCGCCGGCGCATGCCGCGACGACGCACGTCTGGCCCGGCGCCGCGCCGTGCGACGGCACGCTGCAGGCCTGCATCGACGCCGCGAGCGACGGCGACCGCGTCGAGATCGCGACCGATGGGCCGATCACCCAAAGCATCGCGCTGCATTCGCGCAGCCTGACCCTGACCGCCGCGGACGGCGCCGCTCCGCTGTTCAGCAACGCCGGCATTACCGCCTACAGCACGGGCGGCAGCGCCGACATGCAGGTTTCCATCAGCCGCCTGCGTTTCGCGCATGGCGCGGTGAGCGCGTTCTACTCCGGTACCGGCACGGCAACGTTCGACCTGCGCGGACTCGTCTTCGACGATGCGCCAGGTGCCGCCAGCGGTGGCCTGCAGGTGATCGCCTACACCGGCACGGTCAACGCGACGGTCTACGACAACCGCGTCAGCGGCCTGCCGCAGTCGCTCGATTCCGGTCTGATCCGCCTCGCCGCGCAAGGCGGCACGCTCAACGCGAGCGCGCTCTACAACCACGTGCGCAGCACGTCGGGCAGCGGCGTTTCGGGCGCGGGCATCCTCGTCGATGTCGCCGGCAGCGGTTCGACCGGCACGGTCAAGCTGCATGCGAACGAAGTGCGCGGCAGTTTCTATCGCGGCGGCATCTACCTGTCCGAAGGGCTGTTCTCGAGCACGCCGGTCAGCTACGGCGCGCGCGTGTACGACAATGTCGTCGTCGGCAGCGGCGATGGCAACGGCATCGGCCTGACGCCGAACTTCGGCAGCATCGACGCGCAACTGGTCAACAACACGGTGACGCGCGTCGAGTACGGCGTGCTCTATTCGCACTGGGACACCGGCACCGGCACGACCACGGGACTGCTCAAGAACAACCTCGTGCGCGCGACGACCGCGGTTTACGCCGCAGTCGGCAATTCGATCAGCGCCGACTACAACCTGTTCAACGGCCCGACGCCGAACCTCGTCTCCGGCCCGCACACGATCACCGCTGATGCGGCGCTGGTCAGCGACGCGCTGCCGCGATTGACCGCCGCGTCACCGGCGATCGACGCTGCGGATACCTCGACGCTTGGCCTCGGCCTGCTCATCAACGGCCTGCCCGTCACCGACGCCGACGGCCTGCGCCGCATCAAGGGCGCGACGAACAAGGCCGACATCGGCGCCTACGAATACGGTGACGCGAGTTTCCTGCACACCACCTCGGCCGCGACGATCAACGGCCACATCAGCTGGATCGACGATCCTGCCGTGAACGACGCGCCGTCCGCGAATCTGTTCGCGGTATCGAACGCCAACGCCGGCGTGCTGCCGAGCGACCTCGTCGTCAACGACGATGCGTTCGGCGTCTGGTATGCCGGCGGGCAATGGAGCCTGTTCCACGAGAACACCTCCATCGCCATGCCGGCCAACGCGCACTACGACGTATTCTCGGCGGGCGCCGGCGGCGGCACGTTCCGCCACGTCGCCAGCGCCGAGACGATCAACGGTCCGTTCTCGCAGTTGAGCGATTCGAGCGTCGACAACCTGCCCGACCGCATCGTGCTGCTGGCGCAGGATTTCAACGCCGGGCCGGTGTACAACCCGCATCCGGTCGGCGTGCTCTATTTCGCGTGGGGCGGACCCGGCGCGTGGCTCGTCGCCAACCTCGACGACGCCGACATGCCGGCTGGCGCCGGGTTCAACGTGTATGCGCAGGAACCCAGCCCGAACGCCTTTCGCGTGACGGCGACCGCGGCGAGCGTCGTCGGCGACTCGGCGCTCATGCTCGACCACCCGCTGCTCAACGGCACGCCCTGCGCGCAACCGGTGGTCACGCGCGTGTACGACGCAACCCCGGTGACGGGCGGTTTCTTCGTCTATTACGGTGCCAACCGCTGGATCATCTACGCGCGTGACGGCATGCCGCCCGGCACCGCGTTCAACGTGCTGGTCAATCCGGCGCAGGTCGCGGCGTGCGCCGACATGATCTTCGCCGACGGCTTCGACTGAGCGCCGCGCGTACAATGCGCGGCTTTCGGAAAACGGGAGCCGCGCCATGCGCGTCTGCGTCTACTGCGCGTCGAGCGAACACGTCGACCGCGCCTACCACGAAGCCGCCGCGCAGCTCGGCCGCACGCTCGCCGAAAACGGCTGCACGCTCGTCTACGGCGGCGGCGGCGCGGGACTGATGGGCACGCTGGCCAGCGCAGCGCTCGATGCCGGCGGCGAAGTCGTCGGCATCATCCCGCGCTTCATGATCGAGGTGGAGTGGCAGCATCCGGGCGTGGCCAACCTCGAAGTCGTCGAGGACATGCGCGAGCGCAAGCATCGCCTGCTCACCGGCTCCGACGCGGTCGTCGCGCTGCCCGGCGGCTGCGGCACGCTGGAGGAATTGTTCGAGGCGATGACGCTCAAGCGCCTGGCGCTGTACGCCAAGCCCATCGTGCTGCTCGACGTCAACGGCTTCTACGCGCCGCTCGAACGCTTCCTCGAAACGACGATCGAGCAGCGCTTCATGAACCCGCAGCACCGCGCGCTGTGGACAAGCGTTCCGCGCGTCGCGGACGTGCTGCCGACGATCCGCGCAACACCGGACTGGGACGCGAACGCGCGCGACTACGCCGCGGTGCGGTGAGGCAAGAGCGAAAGACTGGAACACGAAGAACACGAAGAACACGAAGGAGAAACAGAAGATTTTCTTTGTCTTCTCCGTGTGCT
>Ga0222423_1001361_pt1 | contig 11231 bp, 10 predicted proteins | sample 3A0metagenome_FD_182472 | JGI IMG/M metagenome (GOLD analysis project Ga0222423, IMG submission 182472) | Enriched microbial communities from leaf-cutter ant dump, University of Wisconsin, Madison, United States - 3A0 (version 2) | ecosystem: Environmental > Terrestrial > Nest > Insects nest >...
ACCGCGACGATGGCCCGCGATGGGCGAACGCGGCTCTACGATTCCCCATTCCCCATTCCCCATTCCCTGCCCAATTCCCTGCCCAACAAATACGTCGCCAGCGCGAGATCGCCCGGCGTGGTCACCTTGATGTTGCTCTCGTCGCCCTCGACGAGCAGGGGCGCGTGACCGGCACGCTCCATCGCCATGGCCTCGTCGGTGATGGCGACGCCCTCGTCCTGCGCACGCGCGAGGGCCTGTTCGAGCGCGGCGCGCGGGAAAAGTTGCGGCGTCAGCGCGCGCCAGCGCGAGTCGCGCGGCTCGGTCGCAGCGACGCGCTGCTCGCTGCCTGCGCGCTTGAGCGTGTCGCGCAGCGGCGCGGCGAGCAGGCCGCCGCCGGCAGGCATCGCGAGCGAGACGAGGCGTTCGATATCCTCGCTGCGCACGCAGGGTCGCGCGGCGTCGTGGACGAGCACGAAATCGTCCGAAGCGACTTCGGGCGGCAAGGCGCGCAAGCCGGCAAGCACGGACGCACTGCGCTCGTCGCCGCCGATCGTCGTGCGCAGCGGCTTGCCGCCGATCGAGTCGCGGGCTCGCCAATGCGCATCGCCGCCCGCCAGCACGAGCACGATGCCGGCCACGCGCGGACAGCGCGTGAGCGCTTCGAGCGTCCATTCCAGCAACGGACGACCGGCGATCTCGACGTACTGCTTGGGGATCGCCGCGCCGAAGCGCGCGCCGCGCCCGGCCGCGGGCACGACGCACCACAAACCTTCAACGGCCATTGGGCGCGCCTGCAGGCCTGGAACCGTCCGTGGGTTCGACGACCTGGATGAACGTCTCGCCGGGCTTGAGCAGGCCGAGCTCCGAGCGCGCGCGTTCCTCGATCGCCTCGTTGCCGTGCTTGAGGTCCTCGACCTCGGCAGACAGGGTTTCGTTGCGTTTTTTCAGGCCGTCGTTGTCGGTCTTCTGCTCGGCGACGCTTTGCTGCAGGCGCCACAGGTCGCGCAGGCCGCCGTGACCCGTCCACAGCTGCACCTGCAAGGCGACAAGCAGGATCAGCAGGATCAGGGCGGCCCAGCGCAGCATCGGCGTTCGCCTCAGCCCTTGAAGTTCGGCAGGTTCGGGAACGCGTCCCTGCCGGCGTAGCGCGCGGCCGAACCGAGCGCTTCCTCGATGCGCAGCAACTGGTTGTACTTGGCCACGCGGTCGGAGCGGCACAGCGAGCCGGTCTTGATCTGCGTCGCCGCAGTCGACACCGACAAGTCGGCGATCGTCGTGTCCTCGGTCTCGCCGGAACGGTGCGAGATGATCGAGGCGTACTTGGCCGCGTCGGCCATCGCGATCGCGTCGAGCGTTTCGGTCAGCGTGCCGATCTGGTTGACCTTGATGAGGATCGCGTTGGCGATGTGCCTGTCGATGCCTTCCTTGAGGATCGTCGTGTTGGTCACGAACAGATCGTCGCCGACGAGCTGCACGGTCTGGCCGAGCTTGTCGGTGAGCTGCTTCCAGCCCTCCCAGTCGCCTTCGGCCATGCCGTCTTCGATGGTCACGATCGGATACTTCGCGCACCAGGCAGCAAGGAAGTCGGTGAACTGCGCCGACGACAGCACCTTGCCTTCGCCTTCCAGATGGTAGGCGCCGTCCTTGTAGAACTCCGAACTGGCGACGTCGAGGCCGAGCCAGATGTCCTTGCCGATCGCGTAACCGGCCTTGGAGACGGCTTCGAGGATCGTCTCGATCGCTTCCTCGTTCGAGCGCAGGTTCGGCGCGAAACCGCCCTCGTCGCCGACCGCGGTGTTGAGGCCGCGGCCCTTCAGCACCGACTTCAGCGCGTGGAAGATTTCGGTGCCGGCGCGCAGGCCTTCGGAAAAGCTCGGCAGGCCGACCGGCAGGATCATGAATTCCTGCATGTCGACATTGTTGTCCGCGTGCGCACCGCCGTTGATGATGTTCATCATCGGCACCGGCAGGCGCGCGGCGCGATCGCCGGCGAGATGCTTCCACAGCGGCAGCTTCTTCGACGCGGCGACCGCATGCGCGTTCGCAAGCGAAACGCCGAGCAGCGCGTTCGCGCCGAGCTTGCCCTTGTTCGGCGTGCCGTCGAGCGCGATGAGCTTGTCGTCGAGACCGCGCTGGTCGGCCGCGTCGAAGCCCTTGAGCGCAGCGGCGATCGTCGTGTTGACGTTGGCGACCGCGTTCTTCACGCCCTTGCCGAGATAGCGCGCCTTGTCGCCGTCGCGCAGTTCCACCGCTTCGCGCGAACCGGTCGACGCGCCGGACGGCACCGCCGCGCGGCCGAACGAACCGTCGGCCAGCGTGACTTCCGCTTCGAGCGTGGGATTGCCGCGGGAATCGAGGATTTCGCGGGCGTGGATGCGGACGATCTGCGACATGCTCTGTTGCTCCGGATGTATTCGCTGGAAGGGTTCAGGATTCGACCAGCGCCGAGCGCAGGCCGAGGTGTTTCACGAACGGATCGAAATCGCGATCGCTGTAGAGAAGGCTGAAGCCGGAAAGGATGCAGCGCGTCGCGATCAGTGTGTCGATTGTCTTGCGCACGGTCACACCCAGCGTGCGCAACGCGCGGAAATTCCTTGCCGCCGCAAGCGCGATCTCGCGCCCGCCGATGTCGATCACGTCAAGCGAAGTCAGCAGCTTGCGCGCGACATCGAAGTCGCGGTCGCTGCCGAAACCCTGCAATACCTCGGCAAGCATCAGGTCACCGACCGCCACCGGCTCGCTGCCGAGCAACGCGTCGAGGCAATCGGTCTCGGCCGTCGACGCGCCACGGAAATAGTCGATCCAGACGCTGGAATCGACCAGCGTCACGGATTCGTCCGCATCGCATCGAGGTCGCCTTGCCAGGCGAGCTTGCCGCGATGGCGACGGATGCGCTCCTGCCGCGACAGGCGCACCAGCGTACGCAGGCCGAGCTCGACCGCCTCGCGCTTGGTCTTGAGTCCGGTCGCTTTCAGGGATTCGCGCATGAGTTTGTCGTCGATCACGATATTGGTGCGCATGTGTGTATCATCCCGAAAAACCGTACACATTCTAGCTGATTTCCCGACCCAGGTCGGCGCCGGCTACCGGCAGCGGTCACGCCGTCGCGGCGGACTTTGCAACGCGGTCGAACGCGAGCAACGTCTCCAGCAACGCCTCCATCTTCCCCAGCGGCCACGCATTCGGGCCGTCGCTGAGCGCCTTGTCCGGATCGGGATGCGTTTCCATGAACACGCCGGCGACGCCGACCGCGACCGCCGCGCGCGCCAGTGCCGGCACGAATTCGCGCTGGCCGCCGGACTTGCCGTCCGCGCCGCCCGGCAGCTGCACCGAATGCGTCGCGTCGAACACGACCGGGCAGTTCGTGTCGCGCATGACGACGAGCGAGCGCATGTCGGAGACGAGGTTGTTGTAGCCGAAGCTGGCGCCGCGCTCGCAGACCATGATGTCGTCGTTGCCGGTCGCCTTCGCCTTCGCGGCGACGTGCTTCATCTCCCACGGCGACAGGAACTGGCCCTTCTTGATGTTGACCGGCTTGCCCGCCCTGGCGACGTTCTGGATGAAGTCGGTCTGGCGGCACAGGAAGGCTGGCGTCTGCAGCACGTCGACGACGCTGGCGACCTCATTCATCGGCGTGTATTCGTGCACGTCGGTGAGCACCGGCACGCCGATCTGGCGCTTCACTTCGGCGAGCACCTTGAGGCCTTCTTCGAGGCCGGGGCCGCGGAAGCTCGTGCCCGAGGTGCGGTTGGCCTTGTCGAAGCTCGACTTGAAAATGAAGGGCACGCCGAGTTTCGACGTGATCTCCTTGAGCTTGCCGGCGGTGTCGAGCTGCAGCTGCATCGACTCGATCACGCAGGGACCGGCGATCAGGAACAGCGGTTGGTCGAGGCCGACCTCGAAGCCACACAGCTTCATGCGGTGGCTCCGATCTTCGCCGGCGCCTCGCCATCGACACGCGGCGCCTCGCGCATCGCGCGCTGCTCGCGCGCGGCGCGCACGAAGCCGGTGAACAAGGCATGGCCGTCGCGCGGCGTCGAGGTGAATTCCGGGTGCGCCTGGCAGGCGACGAACCACGGGTGGTCGGGCAGCTCGATCATCTCGACGAGCAGGTCGTCCATCGACTTGCCGGCGATGATGAGGCCGAGATCCTCGAACTTCTGGCGATAGCGGTTGTTGAATTCGTAGCGATGGCGATGACGCTCGCGCACGACGTCCTGGCCGTACATCTCGCGCGACAGCGTGCCGGCCTTGAGTCGGCATTCCTGCGCACCCAGGCGCATCGTGCCGCCCTTGCCCGAGCTTTCGTCACGGCGCTCGACCTCGCCCGAACTCGTCGTCCATTCGGTGATCAGCGCGATCACCGGGTCGGCGCAGTTGCGGTCGTTCTCGCTGGAATTGGCGCCTTCCAGCCCGGCGATGTGGCGCGCGAAATCGACCACCGCCGCGTGCATGCCGTAGCAGATGCCGAAATACGGGATCTTGTGCTCGCGTGCGTAGCGCGCCGCGGCGACCTTGCCCTCGAAGCCGCGCTTGCCGAAACCGCCCGGCACGAGGATGCCGTCGTAGTCGGCGAGCATGTCGGCGCCCTTGCGCTCGATGTCTTCCGATTCGAGCCAGTGCAGGCGGACGTTCGTCTTCTGCTTGATGCCGCCGTGGCGCAGCGCCTCGCCGAGCGACTTGTAGGCGTCCTTGTGCTCGACGTACTTGCCGACGATGGCGATGTCGACCTCGCCCTGCGGATGGCGCACGGCGTCGACCGTGCGTTCCCACTCGGACAGGTCGGCGGGCTTGGCCGGCAGGCGCAGGCGCTCGATGACGATTTCGTCGAGCTTCTGCGCGTACAGCCACTGCGGCAGGCTGTAGATCACGTCGACGTCGATCGCGCTGATGACGGCCTTTTCCGGCACGTTGGTGAACAGCGCGATCTTGCGCCGTTCGCTCTGCGGCAGCGGCTGCTCGCAGCGGCACACGAGGACGTCGGCCTGGATGCCGATCGAGCGCAGTTCCTTGACCGAATGCTGGGTCGGCTTGGTCTTGATCTCGCCCGCGGCCTTGATGTACGGCACCAGGGTCAGGTGCATGAACATCGCGAATTCGGCGCCATGCTCGATGCGGATCTGGCGGATCGCCTCCAGGAACGGCTGCGACTCGATGTCGCCGACGGTGCCGCCGATCTCGACCAGGGCGACGTCGTAACCCTGCGTCGCCTCGTAGATGCGGTGCTTGATCTCGTCGGTGATGTGCGGGATGACCTGCACGGTCGCGCCGAGGTAGTCGCCGCGGCGCTCCTTGGCGATCACCGACTCGTAGATCTTGCCGGTGGTGATCGAGTTCTTGCCCGACAGCCGCGTGCGCACGAAGCGCTCGTAGTGGCCGAGGTCGAGGTCGGTCTCGGCGCCGTCGTCGGTGACGTAGACCTCGCCATGCTGGAACGGGCTCATGGTGCCCGGGTCGACGTTGATGTAGGGGTCAAGCTTCATCAAGGTCACGCGCAAGCCGCGTGCCTCGAGGATGGCGGCCAGCGACGCGGCGGCGATGCCCTTGCCAAGCGAGGACACCACGCCACCGGTCACGAAAATGAGGGGGGTCATGGGCGAAGGATTCTGCCGGAAACCCGTATTCTACCGATTCGCCCTGGCGCGGGCGAGTCCGGACACGGTGCAGGACGGAAACGCTGCGTGTCCCGACCGCCCCTGCCACCCGGCGTCGAGCGCCGGGCGCGGGCGGCGCCGCGCTACATCGGATCGGCCGGCGCCGGCACCGGGTAACGGCGCTTGGGTTCGAGCTGCCAGAAGATCCACGCCGACATCATCGTCACCAGTCCCACGCAGACGAAGGTCGCGTGGAAGGCCGGCAATGCCGCCGCGCCGCCGTTGCTGCCGAAGGCTTCGGAGAACGCGGCGAGCGCGCCGCCGGCCATGGCCACGCCCAGGCTCATCGACAGCATCATCACCATCGACAGCAGGCTGTTGCCGGCGCTGGCGCGGTCGCCGTCGAGGTCGCGCAGCGTCACCGTGTTCATCGCCGTGAACTGCAGCGAATTGACCAGGCCGAAGAAGGACAGCTGGACGATGCGCAACCAGGTCGGCTGGCCGGGGCCGATCAGGGCGAAGCTGGCCATGGCCAGGCCGACCAGGATCGTGTTGACCAGCAGCACGCGCCGGTAGCCGAACCGTTTCACCACGGGCACCACGCCGCGCTTGGCGGCCATGCCGGCCGCCGCGACCGGGACCATCGTCAAGCCGGCGGCGATCGGCGTGTAGCCAAGCCCGACCTGCAGCAGCAGCGGAATCAGGAACGGCATGCTGCCGCTGCCGATGCGCGAGAACAGGTTGCCGAGAATGCCCACGCGATAGCTCGGAATGTGGAACAGGTCGAGCCGGAACAACGGCGACGGCGAGCGCGCGGCGTGCAGCCAATAAGTGATGAACATCGCCATGCCGAACAGGAACAGCACCGCCACCGTGGCGTGGCGCATGCCCAGTTCGGACAGGCCGTCGAGCGACAACGAGATCGCGACCATGCTCAGCGCAAGCATCAGGTAGCCGGCGAGGTCGAACTTGCCAACTTCGCTGCGCGCATCGGGCATGACGCGCAGCGTCGCCAGCGCGGCGATCGCGCCGACCGGCAGGTTGATGAGGAAGATCCAGTGCCAGGAAATCGCCTCGACCAGCCAGCCGCCGAGCGTCGGGCCGATCAGCGGGCCGATCAACCCGGGTATCGTCACGAAACTCATCGCGGCAAGGAATTCCTTGCGCGGCACCGAGCGCATCACCGCAAGCCTGCCGACCGGCAGCAGCATCGCGCCGCCAATGCCCTGCACCACGCGCGCAATGACCAGGAACTTGAGCGTGTGCGCCATCGCGCACAGCAGCGAACCGAGCGTGAACACCGATACCGCGAACAGGAACACGTGCCGCGTGCCGAAGCGGTCGGCGAGCCAGCCCGATGCCGGAATCAGCATCGCCATCGTCAGCGCGTAGCCGATCACCACCGACTGCATGCGCAGCGGGCTCTCGCCCAGGCTCGTCGCCATCGCCGGCAGCGCGGTATTGACGATGGTGGAGTCGAGCATCTGCATGAACACGCCGAGCGCGACGAGCCAGAGCAGCGCGCGCGAGGCGGCGTGAGAGGCGGGTTCTTTCAAGCGGATACTCCTGTGGCGGCGCAATGCGCGAGGCAGGCCTGCGCGATCACGATTTCTTCATCCGCGGGCACGACCAGCACGCGCGCGGCAGAGCCGGCACGGGTGATGTCCTGCGCGTTGCGAGCATTGGCGTCGGCGTCGATGCGCACGCCGAGCGGGCCGAGCATGGCGCCGATCGCCGCGCGCACCGGCGCCGCGTTCTCGCCGATGCCGCCGGAAAACACCAGCGCATCGAAACCGCCGAGTGCGACCGTCATCGCCGCGACCTGGCGCGCGCAGTGGTAGGTGAACAGGTCGACCGCTTCGCGCGCCGCCGTCGCCTCGCTGGCCAGCAGGTCGCGCATGTCGGCGCTGATGCCGGATACGCCGAGCAGGCCGCTCTCGTGGTACAGCAAGTGCTCGACCGCGGTGGCGTCCATGCCGGTCGTGCGCAGCAGGTGGAACGGCACGCCCGGATCGAGCGGCCCGCAGCGCGTGCCCATCGGCAAGCCGTCGAGCGCGGTGAAACCGAGCGAGCAGTCCAGCGAAACGCCATCGCGCACCGCGCACACGCTGGCGCCGCTGCCCAGGTGCGCGAACACGCAGCGCCTGGCCTGCGGCGCGATGCGCGCCATTTCGCCGACGAGGTGTTCGTAGGCGAGGCCGTGGAAACCGTAGCGGCGCACGCCGGCATCGTGCAGCGTGCGCGGCAGGGCGAAGCGTCGCGCGCGATCCGGCCAGTGCGCGTGGAATGCGGTGTCGAAACAGGCGATCTGCTCGACGCCGGGCTGGCGCTCGCGCAGGCGGCGCATCGCGGCGAGGTTGTAGGGCTGGTGCAGCGGCGCGAGCGGATCGAGCGCTTCCAGGCGATCGAGCACGGCATCGTCGATGCGCGTCGGCGCGACGAATTCCAGCCCGCCATGCACGACGCGATGGCCGACGACGGCCGGGCGCGCATCGGGCAACGCCGCGTCGAGCCAGGCCAGCACGGCGTCGAGCGCCGCGGCGTGGTCGGCGTTTGCCGCGAGCGCGACCGTCGCCATGCCCTCGCCGGCGCGCGCCGCATGCAGGCTCGCGCCGTGGCCGATGCGCTCGACCTTGCCGCCGGCGATGCGCGTCGGCGCGGTCGCCGCCTCGAACAGCGCGAACTTCAGGCTCGACGAGCCCGCATTGATGACGAGGACGGTGCGCGCCGTCACGGGACGGCGTTCCGCGGCGGCGACGCCAGCACGACCGCAAGCGCGCACGAGGCAAGGCGGATGCGCAGGCTGTCGGCGCGGCTGGTCAGGATGATCGGCACGCGCGCGCCGAGGACCACGCCGGCTGCGTCCGCGTCGGCGAGGTAGACGAGCTGCTTGTAGAGCATGTTGCCGGATTCGAGGTCGGGCACCAGCAGCACGTCGGCGCGACCCGCGACGGGCGAGTCGATGCCCTTGATGCGCGCGGCCTCGCCGTTGACCGCGTTGTCGAAGGCGAGCGGCCCGTCGACGATGCCGCCCGTGATCTGGCCGCGGTCGACCATCTTGCACAGCGCGGCGGCGTCGATCGTCGAGGCGATCGACGGATTGACCGTTTCGACCGCCGACAGGATCGCCACGCGCGGCGCGGCGTAGCCGAGGCGGTGCATGAGGTCGATCGCGTTCTGCAGGATGTCGGCCTTGTCGGCCAGCGTCGGCGCGATATTGACCGCGGCGTCGGTGATGAGCAGCGGTCGCGGATAGTTCGGCACGTCCATGAGAAACGCGTGCGACACGCGCCGCGCCGTGCGCAGGCCGTTGTCGCGATCGAGCACGGCGTGCAGCAGTTCGTCGGTGTGCAGGCTGCCCTTCATCACCGCCGCGACCTTGCCCTCGCGTGCAAGCAACACGGCGGCCGCCGCGGCGGCGTGGCTGTGTTCGGCATCGACGATCTCGACGCCGTCGAGCGCAATGCCGGCGTCCTTCGCGATCGCCTCGATGCGCGCCCTGGGGCCGACCAGCACGGGCTCGATCAGGCCCTCGTCGCGCGATTCGATCGCCGCCTGCAGCGCTTCGGCGTTGCACGGGTGCGCGACCGCGACGCGGATCGCCGGCAGCGCCTGCGCCGCGTGCAGCAGGCGTTCGTAGCCGCCATGCGCGTGCTGTTCGATCATGCGCGGTCGGCCGTGCCCGGTTTTGCTCGCCATGCTCGCCTCCAGTCAGGGCGTGGCAGGGTAGCAGCGCGACCCCGCCCAAGGCTTGACCCACCCTGACCGAATGCCCATCCTGCACGGCCTTCGCCGCCCGCACGTCCTTTGCAATCAATGAGCAGCCGCTACAACGCCGCCGACATCGAAGTCCTTTCCGGCCTGGATCCGGTCAAGCGCCGCCCCGGCATGTACACCGACACCGCGCGGCCGAACCATCTCGCTCAGGAAGTCATCGACAACTCGGTGGACGAGGCGCTGGCCGGCCACGCCAAGGCCATCGACGTGGTCCTGCACGCGGACGGCTCGGTTGAAGTCAGCGACGACGGCCGCGGCATGCCGGTCGACATCCACCCGGAAGAAGGCATCCCCGGCGTCGAACTCATCCTCACGCGGCTGCACGCGGGCGGCAAGTTCTCCAACCGCAACTACCAGTTCTCCGGCGGCCTGCACGGCGTCGGCGTATCGGTCGTCAACGCGCTGTCGCAGCGCGTGGAAGTGACCATCCGCCGCGACGGCCAGATCCACCGCATGGAGTTCAGGGACGGCGACCGCGCCTCGCCGCTGGCCGTGATCGGTACGGTGGCGAAGAGGCAGACCGGCACGACCGTGCGCTTCTGGCCCGATCCGAAGTATTTCGACTCGCCGAAGATCTCGCTGCCGCGCCTCAAGCACGTGCTGCGCGCGAAAGCGGTGCTGTGCGCCGGCCTGACCGTGCGCCTGACCGACGAGGCCAGCGGCGAAAAGGTCGAATGGCATTACGAGGACGGCCTGCGCGACTACCTGCGCTCGATGATCGGCGAAGCCGAACGCCTGCCCGCCGACCTGTACGTGAACCACGTGCAGCGCGACAACGGCGCGGTCGAATTCGCGCTGGCCTGGCTGCCGGAAGGCGAGCTCACCCAGGAAAGCTACGTCAACCTGATCCCGACCGCGCAGCACGGCACGCACGCGAACGGCCTGCGTTCCGGCCTCACCAATGCGCTGCGCGAGTTCTGCGAGTTCCGCAACCTGTTGCCGCGCGGCATCAAGCTCGCGCCGGAAGACGTCTGGGACCGGCTCAGCTTCGTGCTCTCGCTGAAGATGACCGACCCGCAGTTCTCCGGCCAGACCAAGGAACGCCTGTCCTCGCGCGACGCCGCCGGCTTCGTCGAGAACGCGGTGCACGACGGCTTTTCGCTCTACCTCAACCAGCACGTCGAGATCGGCGAGAAGATCGCGCAGCTCGCCATCGAGCGCGCGTCGCTGCGCCTGAAGGCCGAAAAGCAGATCGTGCGCAAGAAGGTCACGCAAGGCCCCGCCCTGCCCGGCAAGCTCGCCGACTGCGCATCGAGCGACCTGTCGCGCACCGAACTGTTCCTCGTCGAAGGCGACTCCGCCGGCGGCTCGGCGCGCCAGGCGCGCGACAAGGATTTCCAGGCGATCCTGCCGCTGCGCGGCAAGATCCTCAACACGTGGGAAGTCGACTCCGGCCAGGTGCTGTCGTCGCAGGAAGTGCACGACCTCGCCGTCGCCATCGGCTGCGATCCCGGCAAGGACGACATCTCCGGCCTGCGCTACGGCAAAGTCATCATCCTCGCCGACGCCGACTCCGACGGCCTGCACATCGCCACGCTGCTGTCGGCGCTGTTCCTCAAGCATTTCCCCAAGCTCGTGCGCGAAGGCCACGCCTTCGTCGCGATGCCGCCGCTGTTCCGCGTCGACGTCGGCAAGCAGGTGTTCTATTGCCTGGACGAATCCGAGCGCGACGCCATGCTCGAAAAGATCCAGCGCGAGAAGATCAGGGGCGCGGTCAGCGTCACGCGCTTCAAGGGCCTGGGTGAAATGAACCCCTCGCAGCTGCGCGAATCGACCATCCACCCCGACACGCGCCGCCTCGTCCAGCTCACCGTCGGCCACGCCGATGACGGCAGCGACGACGGCACCGCGAAGGTCATGGACATGCTGCTGTCGAAG
>Ga0222423_1001362_pt1 | contig 11229 bp, 12 predicted proteins | sample 3A0metagenome_FD_182472 | JGI IMG/M metagenome (GOLD analysis project Ga0222423, IMG submission 182472) | Enriched microbial communities from leaf-cutter ant dump, University of Wisconsin, Madison, United States - 3A0 (version 2) | ecosystem: Environmental > Terrestrial > Nest > Insects nest >...
AGGGCGGTTAGCAGGATTGGGGCGGCAAGCTTGGCGGCAAGCAAAAGCGCCTGCATGCCAATCTCCAAAACCATTGAGGTATCCATCAGTGGTAACTCCCCACAAGCGAGGTCAGCACAAGCGCCCAGCCATCCACGAGCACGAACAGCAGGATCTTGAACGGCAGGGAGATCATCACAGGCGGGAGCATCATCATGCCCATTGACATCAGGGCTGCCGAGACCACTAGGTCAATAATCAGGAACGGCAAGAAGATCACCAAGCCGATGATGAAAGCTGCGCGGATTTCCGAGAGCAGGAACGCGGGGATGAGGGTCAGCATGCCTACGTCGTCTGGAGTTGCGGGGTTAGGCGCATCGGCAGCGCGCAGCAGCAGGCCAATATCAGACTCGCGCGTGTGCGCGATCATGAAGTCATGCAGTGGGGCCTGACCTGCTGTTAGAGCCGCGGAGAAGTCCATCTGGCCGTGCAGATACGGCTGGACTGCGGCGGTGTTGATGTCCCCCAGGATGGGTCCCATGATGAAGATCGTCAGGATCAGGGCGATGCCCGCAAGTACCTGGTTTGGCGGGATATTTTGCACACCGAGCGCGTTACGCGTCATGGACAGCACGATGAGGATTTTGGTGAAGCTCGTCATCATGAGCAGCAGCGAAGGCGCCACCGAGAGCAGCGTGATGCCAAGCAGGACCACGATGGACTGCGAAGGCTGGCCGCCGTTGACATTCACGGAAATGATGTCATTGCCAAAGGTGGTGTCCGCTGGCGCTACGGGTGCTACGGGGCTAACTGGTTCGCCTGGATCGCCGGGGGCTGCGTTGGCTGCGCCGGCTACGGCCAGCAGCAGGAGGGCGAGGACCACGATGGCGAGCAGGTGGGCGGGGCGCAGGCGCGCGCTAGTGCGCTGGGCCGTGGCCACGCCAAGGGCCGGCTCCGCGCCGTATGCCCGAGCTAAGGCTGGGGCCGGGTCCGCCGTGAAGGCCGGACGGGGTCGTGCAAGCATGCTGAGTTACCACCGCAAGGTCAGTGTTGAAGAGGAATTCTCCGCTATACGGTCACCCTTCGTGGGTGCCTGGCCTGGGCCGGTATCTCGGTTCGGCCAGTTCCATCTGGCCGGTAAAGCTATGTAGTTTTGATGCGCCCGCTGGGCTTTTTACCGCTGGGCTTATTCCAGTTGGGCCCGTTACCGCTGGGCTTTTCAGTCCGTGTGCGGGACTGATTCGCTCTCGTGTTCGTGCTCGTCGGCCTGCGCGGTCAGGTTTGCGATGATCTGGTCAAAGTCCTGTGCCGGGGAGTCGTAGCTGGTGAGCAGGGAGACGCCGGAGTCGGAGACTCCGAGTACGAGTCGCTTGCCGTCGAGGTCCACCACGGACAGGCTGGTGCGGCCCATCAGTGGCTGGCGTGCAACCACGCTGACCACAGGTGCGGGCCGTTGTTTGCCTTTGCCTGCTTTGGGGCTTTTGATTTTCGACGATCCGGGCCGTAACGCTGTCAGGCTGGCTGCCGTGAACCCCGCCAAACCCATCCGGGTTGGCTTGGCGGTGCGGTTCTTTGGCGCCTTTTGGGCGGGCAGGCTCGAGTCGAATCGGGCGAGGAATCGTGAGACGCGTCCGCCTTTGGCGGCGCTTTGTGCGAGCCACAGCAGTAGCCCGCAGATCACGATGAGTGCGCAGATGGCGCGCACGATGGGTTCGAGCATGTCCTAGATCATTCCCTCGGGGTCGATGATTTCGGTGATGCGTAGTCCGTATTCTTCGTCGACTACGACAACTTCGCCGCGGGCTACGAGGTGGCCGTTGACCATGAGGTCTGCTGGGCTGCCGGCTACGCGGTCGAGTTCCACGATGGTGCCGGGCACGAGGTCTAGGATCTGCTTGACGGGCATTTTGGCTCGGCCGATTTCTGCGGTGAGCGTCATTTCCACGTCGTAGAGCATGCGCATGGCGTCTACTCGGGTGGCGCTGCGCGCGGTGGATACGTTGGTGAACTGTGCGGGCTGCACGTTGGCAGCTCCCGCACCAGCAGCGCCAGCAGTGCCGGCGGCTCCAGCTAAACCAGCACCAGCCATACCAGCAGCTGCGTCAGGTGTTGCTGTGGTGTCGGCGTCCGAGTTCTCGGCTTCGTCGGCGCCCAGAGCTGGGTTTTCGTCAAACATCTCAGTTACCTCGTGGAAGTTGAGTGCAAGCCAGCCGCGGGGTTCGCCGCCGCCTTGCAGTAGGAAGGTGATGGTGGTTGCGTCTAGGAAGTGTTCGGTGCGCGCGGTGGTGCGGGTGGTGATGCCTTCGCCTACGGTTGCGAGCGCGGATTCTACGAGGAGGTAGAGGGCCTCGTCTGGGGTGCTGGTGGCTTCGCTTGCGGCGAGGGCTTCGAGTGTTTCGGGCTGTACGGCCAGGATCACTTGGGCGCCGAGTGAGCCGGTGCGTCGGGCTTGGACGGTCACCAGTTCTGGGTTGGCTGCAAGGAATTCGCGGGCGGCTTGTGCGCCGGAAACGGTGGGGATGAGGGGCTGGGTGGCGGGTATTAGGGCGGTGATTGCGCCTGCTACCTGCTGGATTTCGGCCAGGGTGTGTTCGGTACTCATGCGCGGCCTCGCAACTCATTGGAGACGATACGGCAGCTCAGTTGGTTACCGGTGCTTCCCGGCACGGCGCGCGCTACGAGTAGGTCTTCGGCTACTACTTCGAGTGGCTTGGATACTGGGTGGTTGAGTCGCACGATTTCGCCCACACTGAGTGCGGATACGTCTCGCGGGTGGACGGCGAGTGGGCGGAAGCGCACGGCGGTTTCGAGTGGCACATATTCGAGCGAGCGGCCGAGGCGTTCTGCTGCGTCTCGGGCTTCTTCTTCTTCGGCTGCTGAGCGTGCGTCACTTCCTTCGCCGGCCCGCAGTGGGGCGATGAGCGTATCGGCGGGGATCATGATGGTGGAGCTGGAGTCGGTGCCGTTGGTGGTGACCGTGAAGTGTGCTACGAGCACGGCTTCTTTTGCTGGTACGGCCTGCACAAACTGTGGGCTGTATTGGATGGACCGAATCGCAGGCGCAAAGGTGTGTACGGAAGCGAACGCGTATTTCAGGTCCGTCATCGTGTTGCCGAGCAGGGAGACGATGAGGTTGTATTCGATTTCGGTGAGCTCGCGTGCAGGGCCGGTTAGTTCGATTCCGGGGCCACCAAGTAGGTAGTCGATCCACAGCATCGCTGTTTTTGAACCAACCTGGAGGATCGAGTTGGGCCGTGAGTCGTCCATGGTCATAAGTGCCATGACGGTTTGCTGGTCTAGCTCGGAGATGTATTCGTCATAGGTGGTCAGCTCAAGGCTGTCCATTGTGATGGAGCACAGCACGCGCAGGCGTGAGGTCAACTGCATGGACCACTGGCGCGCGTAGGTTTCAAAGGAGACCTCGAGGGCGCGCGCATGGTCGCGCGCTAGTGTCATTGGTCGGCGGAAATCGTAGGGTTCGGCGTTTAGCCCCCTACTCCCGGACCCCTTACGGGAGGATGCCTTGATGCTCACGTAACAACTCATCGGCAAGGTGCGCGCGGCCATGAGCAAAACTGGCGGAAAAAGGGGTCGCCAATTTATGCGACACCGGAAGGGACCCTAGGGGTCTTGGTTTCCTTCCGGCGCGCTGCGGTACGTGCGGGGCTTATTGGGCCACGTAGTCCGTGAGGTAAACGTCCATCACCTGGCCCTCGTAGAGTTCGTCGAGGGTTGCGGCCAACTGCTGCTTCAGGGCCTCGCGCACGTTGGGGTCCAAGATGTCGGAGAATTTCTTGCCCGAGTATTCCGCGATGGCCACATCGAGGATGCGGGCTTCGTCCACAGGCTTGGCCTTAGTGGATAGCTGGATAGCAAATCCGAGGCGCAGGTAGTGGCCGTCTGCGAGGTTCACGTTGAGCGATTCCACCTGGTGTACTTCGCCTTCTTTAAGGGCTGGCGGCTCGCCGGTGGCATCAGATGACGGCCGCAAAAAGAACCAGTATCCGGCGCCGGCAGCAATGACCACCACGAGCACAACCGCGATGATGAGCTTCAGTTTGCTCTTCTTTTTTGGTTCTTCTGCCGGGGTTGGCTCCGGCTCGGGTGTGCGGGGGCGAGCACCGATTTTGGTGGGCGCCACCGTGGGCCTGGCGTTGGATACTACGCGTTGTTCGATAGGCATGTGATTCTCCTGGAGGGTATGGGCACTGCCTAGCCGGCGGTTGCTTGGGAGTTGAGGTCCTTCATAACCTCAGGGATGAGTTCTCGGATGCGCTCTGGCTGGTTGGAGAGCACCACTATGTCAACGCGTCGGTTGATTTTGAGCCCGGCCTTGGTCTTGTTGGATTCAAGTGGGCGGGAATCTCCAAAGCCAGTGGCTGAGACTCGCTCTGCCGAGATCTTCTTGGAGTCAACAAAGCGTTTGGTTACCTGCACTGCGCGGTCTGCGGACAGCTCCCAGTTTGATGCGTACTTGGTGGTTGGCAGCGTGTTTGCGTGCCCTTCCACGGCAATCAGGTTTGGTAGTTTGCCTAGCGGCGGCGCAAGCGTGTCAATGACGCGGCGTGATGTGTCTGTCAGTCCGGCAGCGTCTGGCACAAAGAACAGTTCGTCTGAGACGAGTCCCACCACCAGTCCGCGTTCATTGATGCGGTACTTCACGGTTCCGCCGAGGTCGTGCGCTACGAGGCGTGCTTCGAGTTGTTCGGCAAGCTTAGTCAGGTCTTGGTATTCCTTAACCGCGGCGTCGTAATCAGCCTTGCTGACCGTGGCGTTCGTGTGGGTCTGGGCTGTGGCGTTTGCCTCGGGTGATACGGCTCCTGGGTTCTCATTGCGCAGCGCGGTGGACAGGTCTTGGTTGACGTCTGGTCTAACCTGCGGCGCAATGGGTGAGTTGTCCTCAAGGATGGAGGAACCGGTGTGCAAAATGGCCTGCGAGCTTCCGCCGAATCCCTCAGCAAGGGAGGCAGCCAACTGTTCAAACTTGGCTTGGTCCACCTGGGACATTGCGTACAGCACGATGAACAGGCCCACGAGCACGGTGAGCATGTCTGAGTAACTGACCAGCCAACGTTCGGAGTTACCGTGTCCTTCTTCTGGTGCGCCCTTGCGTCCGCGGGAGCGTTTGCGCGGGCTCATGCTGCTTCCTTGAGCTTGCCCGCCGCCTTCTTTGAGGTTTGCGGGATCAACGAGCGCAGGCGTTCACCCACGGAGCGTGGGTTCGCGCCGGACTGCACGGCGAGCAGTCCTTCAAGCACGATTTCCATTTCTTCGCACTCAAGGTTGGACAGGCGCTTGAGGCGGTTTGCAATGGGGAACCACATCACGTTAGCCGAGGCAATACCCCACAGGGTGGCCACAAAGGCTGCCGCGATCATGTGACCAAGGGTGGAAGGGTCGGACAAGTTCTCAAGCACGTGCACGAGCGAGATCACGGTTCCGATGATTCCGATGGTGGGTGCATAGCCACCCATGTCTTCAAAGAACTTCACGGCCACGCGGTCTTCGATGCGCTTGGTGGCAATGTTGTCCTCGAGCATCTCACGCAGGTCGTCGGGGTCGGTGCCGTCAATTGCGGCGCGCAGGCCGCTTTTGAGGAACTCGTTCTCAATGGTGCGGCTTTGCTCTTCAAGCGCGAGCAGACCGTCTCGTCGTGCTTGCTCGGCTAGGGACACCAGGATGTCCACCGATTCTTCTGCGCTGCGTGGCTTGCGGGTGAACACAGAGGGGATGGCTTTGAGCGCGGCCATGCCGTCTTTGAGGGTGCCACCTGCGAGCGTAACGCCAAAGGACGTCACAAACACGAGGATCATCGGGGCGGGCAACACCACCGACATCGGCGTGGAGCCTTCGAGGAAGATTGCGGACAGGATCGCGCCGATAGCGACAACGAACCCGACAATGCTTGCGGGATCCATCAGTTCTCGTCCGTTTCGTCGAGGACCAAGGAGAGCCGGCCGGGGGCGGCCGGCTCCTCGGTCATGACCTGCTGGGCGCGGGCGATGATCGAGGCGCGGTGCGCGTCAATGAGTTCGATGACCTCGGCCATCGACTCGCTGACAATGTACTTTGTGCCATCAACGAGCGTGAGGATCGTATCCCCAGCGCTATCGATGCGCTGGATGAGATCCGGATTGATAGCAAATCTCTCGTGACTGAGCTTGCTTACTACAATCATGTTCCATCCTTGGATCGGGTCACGGCCCATCCGTGGGCCGCTCACACTTCTCATCGGCGCTTAGTACGCCCAGTTAAGGAATATCGGGTCCTGTGACGCCTCTAACGGTTATCGCTTGAGGTTCACGAGTTCCTGAAGCACCTCGTCAGAGGTGGTGATGATGCGCGAGTTGGCTTGGAAGCCGCGCTGCGCCACGATCAGGTTGGTAAATTCTTGGGCCAGGTCCACGTTGGACATTTCGAGGGCGCCGCCTACGAGGGTGCCGCGTCCGCCCTGTCCGGCTTCACCGATCTGCGCGCCACCGGAGTTTACGGACTCGGTGAACATGGAGCCACCGGCCTTTTCCAAACCTGCTGGGTTGTCAAAGTTTGCGAGTGCGATCTTGCCGATTTCTTCCTTAACACCGTTGGAGAAGGCGCCCACGATGGTGCCGTCAGCGGAGATGGAGAAGGACTGCAGGGAGCCGGCCTGCTGGCCGTCTTTGCTTTCCACGGCTACGGAGTTCAGGCCGGCAAATCCGGTTACTGCACTCAGGTCGATGGCTAGGCCGTTGACGTTCATGGTGCCGCCGGATTGCAGGGCACCGGAGGCTGCGTCAAAGGTCATGGTTCCGGTTACCGGTGCGCCCGAGTTGGGGTCTACGCCGCTTACATCCCAGCTTGGGTTGGCATCGCCAACTGCGGTGGCTTTGGTGAAGGTGAGGGTGACTACGCGAGCGTTTCCGAGTGCGTCGTAGACCTCTACGTCACGGGCGAGTTGGGTGCCCACCTCGGCGTCTTCTGGGAGGTTTCCGTCAAAGTTGATGGAGGTGGAGGCACGGGCGCCGGACAGCGTGGTGGTGGGCAGCTGAAGTGGCTGGATTACGCCGTTGGTGTTGACTTGGCCGTTGGTGGCGGGCCAGCCCATAACGTAGCTTCCGTCTGCGGCAACCATGTTTCCGTTGGCTTCAAAGTCGAACGCACCGGCGCGGGTGTAGTACTGCTGTCCGCCGTTTTGAACCACAAAGAAGCCATCACCATTGAGCATCATGTCTGTGGAGCGGCCGGTGGTTTGGCGCGCACCTGTGGAGAAGTTGGTGGTGATGGCCGAGACCTGGACACCGAGTCCCACTTGGGCTGGGTTGGTGCCACCGCGTCCGGCGGCTGGTGCGCCGGCTGCGGAGATGACTTGGCTCAGGGTGTCGGTGAACTGGGTTTGGGAGGACTTGAAGCCGGTGGTGTTGACGTTGGCGATGTTGTTGCCGGTGACGTCAAGCATGGTCTGGTGGGCGCGCATACCGGAAATGCCAGAGAACAGTGAGCGAAGCATTGTGACTCCTAAAGGTTTGTCAAAGGTGAGGTGAAGACTGGTGGTAAATCGTGTGGTTTACGTTTTAGATATCTTGGGTTCCGCTGACGTCTGGCGCGGATTCGCCGGATCCTGCGCCGCCTGCGGTGTCGCCGCCAGCTGGGGTGCTGCCTGGTTCGCCGGCGTCTGCGTCTGGGTCGGTGGGTGCTGGCGCGTCTGGTGTGCCGGTGGTTACGGAGGCTACGGCGTCGAGCGGGATTGCTATTCCGTTGACGAGCACGGTGGGTACTGCACCTTCGTATTTGACGGAGGTGACGAGTCCGTGGGCTTCGTTGCCGTCTGCGTCGGTGTAGCTGACGGTTTTGCCTACGAGGTTGGCCGCGTTGTTTCGCATGGATAGTGCGAAGCTTTCTTGGCTGGTGGTGTTGAGTGCGGTGAGTTGTTCCATGGAGGCCAGTTGGGTGGTTTGGGCCATCATCTGGTTGGTGTCCATGGGTGAGCTTGGGTCTTGGAACCGCAGTTGGGCTACGAGCAGGTTGAGGAACGCCTGTGAGTCGAGTTCGTTTTTGGCGGGTGCGGCGCCTGCTGCTGGGTTGGTGTAGAGCGAGGCGGATCCGTTGGCACCTGCGGTTGCGGTGGCGTCTGGGAAGTTCACGGTCATGGGTGTGCTCCTAGGCCAGGTAGTCGACGCCTTGCGCGCCGGTGATCGTGGTGGATGGGTTGTGCAGGCTGGTTGTGCCTTGATTTTCGACGAGGTGGCGGGGCCTGCCCCATCCGCTCTGTGGGTCTTGGGCTTGGTTGGCGCTGTTTTGGTTGGCACCGTTGTGGTGAGCGCTGTCTTGGTTGGCGCTGTTTTGGTTGGCACCGTTGTGGTCCGAGCCACCGACTGCTGCCTCATTGTGGGCCGAACCATTCTGGGCTGAACCATTCTGCGCTGCATCGTTTTGAGCTGAGCCGTTTTGCGCTGTTCCGTCTTGGGCTGCCGCATATTGGCGGCCAAAGGCACCTGAGCCGGAGTCACGTGCGGTTGAGTCAGACAGCGTGAGCTGTGCGGTCAATCCGTTTGCGCTCATATCCCGCTTAAGGTCAGTCATGATGGCGCGCAGTGACTCACGCACCGATTCAGTAGCACCCACAAGTTCCACGTGAAGTCCGGCCGCAGCCACGCGAGCGCGGATGTGAACCGGTCCTAGGTTTTCTGGGGTCACGCGCACGGTGAATGAGTGCTCACCAGGGGCAAGCGAGCCAAGTTGACCAAGCGGTCCGCGCAACTGCGAGGCAAGTCCCGCCTCTTGTGCGCCAAGCACTGTGGCCACGCGCTCCGCGCCGGCAAGGAATGCACTGCCCGAGGCTGGCGCAGTGGGCTGACTTGATGCGGTTGCGTGCACCGCGTTCGCGGCCTGCGCAGTTGGGGCGGCGGTAGTTGCGTCTACGCGCAGCGCCGTGTTGGCCTCGGCACCAAATTGGCTGCCAGCACCTTGCTGACTGCCAGCCCCAAACTGACTACCAGCTGCATCGTGACCTGCTGCGCCGTCTTGACCTGGTGCGCTGTTGTGTCCCAGTGCGCCAGCGGCTGTGCCTTGCTGTGCGCCTGTGGCGTCTGCGGATGCGTTTGCAAGAGCGCTGTTGGCATGTGCCGCCTGGCGCAGGCTGGCCCGCGTGGTGGCCGCAGGTTCAGCCTGGGTTCCAGCAGCAGTACCGGTCTGAACAGCGGTGTCGGCTTCAACTACAGCGCCGGTTTCAACAGCAGCGCCCGTTTCAACAGCAGCGCCCGCTGCAGTGTTTACAGATTCGGTTCCCGCTGCCTGTGCCTGTGCCTGTGCCAGAGCGTTCTGTGTGGAACCAGTCTGCGCTGCGCCTAACTGAGCAGGACCAGCAGAACCAGAGCCAGCAGGCTCCAGTAGAGCCACGCCAGCTGCACCCGTTTGGTTTGGCTCTACCGCGCCACCAGCACTGTTAGCGGCAGACTGTGCCACGTCACCGTTGGCGTCGGCTGCGCCAGCAACCGCAATACCAGCAGCAGCGTCACCATCGGCCACACCTGAGCCATCTGCCGCGAGCGCCTGAGCCATAGTTTGGCCCTGCGCGGTGGCCAAAGCACCAGCCAGCGCAGACTGCGCGGCGGACTGCGCGGTGCTTTGAACAGATGCATCCTGCCCGGAGTTCTGCGCATCCTCACCTGCTGCAACCTGATCGTTGCTTACGGCGTGCTTTCCAGCGCCGCTAACAGCGCCTTGGCGCGCATCACCCGAGCCGCCACGGCCAGCAGGTGAGGTAGAGGCGTGAGCTGGGGAATCGTCGGAAATCTGATGGGAACCACCCAGCGCAGAGCTGAGAGCCTGATCAAAACCGGAACTCGACGAGCCGGCAGGCGCGGCGGGGCCGGGCATGCGGGCGGGCGCGGGGGCAGCCGGGCTGATGGGGATCATGCGTCGCTCCCAACAAGAGACGAGGAAATAAGTGAGGTGAACGCGGCGCGCTGCTGGGCGGCCAGTCCGCTCGCGTCAATACCGCCCAGTGAGCCGAGGCTGTTTAGTGAACCGAGGTCGCTGACACCGCCGAGCGAGCCCATAAGGGCGGACACGCCCGCATAAGCGGAGGAGGTCTGCTGGACCTTTTCTGCAGGGACCAAGCCGGTCACGCGGCGGATCGCGGTGGGCGTTTCAAATACGTCACGCAGGTTGACGTGACCACCGGGTTTGGGGGCGTCGATCATCTTGCCGTCACCCACGTAAATACCAATGTGCTTGCCGCCCTTGAACACCACGAGGTCGCCGGGGCGGGCCTGGGACAGGCTGGGCACCGACTCGCCCTTGAGCATCTGCTCGTGTGCGGTGCGTGGCATAGACACGCCAAAAGTGGCCATTACGTTTTTGACTAGGCCTGAGCAGTCCACGCCCTTACGGGTGTTGCCGCCCCACACGTAGGGGACGCCGAGCCAGGTTTTAGCTTCGTCCACAATGCGCTGGCCAACCGAGTTGGATTGGGCGCTGCCGTTCACGCCTGAGGCTCCCGAGGCTTTGTCGGTTTGCGCGAGCTGGTTGATGAGCTGGGAAAAGTCTGCGCCAGATGCGGAGTCGGCGCCGGGCAGGGCTGAGGATGCCAATGCGGAGGCCTGTGCGGTTGCGGCGCCGGCAGCGCCGCTTGCGCCCGCGGTCATGGCGGAGGATCCGAGCACGCCCATGCTTGCGCTCGGGCCTAATGCCACAGCGTTAATCGACTGTTGGATCTCTGCGATTCGGGAGATGGCCGCGTCAAAACTCATCGTGCGTCTCCTGAAGGGGTCTGGTTCTTGGTTTGGCTGGTGTTGGTCTGGCTGGGGCTGGTCTGGCTGGGGCTGGTCTGGCTGTCCGGACCGCTATCTGGCGTGCTGCGCTGCGCGATCTCGTCGAGAAACACGTTCTCAGCTCGGTCCTCTTCTGCGCGTTGCTGCGCAATGAACCGTTCCTCGAGCTTTTCCAAGATGGTGACCTCGGTGTGTGCAGCGCGGAAGTCGTTGGCTTTTTCGTCGCGTTCCTGGTGGGCGGCTTGGGCTAGTGCCATGGCGTCGGTCATGATGGAGCGCCCCGCCATGCGGGCCGCCACCATGGACGTCCACACGGAGTTGTTGGTCTCCCCTACCAGCTCGGTGCCCAGGAACTGGGTTTGGGCGCGGTCGGCGCGAGCGTCGGCCTGTTGGGCGCGTCGCGCTGAGAGCGCGAGCTGCGCGGCGGCTTGGTCCTCACGGATTTGCCGCAGGCGCAGGAGCCGCAGGAGTGGGTATTGCCTAGCCACGTGCGCCTCCC
>Ga0222423_1001366_pt1 | contig 11213 bp, 13 predicted proteins | sample 3A0metagenome_FD_182472 | JGI IMG/M metagenome (GOLD analysis project Ga0222423, IMG submission 182472) | Enriched microbial communities from leaf-cutter ant dump, University of Wisconsin, Madison, United States - 3A0 (version 2) | ecosystem: Environmental > Terrestrial > Nest > Insects nest >...
CGGCCTCGAGGCTGGCGGTCTCGGCATTCGAGCCGGAACCATTGGACATAGGAGACGTGGGGACGTCGGACATAAGCAGGTGCCTTTCTTTTGGTTTCAGGCGAGAAAGGGGAGTCTTCCTCGGCACGGTTGCAGCCGGAGCTGCATAGGTATCATCCACCTCACAGGTAGGTGAACGTTCATTCATCCTAGGGACTTTTGGCGGAAACCTCAAGCGTGACGGGTTTCCGACAACATCCCTTAAGAAACTAGTGTGTCACAACAATCTCAATCGTCTCGTCATCGAGGTGCGGAGCCGCCATGGCGGCAATCGGCACGGTCTCCAGACTGCTGACCTTGGACAGGTAACGACTGAGGGCCTTCACGCGGTCGCGGAACTCCACTGCGCTGGCATTCTTGCCGCGGGCATAGATATTGGCCTTGCCGTTTTCGCGCAGCACATCCACCACATCGCGGCTGGAGGGCAATTGGGCGCGATCCGGCCAGACTTTGCCGGACTCGTAATGCACCGTCCAGATAGCCACATCCTGCTGGCCCGCCTTCAAATCGCGTCCAGCAGGGCGCACCGGGTCGGCCAGCGAGGGCAGTCCATTGCGACTTGCCATGCGCACAGGCTCGCTGCGGGGGGTGCCGATATCGGCGGATGCCAAGCTAGGCGCCGCCTGCAGGGCCGAGGTAATCGGCTCGTTGCGGCTGACAACCGGACGGTAACCCGACGATTCGTCCAAACCCAACGCCTTCATGGCTTCATCGACATCCGACGGATTCGCATTGACAGACACAGCTTGACCACCCACCGGACCTGCCGCCGGTGCCACTGACGAGGTACGGCCATTCATGCGGGATAATTCGTTACGCTCCACCAGTTGCATGCGGCGGTCGAGGCGCAACATGGCTTTTTCCACGCGGTCAAGCCGTTCCTTCAGCTCCATGGCCGCACCTTCCAGCGCCTGATACGCCGGAGACTGGTAGGGAATCTCGGTTACGGCCGGCTGGGGAGCCTGCGCCGCCGGACGCGGGGCGGAGCTGTAATCGTAGGCCGGATAGGCCGGGTAGCCACCATAAGGGCCCGGTGCCGACTGGCAGCCACCACCCACCAACGCCACTGCCGCCACACTTAAGTGCCAGCCATACCGACGACCGATGCGTACTGTGCCTGTCTTTCCCATAACCGGAGCTCCCTCTTGGTGTCCTCTGCAACAGGTGAAAACCTGTTACCGTTCTGTCTTAATTAAATAGACACCTTATAATATAGGCAAGCTCACCGCCTCTTTATGCAGCATTTAAATAGCACCTAATGTGATAAGTTGAACACTTGTGATTTTTAACAACTTTTAACAAGACTTTTTGTCTCGCCTTCACACTATCCCTTTTTATTTCCTACAAATCGCGTGATGTAAAAAAGTCTCGTATTACAGCAAACACCAGCATCATGCGCTTGATGAGACCACGCATCAGCTTCACCATCAGCACGCCGAACAGACATACCGTCTTGTAGATAAGCCGAAAAAAGCCGTTCACCAGCTTGGTAATGGCGTCATCCTTACCGCCGCGCAGCAGGTTAACGACATAAAGCGCCGCCATAATCAGGGCGATAATCGCAAATATACGCAAGCCCGGCTCAATCACGTTGACATATAACTGCGCAAGATAAGCGATCATGGATTCTCTCTTCCGTTAAACAGGCTCGCCCTCGTGGCTTAAGCCCCTGTGGCGCTGAACATATGGTATTTTTCGGCCACCGCCAAGCCGGGTATCGGCGTCATGCGGAAACGCGGGAACACAATATCTTCGCCGTTTTTCGCCAGTTTCACCAAAGGCACCCGTATCTTCATCACCCCGCTGGGGCCCATGTAAATACCTTCCCCCACCTTCAGGTTGCTGAAATCCTCCGGCCGCGCCACGGCATCGTACTCCACACGGGTAGAGGTACTGACGCTACGACCGCGATTGGCAGTATAGAGCATCGAGGCATCCTGCGTGCCGGAGGCAAAGCCGATATTTTCGCCCACACTTTTGCTGACAAACTCCTTCAGCGCCTGACCGGCAATCTTGCTCATTTGCTCGCACGACTCCGGATCCTTCAGTACAAAGCTAATCTTATTCCAGGTGTTACCGATAATCTTCTGGGCAAAGTCCGGGCTCAGGCCACGCTCCTTATCCGACAACGAGGAAACCGTCTGGATAAAGGGGAACAGGCAGATATTGGCGGAACGGGCCTGCTCGAACAGCGGCGCCAGCGTCGGCATGGCGTAGCTGCTGAACTCATCCATCAGACACAGGAACGTCGGATTCGGACGCTGTTCGGGCGGCACGTTCTGCAACTGGCCCACCGCGGTACGCAGGTCGGAGAGGAAGATCTTGGCAAAGTCGGTAGCCACTTCCGCCTTACTCAGCATGGGCAACGCCACATAAACCAGCAGGTTTTCCTTAATGGCCTGAAGCAGGTCGACTTCCGGATTGTAACTATTCACCACGTCGCGCGCCTGACCACGGGTATAAGCCGCCAAACGGCCCAGCATGTCGCCAAAGGTATGCTGGAGCTTCTTTTCACTGACAATCATGGCGCCGGTACGGCGATCCGCTTCCAGCAACTGGTCAAAGAACATCTTGAAGTCGGTATATTCGCGGGTATCCTTCGGCGCCTCCCGCAGCAGATAGCGCAGTGCCCCTTCACTCCCCATCAGCACCGAAAGGTCGGCAAAGCTGAACGGGACGCCCATACGTTTCACCAAGCCGGAAATAGCCCCCAACCCCTTACTGGCCTGCGAGCGGAAGAAGGAATCACCGCCGCTACCAATCAGCAGCATGATACGCGTCGTCAGCTCTTCGGCATCGCCCCGCAGCAGAGGATTATAAGTATTACTGAGCGAGGCCTCATCGATATTAATAATCCGCACGTCCTGCCAGCGATTGTGCTGCTCGGCCAGCGTCAGGAATTCGCGAATGGCGTCCTTGTTGTTCTTCCCGTCAACATGAATTACCCCACCACCACGCATCATCTGCTGCTTCAAAATCAGGTTGAGGAAGTTGGACTTACCACCCCCGGTGGCCGCAATACCCAAACAGTGGCGGGAAAGAAGATCGGAAGGAAGAAAGAGGTCTTGGCTCATGGGGCGGCCTATCTATTTATTATGTCTTATTTCAGAAATTTAGCTGTTGTCATACATCACTTGCGCAATGCTGCCCCAGTAATATTCGGCCGGCACACGGTTCGGCGTCTGGGTCAGACTGGCGGGCTTAAGGGTCAGGTACGAGCGAAGCTTGCGGCCGTACAGAACCAGCCCATAGGCCGTCCCTGCCAGAAAGCCCATCAGGGCTAAGTGCACTGCGTCTGAGCCGATACCGGTAGCCGGGTGCAAAATCCAGAGGACCAGAATGAGCAGGCCCATCGGACGACTCGCCCAAATAAGGCGTTCCTTCACAAAGGCCGTGTCGCCGCCAATTTTGGCGCTGACAGCTTGGGTCTTGATCTCACTCATGGCATGTCCTTTCTTTCCTGCCGGAAGCAGGGCTTATTGTGCTGTCTTATGAAGTGAAAGAAAAGCCCCGCCTGACAGACGGGGTTTTTCTTGGAAACGGTGATTTTTCAGCCGACGTATCCTGGCCTCTCCTAGCGGGCAAAGTAGGGCTTGAGTTGCTCTTGCGACATGTAACCGGAAAGCTTCACCTGCGCCTGGCCACCCTGTTGAACGAGTAAGGTTGGGGTTTGATTCACCCCTTCGCGCTGCAACTCACCTTCTTGCGGCAGGCGCCACTGGCATGCCAATTTGTCACGTAGATAGGCAGGGTTGGGGGCTGTTTCTCCGGAAAACGGGGTTACATCTACGCAAGTAAATTCTAACTTACCTGAGTAATTATTTGTTATTACGGAAAGTTCAGGCGTCATACGTGCGCAGTACGGACACACTTGGCTGAAGTAATAGGTTAGCTTCAAACCCCGATCTTGCGGCATGACACCCCCGGCTTGCCCCTTTGCCGGTACGGCATTCAATCCCCCAAAATTACCAAGAGAGGAGGCTTGCGCAGCGGGAACAGAGGGAGCTGACTGGGGTTGAGCAACCGGCTGAGGTGTCGTCACGGGATTAACGGCTGGAGTGCGACGTAATGTGGGTTCAGACCCCTGCTGGTTATAAAGACGCTCGGCGTCCTCCCACATCTTCGATAAATTTTGGCTCTTCTGCACGATTCCCTGATAGGCCTCCACCCATTTCTGGGCGTTATCCGGCGTTGGATTCATATAAAACTGTACGAATTCACGCGGCGGTTTTCCATAATTTTCAAGGTACTCATCTACTTTCTGGTCTTCACTCTTCACGGATGGGGGTGGAATGAGCTTTGGCGAACCAGATGCTGATTCCACCGGTTTCTCTGCAGGTTCACACTTGCTGTCACCAACCGTATAGAAGTTGATGCACTCTTTATCTTCGGTATATCCGACCGGCAAAAAGGCTTGAAAAACGGCCAACGCCACCCCAACAAGCATACTCCGAGCCCCTAAACGGTCTGTGTTGCGCAAATGCGTGCATAAAACCGCTTGTCGACCTCCTCGTGCAGGGAAAGCCTCATCCTTTAACATTCGTTGCACGTGAAACACACTCCCTCTCTTAGCCGCTAGCACTGCCTTCATTTTAGGCACGCTTTTGCCACAGTTGTCAAAACTCCGTTCGTCAAAACCCTGTCCCAGCTTCACAGCCATTCTATTCTGCTCGGCGACACCCGGCCAACCGCTTTGCGGATCAAGGAAGGATTGAGCGCGGAATGCCATTTCGGAGGTTCTCTTTCTTTTCCTTCAGGATATGCTATCTATAAACAGAAAAAAAGGAGACAACCATGTACGCCATTGCCTACCCCCTGCTGGCTGCGGTCAATATCATCGACTCGCTTCTACTTATTTATATGTGCATTATCATTGCGGTAGCTATCTTCAGCTGGGTCAATCCCGACCCCCTCAACCCCCTCGTACGCATCCTGCGGAATATTACAGAGCCTGTGTTGGAAAAGCTGCGCCCCTACGTCCCCCTGATTGGTGGACTAGACCTGACCCCGGTTGTTCTGATTGTGGCCATCGTGTTTATCCGTAATGGCATTCTGAAAGTGATCAGCACATTCGCCGCCAGTATGATTCACTAAGAATTCCCTTAAATATCAAAGAAAAGCCCCTTAATGGGGCTTTTCTGGTACCAGACGCCATGTTTTAACGAATTGTTTTCATGGAAAGAAAGATTTTTCGGAAATCCTAAAAACCACAAATTGCGCTTTTATTACAACATATCGCTTTTTATGAAGGCTTCTTCATGGCAAAAAAAATACGCCCTCTTCTAGGCCGCATTCTCAAGAGATTCCGGTAGCGGAGGCGTATGACCCGCCATTTCCAGCAGCGATTGAAGCGCGTCGCGCAGCGAGGGATACATCCCGTGCACCAACTGCGCCTCCTCGTCACTGGCACCCATTTCGGCAACATAACTAGCCTCAGCCAATGCCAAGACGTTTCCACCGGCATGGATCAGGGCACGGCCGCGCAGCTCGGCATAATCGCGCCCCTCTTCCTGGCGACGGCGCATGGCGACAGAAAATTCAACTTCACGCTCGCCGGGCTTAGGTTCATAGCCAAACGAGGCCGAAGACGTCTCTAAAGAGGCATCCTGAATCCATCCGGCGACATCTGAAACCTTTTTGGAAGACGACTTTATTGTGGCTTCCTCCGCTTTTACAGATTTTTTAGCCACACCTTGCGTGCCGCCTTGCTTGCTGGCGGAAGCGCCGGTTTTGGCTTTTGCCTTAGCAGACTGTTTCACAACCATGATTTACCTCTCTTTCGTGCCACACCATCTTGAGATGGACTCTTTCTACCCCTTTATACGCCAGCCAGACGCATTTGGGATTGCCAGAGACAATGACAATGCCTAGCATCTGCCCACTGACAAAGGAAAGGACTCATATGCCATGGAGAACGCGCCCCGCACCCTCCCAACCCTCACGCTTCCCAATCAGGATGGCAGCCCCATCCAGATCGCAGAAACGTTAGGTCAGTTTGTGGTTATTTACTTTTACCCGAAAGCCATGACCTCAGGCTGTACCGAGCAAGCCTGCTCGATTCGGGATAACAAGGATGTTCTGAGCAAGCTTAACGTGGTGACCTATGGCATCAGTCCGGACAAGCCTGCCACCCTTGCCAAATTCAAGCAAAAAGAAGCGCTTAACTTCGATTTGTTGAGCGATAGCGAGCAAATCCTTGCAAATCAGTTCCATTCCTGGGTTCAGAAGAGCATGTATGGTCGTACTTATATGGGTCTTTCGCGTGATATTTTCATTTACACCCCCCAGGGGGAGCTGCTTGCAGCCAAGCGTAAAATATCACCCAAGGACCATATTAAATTTGTTATTGATAGCATAACTCATTCTAAAAGCTAATATTCCAAATCATCTTATTTGTCACACGTGAGCATTATGTTTCACATGCATCATGGATGCGTTCGCGACAAAACTTGCCAGAAGAAACGACCTCACCTAAAGGGCATTAGCCTCCTACCCGAACCAGTTGAAAGATTCGCCCCATGATACACACCCCGACTTTCCGTCGCACCGACAACCGCCAGCCCGATGAATTGCGTGACGTACGTATTACAACCGGCTGCAACCCTTATGCAGAAGGAAGCTGCCTGATTCAGTTTGGTCGCACGGAGGTTATTTGCACGGCCAGCGTCCAAACCAAGGTGCCGCAATGGCTCAAAGGCAAAGGCCAGGGCTGGCTGACGGCGGAATACGGGATGTTGCCGCGCGCTACGGGCGAACGCAAGGATCGCGAAGCCACGCGCGGCAAACAGGACGGTCGAACCGTTGAAATTCAACGCCTTATTGGCCGCTCATTGCGGAGTATTTGCACGCTTTCCCACATGGATGGCCTGACCCTCTGGCTCGACTGCGACGTACTGGTGGCGGATGGCGGAACGCGTACAGCGGCCATTACAGGCAGTTATATTGCCGCCGCACTGGCCTTACGTGAATGCGCAGCCAAAAACCTCCTTAAAGGCCCTGTTTTAAGAGAACCTGTGGCCGCCATTTCCTGCGGGCTGACAGAGCAAGGGGTTATTTTGGACATGGACTACGCCGAAGACAGCCAGACGTTGGCCGATGCCAACTTCGTCATGGCTGCCAATGGTGACTGGATTGAGGTTCAAGTGTCTGCTGAACAGCGCCCCGTGAAGGATGCCGAGATTGCCACAATGAAGGCGTATGCCGCCAAAGGCATCCTTCAGCTCATCGAACTGCAACAGCAAGCCTTGTCGCTCAGTTCGTAATTCTCTGATTTTTAAACCATCAAATTTAAGTAAACACCCACTTATTGCATAAATCGCACAGGCCTTGTATCCGGCGTTTTCTGCACTCATTTCAGACTTGACCGGAAAGCGACTCAAAATGACACTTAACGCCCCGCATTTTCAGGCAAAACGTCCCCAGCGCGGCGAGACGCTCCTGCTTGCCACCCACAATGCCGGCAAAGCCCGCGAGTTCCTAACTTTACTGGCTCCCCACGGGTTCCTTATACGCACACTGGCAGACGAAAACCTGCCTGCTCCGGAGGAAACCGGAACGACCTTTGAAGCCAATGCCGAACTCAAAGCCACCCACGGTCGAACCGCGACCGGCCATTGGACGCTCGCCGATGATTCGGGTCTGGAAGTGTTTACCTTGAAGGGTGCGCCGGGTGTTGATACCGCCCACTATGGCGGGTGGGAAAAACTGCTCTCAGTCTTGCAGACCACGCCGAAAGAAGAACGTCAGGCACGCTTTGTCTGTGTATTGGCGCTGCAGTCTCCTGAAGGACAAACAACTTTCTTTACGGGCTTTTGCGAAGGCGTTATTACCACCGACGCGCGTGGCGAGAAGGGTTTCGGCTATGACCCCGTGTTCCGCCCTGAAAGCCAAGAACGCACGTTTGCGGAGATGAGCGCCGAAGAGAAACACTGTTTCTCGCACCGTGGCGCCGCCCTGCGCCAGTTTACCGCCTGGCTGGAGCAGAACGCGTGAGCGACTCCTTACGCCTTCCCTCCCCCTTGCACAGCCCTTTGGCCGTGTATGTGCACTGGCCGTGGTGCAAGGCGAAATGTCCGTATTGCGACTTTAACAGCCACGCCAGCGCCCCACGCGAGCAGGACTATCTCCGCGCCGTTTTAAGCGAGTTTCAGCATTTTCGCGACCACGGAATCATATCTCCCTCCAAAACAACTCGTTTTTTACCCTCACACAGTTCTGTCAGCAGTGTCTTTTTCGGCGGCGGAACCCCCAGTCTGATGGCCCCCAAAACTTTGGAAAAACTCATTAAAGGTATTGATGAGATCGCTCCCGCACAGGCCGATCGCGAGGTCACGGTAGAATGTAATCCGACGAGTTTTGCGTCTCCGGCGGCTGCGCGTCAGTTTTTTCAAGATATTAAAGAGTGCGGCGTAAATCGTATCAGCATCGGCATTCAGGGGCTGAAACAGGAATGGCTCACCTTTTTGGGGCGTGAGCACAGTGTAGAAGACGCGCTAGCCACACTGGACGCGGCACAGAGCGTGTTCGACAACGTCAATGCCGACGTCATTTATGGCTTACCTACCCAACAGCTCACCGACTGGCACGACCTGCTGACTTTTCTTGCTGAGCGCGACTTAAGCCATATTTCAGCCTACCAACTGACAATTGAGCCCAACACCGCGTTTTACACAGCGGTCAAGCGCGGCGCCTGGGAACCGCTTACCAGCGACCAAGAACATGATTTTTTTGAAGAAACCCGCCAGATATTGCAAAGCTTTACTTATAGTAACTATGAGATCAGTAATTTCTGCAAGCCGGGCAAGGAATGCCGCCATAATCTGCATATCTGGCGCTATGGCGATTATGCGGGCTTCGGGCCTGGTGCTCATGGTCGTCTTCACACCTCTCCCTGCGATGTTCTGGCCACACGTGTTTTGAAGCATCCGGACAATTATTTCCGTGCGGCAGAGACCATTTCACAGGTTTTGCGCATCACAAAACTCACCCCCTCCGAAACCCTGCAGGAAGCGTTTTTTGCAGGTTTACGCCTTGCCGAAGGCGTTGATATGGATATGGCCTCAAAACACTATCCAGCAGCGATTTATGAAGCCGCAATTGACACCCATGAAGTCGCCTTTTTGATCGACAAGGGCCTGCTAAATCGTACACGCAGCCACTTACACCTCACCCAAGCCGGCTGGCCCCTGCTGAACAGCATCTTGCAACGCATTTTGCGCCCACTCCCCCTCTCTTAGCCCGCCAGCACCCGCACCACCCTTCTCTACCATATGCATACACTTATAGCGTAAATGTGTTTTTTACAACACACATGAAAGATTGAATTTTCAGATTTTTTCGGTTTCTCCCGGTACATTCGCATCTTTTGGAATGGTTTTGTGCAGCGCACAACAAATGCAGCCTATCCCTATTGATTTTATTCGTATAACTTTTATGTAAACGCTTATTCACATATTAGACCTGCGTCTGAGCGCCGTTTTTGAAAATATCTCTTTTTTGTGAAACACGTTTTTTAGACGTTTCGATAGCGTTTTCGCGTGTTGCAAAAACTTTAGGAGCGTTATTGAAGCCTCTGATGCTCTTTTAGGCACCCTTGACGGCAAGAGCAATTCCTATTCTCTCCTTTGCCCACTTTCTGTGCACGCTGCTGTGGAGTTGTGAAACGCTGTTTTGGCACCTGCTTGCCAGCAGAGTGTCTGCCGACCTCCCTTTGTGTGGAATGAGGTTATGTTTCACAGAAACATGCAACATGATTCACGGAGTTCCACAAGATAGGCATCGCACTTCACTCCAACATCTAAGTTTTTGATATATAATGCGCGTTATTCCTGTGATAAGTACAAGCCGCCGCAAAACTCCCTTTTGTGAAGCCCCGCCTGAACTCAAGGGAGGCTTAAAAAGACGCCCAGAGGGCGTCTTGATGGGCCGTTAAGGTTTAGTCGCGCTTGACGACATTGGCGCGGTCATCGCTTGGATTCACGCCTTTTACAATAAGATAATCATGAACTTGCTGCACACCACGGGTCGTACGCAAGATATGCAGCACGTGGTCCTTTTCACCTTGCGTCAACGCATCGCCCATAATGTAAACGTGATTATTTACGACCGTAATCAGGTAATTCAGCGGATAAGCATCCTTAGCTCCCAGCAGACGGGGCTGGATTTGGGTGGAAATCCAAGCATCCTTGGCTTTTTGACCGGCGGTATAGGCGCTCCCGACAAACAGCTCGTTATAGACCTTCTGTACACCTACGGTACGGCGGGCAAGGTCGAGCACCTGCTCACCTTCGGCCTGCGTAGGCACAACCCCTGTGAGCAGTACATTACCGTAGAAGACATCAATACCTACATCCATAAAATAGTTGCCCCGCGCCTGGGTCAGAGCGTCCTTGATACGCAGCTTGGTTTCCGTATCGCTCGCAATCTGTTGGGTCGTGCGGTTTTGAAGACCCACGTAACCGGCTGTGGCCGCACCACCGATAATCAGCGGCGCCGCACATCCGCCCAGCAGCGTGGACAGCACCAAGGTGGTAGCGAGTGCAGTAGAGCGGAGAGGTACGGTGAGCATCAGGCAAACTTTCTTGTTGCTGGATGGTAGGAAAGGCGGCGGGTATCTGTCAACCACGTATACCTACAAACACCAAGGCTTTCTCAGCAAGGGGATGAAGCATCGCGCACCGGTATACATTGATAAAATGGCCAGTGAGGAAAGAGCAGGAAAATCTCCAACCGCACCGTACAGGCCGGATAACGCGCCGCCACACTGCGCGCCTGACGGTTAAGCCGCGCCTTTTGCGTTGGTGTAAGCGCCAGATGACCGCGCTCACGCGTGGTGCGGTATTTGACTTCCACCAGCAGAATCAGATGGCCGCGGCGCAGAGTGAGATCGGTTTGCGCCAGATGCTGAGGGACGGCGAGGGGCGTGTAACCACGTATCAGGTAGCTTACCAGCGCCGCTTTTTCGGCCAGCGCACCGCGGGTATGGGTCGGCAGGCGCTTGGCAAGCCGCGAGAGCAGGGGTAGGCTTCGCATCATGACGCGCAGCATAGCCCTTTCTCCTACCCTTCTGGCAACCACCTTTTTGGTAAGCCTCGGCTTTCTCAGTTCCTCCGCCATGGCCCAAGCGCCGGTGGTAGGTGCCAGCCAGCCGGTTATGGCAGCGGGCACCGGAGGGC
>Ga0222423_1001368_pt1 | contig 11206 bp, 7 predicted proteins | sample 3A0metagenome_FD_182472 | JGI IMG/M metagenome (GOLD analysis project Ga0222423, IMG submission 182472) | Enriched microbial communities from leaf-cutter ant dump, University of Wisconsin, Madison, United States - 3A0 (version 2) | ecosystem: Environmental > Terrestrial > Nest > Insects nest >...
CAGCTTGCCGATGCGGATGGCGCAGCGCAGGATCTGCTCGCGCGCCTTGGGCGCGTGCTCGCGGTACAGCGCCACGCGCTCCTGCACGTCGGGCAGGGCCAGGATTTCCTCGATGGTGTGGTCACGGCAGTACTGGATCAGGTCCATCATCAGCGCGTAGTTGCTGATGCGGAAGTCGCGGAAGCGCCCCAGGCCCGTGCGCGAATCCATCATGTAGTTCAGCAGCACCCAGCCCTGGGGGTTCAGGATGTCCTCGCGCGAATACTGGGCCGAGTCGGCCTGGTCCACGGCCGCCATCATCTCCTCGGTGACGCGCGGGAACGCCGCCTTGCCGCCGTAGTAGTTGTAGACCACGCGGGCAGCCGAAGGCGCGTGCGCCTCGATGATGTGGTTCTCGTCGCGGCGGCCCGAGTTGCGCACGGTTTCGGACTCGTGGTGGTCGAACACCAGGTGGGCGCCGGGCACATAGGGCAGGTTGGTGGTGATGTCCCGCGCGGTGATGGCGATCTTGCCGTCCTGCATGTCCTTGGGGTGAACGAAGGTGATCTCGTCGATGAGATTCAGCTCGTTGAGCAGCACGGCGCACACCAGGCCGTCGAAGTCGCTGCGGGTTACCAGGCGGTATTTCACGTCGCTCACGAAGTTCTCCTTTTTACTAGGCCACATGGTAGCGGCGACCCGGCCCCCCGCAACACCGCTGGCCGGAAAAAACGGGCCATCCGGGCACCTTCTCAGCCCGCCAGCCATTGTTCCAGCTGCCGCGCCACGGCGCCATCGCTCAATAGCCCGAGGTGGCCCAGGCGGTAGAAAACGGCCTGCCGGCCATTGGGAAAGTCCAGGCAGCGCGCGGCATCGTCATGGATGCCCAGGGCGCTACGCAAGGGCACCAGCCCGTCGCCCACCAGCCGCTCCGCGGCTGGGCTGCGCCGCGCCGCCAGCGCGGCGGCCACGGCATGGCAGGCGATGCCGGCCGGCAGGGGCACGGGAACGCGCCGGTCGGGGTGGCGGGCGAAGCGGTCCCGCCCGCGCCAGTCGGCCTCCAGCACATGGCCGTAGCGCAGGTCGGTGATGCCGGCGCTGCGCAGCTGCGCCAGGCGGGCGAAGGGCCGGGAATACGGCGTGCTGCCCAGCAGGGTGTCCACCCAGTGGCCAGCCCGCTCCAGCGGCGCGCCATGGTGGGGCGTGCCCAGGAACACCAGGTGGCGCAGCCGGCCCAGCCAGGCGTGCCCGGCCTCGGCCGCCCGGTGGCAGGCGCTGCGCGCCACCAGCCCGCCCATGCTGTGGGCCAGGATGACCACCTCCGTCACGGGCACGGGCCATGCCGCCACCAGGGCCTCCAGCTGGCCGGCCAGTTCATCCCCGTTGGCGGAGGTGTGCAGGCCCGTGTTGTAGCGCAGGTAGACCGGCGTGCAGCCCGCCGTGTGCGCCAGGTGGGCGCCGTGGTCGTGGCCTTCGTGCAGCCACTGCAGGTCGTTCATGCACAGGCCGTGCACCAGCACCAGCACGCGCCCGGTGGTCTCGGCGCAGGCCCCCAGGGCCGCTAGGTCCAGCGGCCGCCCGTCGCGGTAGAACCCCATGCGGGTGCACAGGGGGTTGCCGCCCTGCTGCAGCCGGTCTCCCAGCACGCCGTTGAGGGCCGCGAGCACGGCCTCGCGCTCCCACCGCACCTCGTCCGGCGGGCCGGAGCGTTCAAAAAAAGGTTCCAGCCGCGCCAGACCCGCCTGCAGGCCGACATCCACCAGCCCCGTCACGCCGCGAATGCTCTGGTAGACCAGGCCCGTCAGGCCCCGGGTGCGGCCGGGCTGCGCCCCGCCCGGCAGGCCCAGCGTGCCCAGCACCGACTGGTGCACGCCCTCGGCCATGCGCGTGACGCCGGTGGTGGCCTGGGTGGCGAGGCGGGCCACGCCGCGCAGGTCGGAGGCGCGCAGTTGGCGCAAGGGGTTGTTGGAAGCCATTCAGAACCGTTCGTTCGGCCCCAGGTACCGCCACTGCCCCACGGGCAGGTTGCCCAGGGTCACGCGGCCGATGCGGATGCGCTTGAGACCCACGACCTTGAGCCCCACCAGTTCGCACATGCGGCGGATCTGGCGCTTCTTGCCCTCCTGCAGCACGAAGCGCAACTGCTCGGGGTTCTGCCACTCCACCCGGGCGGGCTTCAGGGCCTGGCCGTCCAGCGACAGGCCGTGGCACAGCCGCGCCAGCTGCTCGCGCGGGAAGGCCGCCTGCACGCCGGTGGTGACATCGCCGTAGTGCACGCGCACGAGGTATTCCTTGTCCACGGTGGAGTCCTCGCCGATCAGGTGGCGCGCCACGCGGCCGTCCTGCGTGAGCACCAGCAAGCCGACGGAGTCGATGTCCAGCCGCCCGCACGGCGCCAGGCCGCGCAACTGCGGCGGCGAGAAGCGCTGGCGGCTCGGGTCCTCGCGCCAGTGGGTGCGTGGGTTGATCAGCGCCACGGCGGGCGTGTGCCCGTCCTCGGCCTGGCCGCTCACGTAGCCCATGGGCTTGTTCAGCAGGATGGTGACGCGCTGCTCCTGGAAGCCCCGGGCCGCCGGGGCGACCTCAATGCGGTCCGCGGGCGTGACCTGCAGCCCCATGGACGCGGTCTCGCCGTTGACCTGGACCCAGCCCTGGGCGATCCAGTCGTCCGCTTCGCGCCGGGAGCACAGGCCCAGCTCGGCCATGCGCTTGTTCAGGCGCGAGGTGCCGGCCGCGCCAGAAGCGGCGGCAGCAGGCGGGCGCGGCGCGGGCCGTGGCGCAGGCGCCGGGGCAGCCTGCGGCTTGGCCGCGATCACCGGGCGGCGCAGCACCGGGCGCGGCGCGGGGGCGGGCGGGCGGGAACTGGAGGAGGAAGACATTGCGCGTATTGTCGCCCGCAAGGCTGGGCGGCACGCCAACGGGAGCACTCCGGGGCCAGCCGGCTGGCTTGATCACAGGCCCCGTATTTGTAACATTTTCAGGGGCAACGATACCATCACAAGCGCCTCATCCGCGTGCCAGTCGCCGAGTGAATACTCCCGAAACAATAGCTTTCAGCGCTTCTCCAACAAGCGCCAGAGGCCAATTTTCCTCATAATGCGAAACACTTGGCGTGCACCACCCTGGAGCGCACCGTCATGGCTCATTTGTAACAGACTGACCTATGCGCATCGGGCATGGCGCTATCCGCAAGCCTCATGACACATTCTGTTATTTCTGCCTACACTGCTCCGGGCACAGGCACCGTTATTGCTTCGCGCTGACCACCGCGTTCGATCGATCCACCGAGACCTCCAAGGAAAACCATGCCGGCCGTTTCGTCACTCAAATCCCTGTCGATCTCCAGCCGCCTTGGCCTGGGCTTTGGCTGCCTGCTGGTGCTGCTGGTGGCGGTGGCGGCCGTGGGCCAGTTCTCGGTGGGCAAGGTGCATGAGCAGATGCAGCAGATTACCGGCGCGGGCGCCAGCAAGGCCAAGCTGGTCAACGGCATGCTCGAAAGCGTGAGCGCCGTCGGCATCCAGAGCCGCTCGGCCGCCATGCTCAACGACATCGACCCCAAGCAGTCGGCCGAGCAGATCGCGGCCATCGGCAAGACCCTGAAGGAATACGCCCAACAGGACGCCGCGCTGGCCGGGCTGCTGACCCCCGACAGCGCCACGCCCGCCGAGACCAAGCTGCTGGGCGAGGTGCGCGAGCTGGAACGCAAGGCCCGCCCCGAGCTGGACACGGCCATCAAGGCCGCCGACGACGGCGACACGGTGAGCGCCACGCTGGCCCTGATGAACCGCGTGGCCCCTGCCGAGACCGCCTGGCGCGCCAAGCTGCGCGAGTTCATCGAGTTGCAGAACACCCTCAACGCCGACGCCACGGTCTCGGCGGAGCACACGCAGAGCCGCGCCCGCATGGTCGGCGGGCTGCTGGTGCTGCTGGCCATCGCACTAGGCACGCTCATCGCGTGGCGCATCACGGCCAGCATCACGGCGCCCATCGGCCGCGCGGTGGTGGTGGCCGAGCGCATCGCGCGCGGCGACCTCACCTCGCAGGTGGAGGTGCGCATCCACGACGAAACCGGCCGCCTGCTCGAAGCCATCGCCGCCATGCAGGAGCGCCTGCGCACGCTGGTGGGCGAGATCGGCCAGACCGCCGACTCCATCCTGGTCGCCAGCTCCGAGGTGGCCTCCGGCAACCTGGACCTGAGTCAGCGCACCGAGCACACCTCGCACAACCTGCAAAGCGCCGCCACGTCGCTGGTGGACCTGACCGGCACCGTCTCGCAAAGCGCCGACGCCGCGCGCCAGGCCAACCAGCTCGCGTCCAGCGCCTCCGACGCCGCCACGCGCGGCGGCGAGGTGGTGACGCAGGTGGTGCGCACCATGGACACCATCAGCGCCAGCTCGCGCAAGATCGCGGACATCATCAGCGTCATCGACGGCATTGCCTTCCAGACCAACATCCTGGCCCTGAACGCCGCCGTCGAGGCTGCCCGCGCCGGCGAGCAGGGCCGCGGCTTCGCCGTGGTGGCCGGCGAGGTGCGCAGCCTGGCGGGCCGCTCGGCCAACGCGGCGCGCGAGATCAAGACGCTGATCGGCGCCAGCGTCGACCAGGTGCAGGAGGGCAGCACCCTGGTGAACCACGCGGGCAAGACCATCGAGGAGCTGGTGCTGTCGGTGCGCCGTGTGTCCGACATCATGGGCGAGATCACGGCCGCCACGCAGGAGCAGAGCCAGCGCATCGGCCACGTGAGCCAGTCGGTGAGCGAGCTGGAAGAGATGACGCAGCAGAACGCCGCGCTGGTGGAGGAAGGCGCGGCCGCGGCCGACAGCCTCAAGGACCAGGCCGGCCGCCTCACGCAGATGGTGGGCGCCTTCCGCCTCGCGCGCAACGGCGCCGATGCCGACGACTGGGAGCCGCCGGCCATCACGGCCCTGCCCGCCGCGTCCCGGCCAGTACCCGCACCCGCCGCGCCCGCCGCCCCCTCGGCCGGCGCCAGCCTGGGCGCCCCCCGCGCCCGCGTGCCCTCGCTGCCGCGCGCCTGAGCCGCTACCGGTCGCCCGCGCCCTGCCCCTGCAGCTGGAAGATGCTGGAGCGCAGCGCCGACAGCTCCAGCACGCGCAGGCCGCCATACTCCACGCGGATGGCGCCCTGCGCCTCCAGCGTGGCCAGGGCCTCGTTCACCCGCTGGCGCGACAGCCCCACGAGGTAGGCCAGTTCCTGCTGCGTGATGCGCAGCACCTCGCCCACGCCGGGGTAGAGCACGGGGTTGAACAGCGACGCCAGGCTGCGCGCCACGCGCACGTCCGGGTTGCCGAAGCGGTCGATCTCGCGTGCGGCGATGAACTGGCCCAGGCGCTCGTTGAGCTGGTTCATCACGAAGCGGTTGAAGCCGATGGAGTGGTCCAGCAGCCAGTGGAAGGTGTCGATGGGCAGCCCCGCCACGATGCTCTTGCGCAGCGCCTGGATGTTGTAGCGGTAGGGCTCGCGCTTCATGGCCGTGCCCTCGCCGAACCAGCCGCCCGGCGGCACGCCGGTGAAGGTCATGGTCTGGCCCTGGGCGTTGTCGCTGCTCATCTTAAGCAGCCCTTCCACCACGCCGAACCAGTAGGTCACGGGCCGGCCGACGCGGCACACGTAGTCGCCCGCCTTGGCGTCCCCCACCAGCAGCGAGGCCACGGCGCGCTCGCGCTCGGCCGGCTGCAGCAGGCTGAGCCAGGGAATGCCGTCGAGCTCTTCCAGCGTGGGGGGCCGGCGGCGCTGGTGCAGGGAGAGGTCTTCATTCATACATGCGGGAAATCCACGACCCGGATTGTCGTCAGAAAGACAAAAAAATGCCAATCTCCACAGGATGATGCCGGTCCTCAAGGAGACATGACCATGCAGCAGCTTCCCTCCCGCATCGCCCGGCGGCGCATCCTGGCCGCGGCCGCCGCCCTGCCCTGGCTGGGCCGCGCCCGCGCGCAGGACGGTGCGGTCCGCATCGCGCAGTCCACCGCGCTCACCGGTCCGCTGGGCGACCTGGGCTCGGCCATGCACCAGGGCGCCAAGGCGGCGTTCGCAGGCATCAACGCGCGCGGCGGCGTGCACGGCCGCGCCATCGAGCTGGTGACGCAGGACGACGCCTACGAGGTGCCCAAGGCCCTGGCCAACGTGGAGCAGTTCCTGGCCGACCCGGGCGGCTATTTCGCGCTGTTCAACTGCATGGGCACGCCCATGATCGAGGCCATGCTGCCCAAGGTCATCGACAGCGGCATCCCGTTCTTCGCGCCGTTCACGGGCGCGCAGCTGAGCCGCACCAAGAGCCGCAGCGTGTTCAACATCCGCGCGAGCTACGCCGAAGAGGCCGAGAAGATCGTGCAGCACCTGTCCACCATCGGCATCCGGCGCATCGGCATCGTCTACCAGAACAACGCCTTCGGCAAAGAAGTGTTCACCGCCGCCCGGCAGTCCATGGACCGGCTCAAGCTGCCCGAGGCGCTGACCGTGACCGTGGAGAACAACGCGTCGGACGCGGGCGCCGCGGCGGCCAAGCTGGCGGGCGGCAGCCTGGAGGCCATCGTGATCGGCTTGGCCGGCAAGCCCACGCTGGAGTTCGTGAAGGCGTTTCGCGCCCTGCAGCGCGGCGTGACGCTGTACGCGCTGTCGGTCATGGGCACGGCTGCCACCGTGAAGGCGCTGGGCGCCGACGCCACGGGCATGGCGATCTCGCAGGTGGTCCCCCTGCCCTCCAACGCGGTGATGCCGGTGGTGCGCGAGTTTCAGGCGGCCTGGAAGGCTTCGGGCGCCACGGCCGAACCCTCGCACCTGGCGCTGGAGGGCTACATCAACGCCCGCGTGTTCGCCGAGGCGCTGCAGCGCGCCGGCCGCAACCCCACGCGCGCGGCCTTCATCGACGCGGCCTGGAACCTCAGGAAATGGGACCTGGGCGGATTCGAGATCAGCGCCAGCACGCCGGAGCGCAACGCCTCGCGCTTTGTCGAACTGACGCTGGTGGGCCGCGACGGCCGCTTCATCCGCTGACCACTACCGATTTCATAGCTACCAGCGCTTGCTGCATAAGCGCTGGAGGCACTTTTTGCTTAAAAACCGCAGCTACTCCGACACCACCGCATAGCGGTAGCCGCGGAACGACCACACGGTGCGGCCCGGCTCGATGCGCTCCAGCAGCAGGCCCGGCGCCGCCTGCTCGCCCTCGTGCAGCACCTGGCCGTTGACGATGGCCATGCGGTAAGCCGGGTTGTTGGAATGCGTGGCGCCCGAGACCTTGAGCGCGGGCAGCTGCGCGCGCACGGCGTCGGGCAAATCACCTTGGGCGAACACCACGGCGGCCTCCTGCGCGGGGCTCTGGCCGGGCGGCTCCGCCGCCGAAGCCCGGGCCACGGGCGGCGGTGCCACCGGCGCCGCAGGCCGCTCGCGCTGCGGCGGCGCGGCGCGCTTGTCCACGGTGCGCTGTGCGGGAACGGGGTCCGGCGCGGCCGGCGCCACGGGGGCCGGCATCACGGGAGCAGCGGGCACGGCTGGCGCAGGGGCCGAAGCCGCAACCACCCGCTCTCCCGCCGGAGCCTGGCGCTGCAGAAACCACAACGTGCCGCCCGCCGCCAGCACAGCCACGGCCACCACGCCCAGCGCCACGCCGGCCCACAGATTGGCCGGCGCGGGCCGGCCCGCCGCGGAGGCCCCGCCGGCGGGCGGCGCCTGGGTATGCAGGCCCGGCACGGCGCCCCGGCCGCGTTCGGATTCAGCGCGCCGCAGCGCATCGAGGATGTAGGACATGGTCAGGGCGTTTTCTTCTGCAGATGCGGCTCATCCACGCCGGTGGCCCGGTTGAGCAGCATCAGGGTCAGGGGGCCGGCCAGGCCGTCGGGCGTCACGCCCTGGGCCAGCTGGAAGCGGTGGATGCGCGACTGGCGCTGGGCGGGCGTCGCCGGGCGGCTGCCCGCGCCCGTGCCGCCGCTGGCGGCGGCCAGCTGCCGGTCCAGCCAGGCGGCGCCGGTGGGCGTGTCGGCGATGTCGCCGCGCTCGGGCATCTCGGCCGGGGCGCGCCACAGCGTGGCGATGTCGCCGCGCCAGACCCGCGCCAGCTCGGCCACCGGCACGCGCAGGGTGCGGCCGCCGCCTTCCAGGGTGGCCGTGCCGGCATCCAGGCCGCTCAGCACCGCCGCAACCGGGGCCGTGTCAGCGCCGTCCGCCGGGTAGAGCGCGAGCAGCACGGGCCGGTCGATCTGGCGCACCAGATTCAGGCCCGCGCGGCGGTTGCGGTAGCAGCGCAGGCCTTCGCGCGGCAGGGCGGCGCAAGCGTCCGCGCCCGCCGGCAACGCCACGCCCCAGGCCGAGGCCAGCGCCTGCCAGGCCGCCGCATCGCCAGGGGGCTGCGCCTGCATGAACTGCGCCAGCGCCGACGAGGCCTGCGGCACGGCGGCGGAGGCTGCGGCGGCCGGCGATGCAGCCGTTGCTGTGGCTGCGGGCGCCGCCGCCAGCGGCGCGCCCTGCGTCGGCCACACCCCCAGGGCCCAGCCCGCGCCCGCCACGGCCGCGGCCCCCGCCACGGCGCCCAGGCCCGCGAGCGCCCAGCGCGGCCAGGCCGTTGCCCCGGAGGCGGCCGGCGCGTCGAACACCTCGCGCGCCGCGCGCTGGACGATGGCGGCGTTGACCTGGCGCGCGCCGGCCGCGTACGCGCCGAGCAGCGCCCGGTCGCACAGCAGGTTGATGCGCCGGGGCACGCCGTGCGAGAGCGCGTGCACGCGCCGCAGGGCCCGCCGGTCGAACGGCAGCGGCCCCTGCAGCCCGGCCACGGCCAGGCGGTGCGCGATGTACTGCTGCGTCTCCTGCGCCGTCAGCGGGCCGAGGTGGAAGCGCGCGATCACGCGCTGCGCCAGCTGCTCCATCGACGGCTGCGCCACCATGGCGCGCAGCTCGGGCTGGCCGATGAGGATGATCTGCAGCAGCTTGCGCTCGCTGGTCTCCAGGTTGGTGAGCAGACGTAGCTGCTCCAGCACGTCGGGCGCGAGGTTCTGCGCCTCGTCGATGATGAGCACGCTGTTGCGCCCCGCGGCGTGCGCGGCCAGCAGTGCGGCGTTGAGCGGGTCGATGCAGTCCTTGACCGTCTCCGCCCCCTCCACGGCCGGCTGGTGCGCCACGCCGAACTCGTCGCAAATCGAGCGCAGCAGCTCGCCCACGGTGAGCTTGGGGTTGAAGATGTAGGCCACGTCGCAGTGCGCGGGAATCTGCTCCAGGAAGCAGCGGCACACCGTGGTCTTGCCCGTGCCGACCTCGCCCGTGAGCAGCACGAAGCCGCCGCCCGCATCCAGCCCGTAGAGCAGGTGCGCCAGCGCCTCGCGGTGCCGCTCGCTCATGAAGAGGTAGCGCGGATCGGGCGCGATGGAGAACGGCGGGTGTTCGAGGCCGAAGAACGGGGCGTACATGCGTTGGAGGATACCGCCCGGCGGGAGCCAGGGTTTCACCCGGGGAGGGGTTTCCCGTAAATTGTCGTCGGCAAGACAAGATAGCGTCAAAGCGGGTCCTAGCATTCCCTTCAACGCGCGGCCTCCTGCCATGGCGCCGCGCCCCCGGCAGTCACCGGGCGGACACCTCTTACTTTAGGACCCGGAATGAAGACCACGTTCCCGCATCTGCTGCTCCAGCACGCCGCCGAGCGCCCCACGGCCCCGGCCCTGCGCGAAAAGGAATACGGCATCTGGCAGACCCACAGCTGGGCCGACCTGGCGGCCCTGGTCGAGCAGGTGGCGGCCGGCCTGCACCTGGCGGGGCTCCAGCGCCACGAGCACCTGGTGGTGATCGGCGCCAACCGCCCGCGCCTGTACGCCACCATGCTGGCCGCGCAGTCGCTGGGCGCCATTCCCGTGCCGCTGTACCAGGACGCCGTGGCCGCCGAGTGCATCTTCCCGCTGCACAACGCCGAGGTGCGCTTCTGCCTGGTGGAGGACCAGGAGCAGGTGGACAAGCTGCTCGAAATCCGCGCGCAGTGCCCGCAACTCGAGCGCATCTATTTCGACGACCCGCGCGGCCTGCGCAACTACGCCGAGCCGGGCCTCGATTCGCTGGACGCGCTGATCGCGGCCGGCCGGGCCCACGTGGCCGCCAACCCCCCGTGGTTCCGCGCCGAGGTGGCCAAGGCCAGCCCCGACGACGTGGCCGCGATGTTCTTCACCTCGGGCACCACCGGCAACCCCAAGGGCGTGGTGCACACGCACAGCACGCTGCTGGACCGCGCGAGCGCCGGCGCCGAGTTCGACAAGCTCACGGACAGCGAGGAGGTGCTGGCCTACCTGCCGCCCGCCTGGATCGGGCAGAACATCTTCAGCTACGCGCAGTGGCTGGCCTGCGGCTACGTGGTGAACTGCCCCGAGTCGGCCAGCACCGTCTCCATCGACCTCAAGGAAGTGGGCCCCACCTACTACTTCGCGCCGCCGCGCATCTTCGAGGGGCTGCTGACCAGCGTGATGATCCGCATGGAGGACGCGGGCGTCGTCAAGCGCCGGATGTTCCAGGCCTGCATGCGCGTGGCCCAGCGCGTGGGCCCGGCCCTCATGGACGGCCAGCCCGTAGGCCTGCTCGACCGCATGCAATACGCCCTGGGCAACCTGCTGGTGTACGGCCCGCTGCGCAACAACCTGGGGTTCAGCCGCGTGCGCGTGGCCTACACGGCGGGCGAGGCCATCGGGCCCGATCTGTTCACCTTCTACCGCTCCATCGGCGTCAACCTCAAGCAGCTCTACGGCTCCACCGAGACCGCCGTGTTCGTCTGCCTGCAGCCCGACAACCAGGCGCGCGCCGACACCGTGGGCGTGCCCATCCGCGGCGTGGAGATCAAGGTGGCCGGCAACGGCGAAATCCTGGTCAAGTCCGCCGGCCTGCTCAAGGAGTACTACAAGAACCCCGCGGCCACGTCCGAGGTGCTGACCGACGACGGCTGGTACCACACCAGCGACGCGGGCTTCCTGGACGCGCAGGGCCACCTGAAGATCATCGACCGCGTGAAGGACGTGGGCCGCATCAAGGGCGGCGCGAATGACGGCGCCATGTTCGCGCCCAAGTACGTGGAGAACAAGCTCAAGTTCTTCCCACACATCAAGGAGGTGGTGGCCCTGGGCGACGGCCGCGAGAAGGTCTGCGTGATGGTCAACATCGACTTCGACGCCGTGGGCAACTGGGCCGAGCGCCGCAACCTGCCCTACGCCGGCTACACCGACCTGGCGCAAAAGCCCGAGGTGTA
>Ga0222423_1001370_pt1 | contig 11177 bp, 10 predicted proteins | sample 3A0metagenome_FD_182472 | JGI IMG/M metagenome (GOLD analysis project Ga0222423, IMG submission 182472) | Enriched microbial communities from leaf-cutter ant dump, University of Wisconsin, Madison, United States - 3A0 (version 2) | ecosystem: Environmental > Terrestrial > Nest > Insects nest >...
CTCATTGCTGTGGATTCTCCGGGTTGTAAGGAGCGTTAGGATCCTGCGGTTGTGCAGGATACTGCGGCTGAGCTGGCGGTGGTGGCGGCGTTGCCTGACCGGGCTGCTGGTAGCCGGGCTGTGGCTGTTGCGGCTGTTGTGGGGCCGAGTAGCCGGGCTGTGGCTGGGTGTAATTCTGCTGTTGAGTGTACCCCTGCTGGTCAGGCTGTGGTTGGTAACCACCCTGCTGTGGTTGCTGGTAACCACCCTGCTGTGGTTGCTGGTAACCACCCTGCTGTGGTTGCTGGTAGCCAGGCTGTGGCTGGTAACCACCAGGCTGTGGCTGGTAACCACCCTGCTGTGGCTGCTGGAAGCCTGCAGCGTTAGGGAACTGACCTGCTACAGCTTCAGCAGGTGCGTTCTTCTTCTTGTTTGACGCAATCACAACCGCCGCGATAACACCGGCAAGAATGACAACACCAGCGATGATGGCAGCGAGTAGTCCGCCTGAGATTCCGCCCTTTTCGTCTTCTGCGTTTGCCGCAGTGTCTGTTGACGTGTCGGTGGTGTCTTCGGTTGCGGCTGGTGACTCGGTGTCAGTCGCCTCGGCTTCGTCGGTTGTGTTGGCTGCGGGTTCCTCAGTGGCTTCCGAGGTGGGCTGAGCTGCCTTGCCTGGGATGGCCGAGCCGCGTGCCTCAAACTTTAGGACCTCGCCGGGAACGCCCTTCCATGTCACGGTGTTGCCGTCTACCTTGCCGTTGGTTTCAGAAACTGGGCCAGGGAAGGTGAAGTTGAAGGCAATGTCAAAGGACTCGAGCATGGAGTTCATGATTGCCTGTGTGGCTGGGTCGTTTTCCATCTCGGGGTCGTCCATGCCGGTGTCGGACATGTCCAAGGAGCCCTTAACCACAAACTCGTCGCCCTCGCGGGTGATGGACATTTCGTCAGCGCCGGTGGCGTCACCTGCGGAACCAAACTCTTCGAGTGGCTGGGAGTCAAAGCTAAATTCTTGGCCCGTGTAGCCGTCCTTCTTGTACGGCTTGGCGGTGGAGCCTTCGGGTGCGCTTGACTCCGCGTCCATCGATTGGAGGAATTCTTCGGGGGTCATGCCGAGCTGCGTGGCGGCGTCGTCGGACACGGCCATAATCATGCTTCCGGACACGGTGTTGTCTTCATTCAGGACAACGTTGACGTGCATGCGCATGCAGCCCGAAAGCACAAATGCGAGAACTGCAACGATTCCTGCGGCGAGGGTTTTCTTCATGGTCCTACCCTATTGGCTACTCAGGTTTCATTCAGACTTCCGGCCGGGTGAGAAATCACAAATTTCAGCGATTAACCACTGGCAACCCAAAGTTGAGTGGAATAGACTCAACTTTAGAAAGGTTGAACCAATCAGTTGGTACACCTAACCGGTTGGTGGACCCAACCCCACGCACGTAGGAGGAAATATGGAACAAAAGTTCACTTCTATGTCGCAGCAAGCACTCAGCGAGGCCATCCAGAGCGCCACTGCGGCACACAACCCACAGGTCGAGGCAATTCACCTGCTGGGTGCTCTACTGACCCAAACTGACGGCTTTGCCGTTGAGTTGCTGAAGGCCGCGGGAGTCAACATCACCGATCTTGGCGCGGATGTGCGGCGCGCGCTTGTGGCGCTGCCTTCGGCCTCCGGATCATCTACAACTGATCCCACCGCCGCCCACTCCCTTGGACTAGCGCTCCAGAAGGCGCGTCAAGAAGCCGAGGAAACCGAGGACACATACACGTCCACCGAACACCTGCTGCTGGGCTTGGCCCATGCAGCTTCCCTGGCGCAGGAACTGCTCACCAAAAATGGCGCCAGCTATCAGGCGCTCAAAGACAAGTTGCCGCAGTTGCGTGCCCACAAAGACTCAAACTCGCAAAACCCCGAGGGTAGTTACAAGGCGCTGGAAAAGTACGGCGTGGACCTGACCGAGGCCGCACGTTCCTCCAAACTAGACCCAGTCATCGGCCGAGACACGGAGATTCGCCGCGTCATCCAGGTGCTCTCCCGGCGCACCAAGAACAACCCCGTCCTGATTGGTGAACCCGGTGTGGGTAAAACGGCCGTGGTTGAGGGTCTTGCCCAGCGCATTGTGAAGGACGACGTCCCGGAATCCCTGCGCAACAAGCGCCTCATCTCGTTGGACCTGAGCGCAATGCTCGCCGGTGCCAAATACCGCGGTGACTTTGAGGAACGCCTGAAGTCGGTCCTGGATGAGATCAAAAACTCGGACGGCGAGATCATCACGTTTATAGACGAAATCCACACCGTGGTTGGTGCAGGTGGCGGTTCTGAGGGTGCTATGGACGCCGGCAACATGCTCAAGCCCATGCTCGCCCGCGGCGAGTTGCGTCTTGTTGGTGCCACCACGCTGGACGAGTATCGCGAGAACATTGAGAAGGACCCTGCGCTTGAACGCCGCTTCCAGCAGGTGTTTGTGGGTGAACCCTCGGTGGAAGACACCGTTGCGATTCTGCGCGGCCTGAAGTCCCGGTACGAGGCACACCACGGTGTAGAAATCTCGGATGGCGCGCTGGTAGCCGCTGCCACGCTCTCCAACCGGTACATCACAGGGCGCCGCATGCCTGATAAGGCAATCGACCTTATCGACGAAGCCGCCAGCCGCCTGCGCATGGAAATGGATTCCTCACCAGTAGAAATCGACATGCTTGTGCGGTCCATTGATCGACTCAAGATGGAGGAGATCGCGCTCGAATCCTCAGACGCTACCGGTGCGGAAAGCCGTCTTGACGAGGTGCGCACGGCGCTCGCCGATGCGAACGAGAAGCTCGCGGTGCTTAATGCGCGTTGGGAGCGCGAGCGCGGTGGTCTGAACCGGGCGGGTGAGTTGCGTAAGCGCCTGGAGGAACTGAATGTGAAGGCGGAGCGCGCCCAGTTGGATGGCGATCTCGCTACGGCGTCCAAGATCCTGTACGGCGAAATCCCTGCCACGCAGCGCGAGTTGGAGGAAGCAGTTAGCGCTGAGGAGGAGTCGGCGGCAGCCGCCCCCGGCGAGAAGCTGGTGGGGGACAAGGTTGACGCTAACGAGATCGCTGAGGTGGTGTCCGCCTGGACGGGCGTACCTGTGGGCCGTCTCCTGCAGGGCGAGAGCGAGAAGCTTTTGACCATGGAGGATCACATCGGGCAACGGTTGATTGGCCAGTCGCAGGCTGTTGCCGCGGTCTCGGATGCAGTGCGCCGTTCACGCGCTGGCGTTAGTGACCCCAATCGCCCTACCGGTTCCTTCTTGTTCCTCGGCCCCACGGGTGTGGGTAAGACGGAGCTCGCTAAGGCGCTCGCGGAATTCCTTTTTGATGATGAGCGGGCGATGGTGCGTATCGACATGTCTGAGTATTCAGAGAAGCATTCGGTTGCACGTTTGGTTGGTGCGCCTCCGGGGTATGTGGGGTATGACGAGGGCGGTCAACTTACTGAGGCGGTGCGGCGGCGTCCGTATTCGGTGGTGCTTCTCGACGAAGTGGAAAAGGCCCATCCTGAGGTGTTCGATATCCTCTTGCAAGTTCTTGACGATGGCCGGCTTACGGATGGGCAGGGCCGCACGGTTGACTTCCGCAACACCATCTTGGTTTTGACGTCCAATCTTGGTTCTACTTTCCTGGTGGATCCATTGGTGGATACGCAGGCCAAGAATGAGTCGGTTATGGCTGCTGTGCGTGCGCATTTCAAGCCGGAGTTTTTGAACCGGCTTGATGACGTGGTCATGTTTGAGCCGTTGACCTTGGCGCAGCTCACGCAGATTGTGGATCTGCAGGTGGCTGAGATTGCTCGTCGGGTGGCGGATCGCAATATGACGTTGACCGTTACGGATGCGGCGCGTACGTACTTGGCGGAGATTGGTTTTGATCCTGTGTATGGTGCACGTCCGTTGCGTAGGCTTGTGCAGCGCGAGATTGGTGATCAACTGGCACGTCAAATCCTTGCGGGCGTAGCAAAGGATGGTTCTACCGTTACGGTGGACACCGGTGCACCGGAGGGCTCAGCTGGGCGCCTTGTGCTCGCAATAGGTTAACCGGGCGACTTCCCGCTACCAGTCGGTAACGTGATTGTGGGTGAAATTAACTCTGCGTTGCTAGCATGTCTAGTGCACGAAGGGGGAATGTGTGTCCGACAAGAGTGGGAAGAAGCCGCAGCGACAGTACGCGCGCGGAGTGATTGCACGGGAGGAGATTCTCGTTGCAGCCGCCGGGCTATTTAGTGAGTCTGGGTTTTATGAGACTTCGCTGCGCGGCATTGCGGAGAAGGTGGGCATGACCCACCCCGGTCTGTTGCACCACTTTGCAAACAAGAATGACCTGCTTATGGCGGTGCTTGAGTATCGCGATAAGCAGGATCGTGAGTGGATGGCCACCAACATTGACCTTGAGGAGTTTGCCTCGGGTCGGTTGGTGGGCAAGCTCGTGGAGCTAAATGCGTCTCGTCCTGGCGCGATGGAGTTGTTCACCAAACTGTCTGCAGAGGCTACGAATCCGGAGCATCCTGCACACAACTATTTTGTTGAGCGGTTCAAGTGGGTAGTCCGGGATTATGCGCAGGCGTTTGCGATGGCACAGTCTGCGGGCTTGTTGCGTAAGTCGTTTAGGCCCGAGGTTGCGGCCAGGATGCTCGTTGGGCTGCTTGATGGGTTGCAACTTCAGTTACTGCTGAAGACTCATCGCACGGATGCGGACACGCAGGAAATGATGCAGATTATTGGCGTGTTCATGTCGAGTTTGCAAGTGGGCAGCTCTGATCACGGCACGTGGCCGCCCGCTTAGCAGTTGACTCACTCAGGTAGTTAAGTCACTCAGGTAGTTAGGTCACTCAAGTGGCTAGTTCATCTGCGGCCACATATTTTCGACGAGGAGGCTGGTACCAGCACATGCGCTGGTACCAGCCTCCTCGTCGTTAATAAGCGCCGATCAGGCGGCAGTCTTAGGCGATATCTAGGATGACGGGGACGTGGTCTGAGGCACCCTTGCCCTTGCGTTCATTGCGGTCGATCGTTACAGCAGTTACGGCCTCGGTTAGGGCCGGGGAGCAGTATGCAAAATCGATGCGCATGCCCTGGTTCTTGGGGAAGCGTAACTGCTGGTAGTCCCAGTAGGTGTACGTGTTTTCTGCGGGTAGGAAGGTGCGGCTAACCTCGGTGAATCGGGCATCTTCAAAGGCTGCGAAGGCGTCGCGCTCGGGCTGAGTCACGTGGGTTTTGCCGTTAAAGAACTCGCGGTCCCACACGTCGGTGTCCAGCGGGGCCACGTTCCAGTCACCCACGAGGGCAATCTTGGCGGCGGGGTCGGCGTCCACCCAACTGGCAGCATTGTTCTTGAGTGTTTCAAGCCAATTCAGTTTGTAGGCATAGTGTGGGTGGTCGATCTCGCGCCCATTGGGAATGTACAGCGACCATACGCGCACGCCGCCGCAGGTAGCGCCTAACGCGCGAGCCTCGGTGACGGGTTCCTCACCGTACTGGGGCTGGTCAGGGAATCCGATTTCGACATCTTCGAGGCCCACGCGGGAGATGATGGCCACACCATTCCATTGGCTCAGCCCAAAGTGGGCCACCTGGTAGCCGGCCGCTTCAAAGGCTTCAAACGGGAATTGGGCGTCCTTGCATTTGGTCTCCTGCAGGGCGAGGACATCGATATTCTCGCGTTCGAGGAATGCGATGGCGCGGTCGAGGCGGGCACGGATCGAGTTGATGTTCCAAGTGGCTAGGCGCATGTGTCCACCCTACCCGGAGCCGCCCTGCTCTTCCGCGAGATCGTACCTGCGGGGGCCAGATCGTAGCGCTCAGGTACGATCTGGCCCCGCAGGTACGATCTCGGTGTGTGTGGGCCGCCGTGATTGCGTAACCTTAGAACCGTGACTGATACCGTGCTTTCCCCAACGCCCCGCGAGCAGCTTCGCGATCTCATAAAGGAACTTTCCGTAGTCCACGGCAAAGTGACCCTGTCCTCTGGCAAGGAGGCCGACTACTACGTTGACCTGCGCCGTGCCACTTTGCACCACCGCGCTGCGCCGCTTATTGGCCACGTGTTGTTGGACGCGTTGGAGGAGGCGGGCCTTGGCCCCGGTGAGATCGACGCCGTGGGTGGCCTGACCCTTGGCGCCGACCCGATTGCCACCGCACTTTTGCACGCTGCGGCGTCCCGTGGCCTCGACTTGGACGCCTTTGTGGTCCGTAAGGCCGCTAAGGCGCACGGCATGCAGCGTCAGATTGAGGGCCCGGACATTAAGGGTCGCCGTGTGGTGATCCTTGAGGACACCACCACCACGGGTGGCTCGCCTATCACCGCGATTGAGGCGGCTCGCGAGGCCGGTGCGGAAGTTGTTGCCGTGGCTACGATTGTGGACCGCAACACGGGTGCCCGCGAGAAGATCGAGGCGTATGACGTCAGCTACCACTACCTGTTTGACCTGGCGGACCTAGACCTCGCCTGATTGGTTCGTATTTCCGGTCTTATTTTCGACGAAACCCCGGCTCCCAGCCTTACCTCACGTGTAGTGAGAGGAGGCTGGGAGCCGGGGTTTCGCAGTTAAGCAGTGAGTGTTACAGCAGGGGTGTTAATCAGACCAGATCATCAGACCAACTCGATGAGGTCCGCAATCGAGTCCTTCACCGCGGAGGGGCGGAACGGATACCTGTTCACATCCGCGGCCTTGGTAGAACCGGTCATCACAAGGAAGGTCTGGAGTCCGGCCTCAATGCCCGCCACTACGTCGGTATCCATGCGGTCACCGATCATGGCAGTGGTTTCCGAATGCGCATCGATCCGATTGAGCGCGGAACGGAACATCATCGGGTTGGGCTTACCCACAAAGTAGGGTTCACGGCCTGTAGCACGGGTGATGAGCGCGGCCACCGCGCCCGTGGCCGGCAGCGGACCCTCAATGGATGGGCCGGTGGGGTCCGGGTTAGTGCAGATGAAGCGGGCACCATCGTTGATCAGGCGAATCGCCTTGGTGATCGCCTCAAATGAGTAGGTGCGGGTTTCCCCAAGCACCACGTAGTCGGGCGAGGACTCGGTCAGCGTGTATCCGGCCTCATACAGCGCAGTGGTCAGGCCGGCCTCGCCGATGGCGTAGGCGGAACCACCAGGAATCTGGTCTGCACAGAACTTTGCGGTGGCCAGTGCGGAAGTCCAAATGGACTCCTCTGGCACGTCAATTCCGGAGGCTGCAAGGCGTGCCCGCAGGTCACGCGGCGTGAAGATTGAGTTGTTGGTGAGGATGAGGAAGGGGCGTTCCTTGGTGCGCAGTGCGGCAATGAAGTCCGCGGCACCCGGGATTGCGTGCCCCTCATGGACGAGCACGCCGTCCATGTCGGTCAGCCAGGATTCAATGTGGCGGGTCATGATCGGTGACGTCCTCTCGGTGGGTTAAGCTTCCGTGCTCGTGGTGCGGGCCTGCTTGCGCCCACGCAGCACCTCAATGATCACAGGAATTACCGAGATCAACACAATTAGCACCAAAATCAGCTCTATGTGCTCGTGAATGAATGAGATCTGCCCCAAGAAGTATCCGAGTAGCGTGACACCCACGCCCCAAATAAAGGCCCCAATCACGTTGAAGGAGACAAAGTGCTTGTATGACATTTGGCCCACGCCCGCTGCCACGGGCGCGTAGGTGCGCACAAATGGCACAAAGCGAGCCAGGATGATGGTTCGCCCACCGTATCGGTCAAAGTACTCGTTGGTTTTGGTGATGTACTCCTGCTTGAAGATCTTGTTGTCCGGCTTTGCAAAGATCTTTGGGCCGGCCTTCTTACCGATGAGGTAGGCCACTTGGTCCCCGCCAAACGCCGCCAAAAACAGTAGGACGCACAGCAGCCACAGTGGGAAGTGCAGTTCGCTTTGTGCCACGAGCATGCCTGCGGTGAACAGTAGCGAATCGCCCGGCAGCAGCGGGAACAGTAGTCCCGTCTCGATGAACACCACAATGATGATGCCCACAAGTGCGTACGTACCAAATGACTGAATAAGACTCTCGGCGTTCAGCCACGATGGCCCGAGCGCAACAACCTGCCCTGAGGCTTCAATAAACGGTGATAGGAGCACGAGTCCAAGGGTAATGGGTCAAGGTGGCGCGTAGGGTTGCGTGTGGATGGAGATTTGGCACATGTTTGGTTGGATTTTGGGACAATGGTCGGGTGCCACAGCCTGATTCCCATAAGAACCCACTGATTTTCGACGACACCCCCAACCCAGCACACCGTGACCTACCCAGCGTGATTGCGCAGGTGACGGGCGGGGATGCGGCGGCAGGATCGTCGAAAATCAGTACCACGAACAATGACACGGGCGGGCAGAACCTACCCGAAGACGACATGGCAGCACACGAAGTGGGCGTGGGGCCGTGGCCGGGTGGTGAAGCGGACTGGCCGCGAGACGATGAGGGGAACCTCGACCCGCACTTTGACCCGGACCTGCTGCGGGACGGGGACCGGCGAAACGTGATCGACCGCTACCGGTACTGGACGATGGACGCGATTATCGCGGACCTAGACGAGCACCGCCACGCGCTGCACATTGCTATTGAAAACTGGGGACACGACCTCAACATTGGATCGGTAGTGCGCACGGCAAACGCGTTTGCCGTAGCGGAGGTGCACATTATCGGGCGGCGGCGCTGGAACCGGCGTGGCGCCATGGTCACCGACCGCTACCAGCACGTTCGCCATCACGAGACGGCCGCGGATTTTGCCCGCTGGGCGGGTGAAGCGGGACTGCAAATCATCGGAATCGACAACATTGACGGCTCCATTCCCATCGAGGGATACGAGTTTCCACGCGACTGTGTGCTCGTGTTTGGACAGGAAAAATCCGGACTCACCCCTGAGGCGCAACAGGTGTCCACAGACATTCTGCACATCACCCAGTACGGGTCCACCCGCTCAATCAACGCGGGCGCGGCGGCGGCAATCGCAATGCACAGTTGGATCGTGCAGCACGCCTGAAGGCGGCACGGATATCCACGGGGACGGCCGACTAGTGCTCACGGGTCGAACGGCCTAGGCTAAGAAGCGAATGTTTGTGACAAAATGGTGACGAACATTCGTTTACCTTCCATCGCTTTCAGGAGTTTTTCGATGCCTATCGCAACCCCAGAGGTTTACAACGAGATGATCGACCGCGCGAAGGCAGGCAAGTTTGCCTACCCCGCAGTCAACATCACCTCCTCCCAGACCGTTACCGCTGCGATCCAGGGATTCGCAGAGGCAGAGTCTGACGGCATCATCCAGGTTTCCGTTGGTGGCGCAGAGTACGCATCCGGCTCGACCATCAAGGACCGCGTTGCAGGCTCCCTCGCACTTGCCGCATACGCAACCGAGGTTGCCAAGAACTACAACGTGAACATCGCGCTGCACACGGACCACTGCACCAAGCAGAACCTTGACTCGTGGGTACGCCCACTTCTCGCCCTCGAGGCTGAGCAGGTCAAGGCTGGTAAGAACCCTGTGTTCCAGTCCCACATGTTCGACGGCTCGAACATCCCACTCGACGAGAACCTCGTTATCGCTGAAGAGCTCCTTGCACTCTCGGTAGCTGCTCGCACCATCCTTGAGATCGAGGTTGGCGTTGTCGGCGGTGAAGAGGACGGCCACGAGGCAGAGATCAACGAGAAGCTCTTCACCACCGCTGAGGATGGCCTCAAGACCATCAACGCACTCGGTGCTGGCGAGCGCGGCCGCTACCTGACCGCACTGACCTTCGGTAACGTGCACGGCGTGTACAAGCCAGGTGCTGTGAAGCTCCGCCCATCGCTGCTCGCAGAGATCCAGGCTGAGGTTGGCGCCAAGATTGGCAAGGAAAACCCATTCGACCTCGTGTTCCACGGTGGTTCCGGTTCGACCGCAGCGGAGATCTCCGAGGCTGTTGACAACGGTGTTATCAAGATGAACATCGACACCGACACCCAGTACGCATTCTCGCGTCCAGTGGCTGACCACTTCTTCAAGAACTACGACGGCGTCCTCAAGGTCGACGGCGAGGTTGGAAACAAGAAGGCTTACGACCCACGCGCATGGGGCAAGCAGGCTGAGGCTGGCATGGCCGCTCGCATCGTCGAGGCTGCTCAGCAGCTGCGTTCCGCTGGTCACAAGATGTGATTGGCTGACCGCCAGAAAGCAAAAGATGGTGTGTTCCCGTCAACTGTGACGGGGACACACCATTTTTGTTTTACGAATCGATGGGCGGCCTAGCGTGCGGGGTTAGCACACGGGGGCGTTAGCGTGCAGTTGCTTCGAAGGTGGCGCCGTCCACGATGGAGACGAGGTCGGCTACTGCGGTGACCTCGAGCAGAAACTTGAGCGTGGGCGGTGGGTCGAGGATGACCACGCGGCCGGAAAAGCGCTTGGCAAGGTCGATGAGCACGCGTACCGCACGAGAATCGATGAAGGTGACCGCCGTTGCGTCGAGCACCACGAGTTCTAGGTTCGCTGGCAGGTTAAGCGTAGAGATGGTGAATGACTCCACAAGGGTCGAGTCGATGTCGCCCGTAAATACGAAGTACGCCTCTACGCCGTCCACCCGCAGGTCAAAAGTAGAAGACGCGGAGCTGGTCTGCTGCGAATGGCCGGTCACGAAGTTCCCCTATCTATATAGACCTTTGACTAGTCACTGTATTAGAAGTGCAGCACGAAACCTACAGTTGAGCGGGAACTTGTGCCAAAACAGTGGATGAATTCTTGCAGGTGACGGTCCAGTTTTGCGTTTGGGGTGGCGTGATTACGCCAAAGGTAGGATCATCGCCGGCGGGTTGGGCCGATGCGGGCAGTGTTGAATGGAGAGCGAGTGGGGTAGGCCAGAGTGAGATTTCGGTTATGCGGCCTAGGTTCCTTGGCAAAATGCCGGTAAACTCTTATGGGAAATCGGGTAACTGCCGCCCGGATTCCCGCCCGAGGTTGGCAGCCCAGATGGTCTATCCCACGAGTTTGCCGCTTCTTCCATGCTTACGCACGGCAGCCGAAAGTGGGTATATCCATGCCAGCCGTAGTAGTCGTCGGGTCCCAGTGGGGAGACGAGGGCAAGGGCAAAGCGACCGACCAGCTCGGTTCGCAGGTTGACTATGTGGTGAAGTTCAACGGCGGCAACAACGCCGGCCACACTGTGGTCATTGATGGCGAGAAGTACGCGCTCCACCTATTGCCTTCCGGAATCCTGTCCCCGGG
>Ga0222423_1001371_pt1 | contig 11176 bp, 8 predicted proteins | sample 3A0metagenome_FD_182472 | JGI IMG/M metagenome (GOLD analysis project Ga0222423, IMG submission 182472) | Enriched microbial communities from leaf-cutter ant dump, University of Wisconsin, Madison, United States - 3A0 (version 2) | ecosystem: Environmental > Terrestrial > Nest > Insects nest >...
CCGGGGCGGTTGCCTCGATAGCCAGCGCGCGCAGCTGGAGCGGCTGGCGCAACAGGTGGACCTGCGCGTGCTGGAGTTCGCCGAAGACCCGGCCGGCCCCGTGCTGGGCGACTCCACCGGCGCGCTGCAGGACTGGTTCGACGAATCCGGCATGGACTTCGTGCTGATCCGTCCTGACCGCTATGTCTTCGATGCCGGCCGCGCCGACCAGCTGGGCCGCGTCGCCGAGCGCTTCCTCGCCGGCCTGTCGCTGGTGCGCCAGAGCAATCAACCCCAAGGAGTGGCGGCATGATCGACATCCCCGTTCTCATCAGCGGCGCCGGTCCGGTCGGCCTGACCCTGGCGCTGAACCTCAGCCGCCTGGGCATTCGCTCAGTGCTACTCAACGACCGCCGGCAGACCACCAGCCATCCCAAGCTGGACGTAGTGAACTGCCGCTCGATGGAAATCTTCCGCCAACTGGGCCTGGCCGAACGCATCCGCGCCGCCGGCAACCCGACCGATGCCAACCAGTACTCGGCGATGGCGGCGTCGGCCAGCGGGCCCTTCTACAGCGTGATGTCCGACCGGCACCTGATCTACCAGCCGGTCAGCCAGGCCGAGCAGGCCATCAGCGCCTGCCGCGACGGCAGCCTGCCACTGGAGTCGATGCAGCGCATCGCGCAGATGCACCTGGAGCCGGTGCTGATGGCCGAGGTGGAAGCCGACCCGAACATCGAGCTGCGCATGGGCTGGCGCCTGTATGGCTTCGAGCAGAGTTCCACCGGCGTGGTGGCGATGGCCCACGAAGTGGATAGCGGCGAAGCGCAGCAGTTCTTCGCCCAGTACCTGATTGGTTGCGACGGGCCCAACAGCCGCGTGCGCAACTTCCTCAACATCGATTACGACGGCACCCGCGACCTGGTCGGTGAGCTGTTCATCATCCACCTGCGCTCCGATGAGATCGCCGGGCTGTTCCCGAACAACCAGCCCTACTGGCACACCTGGCTGACCCGGCCCGGCTTCGCCGGCCTGCTGGTCTCGCCCGATGCCAGCCGCAACGACTACGTGCTGCACCGGCCCTTTGCGCCGCGCCCCGGCGAATCGCTGGAGAGCGTGGTGGATGCCGCTCTCGGCACCCGGCTGCGCTACGAGATCGTCCAGTCCGGACCCTGGCGCCCGCAGTTCCTGGTGGCCCGCTCGTTCGGCCGACAGCGGGTATTCATCGCCGGCGACGCTACCCACCAGTTCATGCCCACCGGCGGGCTGGGGATGAACACCGGGGTCGCCGAGGCGCACAACCTGGCGTGGAAGCTGGCGGCCTGCCTCGCCGGCTGGGGCGGCCCGCGCCTGCTGGAAAGCTACGAGGCGGAGCGCCTGCCCGTGGCCAGGCGCAACCGCGACCACGTGAAGAAATGCGCGGCAGCGACCTTCGAGGCGCAGATGCGTCGCGACGATGGGCTGCTCGCCCAGGGGGCAGTCGGTGATGCGGCGCGCGAGGCTGCCGGACGCGAGTTCGAACGCAAGGTATCGCGGCTCTACGAGTCGCTGGGTGTGGAGATCGGCTACCGCTACCACGGCTCGCCGGCGATCGAAGCGGACACCGCCAGTGAGCCGGCGTATGAGGAAATTCGCTACACGCCCACCACCTGGTCCGGCGCGCGCCTGCCCAGCGCCTTCCGCGAGGACGGCACGGCGCTGTTCGATCAGTTGGTCCTTGGCCGCTACACCCTGCTGGCATTCAACGCCGATGCCGAGGCCTGCGCACCGCTGCAGGAGGCGGCGCAGGAGTGCGGCGTACCGCTGAACGTGCTGCCGATCCACGAGAAATACCTGGCGACCCTGTACGAGCGGCGCTTCGTGCTGGTGCGGCCGGACCAGCATGTGTGCTGGCGCGGCGACAGCCTGCCGGTCGATTGCTATTCGCTGTTCAACCGTCTGCGCGGAGCCCGCTGACCATGAGCCTGTTCATCGATTCGCTGAAACTGCGCCTGCTCCTGCTGGCGTCCATCCCGTTGCTGCGCCGGGCCGAACGTCGCTCGGCGCGCCTGCGCGAACTGCTGCACGAGGAGTCCTTCGTGCTGCAGATTCGCACGGGTGATGGCGTCGGCGGCTATTACCAGCTGCGCGGTGGTGTGCTCAGCCTGCACCGGGGCGAGCACCGCCGGCCGGATTTCATCCAGCACTGGCAACGCAGTGCGGATGCGTTGCGGGTGATGCTCAGCCGCGACGAAACCGACATGCTGCGAGCCGTCGAAGGCGGGCAGTGCCAGTTGCAGGGACGCTTCGCGGTGGCCCTGTGGTTCAACGAAGCCATGAAGATCGCCCGGGCTGCCTAGCCCCTCACGGATCACACAAGGACAACAACAATGACGATCCAACAAGGTCGAATCGACGTGCACCACCACATCATCCCGCCGGCCTTCGTCGAGGTCATGGCGAAGAAGGGCCTGGACATGGTGGCCGGTGCGCCGCTGCCGAAATGGTCGCCACAGAAGTCCATCGAGGTGATGGACCTCAACGGCATCCAGACCGCCATCACCTCGCTGTCGGCGCCGGGCGTGCATTTCGGCGGCGGAGTGGGGCAGGCCCGCGAGCTGGCCATGCGCTGCAACGACTTCGCGGCGCAGATGCGCAGTGACTATCCCGGCCGTTTCGGCAACTTCGCGGTTTTACCCACGCCCTTCACCGAGGCGGCCTGCCGCGAAGCGATCCGGGCACTGGATGAGCTCAAGGCCGAAGGTATCGTGCTGCTGGGGAGCACCGATGGCGTTTTCCTTGGTGATGCCCGCTTCGACGAGCTGATGGCCGAGCTGGATCGCCGCGCGGCCATCGTCTTCGTCCACCCGAACATGCATGAGACCAGTGAGCAGCTGGGCATGGTCGCTCCGGGATTTCTCGTCGAGTTCCTCTGTGATACCACCCGCGCGGCGGTGAATCTGATCCTCACCGGCACCCTGGAAAAGTACCCACGCATTCGCTGGATTCTCGCCCATGGCGGCGGCTTTCTGCCCTACGTGGCCTGGCGCGTGTCGCTGGCCAACGCCTTGCCGCAGTTCCAGGACAAGGCGCCGCAAGGGGTGATGACCTACCTCAAGCGCTTCTACTTCGACACCGCGCTGTCGCCCTCGCGCTATTCCATGGCGGCGCTGAAAGAGCTGGTGGCGCCCTCGCAGATTCTCTTCGGCAGCGACTTTCCCTTCGCGCCGGCGCCGGTCACCACGCTGACGTGCCAGACCCTGGAGGAGAACCCGCTGTGGTCGGACGAGCAGCGCTACGGTATCAACCGTGGCCATGCGCTAGGCCTGTTCCCGCAGTACCGCCAGGCGCAGGAGCAGGTGGTGGCGGCGCCGATCTTCAGTGGCGAGTCCTTCGGCAGCCGGGTGAAACGCAGCCTGACCCGGCCGCTTGGCGCCTACGTCGAACGCGTGCGTAGCCGCTGATCCGGGGAGAAAAGCATGAAACGCCGAGAATTCGTGATTGGTGCGGGCGTGCTCGCCAGCGCCTCGCTGCTGGCTAACGAACTGCCGGCCCTGCCGCCGCCTGATGATCCGTCCGATGCGGCGCCGCCTGCGCTGCGGGAGTCGCCACCGGGACCCGGTCGTATCGATGTGCACCACCATATCCTGCCGCCGTTCTACGCCGAGGCGCTACGCCGCCAGGGACTCGACCGGGTGGCTGGAGTCGCGCTGCCGGAGTGGTCGGCGCAACGCTCGCTGGAACTGCTCGACGACCAAGGCCTGCAGACGGCAATCACCTCGATATCTTCGCCCGGCGTCTGGTTTGGCAACGACCGCGCGGCTACCGAGCTGGCGCGTCGTTGCAACGAGTTCGCCGCCGAGCTGGGCCAACGCCATCGCGGGCGCTTCGGCAGCTTCGCCTGCGTGCCGCTGCCGGCCACCGAATCCGCCTGCGCAGAGGCGGCCCACGCGCTGGATGTGCTCAAGGCCGATGGCGTGGTGCTGCTGGCCAGCAACGACGGAGTATTCCTGGGCGATGCGCGTTTCGACGAGTTGATGGCTGAGCTGGATCGACGCGGGGCGACCGTTTTCCTCCATCCGAACCTGCATCCGAGCAGCCAGGGGCTTGGGCTGGCGGCACCGGACTTCCTGCTGGAGTTGGTCTGCGACACCACACGAGCGGCGGTGAACCTGATCCTCAGCGGCACACTGGAACGCTACCCGCGCATCCGCTGGATACTCGCCCATGCCGGCGGTTTCCTGCCTTACGCGGCGTGGCGCTTGTCGCTGGCCAACGCATTGCCGCAGTTCCAGGAGCAGGCGCCGATGGGCGTGATGAACTACCTGCAGCGCTTCTACTTCGATACCGCGCTGGCGCCGGGGGCGCCCTCCATGGCCGTGCTGCGGGAGCTGGTCGTGCCCTCCCAGGTGCTGCTGGGCAGCGACTTTCCGTTCGCCCCGCAACCGCTGGTGACCGAGCAGTTGAACACCCTCGCTGCCAGTTCGGTGTGGAGTCCCGGTGAGCTGGCGGGCATCGCTCGCGGGCACGCGCTGAGCCTCTTCCCTCGATTTGCCAGCCCCGGCGAGGTGATTGTCGCCGCGCCCGTTTTCGAGGCCGAGACGACGCTGCACTGGCTCGGTCGCAGTGCCGGGAAACCACTCGCCAGCCTGGCCCAACACCTGAAGGATTGAGTTCATGAGCCCATTGTTCGAGCCGTTACGCCTGCCCAACGGCCAGGTGATCCCCAATCGCATCGCCAAAGCCGCGATGGAAGAGAACCTCGCCGATGCCGACCACGCGCCGGGCGAATCACTGACACGGCTCTATCGCCGCTGGGCCGAAGGCGGTGCGGGATTGATCATCACCGGCAACGTGATGGTCGACCGCCGCGCACTGACCGGGCCGGCTGGTGTCATCCTGGAGAACGATCGACTGCTGCGCCGCTTCAGTACCTGGGCCGCAGCTTGCCGCAGCCAGGGAGCGCAGGCCTGGATGCAGATCAATCACCCCGGGCGCCAGCTCATGGCCGCGTTGGGACAGCCGGCATTGGGGCCGTCTGCCATCGCCGTGAGCATCCCCGGTCTGAAGAATGTGTTCGCTCAGCCCCGCGCACTCGCCGAGGAAGAAATCAGAGGCCTGATACACCGCTATCGGGACGCCGCGGTACTGGCCGAGCGAGCGGGGTTCACCGGCGTGCAGGTGCATGCGGCGCATGGGTACCTCTTCAGCCAGTTTCTCTCGCCACTGAGCAATCACCGCGATGATCGATGGGGCGGCAGCCTGGAGAACCGCGCGCGCATCCTGCTTCGCACGGTGGAGGCGATCCGTGCTCAGGTGCAGCCGACTTTCTGCGTGGCAGTGAAGCTCAACTCAGCGGACTTCCAGCGGGGCGGCTTCGAGGCCCATGATGCCGAGGCGGTTGTGCGAATGCTCAATGAGCGGGCCGTCGATCTGGTGGAGATTTCCGGTGGCAGCTATGAGAGCCCTGCGATGCAGGGTCAGGCCAGGGATGGCAGCACACTGGCCCGTGAGGCCTACTTCCTGGAGTTCGCCGAGCGCATCGCTGCGGCGGCCGCCATGCCGGTCATGGTGACCGGCGGCATTCGGCGGCGCGAGGTGGCGGAGCGGGCGCTCAAGGGGCCGGTGTCGATGGTCGGGATGGCCACCGCGCTGGCGGTGGATCCCGCGCTGCCGCGGCGCTGGCGCCACGGCGAGGCGGCCTTCATCGAACCGATCACGGTACCTTGGAAGAACAAGGCCTTCGCGTCGGCCGCCACCCAGTCGATCGTGAAGAAGCAACTGGCGCTGCTCAGCCAGGACCGCCCGACGAACCCGCGCATCTCACCGTTGCTGGCGTTGATTGGCAACCAGCTCAAGACAAGCCGGCAATCGCGCCGCTACCGACGCTGGGTGGCGCAGGCGTAAGGCCTCAGCCGCCCTGCGGCAAGGGTAGGGCGGCGATTTTCTTCGCCTTTGCGGGGGGGGCGCCGAGGGCAAGCAGGATCATCTCGGTGACCTTGACGTCGTGCTCCGGCACCGCGCGCCCATCCATGGTTGCGCGAATGGCGCCGGTGGCCGCGGACACCACCAGATCCAGCGCAATCCCTTCGTCGGCATAGCGAAAGGTGCCTTCCGCCAGCCCCGCGCGCAGGTCGTTCAGCACGTAGCCGGCAAGCTTGGAGTGCATGGCACGATCGAAGTGGATCACCCGCACCACTGCGCTGGCCCACTGTGGGTCTGCCTGGGCCTGGCGAATGAACATCCGCACACCGATCGCGAGCCGCCGTGAACCGCTGGAGATTCCCCGGCTGAGCTGCGAGATGGTCTCGGAAAACTCGCTGGCCAGCGCAACGCCCACCGCCTCGGCCAACTCCTCGCGGGTGCGGAAGTAGTTGTAGATGGTCCCCGTCGACACCTCTGCCTCGGTGGCCAGTTCCTGCAGTGCAGTGGCCGCGACGTCCTGCCGGGCGAACAGCCGCAATGCCGCGTCCAGCAAGCCCTGGCGAGTGCGTGCGCGTTTCTTGTGACCGCGTGTCAGCGGCTCGGCTGGAGACTCGGGAAGTGGCGATGCTTGGCGGTCGGTCATGGGCTGAACCTGGCTGCGGAACTCCGCCGATGATAAGGGAAGGCCGCAGCCATGGGGTACTGGTTCAGGCCTGCAGCAGGGCCTTGCAGCGTTGCAGCAGGTCGCCGGCCCGCTCGGCTGGCGCCTGGTGCATGATGATGCGATCCGGGCGCACGACCGCCAGCGTCGGTGTCGCCCAGGCGCTGAGCAAGCTGCCGTCCAGCTCCTCGGCGAACTCCGCGGCGCCGCCACTGCGGTCCAGGCCGATCTGCAGGAAACCGCCGCCCATCGCTTCCCATTCACGCTGTTGTCGCGCATCCAGCCAACCGCGAGGGTTCGTGCCCAGGCCAACCAGTTGCAGGCGGTCCCCCAGCAGATCATCGCTCAAGCAGACCTGACCCTGGTTGCGCACCCAGCCCTGAGGAAAGAGGGCGCCGTTGGCCGGCCCCTTGCGGCGGTTGTCGGGGCTGAACAGGCCGCGCTTGAAGCGATTCTTTGGCTTGATATCGAGCTCCTCGAAGTGCCGGCGCGCGGCCGGGATCAGGCGCAGCACCCGCATGAGGCCGTGGATCGTGGCAGCGGCCCAGGCATTGCCCGGCATCACCAGACGGCCCATGAGCTTGGCCAGCGCGATCATTTCTCGGGCGTGAGGGCGGCGCTCCTGATCGTAGGTATCGAGAACCGCCTGCGAGGCCCGGCCCTCGAGTACCCAGCTCAGTTTCCACGCCAGGTTGGCGGCATCGCGCAGGCCCGCGACCAGGCCTTGGCCAACGAAGGGCGGGGTGATGTGCGCGGCATCGCCGATCAGAAAGACGCGTCCCTTCTGGAAGGCGTCGCAACAGCGAGCGTGGAATCGATAGACCGCCTTGCGTTCGACGTGCAACTGATCCGCCGGAATCCAGCGTTCCAGGAGTTTGCTGATGCGCTCGTCACTTTCCATCTCGGAGCGGCTTTCGCCCGGCTGCAGCATGAATTCCCAGCGTTCGCGACCGCCCGGCGCAGGCATGTGAGGCGTGGGCCGCCGGTGGTCGCAGAGGAATTCGACGTGGTCGATCGCCCGCCCCTGGCGTGACCCCGCATCGACGATCAGCCAGTCCTCGGCATAACTCTGCCCTTCGAAGTCCTGACCTATGAGCGTCCGTACCTTCGAGCTGGCTCCATCGGCACCGACCAGATAAGCGGCATGGACCTGGTGGCGCTGGCCGTTTTCGTCTTCCAGCGAGGCTGACACTCCCGCTCCATCCTGGTGCAGGTCCAGCAGTGTGAAGCCGCCCTGGAACCGCACATTGGCGAATCGCGAGGCTTGCTTGCGCATCGCTCGCTCAAGATCCGGCTGATAGAAGGTCACCAGCTTGGGATGGCCATCGATCCGGCCACGGGTGTTGGCCTGTCCAAATTGCCCCACCAGCGGGCAGTGCATCTTCACGTGGGGGATCGTCACGGTCTCGAAGGCGTCCTCCTTGAGCCCGGCGAGTTGCAGGATACGCAGTGCCTCGTTGTCCAGCGCGATGGCCCGAGGCATCAGTAGCACGTCATGGACTTTGTCCACGACCAGGGCGTTCACGCCATAGCGGCCGAGCAGTGCGGCGAGTGTCGCGCCAACCGGGCCGTTTCCTATCACCAGGACATCGACGGAAGCGGGCAGGAGCTGATTGTTGTTATGCATTGGCAGGTCCCGAAGCTGAGTGGGTGGACCGGGAGTGGTCACGCTTCGGACTCTATCAAAATTGAAGTATCTTTCAATATTGAAGATATTGTCATCAATGACTGTCGTACACATCCAACAAAAGCCCGCGCACGCTGCGCCGAAGGAGCTGCCATGTCGTTTCCTGCCTATCCCAGCCGCCTGCTGAGCGAAGAGGAGATACAACGCTTCCACGAAGATGGAGTCATCATGATCAAGCAAGCCATCGAGCCGAACTGGATGGCGCTGGTGGAGAGCGGGATCGAGGAGGCGCGCGGCAACGCTTCCGCTGTCGGCAAGTTCATGTCACGCAAGGTCGAGGGCTATCAGATGGACATATTCCTCTGGAAGCGTGTCGACGCCCTTCGCGACCTCATCTATTACGGTCCGTTCGCCCGCTGGGCGCAGCAGCTGCTGAAATCCAGCGAAGTGCGTTTCTTCTACGACCAGATGTTCATCAAGGAGCCCGGCACCGACGCCCCGACACCGTGGCACCAGGACCTGAGTTTCTGGCCGATCCGCGGTGAGCAGATCTGCTCGTTCTGGATACCCTGTGATCCCGTCACCCGAGAGAACAGCGGCTTGCTGTACGTGCGCGGTTCACACAAGTGGCCCCAGCGCTTCAAGGCCATCTCACCGGACTACGTGGCGGCGATCATCGACGATGAGATGGACGACATTCCCGACATCAACGCCGATCCCGACAGCTATGAGTTGCTGGATTGGGAAATGGAGCCGGGCGACATCCTGATGTTCCACCCGCTCACGCTGCACGGCTCATACGGCAATGCTTCGCGCACCCGGCGGCGCCGGGCGTTGGCGCTGCGATGGACGGGAGACGACGTGATTTACGCGCCAAGTGCCAGGCGCATGCCGATCCATTATCGCCATGCGGCGATTCCCGGCGGACCACTGCGCGGCGCAGCCTTCCCGCGCATCCTGCCGTGCGCCGATCCCCTGGAGCGGCAAGCGAGGCGTACGACCGAACACGTGGCTGTCCTGCCCATGCTGGGATCCTTCGTCCAGAACACCTGCGCGGCGGCAAGGCTGATGTTGCACGGCGATAAAGCGAAGAGTCTGCGCCAGACCTGGGGGGCCCAGGGCAAGAATGGCAGTTGAAGCTGCGGGCTGAGCCTGGTGACGCCGGAGTTGATGCGCTGAGCGGTTGGGCGCATCAGCTCCATCAGCGTGCTGCTGTCGCTGGGTTCTCGTCCACTCGTAGAGCCTGCCGCAATACAGAAGAACGGCGAACTGCCGCCAGGGTTTGGAGGGGCAAGGCCTTGGTCTACGCCGAAGTCGCGGTCTTCCGCCCATGAAATGGCGCCATCCAGGAAGGGATTCCAGCGTGGTGTTTCCCGGCCATCGTTGCTGGTCTTGGTCGTCACGAGTGCCCGAGCAAAGCTCAAAAAGGTGGCTAGTGTCTCCCCGCGAGCGCGATGTCCGCTTCCGGGCGACAGCGACGTGCGCGACTGGACGCTTTCGAGCCAAAGCGGACCTCGGGACTCGGAGTCTGCCTGAACTCGAACCGAGTCCATCTCAATTAGCCATGCAGGCTGCCGAGCTTGAATCTACGCTTGGGTACGTACCCGAGTCGCTGGCAGTCATGCCAAATAGCGCGCCATCGAAACCCTGTTGATCGCATAGCTCTCATAGCCGATGAGTAAGGACACCGTGTGCTGCTTCGCTACGTGCTGGTTCTTTTGCTGTTAGTAGGTGGTGCTTCATCAATGGCAGCGACCCCCGGTGCGCAGCCGGGGCTGGCGAAGGATCGCGAAGGTTATGCCGATGCCGCCAGTTGCATGGGCTGCCACCAGCAGCAAGCGGAGCAGTGGCAGCAGTCCGATCACTCGTGGGCAATGCGCGATGCCACGGCGCCCAATGTGCTGGGGAACTTTGCAGATCAGAAGTTCGATGAAGCCGGCGTCACGGCCAGCTTCTTCCAGAAGGACGGGCGCTATTTCGTTCGTACTGAGGGGCGCGACGGCAAGCCGGCCGATTTCGTGGTGCAGTACACCTTCGGCCATTACCCGTTGCAGCAGTATCTGGTGGCGTTCCCCAACGGTCATCTGCAGGCACTGACTATCGCCTGGGACAGTCGACCGACGGAGGCAGGCGGGCAGCGCTGGTTCTCGCTCTACCCCGGTCAACGCTTCGCTCCGGACGACGCCCTGCACTGGACGGGGCGCTCGCAGAACTGGAACGCGATGTGCGCCGATTGCCACTCTACGCGCCTGATGAAAGGCTACGACGACAAATCAGATGCCTTCGCCAGCACCTGGCAGGAGAAAACCGTCGGTTGCCAGGGCTGCCACGGCCCGGCCCAGGCCCATGTCGAATGGGCCAAGCAAAACAAGAGTGCGTCGCCGCACTATGCCTCGGCGAAAGACATCGGGTTGCCGTTCGATTTCAAGTCTTTCGATAGCCAGGCGCAGGTGGGGCAGTGCGTTTTCTGCCATAGTCGCCGGCAGACCTTGGGCGTGGGCCAGCAGCCAGGCAAGCCGCAGCTGGATACCTCGCTTCCGGCGACCCTGCGCGCGGGGCTGTATCACCCTGACGGGCAGATCGACGGAGAAGTCTACGAGTTCGGCTCCTTCAGCCAGAGCCGGATGTATGCGGCGGGCGTGGCCTGTACCGATTGTCATAATCCTCATACGGGCAAGGTACGCATCGAAGGCAACGGCCTCTGCATGCAGTGCCATAACGCTAATCCGCCGAAGTCGCGTTTCCCCAGCTTGCAGGCGAAGAATTATGACAGCCCGGACCATCATCATCACCCCGCGGGTTCGCCTGGGGCGCAATGTGTTAACTGCCATATGCCCAGCAAGACCTACATGGTTGTGGACCCGCGCCGGGACCATGACTTCCGGCTGCCACGCCCCGATCTTGCCGAGCAGACAGGCTCGCCGGATGCCTGCACGGCGTGTCACCGCGAGCAGAAGCCCGCTTGGGCCGCCAAGGCGATCGACAGCTGGTTCGGTTCACCGAAG
>Ga0222423_1001372_pt1 | contig 11174 bp, 10 predicted proteins | sample 3A0metagenome_FD_182472 | JGI IMG/M metagenome (GOLD analysis project Ga0222423, IMG submission 182472) | Enriched microbial communities from leaf-cutter ant dump, University of Wisconsin, Madison, United States - 3A0 (version 2) | ecosystem: Environmental > Terrestrial > Nest > Insects nest >...
TCGTGCTCTCGACCCTGCACACCAACGACGCTCCTTCGGCCGTCACGCGCCTGACCGAGATGGGCATCGAGCCGTTCCTCGTCGGCTCGGCGCTCGACTGCGTCGTGGCCCAGCGACTCGCGCGCCGCCTCTGCCCGAAGTGCAAGGAGGCGTACCAGCCCACACCGCAGGAGATGGAGGCCGCGCGCTTCCCGTGGGTGCCGGGCGAGCCCCTGCCTGAGCTGTTCCGTCCCGCGGGCTGCACCGCGTGCTCCAGGACCGGCTACAAGGGTCGGCTCGCGCTGCACGAGGTCATGCAGGTGACCGAGGAGATCGAGCGCATGGCGGTCGCGCACTCGTCGGCCGCGGAGATCGCCGCGACGGCCGAGGAGCAGGGCATGATCACGCTCCGCAACGACGGCTGGCACAAGGTCGCCCTCGGTCAGACGTCGATCGAGGAGATCCTCCGCGTCGTCGCGTGAGCGTGTCGCGCGGGCTCGTCGGGATCTCGGCACGTCCAACGGGACCGACGATCCGCTCAAGTCGGGTGCGTCGAGCGCCGATGAACGCACCGTGGCCACCAGGCCCGAAGCAATGTCGCGCTCCGCGCGGCACCCGGGAGGGGAGAGACGTGACTGAGCACTACCAGCCGTCGTCGGGCGAGTCCGCGCGGCCGTTGCCGCCGTACCGTCCGGCGGGCCCCCAGGCCGGTCCGGCGCCCGCAGCGGCGCAGCCGATGTTCTCTCCCGTGCCGTCGCAGTCGACCGGGGTCCCCGCCGCTGCGCCCGGTGTCCCCGCGCAGCACTCAGCGCCGCACTCCGAGCCGCTCACGGTCGGCGCCCCGCGCGAGCAGCACGTGCAGGCCGGTTCGCCGGCCCATCCGACATACGCGCCCCTGGGTGCCGCGGCGCCGAGCGGGCCCGCATCGTCGGCGTCGTTCGCCGGCCCGTCCGCGTCGTACTCGCCCGGAGGGCCCGTCGGGGCGACGTTCGCCCCCGGGGCCGCGGCTCCGACGAGCTTCTCGCCCGGCGGTCCGGCGGGTGCGACCTTCGTGCCGGGCGGTGGGCCTGCGACGAGCTTCTCACCCGGGGGCTCGGCCGGTGCGACCTTCACGCCGCAGCCGCCCGCCGCGCCGCCCGCGCCCGCCGCACCGCCGTCCGGCGCCCCGACGGGTGCGGAGCCGGTCCCGCCTCGTGCGACGCGCGATCGCAGCTCGACGGCTCGTGTGGGGATGGCGCAGGAGGCGCAGGAGGGTGACGTCGCGATCGACGAGGTCCTCACCCGCATGGTCGAAGCGGGGGCCTCGGACGTGCACCTGACGACCGGTGCCGCGCCGATGGTGCGCATCGCGGGTTCCCTCAAGCCGCTCGAGGGTTTCGGGTCGATGGCACCCGAGCCGCTGCGCCGGACGTTGTACTCGATCCTCACGCAGAAGCAGCGCGAGCACTTCGAGGCGAACCTCGAGCTCGACTTCTCGTACGCCGTGCGGGGTCTCGCACGGTTCCGCGTGAACATCTACCAGCAGCGCGAGTCGATCGGCGCCGCGTTCCGTGTGATCCCCTACGAGATCAAGCCGCTCGAGGACCTCGGGGTCCCGGCAGTCGTCGGGAACTTCGCGGGGCTGCCGCGCGGCCTGGTGCTCGTGACCGGCCCGACGGGCTCCGGCAAGTCGACGACGCTCGCGGCCATCATCGACCTCGCGAACCGGACGCGCGAGGACCACATCATGACGGTCGAGGACCCGATCGAGTTCCTGCACCGGCACAAGAAGTCGCTCATCAACCAGCGCGAGGTCGGTGCGGACACGTTGTCGTTCGGCAACGCGCTCAAGCACGTGCTGCGCCAGGACCCGGACATCATCCTGGTCGGCGAGATGCGTGACCTCGAGACGATCTCCGTCGCGCTGACCGCAGCCGAGACCGGTCACCTCGTCTTCGCGACCCTGCACACGCAGGATGCGGCGCAGACGATCGACCGCATCATCGACGTGTTCCCGTCGCACCAGCAGGCGCAGGTGCGCACGCAGCTCGCCGGGGCTATCCAGGGCGTGGTCTGCCAGACGCTCTGCAAGCGGGCGGACGGACCGGGCCGCGCAGTCGCCACCGAGGTGCTCGTCGCGACGCCCGCCGTGCGCAACCTCATCCGTGAGGGCAAGACGCACCAGATCTACTCGTCGATGCAGGCCGGCGCCTCGCAGGGCATGCACACGATGGACCAGCACCTGTCCGAGCTGGTGAAGAAGGGCACGATCTCCTACGAGGTCGGGCTCGACAAGTGCCATCACGTCGAGGACTTCAACCGCCTCACCGGCCGGTTCTCGGGTGGCGCCCAGGGCGGCGCCGCGCTCGCTGACGCACAGTTCGGAGCCCACTGATGGCAGCACCGTCCGGCAAGACCTTCGAGTACGCCGTCCGGGACAAGTCCGGGAAGATCATCAAGGGCCGCGTCGAGGCGAACAACCAGGCCGCGGTCGCCAACCGGTTGCGCGAGATGGGCCTCGCTGCAGTCTCGATCAACGAGGTCACCAACTCGGGCCTGCAGCGCGAGATCTCGATCCCGGGCTTCGAGGAGAAGGTCAAGCTCAAGGACCTTGCCGTCATGTCACGCCAGATGGCGACCATGATCTCCGCCGGACTGTCGCTCCTGCGGACGCTCTCGATCCTCGCAGAGCAGACGGAGAGCAAGCCGCTCGCGAAGGTCCTGGGTGCGGTGCGCAGCGAGGTGGAGACCGGTGGGTCGCTGTCCGCCGCGCTGACGAAGCACAAGGAGGTCTTCCCGCCGCTGATGATCAACATCATCCGCGCCGGTGAGATCGGTGGGTTCCTCGAGAAGGCACTCGTGTCCGTCGCCGAGAACTACGAGTCCGAGGTCAAGCTCCGCGGCAAGATCAAGTCCGCGATGAGCTACCCGGTAGTCGTGTTCTGTATCGCCATCCTCGCGGTGGCCGTCATGCTGATCTTCATCGTCCCGATCTTCAAGGACATGTTCGAGGGCATGGGCGGCAAGCTGCCGCTCCCGACCCAGATGCTGGTCTACCTCTCCGGGATGATGAAGTGGCTGGCGCCGTTGATCGTGGTGCTCGTGATCGCGTTCTCGACGTGGTGGCGCAAGCACAAGAACGACGAGGGCGTCCGCTCGCGGGTCGACCCGTGGAAGCTCAAGATGCCGGTGTTCGGCGACCTGTTCAAGAAGATCGCGATCGCGCGCTTCACACGGAACTTCGGCACCATGATCGGCGCGGGCGTCCCGCTCCTGCAGGCGCTCGACATTGTCGGTGAGGTGTCCGGCAACTGGGTCATCGAAGAAGCGATCACCGATGTCCAGGACTCCGTGAGGCGAGGTGAGTCGCTCACGGGACCGCTCGCCAAGCACACGGTCTTCCCGTCGATGGTGACGCAGATGATGGCGGTCGGTGAGGACTCCGGCTCGCTGGAGACGATGCTCGAGAAGGTCTCGGAGTTCTACGACCAGGAGGTGGAGGCGACCACCGAGCAGCTCACGAGCCTCATCGAGCCGATCATGATCCTGGGCATCGGTGTCATCGTCGGCGGCATGATCGTCGCCCTCTACCTGCCGATCTTCAACATCTTTGAACTCATCCAGTGACGGCCCCACGTCCGTTCGGGTGAATCCCGGAAGTTGGGGGAACCTGGCGCTCAAGGTGGGGTTCGTCGCAGACGATCAAGCCACTGCAAGACCTGAACCGGCCTAGCCGGGCCGGGACTGAATCGTGACACTGAACCTCGTACCTGAAGAAGGAGCATCATCATGATGGCTCGCGTTCGCAAGGCGATGGCCGACAAGGAGCGTGGCTTCACGCTCGTCGAGCTCCTCGTCGTCATCATCATCATCGGTATCCTCGCGGCGATCGCGATCCCGGTGTACCTCGACCAGCAGAAGCGCGCGAAGGACTCGGCTGTGAAGTCGGACCTCGGCAACGCGAAGATCGCGATCTCGTCGTACCTGGCGTCGAACCCCGACGACAACGCGGGCGACGTCGACGCGGCCGCGGCGACCGGCGAGGGCTTCGTCTCCACCGCCGGCGTGACGGTGAACTTCCCCGCCACGGTCGCGGCGGACGGCTCGTGGTGCCTCGACGCCAACCACCCGGACGGCAAGGAGAAGGACTTCAAGGTCACCGACACCGGCGGCATCGAGGCCGGCACCTGCTGATCTCTCGTTCAGTGAACCGTGTGGGGCGCCCGGCTGAGCCCGGGCGCCCCACACGGGCGTAGTCGCCTTTCAGTGACGGAATCAGGAGGGGACGGATGGACGCTCTGGAGCGTGAGCAGCGTGGTGACGAGGGCTTCGGCATGGTCGAAGTCATGGTCTCGATGCTGCTCTTCGCCATCCTCATGGTGTCGACGCTCTTCCTGCTCGTGACCGCCATCAAGAGCTCGGCACGCAACTCGACGATCGAGTCCGCGACGCAGTGGGCTCAGGAACAGGCAGATCAGGCCCACACCGCCGTCGCGGGTCTCGACTACACCAAGGCGTGCCCCAAGTGGGGCGACGTGATCTCGTCGGCGCTCCCCGCGAACCGTGAAGACGGTCGCGGCCTAGAGATGAAGATGCTCGTCTCGGCGACGTCTGCGCCGGCGACGTGCATGACGTCGGCCAGCGCGCCAATCGTCTCGTACACCGTGACGGTCGTGGAGGCGAAGGACCCGACGACGGTCCTCGCATCGACGACCACCAAGATCGCACTGGGGCTCGAGTGATGCGTACCCGTTGGTCGGCCGGTCGGAGCGACGACTCCGGCGTGACGCTCGTCGAGATGCTCGTCGCGTCGATGCTCTCGGTGTTCCTCATGGCGCTGGTGACGACGCTGTTCATCCGGGCGATGGACACCGACAAGGCGGTCCACGCCACGACGGGGGCGACGAACGCCGCGCGCGTGCAGTTCGACGCCATGCAGCAGGCAGTTCGCCTGGCCGTCGAGACCGACGTGCGTTACGGCGCGGACTACACGACGTCGAGCGCTGACGGCAAGGGTGACCTGCTGATCGTGAAGACGCGACGGAGCGAGGGCGTGGTCGGCGCCGCGAGCACCTGGCGCTGCATGGGCTGGTTCCTCGACGCGTCGGGCACGATGCACTCGGTCAATGTCGAGACGCCGCCGACGGGATCGACGCCCCGGACTGCGACCGATCCGGCGGGCTGGCCCGTCGCCGCGACGGAGGTGCAGACGCTCGGCTCCGCACCGGTCTTCCTCGCGCACGACCCGGACAGCGAGGTCGAGGCCTGGTACCCGGGCAGCGTCACGGTCGCGTTCCAGTTCGACCCCGCAGACGGCACGGTCCCCGTGAACGTGTCGACGACTGTCGCGCCCCGCCGTCAGCTGCAGCTCGACGGCGAGACCCCCGGAGGTGCCAAGTGCGCAGCAAGCTGATGGACCGTGTCTGGCGGGCTGGCCGGGGGGACGGCGGCGCGACTCTCGTCGCGGTGATCGGAATCGCCGCGATCCTCGCGGTGCTCGCGGTCGTGCTGGTCGGGTCGGTCGTGTTCGCCGTCGGGCAGGCGACAGCCTCGCGGGCGTCGGTCAGCGCGAAGTCGGCCGCCGAGGCCGGGATCGAGGCGGCCGCGTCGGGCGTGACAGGCGGCGCGTGCTGGGTCGGCGGATCGGGGTCGAGCGTCAGCCCCGCATGGCGTGCCCAGGTGCAGCGGCTCGTCTCGCCGACGGCCGACCCCGCACTGGAGGGCTCGTGGATCGCCGGGTGTCCGGTCGTCCCTGCGCCTCCGAACAGCACGGTCTTCCGGGTGATCTCGACCGGGTGGACCGGTGAGAAGGGAGCGGGCAACGCCTCGGGCGACGTGCGCACGATGGTCGCGCAGTTCAACGTCAAGCAGCGGCCCCCGTCGCCGGAGTTCAACCAGGCGATCTTCGGCAAGGTCAGCACGTCGGCCGCGACGAACCTGACGATCACGGGAACCGACGCGGACATCCTGACGGACCACTTCTCGTGCTCGACGGCGATGCACACGTCGGGCGGAGTCTTCATCAACTCATCGCTCGCAGAGACGTCGATCCTCAACACGACGTGCGAGATCCAGGGTGACCTGATCTCGAAGGGGAACCTGAGCTGCCCAGCCGACGGCAAGGTGCACGGCGACATGGTCGTCGCCGGAAACGTCTTGTGGAACACGACGTGCAAGGTCTGGGGCGACGCCTGGATCGGTGGCAACCTGGACTGCCCGGCCGGGGGGACGATCGTGGGCGACCTGACCGTGGTCGGGAACTTCTCCATGACCTCCGGCTGCAACGTGACGGGCGACATCTTCGTCGGTGGCACGATGTCGATCTCCAACCCCAAGACGTTCCCGGGCAACATCTGGGTCGGCAAGATCAACGCCAACGGTGGAATGGACATCACCGCCGGTGGGTCGTTCCGGGTCAAGAGCGGGCTCTCGGGCGGCATCCAGGCGTCCCGCCTGCACGGCACGACGGTCACGGTGCCCGACGCGTCCCTGCCGGTCCCGCTCGCCCCGGACATGGAGGTCTGGTTCCCGTCGGGCGACCCGATGCTGCAGTTCCCGCACATCTCGGTGACCGATGCGCGGTGGAGCGGCTGGACCATGCGTCGCTGGGTGCCCGACCTGCAGGCAGTCCGCGATACGAACTACAGCTGGGCGAACGTGTGCGATGCGCCGGTGAGCGGAGTGTTCTCCGGTGCGCTGACGATCAGCACCCCCACGGTGTACGACCTCACGGTTGCGGCGGCATCCGGTGGCTGCGGTTCGGGTTCCTCGGTGGGGCTCGGTGGGTCCTTGGTGATCAAGCTGTACGCGGATCTCGTGATCTTCGTGCCTGGCGCCAATTTCAAGGGGCCGTTCCGGATCGAGTCGGGCGATGGCGCGCGCCACAGCGTCTACGTCGTCGAGTCGTGGCCCGCTTCCAAGGCATCCTGTTCCAGCTCGACGCCGAGCGTGCGCGGTATCAGCCTGCGGTCGAGCGGCGACCCGTCGATCAGCCAGGGGCCGAACACGACGCTGATGGTCTACACCCCGGGCACGGTCTCGTCGGTCGGCCAGGCGACCGTGACCGGCCAGCTCTACGGGTGCAACGCCAACTTCTCGATGCCCGTGACGCTCAACTTCGAGGCCGCGAACTCGAACGGTGGTTCGAGCGGCCGCGCGTTCATCGTCACGGAGCGGTTCCGGATGGACAACCAGGCGCTCTCCCTTGCACCCTGAGCCCTCGTGATCCTTCTCCTGGTCCTCGTCGGCCTGCTGGGCCTCGCTGTCGGCTCGTTCCTCAACGTCGTCGTCTGGCGGGTCCCGCGCGGAGAGTCGGTGGTGGCGCCCCCGAGTGCCTGTCCGCGCTGCGGGCACCAGATCCGTGCGCGCGACAACGTGCCGGTCGTGAGCTGGTTGCTGCTGCGAGCGCGGTGCCGGGACTGCGGTGAACCGATCTCGTCGCGGTACCCGCTCGTCGAGGCAGTCACGGGTGCCGGGTTCGTCGCCGTCACGTGGTGGGCCGGCTTCTCGTGGTCGTTGCCGGCACTGCTCTACCTCGTCGCGATCAGCGTCGCGCTCACGCTCATCGACCTCGACAGTCAGCGGCTTCCCGACGCCATCGTCCTGCCCTCCTACGTCGTGGTGTCGCTGCTGCTGGCCGTGGCGGCGTGGTCGCCGGGCGGGTCGTCCGACTGGGGCTCGCTCGTGCGGGCGCTCGTCGGCGGTGGAGCGATGTTCGTCGTGTACTTCGTGCTGGTACTGATCTATCCGGGCGGCATGGGCTTCGGCGACGTCAAGCTCGCCGGCGTGCTCGGCCTGTACCTCGCAGGTGCCGGGTGGTCCGCGCTGATCGTCGGCTGGTTCGCCGCCTTCGTCCTCGGGGGAGTCTTCGCGGTGGCGCTGCTCGCAGTACGACGAGCGGGGCGCAAGACTCGCGTGCCGTTCGGGCCGTGGATGCTCGCGGGAGCGTGGTGCGGGCTCGTGCTGGGTGCGCCGCTCGCCGACTGGTACCTGTCGTTGCTCTGATCACCTGCCGTGGGGCAGGTCGGAGCACGAATTGCCACCTCCGTTCGTGCTCAAGTCAGCCGGTCGGTCACCCGATAGGAGTGACGGAACTGTTCAACTGACGGAGGTCGGCCTTGGCCAGCACACGAGTGATCGGTCTCGACATCGGATCAGGCGCCGTGCGCGCCGCCGAGCTCGAGTTCGGTTCCGGCGGTCCCACGGGAAAGAGCGCCCCGACGCTGCAGCGGTACGGCGAGGTGCCTCTTCCGCTCGGCGCGGTGCGCGACGGCGAGGTCGTCCAGCAGGAGACCGTCGCAGGCGCGCTCAAGCAGCTGTGGTCGAGTGCCAAGTTCGGCTCGAAGGACGTCGTGATCGGCGTGGGCAACCAGCGGGTCCTCGTCCGCGAGACGGAGCTCCCGTGGATGCCGCGCCAACAGCTCACCGAGTCGCTCGCGTATCAGGTCGGCGACCTGCTGCCCATGGCGACGAACGACGCCCTGCTCGACTACTGCCCGACGTCGGAGGTCGACGGGGCGCAGGGTCGGATGGTCCACGGGCTGCTCGTCGCCGCGCAGCGGGACACCGTGAACGCGAACGTCCTTGCCGTCGAAGGTGCCGGACTGCGCCCTGTCATGGTGGACCTGAACGCGTTTGCGCTCGTGCGTGCGCTGGCACGGGGCGAGTACACCCACCGCACGGTTGCCTTCGTCGACATCGGTGCACAGATCACCACCGTCGTCGTCGCGGCGCAGGGCCAGCCTCGGCTCGTGCGCGTGCTTCCCGTCGGGGGGCATCAGGTCACGACGACCGTCGCGAGCGCACTCGGCATCTCGGTCGCGGAGGCCGAGAACGTCAAGCGCGAGATCGGTGTCGGCTTCGCGGTCGCTCCCGACCGGCAGCAGGTCGCAGACAACGTGGCGGACGTCGTACGTCAGCAGATCGAGGCGATCCGCAACACGTTCGTCTATTTCCAGGGCAACAACCCCGGTGCTGGCATCGAGGTCGTGGTGCTCACGGGAGGCGGCGCGCACCTTCCCGGTCTGGGGCAGTACCTCTCGAGCGCGAGCCGCCTGGCCGTGACTCTCGGTGACCCGCTCGCTGGCCTGCGTGCCGCGAAGGGCGCAGGTCGTGAGCGCCTGGCCGGACGTGAGTCCGTGATCGCGCTCCCCGTCGGACTCGCGTATGGAGTTGCCGCATGAGCTCGCTTCTCGAGCGCCCCGCGCGCTCAGCCAAGACGCGGTCGACCCAGTCCCTGGTGACGGGTCTGCCGCAGGTCAACCTGCTGCCTCCCGAAGTCCGCGCCGCGCGCGGGCTCCAGAGCATCAAGCGTTGGCTGGTCATCGCACTGCTGGTCGTTCTCGTCGTCTGTGCCCTCATGTGGCTGTGGGCGCAGTCGGTGCAGTCGGGTGCACAGGCCGACCTGGAGAACGCGCAGCAGGAGACGGCGCGCCTGACCCAGGAGCAGGCCAAGTACGCCGAGGTCCCGCGCGTCCAGGCGCAGCTCGTGCAAGCCGCTCTGGGGCGCGAGATCGGGATGACGACGGACGTCGTGTGGAAGCCCTATCTCGATGCGATCGCCGCGGTGCTGCCGGAGGGCGCGAGCATCGACACGTTCGGTATGACCGGGGCGACACCGATGACCGGTGCCCCCGAGGTCTCCGACGTGCTCGCAGCGCCCAGCGTCGGTCAGCTCGCGTTCGGTGCGCGTTCGGTGGCCGTTCCCGACGCCGCCGCCCTGATGGACGCGCTCGACTCGATCCCCGGCTTCAGTGACGCCTTCGTGACATCAGTGCAGGTCCAGACGGACGAGGTCTCCGGTGTCTACTACGCGATCCAGGCCCAGGTGCAGTTCGACTCGACGGTCTACTCGGGTCGCTACTCCACGCTCAGCGACGCTGACGCGGACGAGACCGCCGCGACGGAGGACAACTGATGAACAGCAAGAAGAGCACCTGGATCGGGGGCACCGCCTTCGTCGCGGTCGTGCTCCTGGCGATGGCGTGGTTCCTGCTCGTCTCACCCGTCCTGCAGACGGCGAACGAGACCAAGGACCAGACGCGGACGACGAACGCGCAGAACGCTGAGCTGCAGCGCAAGGTGGACAAGCTGAAGGCGGACTTCGCGCACATCGACGAGTACCGTGCCGAGCTCGCGACGATCGCGACCCAGATCCCGCCCGCGGCGGAGCTGGCTCCTTACGTCCGTCAGCTCGACGAGTTCGCGCTCGCGAACGAGGTCACGGTACTGGATGTGACGCCGCAGTCGCCGTACCTCGTCACTCTCGTCGAGGACTTCGGCAAGGCGGCAGGTGGTGCAGTCTCGACCGAGGCGACGCCGACCCCCGAGCCGACACCGTCGCCGAGCGCCAGCGCTTCGCCGGGCACCGAGACCGGGGCTGCGGCTCCGGGCGGGACCGAGGCTCCGGCGGGCATGAGCGCGATCCCGGTGAGCATGACGGTCGTCGGCTCGTACGAGGGCGCCGTGGCGTTCCTTGACGCCGTCCAGCACACCACGCGCCTGTTCCTCGTCGGTGGGCTGACCGGGACGATGCAGCAGGAGAAGGCTGCGACGGGCGGGCGGCCGGACACGGAGCTCGGTGACCTCGAGCTGAAGGTCGAAGGCTTCCTCTACGCGATGCCGAGCCTCGCGACGCCTCCCGACCCGGATGCAGAGCCCACGCCCGCGCCTGCCCTTCCTGGCGCGACGGATCGCAACCCGCTCATCCCGATCCAGGGAGCCGACGCCCCGACGAACAAGGACTGATGCGCGTCGACGAGTGTCGATCAGGTCGGTGAGGGAGTGCTGTGACCGCAAGGTCGCAGCACGCCCTCACTCGTGGTCCACCGACCGGACCCGTACCGGGCCGGCAGACCCTGCATGGAAGGATTGCCGCATGCTGCGTTGGTTGACTGCGGGGGAGTCGCACGGCCCCGCCCTCGTCGGGGTCGTCGAAGGTGTTCCCGCTGGTGTCGAGGTCCGGACCCAGGACATCCAGGACGCGCTCGCGCGGCGTCGGCTCGGCTACGGGCGCGGCGCGCGGATGAAGTTCGAGCAGGACGAGGTGCGCCTGCTCGGCGGTGTACGACACGGTGTGACGCAGGGTGGCCCGGTCGCGATCGAGGTCGGCAACACTGAGTGGCCCAAGTGGGTCGAGGTCATGTCGGCAGATCCGGTCGACGACCCCGCGGTGCTGCAGCGGGCGCGCAACGCGCCGCTGACCCGGCCGCGGCCCG
>Ga0222423_1001373_pt1 | contig 11154 bp, 10 predicted proteins | sample 3A0metagenome_FD_182472 | JGI IMG/M metagenome (GOLD analysis project Ga0222423, IMG submission 182472) | Enriched microbial communities from leaf-cutter ant dump, University of Wisconsin, Madison, United States - 3A0 (version 2) | ecosystem: Environmental > Terrestrial > Nest > Insects nest >...
TGCTGATGCGGGCAATCGTTCCATCGCCCGGATTGTTGGTTTTTGTCCAGTCGTTATTATTGCCTATCCATACATTGCCGTCATTATCAACTACAAGACCTTCCGGAGCAGAGAAGAGTTGTACTATTTGAGTACCTCCGGTAGTGATTTGTGCTTCATATCCGGCGGCAAGGTTTACCACTACATAATAGCTGTTATAGCCGGATGCGGCAGTATATACCAGCAGGCGATGTCCTTCAAGATCGCAGGTGTACAGGTTATTATCTGCATCGAAAGCAAGGCCGGACATATAGTTGATCCATCCGCCGGGAACGGGCAGATAAGTAACCGATGCGGGATTGTAGTTTGAAGCAGCGGTATATCTTGCTATTCTGGCCGAGCTTATGCCGTTATTGTAAGTAGCTACATACAAGTCTTCCGTTGCCGGATGAATCGCTATGGCCTGCGTTCCTGTGGTATTAATGGTCTGTACCGGAGCGGCAATATGTGCAGGGAAAATGTCTTCATATTGATATATAAGAATACCTCCGTTAGCAATATCCACATCTACGGATACAAACATTTTATCATTATTAATCAATACCATGTTTGGGCCGCCACCGCCTAATGCGGCTACATCCGGGCCAATATTTAGATAATGCTGCAATTGTCCGTCTGTAGTTCTGAAAAATCTGATTTGTTGATCATCATAATAGGGAATGGCCATAAATTCCTGATTGGCCGATATGGTAGGCGTAGCAAAATTTGAGGCTGCATAATCGGTTTTTTCTGCAATAGCATTCAGACCCCAATTTGCGTTATTGACAATTGTAGCTCCGGATGCGGTAAGATTTGCAAAATTTCCGTCGGTGGTGAGTCGTCTCGGAAGACAATTATCGTCTGTCCAAGTCCAGGCTAACCAGCCTATGTCAAGATCTTCACAGTTTTTCATTACTTCTTCCAGCAGAATATTATTGTCGCATGCTGCATCATAGTAAGCCACTTCTCCCAGCAGAAATGCGTAAGGTTGATTTTCTAATTGAGCGATATTGTTTTTTACGGTAGCGGCATTGATATCGGACCAATATGCGTGTACGCTGAAAATAAGATTATTCAAAGGGTCTGCGGCATAGAGATCGCCGGAAGCGGCAATGAGTGCGTTATGATCAAGCCCCCAACTGGGTGCATCTATCATGATAGGCATTTGCAGCCCTGCCGCTCTTATTTGCGTAATAGCAGCGATAATATCATTTTTCCAAGTTATAAGATTGGCTGCATAGCCGGCTTCATAGGAGAGTGGGCCATATTCATTGGCGATATTCAAAATGACATGGTCTTTATGAGCATTCATCATCGTTACTACCGCTGCATTTGTCCACCAGTCTATGATTCTGGTTTGAAATTCGGCACTATTGCTATGGCCGGTAACATCGTGCAGTTCTACAACAGATACGATACCGTAGTTTTTAAAGTCGGTGATCAGGTTGTCCAGATCGGAAAGTGCATAGGCGGGTCTGCCGGGAGCGCCATAATCATTATACCATTCTAACCGTACCGTATTTGCATGGGATTGTTGCACCTGATCGGCTATGCCTCCATTTCCCGGAAAATCCCAATCATCTAAAACCGAATAGTTAACCCCTCTTGGCGAAAACTGATTCCCATACGGGTCGAATATTTTGTTGCCTATGGTATAAAAAGTCCCGTTGGGCGATTGAGCATTTGCAAAAATGCCGACTCCTGTCATTAGAAGTAATAGTAAGGTCTTTTTCATAACATTTAATTTAAATTGTTTTTGATTAAAAATTTTATGCACTAACAATAAAATCAACTTATCGAAAACAAAGGTATTGGTGAGCACTAACTATTTTGGGCAGAATTGACCAATGGCATCTTTCGGTTTACAAAATGTCGGTTTTAAGGTATAAAGGGCAAACGGTTTTATGGTTCAGACTTTATAAAAGAGATTCAGGAAATCCTGCTTTTTAGTACGGCTGATGCTGATGATTTTTCCGTCTGACATTACAATTTCTCCGCCAACACCGCGTATGTATTGCCGAATAAATTTCAGATTGATCAAATACGATTTGCTTGGGCGAAAAAACAAAGGGTGGCCTGCCAGCACTTCTTCAAAAAGAGACAGGTTTTTGCTGACTAAATGTTCATCGGTATTTTTCATGGTAATGACCGAATAGCTGCCGCTGCCTTTGATGCATACGATATCTTCCAGCTTAACAAAAATAAGCCCTTCTTGTACTGATAGTGCTATGGTGTCCTGAAAGCCTTCTCCTGAGAATTTATAAACATTACTGATTTGTTCTTTCCCCGATTCAAGCCGATTGGCCTTGAATTTTTCCAAAACTTCTTCTACATCTTCATGAGCGATCGGTTTTAAAAGATAATCAAGCGCATTCATCTTCAGCGCTTTTATAGCATACTGATTGTAAGCGGTGGTAAAGACGACTTTGAACGGCATACTTTCAAAGCGGCTCAGCACTTCAAAGCCGTTCAGCTCCGGCATTTCTATATCTATAAACACTAAGTCAGGTCGAAGATCGCGTATAGCTTGTTCGGCTTCACTGCTTCGTTGAATCGTAGCTACAATTTCCACTTCTTTTGTGGATTTTAAGAGATGTTCTAAGGTAATCAGACAATGTTTTTCATCGTCAATTATTATTGCTTTAATCATTACTGTAGTATATTTTAAGTTTTACCAAAGTGCCGGCCGGCGCATTGTTGTCGTCATATAAATCAATAAGCTCTACTTTATTTCGGGCATCACTCATTTGCAGGCGTTCTAAGGTAATATCCAGCCCATGAGATTTATGTAAAGTTTCTTTTTTCTTTCTTGCGGCGGCTTGTCTGCCGATACCATCATCTTCTATTTTTATATTCAGGCAGCAATTGTTGTCGCATTGTTCTCGGCCAATCACAATTTCAATAAATCCATTTCCCATTTTCGGATGAATACCGTGCCAGACGGCATTTTCCAAAAATGGCTGGAGTACGAGTGCCGGAATTTCAATATCATCTTTATCTATCGTTTTGTCAATACTGATGCTGTAATCGAATTTATGATCCAGACGCACCGCTTCCAGATCCAGATAGAGTCGGATGGTGTCCAGTTCATCTTTCAGCGTAATCAAATCTTTTCGGGAGTTATCCAGGATTTTGCGGATCAGTTTGGAAAATAAGGTCAGATAAGCAGATGCTTCCTCTTTTTTGTTTTGAATAATAAAGCTATTAATAGAGTTCATGGAATTGAAAAGAAAATGTGGATTCATCTGCGAACGCAACATCTTGTTTTCAATTTCCTTGGCTTTTTTCATCAGTATTCCTGTCTCTTTTTCCCTGTGAATCAAATAACGACTGATGCCGAATGCGATGGCAGATAAGCACAATCCTGAAAGCATGAAAAACCAGATTGTTTTGTAAAACGGCGGAATAATGCGGAGTTGTAATTGCAACGATTTGGCGTAATTTTCATCCAAATCGTCATACGCTTCTATGAAGATATTATAATTACCCTGACGAAGTTTTACCAACGAAATTCTCGGATCATTTCCCAATTCATTCCAAGCCTCATCGCCAAAATGATACCGGTATTTGACTTTATCTTTTCCCCAAAAATTCAGTACCGAAAAATAAATGTCTATTTGTTGTGCGGATGCTTCGGGAAAGCTCATCTTATCCGGAAGATCCGGAAGGTACTGACCGTCAATTTTAATACCTGTAATTTTCAGATTGTTGAATAATTTCAGCTTTTGCAAGGCATGAATATCCAACTGCTGCACTTTTTTTTCAGTAGAAAAATACAGCAGATCATTACTCATCAAAAATCCGTAAATCACATTATTGGAAGCCAAACCATCTTTCTTGGAAATACGCACGGAGCTGTTTGTTTTGGGATTGTAGCGATACAGCCCTTCTTCACAACCTAACCAGATATTTCCCGCATGATCTTCTGCCATTCCCTGAATATTGGTTGTTGCATTTATGCCGAAAGTGTCCACAAATACGGCATCACGAATTTTTCCGTTTTGGGAAACGACATTCCAGCCACCGTAAGAAGAAAAAATCATGGAGCCATCTTTCATGCCGTTCACCCGACTGTAATAATCGCCGACAAACACCTGATGCGGCTCATCTCCTTTTTTTGCTTGCTTCAATGTTTGCGATGATTCGTCAAAATAAGTAATGCCGAAATCTTTAGGCAGCCAGCTCGCAATCCATATCCGCCCGTTATGTTCCATGATGTCATTAAACAAAACATCATGGAAGAACGTGTTATTGTTTTTGATAAAATCGGGTATGGGCCGAAAGGTCTGCGCATCATAAATGCCGATTTTTCCTGTTTCCGGAAGTGCCCATATTTTCCCCTTGTGGATGAGTGCTTTTTTAATTTTTTGAGTAGTGGAAATGATTTTTCGGAATGATGCAAGGCGGTCTGTAGGGTTAATGCTATAAACGCCGTTTTCTGCCCCGATCAGTAATATGCCTTCGGAAAACGAAAGCTGATAGGTTGTCGTTCCCAGATGATATGTCTTGAGGTCATTTCCGTTTTTTCGAATGATGTTTCCATTATTGTCGGCAAACCAGAAAATGCCCTTTTCTGTTTCCAAAATAGCAGTAATTGTTCTTGGAGCAGGCAGCTCAATATCTTTAATGATATTTTTCTCCCGGATCAATTTTACTAATCCGTTTGGAGTGGAAATCCAGAAAATACCCGATTCCTGATCATAGAAAATATGATTAATCTGATCTTCGGAAGTATAAATCAGGCGTTTGGAGCGATTTGACATATCCAGCTCAAAAACCTGATTTTGGCTGTAAGCAATCAGAGGCGTTCCATCGGTAATCTGCTGCACAAAACGAATGTCGTTGATGTCAAAACAGGGTTCTTTCAGCTTGTTATCCTGCATGGAAAATTCGTGAATCGTCCTGTTGTTTTGGGTTACATAGACATGACCGTTGTACCGTGTTGCTGATGTTATTTTGTCGGAGCTGATAGGAGTTAACGATCCGCTTTGACTGTTGTTCCAGAGGAAAATCCCGAAATCCGATGTAATAAGCAGTCCGTTTTTTATCGGGAGATAATGAATATCCAGATTCAGATGTTTATTGTCTTTATTAATGACAAAAGAAGTGATATTGTTTTGCGGATTCAGGAATTTTATTTGGTGAAAATCCGAACACCAAATATTTCCAAAGCTGTCTTTATAGATATTTTCATAATGATCGTTATTTTGATCACTGTCCGTATAGACTACCTTTTTCAGGATTTTTTTCTCTGCATAAATATCCTGAAGTGATATCAGACCCACATTTCCCTCTTCGAGATACATCTTGTTGCCATCGGAATAAAAATGATGCACTCCATTAATGATATTTTTAGCTTTTACAAAAATATAGCCGTCATAAAGATAAAGTCCCCGCTGCGTAGCCACATACAGAAATCCGTCTTTCCGGAACGTTCCGAATACAACATCCGAAAGCACGTTCTCAGAAAAAACTACCTGCTCTTCTTTGTATGAATATTGGGCATATCCCGAAACCGGACAAAGAAGAATAATAAGCAACAACCAGCGAATTCGCATAATATTTTCTGTACCTGCTCCAAAGATATTCATAGTTGAATGGATATAGCCTGTCATTTTACAAAATGACAGGCTCGCTTTATAAAGTGTATAAAAAAACGGTTTTTTTGTCAAAATAGGTAAACAGACTACATACCAACAGCATCCGTCTCTTTTGGACTTGCGGTAGATGGGGACATCCTTCGCCGGCATTTATCCCATACACCATCCATACAATATGTACTATTTAACGGGAGCATTTCAAACTCGCGCAGCTATATACGCCTTCTGGTCATTCCGTAGGAATCTAAAGGACATGTATAGATCGTGACATCAATAGGAGAGGGTTTAAACCCACTCCTATTGATGCTTTCCGCATGACATGGAGATTGCAGGGACGTTCTGTTAGTGAAAAGTGGAAATGCACCCCTATTTAACCGCCACGATTTGATTAACTGCTTTTTGAATAATATTACCAGCCTGTTTTTTTATTATCCATTATCTTTACCACTCAAAATTTTCATCTGCAATGAAGAAAAAAAGGAGTTTACGGATGATGCTGCTCTGCATCTTATTCCTGCCATTAGGAGTTCATGCGCAGGATACAACGCTGATGTCGCGTATGGAAGACAGTCTGCTGACCCTCATTGATTCCGTGTATAAAACCCCTATACCCGAGCTGCGTGCTTCGGTAAATATCCGCTTCGGGAAGATGCTGGTTCAAACTCTGGAGCAACCCGGATCTTATGATTATCCTTTTACAAAACTTCAGGATAAGGTGCATATTATCTATCCGGAGGATAAAAGCTTCCGTATTTTTAACTGGGTTTTATCCTACAGCAATTTCGGCAGACATTACTACGGCGCTATCCAAATGGCTGACCGGGATAAATTAGTTTTACATCCTTTGAAAGATGTTTCAGCAAAACATATCCGGGATGGAGAAGATATTACCTTGACGGAAGGATCATGGTATGGTTGTGAATATTATGCAGTCAAAACCGTAACCACTGCACAAGGAGAAAAAATATACACTTTGCTGGGCTATAATAATGACGGCTTCAATACCACTAAAAAAATTGCGGATGTGCTGAGTTTTTCGAATGGAAAACCTGTTTTCGGTCTTCCGGTTTTCGCATTGCCTTCATCAAAAGATGCAGGCGATTTTAAAAAACGCTTTATCCTTGAATATAAAAAAGGTGTTCAGGTAACGCTGAACTATGACAGCAGTCTGAACATGATCGTATTTGACCGTCTCGTTTCGGAAGTCAATAATCCTAACCTGAAAAGCACTTATGTACCTGCCGGGCAAACTGATGCGCTGGAGTGGCAGGGCGGTATCTGGCGTTTTACACAAAATGCCATCGTACCGCTACAGCTAAAGGACGGACAGGCGCCGCTGGATGGTGTGATGCAGGGCAGAAATTAATGATCATGATATAAACCCCCACAATGTATATGTCCCCTGAAAAACGATGGAAGCTGAAAGATGCTGATGCTGCCGCTATGCAGCAGATACAAAATGATTTAAAACTTCATCCTGCTTTATGCCGAATATTGGCTATTCGCGGTATTCGGGATTATGACTCTGCAAAAGCCTTTTTCCGACCCGGACTGAGCGATTTGCACGATCCCTTCCTGATGCTGAACATGCAGAAAAGCGTGGATCGTATTGATCGCGCCAAAGCCACACAGGAAAAAATAATGGTGTATGGCGATTATGATGTGGACGGCACTACAGCCGTGGCTCTGGTTTTTTCTTTTCTTAAAAAATATTGTTGCACCGCACCGGATCAATTGTCGTTTTATATCCCCAACCGTTACCGGGAAGGTTATGGCATTTCCTATGCCGGCATTGATCAGGCAGCCGCCGAAGGGCGCAGCCTGATCATCAGTCTCGACTGCGGCATTAAAGCTGTTGATAAAGCGGCCTACGCAAAGCGTAAAAATATTGACCTGATCATTTGCGATCATCACCTTCCGGGTGAAATTTTGCCGGATGCCTGTGCTATCCTGAACCCCAAGCAGGCCGGATGTCCTTATCCTTACAAAGAACTCAGCGGCTGCGGTATTGGTTTTAAACTGATTGCAGCATTGGCACAACACTGGAATCTTCCGGAAGAAAGCTACATGCAATTTTTGGATTTAGTGGTAACGAGTATCGCTGCCGATATTGTACCGATAACCGGCGAGAATCGGGTATTGGCTTATTTCGGATTGCAAAGGGTCAACGAAATGCCCTCTCAGGCTATGGCAGCATTGAAATCTGTTGCTGCCATAAAGCGAGATTTAAGTATATCGGATTTGGTGTTCGTTGTGGCACCCCGTATCAATGCCGCCGGCAGAATGGATGATGCCGGGAAAGTGGTTCGTTTTTTTACGGAAGAAGATGAAGCACAAACTCATATTTTGGCGGAAACATTACATAGTCATAACTATGAGCGGAAAGAGGCTGATATGCAAATAACGGGAGAAGCATTGGCCTTACTGGATCGTGAAAATGCGACAGGGCAACGGTTCAGCTCGGTATTGTATCAACCGCACTGGCATAAAGGCGTTTTGGGTATCGTGGCATCCCGACTCATTGAACATTATTATCGGCCTACTATCGTACTGACCGGTTCTGACGGAAAGATTACGGGGTCTGCTCGTTCTGTACAGGGCTTCAATATCTATGAAGCGATTCATGCCTGCCGGGAACATTTGGATCATTATGGCGGACATTATTTTGCTGCCGGACTTACTTTAGATGAAGCACAACTGCAAGCTTTTCAGGAGCGGTTTGAATCTATAGTTCGGGATACGATACCGCAGGAATCGCTGTATCCCGAAACGGCCATTGATGCGGAGATCAGTCTTGCCGATATTAAGCCGGCTTTTTATAAAATACTGAAACAATTGGAACCTTTCGGGCCTCAAAACCTGCGGCCGGTGTTTATTTCCCGAAACTTACAGGACACGCAAGGCTACAGCCGGATCGTGAAGGAACAACATCTTAAAATCGTAGCCGGAGCGGGTCGGCAGTTGGTATCCGGTATTGCTTTTAATATGGCGGATAAATATGGATTTGTAAAAAACGGTGCCCGTTTTGACTTAGTATATACGATTGAAGAAAATGAATGGAACGGCAAAACTTCTCTCCAGTTGCAGGTGATAGACATTAAACCTTCGGGGGAGTTTGTACCTTAGAAAGCTCTGCGAAACTTTTAGTTTCGCAGAGTGAATTTGGAAGCGATACCAAGAATTGGTACATTTGAAAAAACTTTGCAGCAATGGCAAAAAACACTTCAATTCTGTTAGGCGACTATTTTGACAATTTCATTAACCGTCAAATCCAAAGTGGACGTTTTTCTTCTGCCAGCGAAGTTGTCAGGACTGCTCTAAGACTTTTTGAGCAAGAAGAAAATCAGAAAAATGAATTGGTCAAAGAACTCAAAAAAGGCGAAAAATCAGGCTTTGTTCAAAGGTTTGACCGTGAAAAATTCATAAAGAATCTTCACGGAAAACACTTGAATAATGAGTTATAAAATCAGTATTCAAGCTTCGGAAGATATTGAAAACATCTGGCTATATACTTTTGAAAATTGGTCATTAGAACAAGCTGACAGATATGTAAATCTAATTTTTGACGAGATTGAATATTTAGCAGACAATCCAAATTCGGGAAAGGATTTTAATCACATAAGGAAAAACTACTGCTGTTCAAAGGTTAAATCACATCTGATTTTTTACCGACTTATTGACAAGCAGGGTGGTATTGAAATCATAAGAGTTTTACATCAAAGAATGGACATCGAAAACCGTTTGAATGAATAAAATTTGACAGCGTAGAACAACACCTAAGGCATCGCACAGAGTGCCGACCATGAAGCCTTAGTTGAACGACCTGTTTACGCTCTGCGAAACTTTTAGTTTCGCAGCTTTTATGCTATTGCCTATGGCAATAAATACAGCAACAGTCTGCATTACTTCATTTTTTTGTATTTTTAATTTTCAAAAAACATTAAAAATGACTTATGGCACAAATGCCAATAAACAAATCAAAATCTGGACAAACAACAATCACCCCGAAGAAATTTTTTCTCAAGATTTTCTAAAAACTAAAATGGATTATATTCACAATAACCCGGTAAGAGCAGGGTTAGTTTTTAATGCATCAGATTATATATACAGCAGCGCTATGGATTATGAAGGTAAAAAAGGTTTGATTGATGTAGCGTATTTAGAGTAGTTTTTATTCGCTATAAGCGAAAACATAATTACTGCGAAACTTAGTTTCGCAGAGCGAGCGAGTTTTACGAAAACACTCCAATCAGTGTACCCGTTTTTTGTAATCCCAGCATTTAGTTTATTAATTATTATCTGCTATGAATTTATCTAAAAAAAACATTCTAAATCTTTTAATAGCCGTATTCGTTCTGCTGGATATTATGGTTTGCTTTTATGCTGCACAAAAGCACGAATTGGTTGATGGAACGGCGATAGCGCTGACACTTGTCTTTATTGTTGCTTATATTACTTTATTCAGAAAAGCGACATTTTTCCCTCTTGCCGTATCGGTGCTTACCTTTCTGATATCCATTGTGTCTGTTGGCCTGATTACTAAGGGCAATATCATGTACATCGCCATAGTCGGTTACTTTTTTTATTTTATCGCTGTTTGTGTGCTTCATAATACATACAAAAAAAGGGAAACCGGAAATGGTGCGTATAAAGCTTTGTTGTTACCACCATTTATAATGATAACCCTGCCCGTATTGATTGCAAACAGCAGCCTGCATTTCTTACCTTTCGCAACTTTATATCTTATAGGCGCTTTGTCAGGTTTGTTAGTTTGTAAAACCAGGAATACATTACGGGGAATTTCTTTAGCCGTTCTTTTTTCTGCTTTATGTTATTTTTCCTATAACTTTATTGTGGCTGGAAGAGATGGTCAAAGGATGGAGTTACAGGAAAACCGTTATTTGAGTCTGACATTTAACGACCGCGATAATATAACTCAAAGCCTGTCCACACTACCGCAAAAAATTGTTATAATGGATTTTTGGTTTTACGGATGCCTCCCCTGCATTGAGGGATTTCCTAAACTTCAAAGGCTGACCGAGCGGTATAAAAATGATCCGGACATCCTGATCGCCTCATTCCGGTATGAAGACGAGCCTTTACCTCCGCATATAAACGGCTTTGATTACCTCAGCAAATATTCCTTCAAGCATTTTGATCTGAATACCACCTCTCAAAACGAATGGGGAATTTCTACTTTTCCGACTGTTTTAGTTTTTGATAAAAACAGGCATCTCAGATATAAAGGGCAGTTAGTGGAGCATGTACTTTCTCCGAATGATATGGACAGAATTATTGCGCAGTTAAAAAGTGAATAATGCTAAATCGCCTGCTTCTGTTAAGTAGGAAAAACCGGTTTTCCTCTGCTCTGCGAAACTTTTAGTTTCGCAGCTTTTATGCTATTGCCTATGGCAATAAATACAGCAACAGTCTGCATTACTTCATTTTTTTTGTATTTTTAATTTTCAAAAAACATTAAAAATGACTTATGCTAAGGCAGATGGGTATAAGATTCGTAATCAATCAGGATGGCATT
>Ga0222423_1001375_pt1 | contig 11142 bp, 6 predicted proteins | sample 3A0metagenome_FD_182472 | JGI IMG/M metagenome (GOLD analysis project Ga0222423, IMG submission 182472) | Enriched microbial communities from leaf-cutter ant dump, University of Wisconsin, Madison, United States - 3A0 (version 2) | ecosystem: Environmental > Terrestrial > Nest > Insects nest >...
TACCGGCCATATGGTTACGGCCCCGTCGATTTCACCGGAAAACCGGCACCTGCACGGCACGTCTATCTGCGCCGGGCCGACCATGGACATGCAGATCATCCGCGACCTGTTCGATCATACGGTAAAGGCGGCGGAAATTCTCAAAACCGATGCGCCGCTGCGTCAGGAAATTACGGCGCTCAGGGCGCAACTGGCCCCCAATAAGATCGGCAAGGCCGGTCAGCTTCAGGAATGGCAGGAGGACTGGGATCTTGAGGCGGGAGACATGCACCATCGCCATGTGTCACATCTCTATGGGCTTTATCCTTCAAGCCAGATTACTGTCCGCGACACGCCCGATCTGGCGGCGGCAGCGAAAAAATCGCTTGAGATGCGCGGGGATCATTCGACCGGCTGGGCGATTGCCTGGCGTATCAATCTGTGGGCGCGGCTGGGGGAAGGGGATCGCACCCATTCGATCCTCAGGCTGCTTCTGGGGCCTGATCGCACCTATCCCAATATGTTCGACGCCCATCCGCCGTTCCAGATCGATGGCAATTTCGGCGGCACGTCCGGCATGGTCGAGATGCTGATGCAGTCCTATAACGACCAGATTATTATCCTGCCGGCCCTGCCGAAAGCCTGGCCGACCGGTGCGGTCAGGGGCCTGCGCGCGCGCGGCGGCTATGGGGTCGATCTGAGCTGGCGCGATGGCAAGCCGGACAAGGTCGTGCTGCGGAGCGATCTGGGGCAGCCGGTGCGACTGGTGTGGGGGACGCAGACGCTTGAGGTGCAACTGAAGGCCGGTGAAACGGCGACCTATGCCTGTCAGGATCAGGCACTGGTGAGGCTGTGATGCGGGTGTACAGACGCGATGTGCTGGCCGGTCTGGCGGCTGTGGGGGTATTGGGGTCAGGGTCGGTTATGGCCAGCGAAAACGACCGTTTTACCACCACGCGCGGCGGGGCCGGCGGGCGTATCCTGCGCGTGACCACGCTGGCGCCCGAGGGTGAGGGGTCGCTGAAGGCCGCCCTTGAGGCCAAGGGGCCGAGGGTGGTGGTGTTTGAGGTCGGCGGGGTCATCGACCTTGGGAAACAGACCCTGAAAATCACCGAGCCTTATCTGACCTTAGCCGGTGAAACCGCACCTGATCCCGGCATTACCCTGATAAAGGGCGGGATGCAGGTTTCGGCCCATGATGTCATTATCCGCCACATAGCTATTCGTCCGGGTACGGCAGGCATGGCCAGAGGCAGTGGCTTTGAGCCGGACGGTTTGTCGGTCACTGCCGGTCATGACATTATCATAGACCATTGCAGCCTGACCTGGGCGGTGGATGAGGCCTTATCGGCGTCAGGGCCGCGTTTTCAGGGTGACGGGCCTGAGGACTGGCGGCGCAATACCTCGCACCGTGTCACCTTTAGCCATAATCTGATTGCCCAGTCCCTGCACAATGCCAGTCATGCCAAGGGGCCGCATTCGATGGGGTCGCTGGTGCATGACAATGTCACGGGGGTGCTGATCTATGGCAATCTCTATGCCCACAACAATGAGCGGCATCCGCTGGTCAAGGGCGGCGGGCAATGCGCCGTGGTCAATAATGTCTTCGTCAATCCGGGGACGGCCTGCGCGCAATATACGCTGGTCGAGGAACAGTGGGCCGGCCATGCACCGATTGACGGGCAGATGGTGCTGCGGGGCAATGTCATGCGCGGCGGGCCGGATACGCGGGCGGATTTGCCCCTGCTGTTGTTTGGCGGGGCGGGTGACCTGAGGCTTCATGCGGCGGATAATATCGCTACCTATCGCGATGGCCGTGACGCACCGGTGATCGGCTATTATCAGGCGCGGGCTGATGGCTATCCTGATGGCGGGCCTTATGTCCCCAGGGCCTTCATTAAATCCATGCCGCGTGAGCAGCTATGGCCTGAGGGGCTGGCCTTGAGGTCGGCGGTAAAGACCGAGGCCTTTGTCTATGGCGATTGCGGGGCGCGGCCTTGGGCGCGGGATGCGATCGATGCCCGTATTATCGCCGAGGCGAAAAGCGGGGCCGGTCATCTCATCCATTCGGAAACGGAAGGCGGCGGCTATCCCGACTATAAGCCGACGCGACGGGCCTTCGATCCCGCGAGCCTGATTTAGAGCGCTTTGCGAAAAGTGTGACACCCTTTTCGCATTAAAAAGTGCGTTAAAACAAAAAGTTATAGCGTGTTCCGATTCATTTTGAACGGAACACGCTCTAAGATAAAAAAGTAAGAGGAAATGCCATTATGCCTTTGTCAATGTCAGAGAATAAAGCCGCGACTAACCGGCGTGAGGCCCTGAAATCCTTGAGTCTGGGGGCTTTGCTGTTTGGCGGGGCCGGTGCCGCACAGGCGCAGACACCGGCACTGTCACCGGAAGGTGAATGTAAAACCGCTGCGGCACCGGAGTGGGCCAGAGGTGTGGAGGGTCAGCGCAAGCCCGATCTCGGGAACGGGACTTTCCTTAATCCGCTGCTTGCCGGTGACCATCCCGACCCGACCATCCTCAGGGACGGCGAAGACTATTATATGACTTTCTCGACCTTTGAGGCCTATCCGGGGCTGATCATCTGGCATTCAAAGGATCTGATCAACTGGCGGCCGCTGATTGCCAGCCTGACGAAAAATATCGGGGCCGTCTGGGCGCCGGAACTGACGAAACACAAGGGGCGCTATTACCTCTATATCCCGACCAAGAAGACCTCTGCACCGGACAGCAGGACGACCTCATGGGTCATCTGGGCGGACAACATCATGGGGCCGTGGTCGGAGCCGATCGACCTCAACCTGCCCGGTCATATCGACCCCGGCCATGCGGTAGGTGAGGACGGATCGCGCTGGCTGTTCCTGTCCGGCGGTGACCGTGTGCGTCTGGCGGATGATGGCCTGAGTACGGTCGGTGCGGTGGAGCATGTCTATGATCCCTGGCGGTATCCGGATGACTGGGATGTCGAGGGTTTTTCGCCGGAAGGGCCGAAGATCACCCGTCATGGCGACTATTTTTACCTGATCACCGCCGTGGGCGGTACGGCAGGGCCGCCGACGGGGCATATGGTCATCGCGGCCCGCTCGAAATCCATTAACGGGCCGTGGGAGCATCATCCGAAGAATCCGGTGGTGCGCACGGAATCGCTGAATGAAAAATGGTGGTCACGCGGTCACGCGACGCTGGTCGAAGGGCCGGCGGGCGACTGGTGGGGCGTTTATCATGGCTATGAAAACGGTTTCTGGACGCTGGGGCGGCAGACGCTTCTGGCACCGGTAAGGTGGACGGCTGACGGCTGGTTTGAATTTGGTGGCGGCGACCTGTCGCAACCGATAAAGAATCCTGCCGGTGGCAAGCCGCACGGCGGGGCGCTGGCGCATGGCTATGCCCTGTCGGATGATTTTTCCGAAGACCGTTATGGCATCCAGTGGAACTTCTTTGCGCCGTCGCCGGATGAGGCGTCGCGTATCCGCCGCGAAAACGGTGTCCTGCACCTCAAGGCCACCGGTGAGGCCCCAGGCTCGTCTTCGCCACTCGTCTGCGTAACCGGCGATCAGGCCTATGAGTTCGAGTGTGAAATCGAGATTGATGATGGCGCATGGGCCGGACTTTTGTTGTGGTACGACAAGCAGCTCTATTGCGGGCTGGGGTTCAATAGCAGAAACTTCATTACCCATCAGTATGGTATTGAACGCGGCAGGCCCGCCAATCCGCACGGCAAGCGGATGTATGTGCGCGTGCGCAATGACCGGCATATTGTCAGCTATTTTACCTCAAAGGACGGGGTGAACTGGAAGCGCTTTGATCGTGGCATGGAGGTGTCGGGCTATCACCACAATGTGCGTGGCGGCTTCCATATGCTCAAGCCCGGCTTCTATGCGGCGGGTAAGGGCGAGGTGCGCTTTAAGAACTTCAAATACAGGGCATTGTGATGGACGGAGTATCACGCAGACTGATTTTGGGCGGTCTGGCAGGCGTGGGCCTGTCGGGCCTAAGTCCGGCCCTGTGGGCGCAGGGCTTGCCTGCCAACCGTCCCGTGGTGCGCGTACCGCAGGATCACAGGACTCTGGCCGAGGCTTTTGCGGCCCTGCCTGACACCGGTGGCACGGTGGAAATCGCGCCGGGCACCTATCGGGAAAAGCTGAAACTGGCCAAACCTGATGTGCATCTGGCGGGCAAGGGGGAACGTCCCGGTGACGTAATCATCGTCTGGGGCGACAGTGCGAAAATGGCCAATGGCACCGGTAATTCGGCGTCTTTTACCGTCACCGGTGACGGGTTCCGTGCCGAAAACCTGACCATTTCCAATGACTATGATTACCATGCCGATCCGTCTCAGGCGGTGGCGCTGTACCTGACGGCCGATCGGGCGGTGTTGCGTAATGTCAGCCTTCTGGGCGGGCAGGACACGCTCTATGCGGCGTCGAAAGAGCGCAATAATCCCAGCCGCCAATATTATGATCGCTGCTATATCGAAGGCCATGTCGATTATATTTTCGGCAATGCGCTGGCCCTGTTCGACCGGTGCCACCTGCATGTCCTGAAGCGGGGGACGGCTTTTATTACCGCCCATAGCCGCACTGCCGAAAGCGAAACCTCGGCCTATGTGTTCGACCATTGCCGCATCACGGTTGAGGCCGGTTCGGGCAATGTCTATTTCGGGCGCGCCTGGCGGCCCTATGCGCAGGTCATCTTCCTCAATACCGATATTGGCGAAGGCCTGCACCCCGAAGGCTGGCGTGAATGGACGCCGGGCAAGACCGAAACCTATGCCACGGCGCATTTTGCCGAATATGGCTCGACCGGCCCCGGTGCCAGACCTGAGATGCGGGTGTTCTGGGCCAAAAAGCTGACGGACGGTCAGGCTGCACAATGGCGGCGGGACGTGATTTTCAAGGACAATAGCTGGATCGGAGCGGGCAATGGTTAATCTTAATCGCCGGGGGTTTCTGGGTGTGGCCGGTGCCGGTGCGGCGCTTTCGACAGCAACAAGTGCGCACACAAAGGGCGCGACGCTTGAGGTACCCGATGAGGGGTGGAATCTGTGGATAGATGAGCAGGCGGCCTTCAAGGATGATGTGATTTATCTGCCGTCGCAGGTCGATCTCAAGGCTCTGCCGGTCAATCCGCCGACCGGTGGCTGGGGGGCGTTGCGGCCCGAAGTGACCGTCACCCTGCCTGCGACCGTCGAGCAGTATTTCTGGGGCCGGTTTGGGTTGCGTCCCTATGGGCCGGACGAATACCGTTATGCCGAAGACGATGACGTGCCGCAGAACGGTGCCTATCGCGGGGTGTCGTGGTGGTATCGGCATATTGATATTCCGGCCTCGGCGAAGGGCAAGCGCGTTTTGCTGCATATTCGCGGGGCGCGGTTGCGGGCCGAGGTGTTCCTCAATGAAAAGCTGGTCGGCTATTCGATCATGTCGGAACTGCCGATAGATTGCGACCTGACGGCAGCAATGAATGCCGGAGGGGAAAACCGGCTGGCCATTCGCATCACCAATCCCGGCGGGCGCTATGACTGGCGCGATTCCACCACCATGATGTGGGGCAAGCTGAAACTGTTTGCCTCGCACGGTTTTGGCGGACTGGATCGCGGCATGTCCCTGAGTGTTCATCCGTTATCAGCCCATATCGAAGATGCGTGGGTGCTGAACACGCCCGATGCGCGCAAGGTCACCGCCCATATGCAGGTGCGTCTGTCTCAGCCGGTATCCGAAGCGGCTTTGAAGGCCGCAGGCACCGTCACCCTGACCGATGATAATGGCAAACCCGTCGCGGCCCATATCCGTCTGCGGCAGGCTCAGGTCGAAGGCGATGTGGCGACGCTGGTGTTTGAGTGTCATGCCCCCGAGGCAAGGCTGTGGGATCTGGAAAACCGCAACCTTTACCGCATTGATTTTGCCTTTAAGGCAGGGGCGGATCAGTCGCGGCGCAATGTGCGTTTCGGCTTCCGCTGGTTCGTGGTCGATGGCGTTGGTACGGACGCCCTGCTCAGGCTTAATGGCAAGCGCATCAAGCTCTATTCGGCGATTTCGTGGGGCTATTGGGGCTATAATGGTCTGTGGCCGACGAAGGCTCTGGCGCGGCGCGAGGTGGAGTCAGCGCAGGCCCTGGGGCTGAATTGTCTGCATGCGCACCGCAATGTCGGCAAGGCCGATGTCTTTACGGCGCAGGATGAGATGGGCCTGATGCGGGTCATGGAACCGGGCGGCGGGCGTCATGCCATTGGCCGTGACCTGAAAGCGGGGGAAACCTTGAATGAGGCCGACCGCTTCAGCCGCGATTTCATGTTTGAAAAATGCGTGGCGATGGCCCGAACCTTCCGGTCGCATCCGTCTCTGGCGCACTATACGCTGCAAAACGAGATCGGGGCCAATCTGCAAAATCCCGATGTGCAGCGCGTGCTGAAGGCCATTCATGACACCGATCCGTCGCGCACGGTCATCCTCAATGACGGCTTCGTCAAGCGTGGTGCGACGCAGGCCATGTATCTGGCCTATAATGACCATTATTTCCGTTCCGATGTCGAAGAATGGGGCGGCTGGTGGGTTGAGCATCAGGCGGCGGGCGATCAGTGGTATGACCGATTCTATGTCAATCGTGACGACTATGTGCATCGTCAGACGGGTAAGCCCTTCATCGTCGAGTTCGGTGAGATGCAGGGCTGTGCCGTGGCCGACAACCATGTGAAGATCGTTGCCGACATATTGGCCAGCGGTGGCAAGTCCTATGATCTTGAGGATCACAAGGTCATTGTCGAAAACACCTCGGCCTATCTCGATAAGTGGGGCTTCCGCAAGGCGTTCCCGACGACCGAAAGCCTGTTTTTGTCCGTCGGGCGCAAGGCCTATGAAAGCTGGCAGAACTATATGGAAAATATCCGCATCGGCAATGAGGTCGATGTGGCAGCCATTTCCGGCTGGGAAACGACGGCCATCGAAAACCATTCGGGCATTGTCGATAATCTCAGATATTTCAAGGCCAATCCCGACCTGATCCGCATAAGTCTTGAGCCGGTGCGCCCCGTCGCCAAACAAAGGCGTCTGGTCTATGCGGCAGGCGAGGCGGCGGAACTGGATATCTATCTGCTCAATGATACGGACAGTCCGGTGAGTGGAAACCTGACGCTCAGTCTGGTGACGCCGGACGGTCAGGTGCAGGAGATTGCTGCATATGCTGCGCCGCAGCATGAAAAGGACAGGTTCAGCTATCTGCTGGCGGAAAAGGTGAAAACACCGGCCCTGACTCAGGGCGGAATCAACAAGGTACGCCTTGAGCTGACAGGTTATCCGGTGTTTGAGCGTGACCTGTGGGTGGTGGATGTCACACCGCGTTTCCCGCGTCCGTTACGGATCGGTCTGTCGGGGATTTCCAAATCCTTCCGTGCGCAGCTTACGGGTATCAGCGGGGTGGTGTTCGAGGATTTCAGAGCCGGTGTCAGATATGATGCCCTGATCGCTTCGGGTCTGAAGGCCGATGAGATCGAGCGGCGCGACATCGCCGAAAAGACCGGCCTTGAGGCCCAGCCGAAAAAGGATGCGCAGCCGGTTCTGGTGCTGGGGGAATTGCCTGCCGATGTGCTGAAGGCCGTCAGGGGCGGGACGCCGCTTCTGGCCTGTGTGCCCGAAGATGGTCTGGCCGAAGGGGTGGCGAAGCAGCTGGAGGGGCTGGGTCTGTTCCGCTATCACGGACGGGTCGGTAATCTGCGCGCCCCGTGGATGGGTAACTGGAACTATCTCAGGGCACATGCCCTGTTCGAGGGGATTCCGGCGGATCAGGCCACCTCTGTGTGGCATCAGGTAGAGGGCGAACCCTCGAACGGTCTGCTGATTGATGGTGACGGGCTTGAGGTCATGGCCGCCTATAGCCGTGACCATGACCGCCATAATGGCGCGGCGACCTTTACCGCGCAAAAAGACGGCATGAAGGTCATCGTCCAGCGCCTGCCGGATATGGTGGCCCCTCTGCAAACCCGTTTCCTGATCAACGCAATCAACTGGATGGTGCAGGCATGAAAGCCCTTCTATTCGCTTCGCTGATGCTGGCGGCTACGCCGGTTTTTGCGCAAACCCCGACCACGCTCACGCCCGAAGATATGGCGGCGCGGGCGCAGGTGCGGAAGATAACGGCCAAAAAAATTATTCTGGTTGGTGATTCCACGACGGCAGTGGTCGGCGGCTGGGGGCCGAGTTTTTGTGCGCAGCATTTAACCTCTTTCGTTGCTTGTGTGAATCTGGCGCGCGGCGGGCGGTCGAGCTTCAATTACCGCGCCGAAGGGTCGTGGGATATTGCCCTGGCCGAGATGAAATCCGGCGGGTTTTCCAGCACCTATGTGCTGATCCAGTTCGGCCATAATGACCAGCCGGGCAAGCCCGGACGCTCAAGCGATCTTGAAACCGAGTTTCCGCAGAACCTCAGGCGCTATGTCGAGGAGGTGCGCGCCGCCGGTGCCATTCCGGTGCTGGTGACGCCCCTGACGCGGCGGGGGTTCAGGGACGGGATTCTGGAAAACGATCTCGGGCCGTGGGCCGAGGCGACGCGCAAGGTAGCGGCGGAGATGAATGTGCCTCTGGTTGATCTCTATGCCCGGTCGCAGGAAGTTGTGCAGGCAATGGGGCCGGTGGAAGCCATGCGGTTTGCGCAAAAACCCCCATCGGATCAGGTGCTGGCGGCGGGAAAAACCGGCACCACCATAGCCGGGTCAACGGGGGTAACGCCGCCACCTGCGGGAATACCGCTGACAGAGGCGCAGATTCGCGATAGGACGGAACCTATGGGGCAGGCGCGACTCAGTTTTGACTACACCCATCTTGGGCGCGAGGGCGCGGATTTTTTCGCGGTCATGGTGACTCAGGAACTGGCCAGAGCTGTGCCGGAACTGCGTAAAGACCTCATACCCTAAATAAGAACCCTAAATAAAAAACAGTTTTCAGGACGGAATAAATGCCTAAATCTTCTTTGCGATCTCACCTGTGTGTAACGGCGGCGCTGGGCCTGATGGCCCTGCCTTTCAGCGGTCAGGGGGCCGTGATCGGCCAGAATACCCCTTTCCCCCCCCTGTCGGCAGAGCGGATCGCGACGGAGCAGCCCGCAGAGATGCAGGCGGTCTGGGCGGATTATCTGGCGCGCTCGCAAGCGCAAAAGGCGCAGGACCGGGCCTTTCTGGTGGCTGAGCGTCAGGGCCTGAGCGCGATTCCGGCACCGGCCCCGACCGGTAATGGTGCGGCCAGTATGCCGCTTAATAAAGACGCGGCGTGGTATGGCTCGGCTGAGGCGCGGCAGGTGGCCGACAATATCGTCAGTTTCCAGACCCCTGCCGGTGGCTGGAGCAAGAACCAGCCGCGTAATGCGCCGCCGCGTCAGAAGGGGCAGGCCTTTATGGCCGGTGCGCCGCGCGTGACGACGGCGGATGATTTCGACAGCAGCCACGAAGGCGAATGGAGTTATGCCGGCACCATCGACAATGATGCGACGACGCAGGAAATCCGTTTTCTGCTGAAGGTCGCCGCACAGCTTTCGCCCGCAGAGGCGGCCGTCTATGTGCAGTCGGCCGAACGCGGTCTGGGCTATCTGTTTGCAGCGCAGTTTCCCAATGGCGGCTGGCCGCAGGTCTGGCCGCTTCAGGGGGGGTATCATGACGGGGTGACCCTGAACGACAATGCCATGATCGAGGTCATTTCGCTGATGGATGAGGTGTCGCGTGGTGAGGGTGAATTTGGCCTGATCCCTGCGGCCACACGCCAGAAGGCGGCGGATTCCGAGCGGCAGGGGGTGAGCAATCTGCTGGCGGCGCAGGTGCATCTGGGGGACAAGGGCGGGCTGTGGGCGCAGCAATATGACGCCCTGACCCTGAAACCGGCTTCGGCGCGCAACTATGAACCGTCGGCCCTCAGCACCTCCGAAAGCGCGGCGGTGCTGGACTATCTGATGAGCCTGCCTGAGCCGTCGCCGGAAATCATTGCTGCGGTCGATGAAGGGGTGCGCCTGCTTGAGGCGCTGAAGATCGAGAACATGGCGTGGAAAAAGGTCAGTGAGGCGGAGGGACGCAGGCTTGTGCCCGAAGCCGGTGCGCCGCTGATCTGGGCGCGTTATTATGACCCGAAGACCCTGACGCCGATGTTCGGTGAGCGCGACAAGTCCCTGTTCGACAGTGTGGATGATGTCGGGCTTGAGCGACGCAACGGCTATGCCTGGTTCGGGACGGCACCGCAAAAGGTGCTGAAGGCCTATGCGGGCTGGAAAGCCGCGCACGGGGGGCAGTAATGTGTCTCTGGCCCGTCATCGCCCTGATGCGGGCCGGTTCCGTGGCTTTGGCGGAACCGGCCCTGTCCGCAGGGGGATGATCATGCGCGGGGGCAGGCATGTGGCAGGGGGAGCGATTGCGGGCATCCTGATGGCGACCCTGTGTCAGGCCGCGCCCTATAAGGTGACGGCGGGGCTGTTTGATCAGGCCGCGCCCGATCTGGGGCTGAACCGGCCTGAGGGGGTGGAAACCTTTATGGTGTTTGCCCCTGAGGCGACGGAAGACCGGTTCAATAATGGCGTGGTGCTGATGCCGTTCAAGGGGCGGCTCTATGCCCAGTGGCAAAGCTCATATCGGGATGAAGATTCGCCGGACACCTGGGTGGCCTTCAGCCATAGTGAGGACGGCGAACACTGGAGTGCGCCCGCCATGCTGGCCGGGCGCGGGCGGGGCGGGGCCATGCATTCCAGTGGTGGCTGGTGGACGGATGGTGAGACACTGGTGGCCTTTGTCAATGTCTGGCCGACGGGATTTCAGTCGGGTGACGGCGGCTATACGGATTACCGGCTGAGTACGGACGGGGTGAACTGGAGCGCGCCGCAACGGGTGACCGACAGGGCGGGTCAGCCGGTGGCGGGGATCATCGAACAGGACCCGCACCGGCTGAAAAGCGGGCGTATCGTCACCGCCTTTCATCAGCGTCCGGCATTGGTGGTCAGTCCGTTCCATACCGACGATCCGCTGGGGGTGAGCGGCTGGGTCAAGGGGCAGTTGCCGCTTTTGCCGCATGACGCGAAGGCCCCGCATGGCAAGCCGGTGAGCCGTGAACTGGAACCCAGTCTGTTTGAAGCCGGTGACTGTGTGGTGATGGTGTTTCGTGATCAGGCCTCAAGCTACCGGCAACTGGC
>Ga0222423_1001376_pt1 | contig 11116 bp, 7 predicted proteins | sample 3A0metagenome_FD_182472 | JGI IMG/M metagenome (GOLD analysis project Ga0222423, IMG submission 182472) | Enriched microbial communities from leaf-cutter ant dump, University of Wisconsin, Madison, United States - 3A0 (version 2) | ecosystem: Environmental > Terrestrial > Nest > Insects nest >...
ACTCGCCGTCGAAGTGGATCAGCGCGGTTTCGCCGTGCGCATCGACGCGGTCGAGGTAGGGCTGCAGCAGCACGCTGCGGTTCGCGTCGAGCAGGCGCGCGACCTGCGCGCGGGCCGCGTCGATAGCACCGCGGGCGTGGCGCTGCGCGTCGCGCGAGCCGGCGCCGATCGCGGGCTTGACGACGAATTCGGCGGCATCGGCGTGCTTGGCGAGAAAGGCATCGAGCGCGGCGGCTGCGTCCATGCCCGGTTCGACGAAGGCGCTGGGCACGATGGCGACACCGGCGCGTTCGAGGTCAGCCAGGTAGTGCTTGTCGGTGTTCCAGCGCAGCACCTCGGGCGGGTTGAGCAGCGTCGTCTGTGCGGCAACGCGCCGCGCCCAGTCGAGGAATTGCGCGGGGCGGTCGGTGTAGTCCCAGGTCGAGCGCAGCACGACGAGGTCGTGGCGCGACCAGTCGACGCGCGCATCGTCCCAGTCGACGACCTCGGCGTGGGCACCGGCCTCGCGCAATGCGTCCTGCAGGGGCGCGAGGTCGTCGTCGAGCGTGCGTGCGGCGGCGACGCTGGCCAGGGCGATGCGCGGCGCGCTCATGCGGTAGCCGACGCGTCGAAGAAATGCACGCCGCCGCCGTTGCGCTTGGCGGCGTACATGGCGCTGTCGGCGGCCTGGATCATCGCCTCGCTGTCGGCGCCGTCGCGCGGAAACAGGGCGACGCCAATGCTGCCGCGAACGCTGACGGTGACGTGGCCGCCGGTGGTCGGCGAATGGATTTCGTAGGGATCGAGCACGGCGCCGGCGATGGTCGCGATGCGCCGCTGCAGCGTCGCCGCGTCGCTGATTTCGAGGATGACCGCGAATTCGTCGCCGCCGAAGCGCGCGGTGGTTTCCTCGTAGCGCAGGTTCGAGCGCAGGCGGTTGGCGATGAGCTTGAGCAGGTGGTCGCCGGCGGCGTGGCCGTGGGTGTCGTTGATCGGCTTGAAGTCGTCGATGTCGAGATACGCCAGCGCGAAGCCGTCGCCGGTGGCGCGCGCGCGCGCGATCGCCGCTTCGAGCCGGGTCATGAACTGCAGGCGGTTGCCGATGCCGGTGAGCACGTCGTGGTGGGCGAGGTGGCGCACCTGCTCCTCGGCGGTGCGCCGCTCGGCGATCTCGCGCTCGAGCTGGCGGTTGCGTTCGGACAGGTCCGACAGCGCGTGGCGCAGCGCGCAGCGGCTGCGGTACAGGTCGAGGAAGACGCGCACCTTGGAGAGCAGGATCACGTCGTTGAGCGGCTTGGTGATGTAGTCGACCGCGCCGAAGCTGTAGCCGCGCAGGCGGTTGACGTCGTCGGCGTGCGAGGCGGTGACGAAGATGATCGGCGTCGAGCGCGTGCGCTCCTCGCCGGCGAGCAGCGAGGCGGTCTCGAAGCCGTTCATGTCCGGCATCTGCACGTCGAGCAGGATCAGCGCGAATTCGTGGTCGAGCGTGGCCGCGAGCACTTCGTTGCCGGTGGTGGCCTCGACGAGGTCGGCCTCGATGCCGACGAGGATGCGCCGGATCGCGATGAGGTTGGGCCTGTGGTCGTCGGCAATGAGGATCTTGGGACGCTGGCCGAAAGCGGTGTTCATCGTTCGCACAACCGGTTGAGTAAGGGGGCGATGTCGCGCAGCGGCACGCAATGGTCGGCGCCGGCGAGGTCGAGGGCGGATTGCGGCATGGCCGAGGCTTCGGCATCGAGCGGTTCCTGCACGATGGCGATGCCGCGCTGCCGCCGCACGCAGAGCAGGCCATGCGCGCCGTCGTGGTTGGCGCCGGTCATGACGATGCCGACGAGTTCGCGGCCGTAGACGTGCGACGCGCTTTCGAACAGTACGTCGATCGCCGGCCGCGCGAAGGCGACGCGTTCGTCGGCGGACAGCGCCATGCGGCCGCCGTCCTCGACGAGCAGGTGGTAGCCGCCCGGCGCGATGTAGACGGTGTTGTCGTGCGCATGTTCGCGTTCGCAGGCCTCGCGCACCGGGATCGTGCTCGCCGCGCCGATGAGTTCGCACAGCGTGGTCACGTCTTCCGAGCCGGTGTGGCAGACGGCGAGGATCGGCGCGCCGACGTCGCGGCGCAGGCCGGCCAGCACGATCTTGAGCGCGCGCATGCCGCCCGCCGAACAGCCGATGACGATGGCTCGCGGCGCGCTCATCCGCTGCGCGGGTTCTTGCGGTAGATGCGCGCGGCGGCATCGATCGCGGCGAAATCGCGGCCGGACGGCGCGAAGCTGATGTTCTCGCGGTTGCCCAGGCACAGGAAACCGTTGCGCACGAGGCTGTCGCGGAACAGCGCCAGCACGTGGTCCTGCAGCGCATCGCTGAAATAGATGAGCACGTTGCGGCACAGGATCAGGTGCGCCTCGCAGAACACGCCGTCGCAGACGAGGTTGTGGTTGGCGAAGGTGACGTTGCGGCGCAGGCGGTCGTCGAGCTTCATGAAGTCGTAGCGCGCGTGGCAGTAGTCCGACAGCGAGCGCTGGCCGCCGGAGGCGAGGTAGTTCTCCGAGTACTGGCGCGCGTCGCGGGTGGGGAAAATGCCTTCCTGCGCGCGCGCGAGCGCGGCGTCGCTGAAGTCGGTCGCGTAGATCTGGCAGCGGTCGTAGAGGCCGGCTTCCTCAAGCAGGATCGCCAGCGAATAGACCTCTTGCCCGAACGCGCAGCCGGCCTGCCAGATGTTGATGACCGGGTACGAGCCCAGGATCGGGAACACTTCCGTGCGCAGGGCGCGGAACGTCGACGGATTGCGGAACATTTCCGAGACCGGCACCGACAGGCCGGCGATCACGTTGGGCAGCAGCGCGTCCTCGCGCAGCATGCGCGAAGTCAGCTCGCCGACGTTGGCGCAACCGATGCTGGAGGAAAGGTTGAGCACGCGGCGCCGGAACGAGGCCGGCGCATAGCCGCTGAAGTCGTAGCCGTGGCGCGCGAGCAGCGCGCGCTGGAACAGCTCGATCTCGATGTCTTCGATGTCCGTGCGTGCCATGCGGTCCTCAGGCGTGCAGCCAGATGCGCATCATCGACAGCAGCTTGTCGATGTCGATCGGCTTGGCGAGATAGTCGTTGGCACCGGCTTCCAGGCACTTCTCGCGGTCGCCGGCCATCGCCTTGGCGGTGACGGCGATGATCGGCAGCTTGGACAGCGAAGGGCGCTTGCGGATCTCGCGCGTGGTTTCGTAGCCGTCCATGCCGGGCATCATCACGTCCATCAGCACGATTTCGATCGACTTGTTCTCGTCGACCTGGCGCAGCGCCTTGTGGCCGTCCTGGGCCATGACGACGTTGAGGCCTTTCTCGCGCAGGATCTTGGACAACGCGAAGACGTTGCGCATGTCGTCGTCCACGACCAGCACGGTGCGCCCGTGCAGGCCGCTGTCCATGTCGCGGACGATGCGCGGCGGCGCGTTCTTGCGCACGCTGTGCAGGAACAGGCTGATCTCGTCGAGCAGGCGTTCGAGCGAACGCGCGCCCTTCATGACGATGCTGTCGGTGTGCTGGCGCAGGCGCGCGCTTTCGTCGCGGGTGAGCTCGCGGCCGGAGTGGACGATGAGCGGCGGCACCGGGCCGGGCCGCGCGGCGACGCGCTCGACGAGGTCGAAGCCGCTCATGCCGGGCAGGCCGAGGTCGAGCACGATGCAGTCGAAGGTCTTTTCGTCGAGCAGGGCCAGCGCGTCCTCGCCGGACTGCGCCTCGACGATCTCGATCTTGTCGCCGTCGAGCAGGCTGGTCACGGCCATGCGCGAATCGGCGTCATCGTCGACGAGCAGCATGCGGCGCGGCCCGTGCGGCGCGGACTGGAGCAGGTGTTCGAGCGCTTCGAGCAGGGCGTCGCGCTCGACCGGCTTGGTCAGGAAGCCGATCGCGCCGACGTCGCGCGCGCGCAGCGATTCGTCGGTGCCGGAGACGAAATGCACGGGGATCTGGCGCGTCACCGGGTCGCGCTTGAGGCGCTCGATGACGGTCCAGCCGTCGATGCCGGGCAGCATCACGTCGAGCAGGATGCCGGTCGGGCGGTATTGCCGCGCCAGGTACAGGCCCGATTCGCCGTTGCCGGCGGCGAGCGCGCGATGGCCCTTGCGGCGGATCATGTCGACCAGCGTGCGCGCGAACAGCGCGTCGTCCTCGATGGCGAGGATCACCGTGTCGCCTTCGCCGATGACGTCGCGGTCGTCGGGGATCCACGGCGTCGGCACGATGGCGGCGGGCGGCGTCGGCGGCGCGTGCGCGATTTCGACCGGCGCTTGCGCGGCGGCATCCTGTTCGGGCACTTCGATGCGCGTGGGCAATACCACGCTGAAGGTGCTGCCCTGGCCCGGTTCGCTGCTCAGCGAGATTTCGCCGCCGAGCATCTGCGCCAGGCGCCGCGCGATGGCCAGGCCCAGTCCGCTGCCGCCGTAGTTGCGGCTGGTGCTGGCGTCCATCTGCTCGAACGCGCCGAAGATGTGCTCGATCTTGTCGGGCGGGATGCCGATGCCGGTGTCGGTGACGATGAAGGCGAAGGCCTGTTCGGCGTCGACGCCGATGCGCCGCGCGGCGGCGGTCGAGGGGCGTTCGATGCGCACCGTCACCGCGCCTTCGCGCGTGAACTTGAAGGCGTTGCCGATCAGGTTGTTGGCGATCTGCTCCAGGCGCGCGCCGTCGGTGAAGACCGCCGCCGGCAGGTTGTCGCCGACCTGGACCTCGAACTGCAGGCCCTTTTCGCTGGCCACCGGGTTGAAGTGGCGCAGCAGCGTCTGCGCGAGGTGCTGCAGGCGGAACTCCTCGCCGACGATCTGCATCTTGCCGGCTTCGATCTTGGACAGGTCGAGGATGTCGTTGATCAGGCGCAGCAGGTTGGTGCCGGACTCGTGGATGACGCGCGCCGATTCGACCTGGTCCTCGTCGAGGTTGCCGTCGCCGTTGTCGGCGAGGTTGCGCGACAGGATGAGCAGGCTGTTGAGCGGCGTGCGCAGCTCGTGCGACATGTTGGCGAGGAAGTCCGACTTGTACTGGCTGGCGCGCGCGAGCTGGTCGGCCTTGCGCTCGGTGTCCTGCTGCAGCACGGCCAGCGTCTGCTTCTGCTCGTTGAGCGTGTCGCTTTTCTGGCGCAACTCCTCGTTGGACGCCTGCAGTTCCTCGGCCTGCACGCGCAGTTCCTCTTCGGAGGCACGCAGGCGCTGCTGCTGCTCGACGAGCTCGGTGGTCTTGGCCTGCAGCTCTTCGTTGGTCGCGGTGAGCTCTTCCTGCTGCACGCGCAATTCCTCTTCCGAGGCCTGCAGCTCGCGCGCCTGCGTCTGCGTGCGCGCGAGCAGTTCCTGCGTGCGCTGCGCGCGCTGGATGTTCTCCAGCGACAAGGCGGCGATCGGCATGGTTTCTTCGAGCAGGGCCTGTTCGGCCTTGCCGAACGGCGCGAAGCTGCCGAATTCGAGCACGCCGAGCAGGCGTTCCTGCAGCAGCAGCGGCAGCGCGATGACCTGGCGCGGCGTGGCCTCGCCGATGCCGGAGTGGATGGTGATGTAGTCGTCGGGCAGCTGGTCGAGCACGATGGCCTTGCGCTCCAGCGCGACCTGGCCGACCAGGCCTTCGCCGGGCGCGTAGCGCGTGCCCAGGTGCTTGCGCTGGCGGAAGCCGTAGCTGCCACGCAGGTCGAGTGCGCCGCCCTCGTCCTGGCTGGCGAAGAACAGCGCGACGCCGGCCTTGATGCGCGGCGCGATCTCGGTGGTCAGCGTGCGCGCGAACTCCTCCGCGGTCTTGGTGGCCTGCAGCCTGGCCGAGATTTCGGCGACGTTGGCCTTCACCCAGCCCTGCTCGCTGTTCGCGATCGAATTGCGCTTGAACACCAGCAGCGCACGCGCGATCGCACCGATTTCGTCGCGGCGCTCCTCGCCCTCGGGCTTGATGGCGTGGTTGCCTTCGGCGAGTTGCGTCATCAGGTCGGTGATGCGCCGCACCGGACGCGTGATCAGGCGCGAGGACATCCACAGCGCGAGGATGGCGACGAGCACGCCGAAGGCGAACATGCCGACGATGACCGCGCGTGCGAAGCCGACCTTCTGCACCAGAATATCGTCGCGCTCGACCAGGAGGCGGCGTTCGGCCGCGCGGGTGTCGTCGAACAGGTCCATGACCTTGCCGAGCTCGGCGTTGGTCCCTTCGAGATAGCGGGCGCCGGCCTCGAACGACTTCTGCGCGTAGTCGGCCGAGCCGTTGAGGCTGGCATGGGCCTCGACTGCGGGCTTGGCGGTCTGCTCGATCCAGCGCGCGAGCATGTCCTGGATCTGGCGCAAGCGTGCCTGCTGCGCGCCGTTGTCGATGGTCAGCGCGAGCAACTTGTCCAGGTGCTGGCGGGAATCGTCGAGGTAGGCGTGGTACTGGTCGGAAACCTTCGTGCCGCCCGACATGTGCAGGTCGCGGATGAAGATGTCCGCGGCCTGCAGGTTGCGCTGGGCGTCGGAGATCTCGTCGATCACCTCGCGCGAATGCATGCTCCGTTCGCGCGCGTCGGCTTGCGCCTGCAGCGACTCCATGATCGCCACCACGGCGAGCAGGAAGGCAAGCAGGATCGCGCCGAAGGCGAGCAGCAGCTTGGTCTGGATTTTGCGGTTGCCAAGCCAGCCGCCTGATTGCCGATCGGTCATGTGTGATCCCTGTTTGAATCGTTGCCCGGGTCAGCGCGGGCTCATCCGGAGCGGCGAGGCCCGCGCGCCGCTTTGGCGAGTCGCCACGCTGCAGCGGCGGCCTGTTTCGCCCGGCGCGTTGCCGTCCGCCTGCGTTGCGCGAGCCGTCCCGATCATGTCCAGCCGCTGCCAAATGTGCATTTTTCCGTGAAATGCGTACGCCTGGGGGGCTGGCGATGGTCAACAATTGTGTCTTGGGGTTCGGTACCCGTGATGGCGCCGCGTGGCTGGCACGCTCATTGGCGCGGCGCGTGGGCCTGCACGCGCTTGCTAACATCGCGCATTGCCATACCGCGGGTTGTCGCATGAACAGGTTTGTCGCAGCAGTCGGATTCTTGTCGGCAGTGCCGATGGCATTCGCGCAGGGCATCGATCCGCTCGACATCCGCGCCTGCACCGGCGTCGGCAACGACGCCGCGCGCCTGGCTTGTTACGACCGCGCCACGCACCGCGACGAAACCGCCGCGCAGCGCGAGGCCGACCGCAACCTGCGCGAGGACGGCGTGTTCGTGCCGGGCAGCGCGGCGAGCCGGGAGCGCCGGGTGGCTGACGCAGGCGAAGCGGCCGAGACGCCGCCGCGCCCGCGCGACCTGCTCGACAGCCGCTGGGAGCTCGACCCGTCGAGCAAGCTCGGCACCTACAACCTGCGCAGCTACAAGCCGGTCTACGTGATGCCCGTGTTCGCCACGAGCAAGCAGAACAGCCAGCCTTACAGCCCGAATCCGAACAACGCGGTGGGCGAACCCGCGCATCTGGACAACATCGAGTCGAAATTCCAGCTCAGCCTGAAGACCAAGGTCTGGCAGGGCGTGTTCGGCGACGAGGGCGACCTGTGGGTCGGCTACACGCAGTCCTCGCGCTGGCAGGTCTACAACTCGCGCGACTCAAGGCCGTTCCGCGAAAGCGACTACGAGCCCGAGGCGATGCTCATGTTCGGCACGCACTACGACGTCATGGGCTGGGACGGCCGCCTGCTCGGCATCGGCGTCAACCACCAGTCCAACGGCCGCAGCGACCCGTATTCGCGCAGCTGGAACCGCATCATCGCCAACCTCGGTTTCCAGCGCGACGGCTGGACGGTCATGCTGCGCCCGTGGTGGCGCATCCCCGAGAAATTCAAGGACGACAACAACCCGGACATCCTCGATTACGTCGGCCGCGGCGAGATGCAGGTCGTGCATTCGTGGAACAGCCAGGAGTTCGCGCTGACCCTGCGCCACACCCTGCGCTTCGGCGACAACAACCGCGGCTCGGCGCGGCTGAGCTGGAGCTTCCCGATCTCGGGCAACCTGCGCGGCTACGTTGAAGGCTTCTCCGGCTACGGCGAAAGCCTCATCGACTACAACCACGAGGCGACCTATCTTGGCGTCGGGTTGTCGTTGCTGGATTGGTATTGATCGCGCGTTGTTCCGGGAGGCCGCGCAATCTGCTTGCGCTACCGCTATTTCTTGGCAGGGCGTCCAGATTCTGATGGGTCGATAGCGCGCATTGCGGCAATAAAGGTCGCAAAAGGTACGTCGTTTCTTCCGGCACCGTGTCGCAAGAAGAAATGGTATCGATCGTGACGGCAGGTCTCCGCCGTCAGTCCCCCAGCATCGATGATCCGCGCGTCAGCCACCTTCAGTCTGGCGTTGAGCAGACTGTCGGCGGCGCTCTGAATCGAGCGAACTTCATCCGCGTCGACGGTGCGATTCGAAACGACATGCCATCCATAGTCGTCGCCGCCGGGCCCAAGCCGATCGAACTTCATTGTTCGCAAATTCGCGGTGTCTTTCCCAACAGACAGTTCAAGGCCCGTGAAGTCGCCATCAGCAAGGCCAGGACTTTGTGTTGTCCGATAGATCTCGACGTCTTCACGGCACCTTAGCGCAAGCGAATCGAGGTCGTTGCCAAGAGTAAATGTCTCGAAAGCGTTGAGAGCGGCGCGCGTATCACGATCCGCATAATCCATGGGCAAGTCATGCGGATCGGCAGCCGGCGCCACGGCGATGGCCGCATCGCGCGCCGCACGATGGATGCGCAAGGCCAGCACGCCGACGACAAGCAGCGCGAACAGCAGCGTCCAGACGGCGATCGCGATCCGGCTTGCGCGCATGGTGGTGCTCAAAGATTCTGGTAATTCGGCCCGCTGCCGCCTTCGGGTGTCGTCCAGGTGATGATCTGGTACGGGTCCTTGATGTCGCAGGTCTTGCAGTGGACGCAGTTGGCGGCGTTGATCTGCAAGCGTTTGCCGTCGCCGTCGGCGACGATCTCGTAGACGCCGGCCGGGCAGAAGCGCTGGCAGGGGTTGCCGTATTCGGTGGTGCAGCGGTCGATGCAGATCGAGGTGTCGGCAACCTTGAGATGGATCGGCTGGTCCTCGTCGTGCTCGGTCGCGGCGAAGTAGACGCCGGCGAGGCGGTCGCGTGGCGCGAGCGTGCGTTCGACGTAGGCGGGTTGCTCGGGTGATGGCGCATTCGCGCCCGGCGGCGGCGCGGCGACGGCCGCGTCGAGCTTGTGCAGGGATGACCAGTCGGCGTGGTTCTTCAGCGTCCACGGCGACAGGCCCTGCGTGACGGTTTCCCAGCCCGCATTGGCGAGGCCGAGCCACAGGCCCTTGTTGAAACCGGGGCGGATGTTGCGCACCTTCTTGAGTTCCGTGGCGACACGCGAATCGCGCAGTGCCGCGTCCCAACCCGCGCTCGTGCCGTTCTGGGCGAGATGTTCTGCGGCGAGCATGCCCGAGCGCAGCGCCTGGTGTGTGCCCTTGATCTTGGGCACGTTCATGAGTCCGGCCGCATCGCCGATGAGCAGCGCGCCCGGCATTTCCACTTTCGGCAACGACTGCCAGCCGCCTTCGATGAGCGCGCGCGCGCCGGCCGAGACGATGCTGCCGCCGTCGAGCAGCGGCTTGATCAGCGCGTGGTTCTTGAGCTGCTGGAGCGCTTCCCACGGCCGGAACAGCGGATCGGCGTAGTCGAGGCCGGCGACGAAGCCGATCGCGATGCGATCCTTGTCCAGGTGATAGATGAAGCTGCCGCCGTAGGTCGAGGTGTTGAGCGGCCAGCCCAGCGTGTGCATGACCTTGCCCGCCTCGACGCGGCCGGGCGGCAGTTGCCACAGTTCCTTGATGCCGATGCCGTAGGTCTGTGGGTCGCTGTCCGCATCGAGCTGGTATTTCGCGATGAGCTGCTTGCTCAGCGAACCGCGGCAGCCTTCGGCGAGCACGGTCGTCTTCGCGCGGATGTCGATGCCTTGCGTGTAGCCGGCCTTGTGTGTGCCGTCCTTGGCCACGCCCATGTCGCCGATGCGCACGCCGCAGACCGCGCCGGCGTCGTCGAACAAGGGTTCGGCCGCGGCGAAGCCGGGATAGATTTCCACGCCGAGCGCCTCGGCCTGCGGCGCGAGCCACGCGCACATCGCGCCGAGCGAGACGATGAAATTGCCGTGGTTGTGCATCTGCGGCGGCGTCAGCGGTGACTTGGTCGCGCGCTCGCCATCGCGCAGGAACCAGAACTCGTCCTTCGTCACCGGCACGCAGACCGGCGGCGGATTCTTGCCCCAGTCGGGCAGCAGTTCGTTGAGCGGTTCGGGCTCGATGACCGCGCCGGAGAGGATCTGCGCGCCGATCGTCGAGGCCTTCTCGATCACGCACACCGACAGCTCGGGCTTGAGCTGTTTCAGGCGGATCGCGAACGCCAGCCCGGCCGGTCCCGCGCCGACGGTGACGACGTCGTACTCCATCACATCGCGCTCGCTCATCGCTGGCTCCGGCTCACAATCGGGGAAAACGCGCATTTTGCGGGTTCGCCGCCGGGGCGGCAAACCCGACAGGCGTCCGGGACGGAATTCTCGCGGAGACGCCGCGGACGCGGAGGAAAAGCCGAATCGACTTTCTCGACGTCCTGCGTCCGTGCGGGAGAATTCTTCATCGGCCTGAAGGCATAATCGAAAGTATCCAGACCCGCAGCGAGCTCGCATGACGTCCGCCAGCCAATCCGTTTCCGATTCCGACCTGCGTGGCGCGACCGCGTTCCAGCAGCTGCACTGGCTCGCCGCCGGGCGCAGCGACGGCGCGGCGCTCGAAGCCGCGTACCGCAGCGCAATCGCGCGCGACAATCCGGCGCTGCACGCCTTCCTCGCGCTCGACGAAAGTGCGCCGCAGCAGGCCGCCGCGAGCGACGCGCGGCGCCGCGAAGGCCGCACGATCGGCCGCCTCGACGGCCTGTGCGTCGCCATCAAGGACAACATCGACGTCGCCGGACTGCCGACCACGGCCGGCCTCGCCACGCGCCGCGGGCATGTCGCGCAGGCCGACGCGAGCGCGGTCGCACGCCTGCGCGCGGCGGGCGCGACGATCCTCGGCAAGACCAATCTCGACGAAGGCGCGCTCGGCACGTCGAGCGCGAATCCGCACTTCGGCGCGGTGCGCAATCCGTGGCGCCACGCGCTGTCCGCGGGCG
>Ga0222423_1001377_pt1 | contig 11114 bp, 8 predicted proteins | sample 3A0metagenome_FD_182472 | JGI IMG/M metagenome (GOLD analysis project Ga0222423, IMG submission 182472) | Enriched microbial communities from leaf-cutter ant dump, University of Wisconsin, Madison, United States - 3A0 (version 2) | ecosystem: Environmental > Terrestrial > Nest > Insects nest >...
TGACCCTCAGCCTTGTGTTAGAAGGAATCGGGCTATGAGCACGAATACCGTTTCTGTCCCCCATGGGGAAGTTTTCCGTTCTACGATCGACGCGGTCGAAGCTTCCGCGGCTTCCGGAGCGCGCCCACGCCCGTTCGGCTTCGGCCGCAATGCGGTTCTGGCTGCGGGTTGCGGACCGGCAGTGCTGCGCCGTCACCCGCATCTCGTCCGCTTTGCCGATGTCGAAGTTGATCTCGATCTGCTGATCGATCGTGCGATTGCCGCGATCGCCGACGGCGAACCGGCCGAGGACGAGATCCTCGGCCACTACGTCAACATCGCCTCGCTCGTCCGGGCAGTGTCCTTCAGGGAAGGCAAGCTGCTGGAGCAGGCGGTCGAGCGTCTGGCGAAAGCGAACCCGAGCATCATCGTCCTGACCCAGTCCCTGAAACTGCCGCTGGTCAAGGCCGCCATGGAGGCAGTTGCTGGAAACAACTGGTCAAGCCTCGACGGCATCAAGCTCGATTGCGAGGCACCGGCCAAGGGCAGCTACACGCCGGACCTGATCGTCGTGAACCGCGCCCGGCACACGGCCTATATCCTCGATGTCAAACGGTCGCTCGCATCCTATGGCGACACGAGCCGTCTTGAGGAATTGAAACTCAAGATGATGGCATCGGCCATGGTCCTGCCTGACTGGCTCTACAAGAACCAGAAGCGGCTGATGGTCGATGCGGTCGAAGTCGCGATCATCGACGGCGCCAGCCGTCCGAGCGACCATGCCAACGGGGTCTGGGCGCTGTCCGAACTCGATGACCTCTTGGAGATCGACGGCGTTGCCGCCTGCATGGCCGAACTGCGCCTGCGCTTCGCCATCCGGGTGCAGCAGCTTCTCGAGGCCGAGGCGCGCAAGGCACTCGGCGGCAAGGAAGAGGCTGTAATCTCCGCGCCGGAGGCGGTCGTCGCGCCTGCACCCACGTACTCGCGGATCAATCTCAACGGTCCCAGCCGGACTTATGAAGAAGACCAGGCGGCGCGCTCATACGATGATGATCACGATCGCGACGAACCGGGCTTCGATGATGGGTCCGATGAGGACGAGCCGACACCGGCCTTCATCCGGATCGGCTTTGCCCGGCGCCCTGCCAGGCACTGAGCCCGGCCGCACATTGCTCGCTGCCGCCTTGATGGCCTGACCGCCGCGCCCTGACGCTTGCCGTCAGGTGTCGCGTGGCGATCACTGGCTTCAAGGCCGCGGCTTTCCCATCCCGTTGTTCTCATAAGCGCTGGACCGAACGCGGTCCGGCCAAGGAGTTCCCATGTCTTCCGACATCAATCCGGATGTGCCGCCACGCATCCGTTGCGAGGCGATCCCGCCGTCCTCGACGTACCAGAACCTCGTCTGCCATCGTGTGCATGGCACCGTCTTGCGCTATCCTCGATCCGGTGCTGGCCACCCAACCGGCGAAGATCCCGCGCATCTGATCGGCTTGGCGCTCGGCCATGTCCGGCAGGGTACGGGCTTGACCGGCCTCGTACCGGACACGGTCATCGGCCGATTGCAGACCCATGCCGATACAGGCAACCCGGCCTGCCGCCTGCTGCTCGGCTGGCTTTCCCGCCGTAATCGCGATCTGGCGGTCTCAGCTCAGCCGGATGCGGGCAGTTCGGCTTCGGCCAAGCCCCGTCCTCTTCGTCGCCTGATCCGGGAGCGTCGCCAGGCAAGACCGGGCAGTCTGAAGAAGCGATGGCCGACCAAGGTGCAGCCGACCGATGGCGAAACGGCAATTATTGCCGCGATGACGGAGGGCCGGATCGATGAATAAGCTGTCTCGCCTGTTCCTTCGTCGCCTTGAGCGCATCGCCCGGCGTGAAGCCCAACGCAACGCCCATCTCAATGGCCTCTTGTCGTTGAAAATCGTCGAAGTGGGCGGGCACGTCCTGCGGCGTTACTCGCCAGCCTTCGAAACCGCGTCTCTTTCCGGAGACCACGACCGCGATGTGACGTGGGTTCGTCGAAACTTCGGCGGCTACCTTCTGCCGCCGCCTCAGCAGTCCGACACTGTAACGACTGAAGGTAAGTCGCCGACATCGTTCCTGCCGTCTCTCTACCGGCTCGGTCAGGTGACAGCCAACGATCATGTCGCGGCAATCGATCACAAACGCCGTGCCTATGCCGTCGGTCTGGTCGGGAGGGCGGGCAGGGCACCGTTGGTCAGCAACATCGTCGCGGCCCTTGTGTTGGCCCGTGCGATCGAGAACGGTCGTGTGCCGCTTGCCAGGATCGTCCGTGCTGCCGCCATGTCGGCGCCTGTCGTCGCGCTGCATGGGCCGATCGACGGCTTCGAGCAGGCCATGCGCCGCCTCATCGAGACACCGGGCTTCGTGCCGGGCGGCGCCTTGAGCGGTATCGATGGTGAGTACGTCTATGATGACGGCACCTTTGCCGGATCCGACGGGGCAGGCCGCGCCTACATTCAGTTCCTCGGACATAGCATCGCGCGCATCACCGGCGCCACGCTTCGGCGCCGGCTGGTGAATGCGACGACGCGCGACTGTCCTGTCGTTGCGATCAGCGAGAAGGCAGAGGCCATCCCGTCCGACATCGCCATTGCCGCCGACATCGGTCTTGCGGCTGGCGGGCTGGACTATCCCTTCCTCAGTACCATGGTGGAGGCGATGCACGGTGCCAGCGGTCTGGCGGCGCTGGAGCAATGGTCGACGGCCTACGACGCGCATTACCTGACGATCGATGACGTCGTGCTGGCCTTCCGGCCAGGTCGCAGCGCATCCCAGGTCATCGCCGTGCTGGCATCTCTCGCCGAGCGCAATCGTGTTGCCGCTCGTGATGATGACGATGATGACGACGACGAACCGGTATCCAGAGGCACGGGCAAATCGTCGAAGCCGAAACAGGATGCGAAATCGTCGGAGAAATCCTCGTCCGGAAAAGACAGCGGCGGCGGATGGAAACGGGACAAGCCGTCAGGCGCCGAGGTCATCCAGCCGGAGCCATGGGGGCCGGGAGAAACCGATCGTCCGCCGCTCGCGGTCGAGACGCTCTCCGGTTATGGTAAGGCCAAGACCTGGGCGCTGGATCTGAAGGCTGATCTGGCCGATCACAGGGCGGGCGCCCTCACCTGGTCGGACATGAGCACCAAGCTTCTGCTCCATGGACCGCCCGGGACCGGCAAGACGACCTTTGCTCGGGCGCTGTGCAACAGTCTGCAGATCCCGCTGGTTGTCACATCCGTATCGACATGGCTGCAGGGTGGGCATCTGAACGACGTCATCGCCAAGATGGCCAAGACGTTCGTAGAGGCACGCGCTTTGGCGCCAGCCATCCTGTTCATCGATGAGATCGATGGCATCGGCAAGCGGCAGCCGGCCGAACGGGAATATGCCGACTATTGGAACACGGTCGTCAACAAGGCGCTCGAGCTGTTGGACGGGGCGGTCAAGAGCGAGGGAGTGATCATCGTCGGCGCGACGAACAGGCCCCAGGAGATCGATGATGCGCTGAAACGCTCCGGGCGGCTGGAGACGCATATCGAAATCCCCATGCCGGATATCGCAACCCTTGCCGAAATCTTCGCCCACCATCTCGGCGATGATCTCGCATTGCTGGTCGATGGAAGGGCGTCGGATGAGACCAGGGTCAGTGAGGCGGGTTCCGAGGCCGCGGGGATGAATGCCGACGAGGCAGCACCATCCGACATCCATGCCGATCGGGACAGCGGCGAACATACCTTGAGGGACGCTCGGGAAGGAGCCGTGACATGACAATGACATCGAAGCACGTTGAACCGGGTACGCCTGAAGCGGCCGCGTCACTCCTGAAGCGGCTGGCAACACGGGCGATGGGCCTCACCGGCGCCGATATCGAACGCATCGTCCGTCAGGCGCGGCTGAAGGCCCGCCGCGAAAAGCGGTCGATCCGGTACGAAGATCTCGAGGACGGCATCCGGATGGACCGGCCGCAGGTGCCGTATGATTTGCGCTGGCGGTTCGCCATCCATGAGTCTGGTCACGCAGTCGTACATCATGCCTTGAGGTTGGGGCCGATCCATGGGCTCAACATCGATGTGCCCGGAGGCGGTGGTTACAGTCAGCTCGGGTTCACCGCGTCCGGCAGCGACACGCTTGGCTATCGCGAAGATATGCTCGCCATGCTCATGGCCGGACGTGCCGCCGAGCAGATCGTCGTCGGCAAGGTGTCCGCCGGTTCCGCTGGTTCGGACGAAAGCGACCTGGCGCGGGCCACGAAGATGGCGCTCGCCATGGAGCGGTCCCTTGGCTTCGGGGCGATCCAACCGCTGCTGTACCGCGATGACAAGGACCCTACCATCGTGCTCGATGCCAATCCGGATCTCGCGGCCCGCATCCATGCAAGGCTGGAAACGGCACTGGCTCGGGCAGTCGAAGTTCTGGGCGAGAACGGGGACAAGCTAGATGCCCTCACCAAGGCCCTATTCGACGCGCAGGCTTTGGATGGCGAGGCGGTAAAGCGGCTTCTCAAACACGGTGATCGTGAAGGAGGAAGCTGATAGCCTTCGAGTGGATCACGAGGAACGATCGTATGAATGTCGCCGTCGTCGCGCACTGCGACTGGAGCATGGACAAGAAGAAGCGATGGATGGCCGTTGCCATCCGGGATGGGTTGCGATGGAAAGTCCATGCTCCGGAGTTGGTTGGCGACACGTTGACTTTGATCGATCGGCTTCAAGGCAGATCGGTCGAGAACGGCTCACTATTGCTGGGCTTCGATTTTCCGATCGGTCTTCCTCAAGCCTATGCCCGCGCCGCGAAGCTTGGCTCATTCCGCGACGCTCTTGCGATGTTCGGATCCGGGGTATGGTCGGACTGGTACAGCGTCGCGGATCATCGAAGTCGAATTTCCGTCCACCGCCCTTTCTATCCCGCACGACCGGCCGGTACCCAGCGGTCTCACCTCTTCGATGCTCTTGGCATTGTGGACCCGCTATCGCTGCTTCGTCTTTGCGAGCACGCGACAGCAGAACGGCAGGCCGCCTGTATGCTGTTCTGGACACTTGGCGGAAACCAGGTCGGCAAAGGTGCCATCAGCGGTTGGCGAGAAGTCATCGTCCCGAATCTCAGCGGCATCGGCCTTTGGCCATTCGACGGACGACTGGCGGATCTGCTTGCTACAAAATCCTGTGTCATCGCCGAGACCTATCCCGGCGACGTATATCGACAGCTTGGGATGCCTCGCGGCGGATGGAGTAAGCGGCGGCAGATCGATCGACAGCGTACGGGACGTGAGATGCTGTCATGGCTTGCAAGTCGGCAGGGCATAGATGCTGGCGCATTGTCTCCAATGATCGATGACGGCTTCGGCAACGATAAGGCGGGGGAGGACCGTTTCGATGGAGTCATTGGATTGCTTGGCATGCTCGACGTCGTCGACGGAAGACGTGACGAAGGCTCCCCGGATATTGAGGCCGTACGGCAATGGGAGGGTTGGATCCTGGGCCACCATAGATCCGGTGTATCTCGATCTGAATTGACCTGAAACAGATTGCGGACAACGCATCTCAAGTCGTGCGTGACCTGAGACAAATTGCGATCATTTGATTCCGAGTTCGGGATTTTTGATTCAGGACACGAAGAAAATGATTCAGCAACGCCGTTCGCGACAGAGCAACCTATGTTGAAGCGACATGACGTGCCCGCAACTCGAAACAAATTGCGGTCATTTGATTCCAAACTCTGAGCCACCGATTCTCTTTTCGATATTTCCGATTCCGCCAAACGGCGCTTGCGCCGGTCGGCCGGTCCTTCAACCATGAAGGAGGCCGAAGAGCAGGAGGACGGGCAATGAACTTGAAAGCGGCAAGGCAGCGGCAGAAGGCGCTTCGTGATGCCAATAGGAAAGCACGGCGGCCCGATCGGGACGATGTGGCGAGGGTGGCGCTGTTCTGGCTCATCCGGCGCGCGGTCGAAAAGGGCCAGGAGGTCGAGCTTGAGAAGTTCCAGGATGTCATCGTATCGATGCTGATCGAACAGGGTTTCGATGAGAGCGAATGCGATGTCGTCTTCGATGATCTCGTCTCGAAGTATCGGTCTGGTGGCCTCCCGTTCCGACGGAAGCTTCACCTTCTATATCCGGAGGGGGCCGATCGGGACGTCTGAGCAGCCATTCACTCGTTCTGCAGATCTCCGCTGTCTATTGCTGGCGGTATCGCTTGGCGCTTAACGGCGTTTGGTCATCTGATGTGCTCTCCCCCCATTACTTCGCAAAACGCCGTTTGATTCTGAATCGATTTTCCAGACGATGCTGACGGCCCCACACCTTTCGTTAATGCGCTTCGCCTAGCTCGACCGCCCCTCACTCCGAGGGTTAGTAACAATGAGCATGAAGTGAAATGACCAAGCTTACCGCAATCAAAGCATTCCAGCGCAAAATCGACGCGTATTGTGAAATGCGACTGCGTCCAATTTTCTCGACGCAAGATGCCGACGTCCTCAACGCCTATATGCGTCGTCTTATCGAACGACGATGTGGACCCCAACGATCTGGAGGCCTCACCGATTGGGAAGTGGTTGCCCAGTTGACTGGAGTGGATGCCGCCATGCTTGCCGTGCATCATCGCGCAATCGACCCGGCTTTCGATGCGATCATCCGATGGAGCAAGGACGATGGTAGTGATAAAAATGTTGAACCCAATTCGTGGAAACCCGTGTCGATCAAGAAGAAGGTGGTGAAAGCCGACCGCCCTAAAACTGGTCCCAAAGCTGCTGCAGCCGGTGCCGAGCTGTCTAGCCGTGATTGGGTGACCCGGAAACCCGCGCCGATCATCGAGTTTCCGGACCCGTTGTTTCAGGAATGGGTTGACCCTTCCGGCTTCGCGGAAGCGCTTCAACTTCACATGCGTCGGCACGGCGAGACATATTGGGTCCTCCATCGATCTGTCGTCGGCGCCGACGAAACGACGGACCGAAAAACACTCTTGACCTGGATCGAGGGGGCACGCATCCCCCGCAGCACCGATAGCTTTGAGGTGCTCGGCCGGATCGAGCGCCGGTACCGGCTTCCGGAGGGATACTTCAAGGCGAAACTTCCGCATCAGTCACGGTCCGCGTCGGGGTTCAATCTTTCGGGCATCGATCCTGCTGAACGCCGACGGATCGCCTGGCATCTGCCGGACGATTTCAACGATCTATCTTTCGCCAAGCGAGAGGAAATCCTGGAATGGGTGCGCCGCGTGATCATCAGCGGCTCGACAGACTACCGGAAATTCCAGGCGGCCGCGGCCAAGCAGCGCTACGCCATTCGATTTCCTGGCGTATCCTATGGCGGTCGCGCACCGCGTGACGGCAAGATCGCCGTGCCCGCGAATTATGAGGATACATGGATTGAGGATCCCGACCTCGTGTCCGGAGTAATAGACGCGCCGCCCGCTCTCGCCATGGAAATGGCGGACCTCGTGCGCTTCAAGACCTCCGCCCTGACATCGATTGGATTTCAACGGAACGGCGTTTGGGGTGAGGACACGGCCTCTCAGAAGATCGAGCACCTCGGGCTGATGTTCGGCTCTTTGGCTGCATCCCGAACAGGAGAGATCAAGGGATACGGTGTGCCGGTCCGCAACCTGACATTCGGGCTTCTGATTTTCCCAGGCATCTGGGACTGGTACCTGCAGTGGCGGGAAAGCCGCCGTGGTTTCTTCACGGCGTGGGAGGTCGACATGCTGCGGATCGCGCTGGCAATCACCAAGGAGGACACCGGATGGCTTCGACAGCATCCGGAACTTCTCGCCCGCGTTCAGCCTATTCCGGGTCTCGTCTCACAAAACGAGATCGACTACGCTCGTGAGGACTGGCATGGCGCCTGCGAGGACTTTCACAAGCATGCCGCCCACCGGGTGAAAGAAATACAACGGATCGCCCGAGTTCATCGAGATCCTTTCGAGCCGATCATGCCGGTGCTGGAAGCCGATAGTCCAGTCGGCGAGTACCGTAAGATCACCGAGGAAATCATTCGTCTCATGCCGGACGAAGGGCGTTATCCGCGACCAGCGGCAGAGGCGGTTCGATCTTTTCTCATGCTGCGGCTTGGATTGCATCTTGGGCTACGCCAGAAAAATCTCCGGCAATTGATGCTCTGCCCGCGCGGTCAGATGCCGCGTCCGGAACGTGTTCTCGAGAAGCTCAAGCGTGGGGAAATCCGCTGGAGTGATCGGGACGGCGGTTGGGAGGTTTTGATCCCGGCAGTGGCTTTCAAGAACGCCCACTCATCGTTCTTCGGTGACAAGCCGTTCCGGTTGGTTCTCCCAGACCTTCTCGATTTATATCGACACATCAATGACTATGTGGAGCGGCATCGTTCGGTTTTGCTGAGAGGTGTCGATGATCCCGGCACGTTCTTTGTGAAGACCGTGAAAACCACGAGCACCGATGCGGCTTACGACATCACCAGCTTCTACGAGGCATGGCGGCTGACGATCCAGCGTTACGGCATCTATAATCCGTATACCGGGCGAGGGGCCATCAAGGGTTTGTTGCCTCATGGCCCGCATAACGTCCGGGATGTCCTGGCGACCCACATCCTGAAGCAGACCGGGTCATACGAACAGGCGAGTTATGCGATCCAGGATACGGCGGATATGGTCGCAAAGCATTATGGTCGCTTCTTGCCCCAGGATAAGGCTGCATTGGCGGCACGAATTCTCAATCAGGTGTGGGAAGCCGCGTAGCTCTAAGGGGCGTCGAGGCGGAAATTATTTCCGCCTCGGTTTCATTACTTCTTGCCTTCACGTGCCCACGGCGGTGGTTGCTTGTTTTCGACCCAAGGAAGGAGTTGCAAAGGCTTCCATTCGATGTCCGACGTGATGACAGGATAGTGCTTCAAGGCGTCACGCATCAGCGGGAGGCCGGCCGGATTGGTATACCGCGTATTGGTTTCGCTGCCTTCGCTCAGTCGTCCGGAAATGTCGTCGATCACCTCAGTCGGAACGCCCGCCTGCTTCAACGTATCGGCCATGCCATGCCGAAGCGCGTGAATGGCGCGTCCCCACATTTTCTCGCCAAGCGCTCCCTGCATTACAGGAACGAAGGTGTCGTAGAACCGATTGCCCGGGTCATTGTCTGTCTTGTCCGAGAAGAGGTCCGGGAAGAGGGCCTCGTATCCCAATCGCCTGATGGCTTGGACGTATTCGATGAACCCAAGTCGCACCAGTTCATCCGGTAGAGGCAGTAGCCGTTGCGACTGCGCAGTCTTCAATCGACGGATGCTGTTCGTGCGTAGAATGATGACGTAGCCATCGTCGTCCTTGGCAATGTCGTTCACATGAAGCCCGGCGAACTCCCTGCGTCTCGGTCCCAGATAGGTGAACAGGATGGGCAGAAAGTAGAGCGAATCATGAAAGACATACTTGCCCGGTTGCCGCCGTTTTCCTCGCAGATGGTCACGCGACCCGCAGTAGACGGGGCTTGAGAAAATCGGAACGATATCCTGCGGCTTCGGCTTGTATTGCTGCTGACGAATATCTCCAGCCTTGGGCTTTCTCGGCCGGATCCCTTCGAAGGTCCAACTCTCAATTTCGAACCCGTGACCTTTCAAGTGTTTTAGAAAATGCTGCAGGTTCCCAAGGTGCTTGCGGATCGTCGCGGCGGCCAGCCCGACCTTGGGCTTGGTGCCGGAAGCCTCCGTAGCGCGGCGCATCTCCTGGCCCTTGGCGCGCAGTTCCGGCGCCGACATCACCCGCATCCGGCTGCTGCGGCCCCAGTCGATTGGAATGTCGTTGAAGTGCTGGCGCAACAGGCCGATGTGATATTGCTCGATCTGCCCGGAATGCTCGACACCATGTTCAACAAGCACAGACTGGAACATGCGCACAAGAGCCTTGGCATCACGGGCAGTCTCCGTCGTCCACTCGTTGCCCATGTTGGCGATAAGCTTGTCACACTCCTGTTCGAAGTCCGAAACGGCTACCACTCGTTGCTCGGCATCCGAAGCTTTTGATGTAGCCTGTTTGCTCGTGGCTGAGCGCGGGGTCAGGTCGAGGTAGGCGATTTCCCGATCTTTTGGCGCGGCTGTCAGAGCTGATGCAGATTGTGGTTCAGCCACCCGAGGCGTCGGCGCAGGATCAGATCCCTGGATTGGGGTGTCGGCTGCTTTCACCTTGGCAGTTGTTGCGAGGGCTCTTCCGCCGCCCGTGAATTCGCTCTGACTTTTGTCCACCAGCTCGTGGCGCTCTTCGATATCAAGAAGGGCAGCGGCGCGACCTTCGAAGATTCTTGACATAGCGCGCTGGCGATTGGCGGCGGTGTCGTCGATCTCGAATTGGTAAATCAGTCGCCGGATGCCGTCTTCAAAACCGGGGCTGCGCGCCACGGTCAGCTCGCCGCGATAGTTTGCCCAGATGGCATCGACATGCGATGCCGGCACGCCATTGTTCACAAGATAGGTCAGGCCCGCGCAGTCATTCTCCAGAGACAGATCCACGCGCGTTCCGAATTTTGCCAGGAGCTGGTAGGCCCATCCTGCTTCGAGATCGAGTTCCATCTCCTCGATATTGCCGCCACGCCCATTACGCCTTGCCAGCGTGTTGATGTCGTCGAGCCGTTCGAGTTCCTTGTCACGCTCATGCTCGAACAGTTTCTGGAGCTGCTGCCTGGACATGGGTTCCTTCAGATTCATTTTCAATTCGGCCAGTCGCGTGTTGAGCTTCCGGCCGATGATCTGAGCCTTCTTATGGTCGGAACAATGAAGGCTGAGTGAAAGGCGGCTGCCGGGACGGCAGTGAACGAAGACCGCCGGAACGCGTGGCCGCCAATAGAAGATGTTTCCGCGGCGGATCAGATTCTCGACTTCGTGGCGCACGGCCATGACGAATGCCCTGTCTTTGCCCGGAAGTTCGTCCATCGCGTATTTTTCGCGTGGGCATCACCTTTGGGCACCAGTTCTGGGCATCAGGTCGCCAATGATGCCAAAACGATATCCGGCACGACTGGAAAATCAAGGAATTAAGGGCTTTTAGGGAGAATTGGCTGGGGAACCTGGATTCGAACCAAGATTAACGGAGTCAGAGTCCGTCGTTCTACCGTTGAACTATTCCCCAGCATGGCTGGTTCCGGCTGGGCCGGTGCCTGTGAGGCGGGCTTATAAACAA
>Ga0222423_1001379_pt1 | contig 11103 bp, 22 predicted proteins | sample 3A0metagenome_FD_182472 | JGI IMG/M metagenome (GOLD analysis project Ga0222423, IMG submission 182472) | Enriched microbial communities from leaf-cutter ant dump, University of Wisconsin, Madison, United States - 3A0 (version 2) | ecosystem: Environmental > Terrestrial > Nest > Insects nest >...
CGAAGCCTGGCGGACCCCGCATCGCCCGCCGCAAGGCCGGCCCAATACCGCTCGACCGCGTTGACGGCCTTGCGGTCCCGATTGATGACCAGGAAGTTCTCCGCCTCCATCGCCGTGCCCACCCGGCTGATGATCATCGCCGGCACGGCAGTGATGGCCGGATGCAGGTTGGCCGCCTTGACGCGGTGCTGGCCGTCGGTGACCGTAAAGCGGCCGTCCGCCTGCGCGGCGAGAATGACCGAACCGAAGTGATCCCAGTGGAATTCGCTGAGGATGCGCTCGACACGCCGCCCGTCCAGCTCGCGCTGATAGTTGCTGTCGATGTCAATCCGGTCGACGGCGACCCACTCGAAGCGGGGCTTTTCCCCGATATCCTGACTGATCGTGCTCATGAAGCCACCTCACCTTTCAAAAGGATGCGGTAGCCGCGGCCCCAGACCGTATCGATCGACAGCCCGAGGGGCGCGAGCTTCCTGCGGATCTTGCAGACAAGCACGTCGATGATCTTGATCTCCGGCTCGTCCATGTCGCTGCGCAGCCAATAGGCCTCGGCCATCAGCTGCTCGCGGGTGACGAGCCGCGGCTTTTTCTGCCACAGCATCAGGAAGAGATTGAATTCGCCCTCGGTGAGGCGCGTGACGCCCCCCCCTGCGACGATGAATCCGCCGTCCATGTCGATGCGGACCGCTTCGTCGTCGGGAACAGGCTGGCGGCAGCACGGGCAAAGCGCATCGCTCATGGCGCTGCCTCGCGCGCGGCAGGCGGCATCTGGTATCCCTTGAAGCGTTCCGAGAGGATCGAAACGCCCAACGGCCGCAATTTGCGGCGGAGCTTGCTGACATGGCTTTCGATCACCGCCATGTCGATGTCGTCGTCCGCATCGAAGACGAGCGCATAGAGATCGTTCCGCGAAACGAAACGGCCGCGACGCGAAACCAGAGCCTCCAGCACGGCCGCCTCGCGGCGCGGAAGGACCACGCATTGCCCGCGGGCGATCACCGCCCCCGAGCCGACATCGAACCGGAAGTCATCGGACCGCAGCACGCCGCCGCAGAGCGGGCAGCAGAAACCTACCGTCGACGCCCCCGGCGAGCGCGGTGGAGCGGCTGCCCGCATCACGCACCCTCCCCGACCACGCGAAGGCCCGCCTTCTCGCCGCCGCGGGCCTTGATGCCCGCGAGCGAGGCCCGAAGGTCGCTGGCGGCCCGCTCGAGGCCGGCCGCAAGACGGTCGACCGTCTGCGCCTCGGTCGGCGTGACCTGGCCGTCCGCGATCGCCACGGCCATTCCGTTGGCGAGCTCGGCCGCGCAGCGCATGAGCTCGGCATGGGTGAGCATCACGGAGACGTCCTGCACTCGCTCTGCCTCGGGATCCGTCAGACGCCGCCCGTTGGCCTCGGCGAGGACGGCCGTCACCAGGGCGATGCCGCAATCGGCTTCGAGCGTGCGGATGGCGCCGATCGGCATGAGGTCCGGATCGGCGGGGCTGTTCCAGCGGCCGACCTGGCTCTTGGAAAAGCCGCTGATGGCCTCGACGCGAAGAATGCCGCCGCAGCGCTCGATCAGGTCACGCTGCGCCGCCTTGATGCGATAGAGGAAGGGGTCGGACATGCGAGGTCTCCGAAGACAAAAAAAGACGTTCCCGCGCCGGGAAATCCGGCGGGGTTTTCCCGTGGCGGGAAAGACGGAACTGCTTGAAAGATCAGGGCCTCAGATCACGGAGGCCCGCATGGCAGATGCACTCGAAAGAATCGGACCCCGCCGTCACGACGTTTCGTGCGGCGCAATGACGACGGGGCTCCCCTCGCTCGCCGCGCATGGTGCAGGCAGCTGCCAGCGCCGCGCACGGGCGCGGAATGGGAAAGGGAAGATGGCGCCGGAGCGGTCCGCAACGCAAAACCTGTCGGCTTCGCGCCCCGGCGCCAGGTGGCAGGGCGAGCGGGGGAGGTTACCGCCCAGCGTCCATGCCCTGCAGGGGAAGAGGAGAGAATGACGATCATTCGGCGGTCTCCGGAGCAGGGCCGAAGACATCAGGCCGTATAACATGCCGCGAAACACCAGTGATGCGCTCGAAGTCACGCACACGCTCGGCCGGAACCCGCCTCCAGGAATGCAGCGAACTATGCTTGATGCCCAGTTCGCGCGATAGCGCGACTGTGCCTCCAACTTTCTCAGCAGCTTGCTCAACGATCTCAATCATGCGCGCACCGTAGTTGATACCTACGATCCGTGTCAATAACCTACGTAGGTGCAAAATGGTAGCCAATGGCTACAACGTCCGCATGGACAAACTCGATACTCTTGGTGCGCGCCTACGTTATGGCCGGAAAGCCCGCGGTCTGTCACAGGAAGATGTGGCAGCAGAGTTCGGCATTGCGCGGAACAATATTTCTACGTGGGAAAGCGACACAACGCGGCCGGATCTGGCGCGATTTGCGAAACTGGCCTCCCTTTACGGTACGACAGAAGCCTGGCTGCTCGACGGCCTAGGAGATCCCCCAGCAAAAGTGAGCAATGCGCCGGTTGGCACCTCGCGCGGAAGGAAGAACGCCGCCGAAGGCCAGTCATCGCCGGTAGTTTCTCTGGTTCCCGGAAACCAGCTCTTGGGCACCGGGAAAATGCCGCTTTACACCGGAGCGATGGGCGGCGACGGGCATGTGATCATCACCTTTGACGCGATCGACTACGTCAAACGCCCCGCTGAGCTGGAGAACGTAAAAGGCGGTTATGGCCTTCTTATCGTTGGGGAATCTATGATCCCAGCTTTCTGGCCCGGGGACATGGCGCTGGTCAATCCTCATCTCCCACCCGCCAGACAGAAGAATGTGATCCTATACCATACGCCGCCGCATGGCGGCGACGTTGAGGCGATCGTAAAACAGCTCAACAGTTGGAACGAGCGCCAGTGGCACCTTCAGCAGTACAACCCCGCCCGGGAGTTTTCTGAGTTCCGGCACGAATGGCCGATTTGCCATCGCGTCGTCGGCAAGTATGATGCGCGCTAATGCGCAGTCTCCAACATTTCGGCAGGGTCTTCTCCATACTGGGCAATGATTACGGCATCATCCCACGCACCAACGTCAGGATCGCCTGACCGTGAGAACGCGATCACTGAGGCGCTATCTTTCGCCAGCGCCAGCGCGAGCCTTTCGCAATGCGACAGATCCCTGGCCTGCCGCGGCGCGTCAGGTATCAACATTCCCTTATTTCCGCGCTGGAACGACTGAACTACGAAATACGTGACCATGCTTTTGGCTCCTTTGTTCTCATTCCGTTCTGATTAAAGACTCAGAACCGAATCAGAGTCGAGTCAAAATATGTAGGGTCAGCCTACAATTTTACGGTTGACACCTACGTAGGTAAAAACTACCTTCCCGCTCGTTCCCCTCGAACGGCGGGCCGTCGTACCCCCACCCCAAGCCCATGCGACGGTCCGCACTTCGAGGTTTCACAACCGAGCGGAGAGCAAGGGAATGTCACTTCAGCTTCACCATGCCCGACACGTTGATGCCGCTAGGCCCATACAAGCGTATAGCCTCTGCGCACACGTCTCCCACGGACATGTCAGCAAGTTTTTCCCGAGCCACCTCGTTGCCGAAATTCAGCGCCCTGAAGTCGGGGCCCACTCTTGTCTTGAACTGCTCGACCGACACGCCGCGCTGACGCGCCCAATACTCCATCGCTACGAAGTCAACTTCGACAGCTTTGCAGAAGCTCGCGTAGGCCAAAATCTCGCCGACGATCTGTGCCGCCCACGGCGTGGCGTTTGCCGGCAGCGTGCTCACGAGCAGACAGATACCCCCAATCATCGCTCTCTTCATTCCCACTCTCCCTTTCAACCCATCGTCGCATCTTCGCGCATTTCCGCGCGGAGAAAAACCCAAAGGAGAAACCCCATGCACCAGCAGACCGCAATTGCCCGCTCCATCCCGCTCGAGGCCGCCCAGTTCCTGCGCGGGCGTGGCGACGAGGGCGTGACGATCGAGGACATCGCCGTCGCGCTCAACCGCAGCGAAGCCGAGGTGGAAAAGCACCTGCCCGAGGCGCGCCGTCTCGTGCGCCGCATGCAGTCCGGCAAGGCCTGAGGCGAGCACGATGTCCGCCCGCCTGCCCCTCGTCGAGGACTTCCCCGACCGGCCGCGCCTCCTGCGCGCGGTCGATGCCATCGCCGCCTGGTCGCTTCCGCTGTGGATCGTCCTTCTCGGCTGGATCGCCGCCGGCGTCTGGCTGGGCGGTGCGCCATGATGTCCGCCGGGCGCGACCGCGCCATCGCCTTCGACCGCCGCCGCCGGCGCATTGCCGGCGCGCTCTATGCGCTGGCCTGCCTCCTGCCGGCCGGCACCTTCGCCGCCTTCATCGTCTACGCCTGGAGAGCACAATGACAATCATCACAGCCTATATCGACGAGGCGACGGCCGAGCGCCTGCGCCTGATCGCCGAGGAAACCGGCCGCCGCTGCGAGGACCTGGCCGAGAGCGCGATCGCCGAGGAGGCGCTGCGCTATTTCCGCGCCCGCAGCGACGATCCCGGTCAGGCGGCGCCGCTTCCGAGCGCCGCGCAGCGCCGTATCGCCCGGGAGGCCGCACTATGACCGCGAGCATCCTGACCTTTCCCGGCAAGGCCGTCGCGCCTTCGCTCTGCCCGACGATCCGCGCTGCCAACCATGCGGCAGCCGCAACGCACCACCTCTGCGAGGCGCGCCGCGGCCTCATGCGCGGCCTCAGCCCGCAGGCCGTCGGTCGCACGCTCGACCAGGAGGGCGCCGTCGCCTGCCTCGTGGTCGCCCTTTGCCAGACGATCGAGCTTACCGGCAACCAGCCCCGCGACCGTGCCCTGCGCGATGCGCTCGACGCCTGGTCCGCCGCGAACGGGAGGATCTCGACATGAGCGACGAGCATTATGCCCTCGCCGAGGAAGCCGGCGTCCAGAAATACCTGCCGTCATGCTGGCATGACGAGGCCATCCCCGAGCCCCAGCGCGACGTCAATGATTTCATCTGGCGGGAGGACGGCGGCACCTACCTGCTGATGCCGAAGGACAAGGACGAGCACGAGGATTTCTGGCGGGAATCGCTGGAGCCCGGCCAGATCGTCGCGTTCAATGTGCATGAATGGTACGGCTGGCACACGATCCGCGTCCATGAGGACGGCACGTTCGCGGCCGGGAGCATCCCCGCCAAGGCGAACTGCTTCTGCCTCGACGGCGATATCGACTTCTTTTCCGACGATCTCGCCGAGCTCGTAAAGGTCGGCACGGAAGACGGCGTGCCGCTTCCGGCAGGCGACCACAGGGTTACCGCCTATTGGTGGGACCGGAACGATACTTCCTTCCGCTTCGTCGTCGATGCCGACGGCGCGGCCCGGTTCGAACCATGCACGGGGGCGAACTGACATGGCCCGCTACGGCAATTCCTTCCGCATGGGCCGGCCGCGCAGCCACCCCATGCCGTCCGAACCTTACATCTACCATGCACTGGCCGATGGCCGGACCGTGGACGAAATCGCCTTCTCGCTCGGCATCGGCCACAAGACGCTGGTCGATTTCATAACGGTCCGCCGCGAACGCTGGCAAAGAAACCCGCCCGGGAAACTCGTCGCCGACGAGCGGCGGATCGTCGTCACCCGGGAAACCTTCGTCGGCCATGCCTATCGCACCGTCAACGTCTCGCTGCCGCGCATCACCATGCATGTCCTCGCCCGGGAGGAAGCGCGCCATGGATAAGCTGACCCCGTTTCGCATCCACTTCGAAGGCGAGACCCACCCTTACGACACACTCGCCACCGACGCGCGCGATGCGCGCAAGCGCGGTGAAGCCGCTCGCCCGGGCGAGATCGTCCGCAAGGTCAAGGTCATCCGCGAGGATGGCTTCTCGCCCGCCCCTTCCTGCCCCGCAACCACCGGAGAAACCCCATGAATATCGCAGTTACAGCACCGGCCGCCACCATCGTACGGCCGCACCAGGCGCCCATCCTCATCGTCACCAGCGCGGCATCGCTCGCCATTCGCGCCGGCACAATGATCACCGGCGACGCCGGCGCCTTCAGCTTCGCCGAAGATACCGAGATCGCCGTTCCCGATCTCATCCCCGGCGAAGATTACGGCGTGCGCCTCGACGAAGGCCGGCCCTTCGGCTCCCTGCTCGGTCCGGAAAACGCGATCGAGGCCGGCTGGCTCGGCGGCTTCCACTTCGCCCCGGGGGGCAATGCCGCCGCGCGGGCCGGCGGCGACACGACGCCGGCGATCAACCCGTGCTCGCTCTGGGACCTCGGCTTCCGCCCAGCCTGCCCGGATCCGCGCGGCATGAAGCTGGTGGAGGTCGGCGGCGCCCATGTCTTCTGGGACGATATCTACTGGCTTGGCACCGAGCACGAACGTCACGGCACGAGCCGTTGCGGCGCGACCATCGCCACCGGCGAGACGCTCGGCCGGCTGAACTATCACGACGCCGTCGAGATCCTCGCGAAATACGGCAAGCGCCTGTCGACCTACGACGAGGCCCGCGCCAGCGCCTACGGCGTCACCGAGCGCAGCTCCGCCGACCGGCAGCCGAAGGTGACCGGCCTCGACGCCGCCCGCACCAGCTCCACCGGCAGCATGCAGGCCACGGGCAACGTCTGGGGCTGGATCACCGACGGCGACCCCGATGACCCGCGCGCGTCCATTTTCGGCGGTTCGTGGGTCAGCGGCTCGAGCGCGGGCTCGCGGTACGCGAACCTCGGCTACTGGGCCGGGAGCTCGGACGACAGCCTCGGCGTCCGCGCTGCCTGCGACCACCTGGCCGCCTGATCCGCGCGCGCGAAAGCGCGGGCGCACCCTCCCCCTCCATCGAAGGATAACGACCATGACGGCAGCAGCCGCAGTCAAGCAGCATGACATCACCATCGAGCGCGCCGACGTTGCCGCGCCCATCCTCTACGTATCCGCCAAGGAGGTCGTCGGCATTCGCGCCGGGACCGTGATCCGGATCGGTGGCACCGCCTACGGCTTCGACGTCGACACGCCTCTCGGCCTCGCCGGCGGCCTTGTATCCGGGCACGATTACGGCGTCGGCATCCACGAGGACGGCAAGCCTTTTGCAACGGTGCTCGCCCCGGCAAATCCCCTCGCCATCGGCTTCGTGGCCGGCTTCCATTTCGCGCCCAGCGGTTGCGCGGAAGGGACTGAGGGCGGCGACGGCATTCCCTCCATCAATCCGTATTCGGCGTGGGACCTCGCGTTTCGTCCGACCTGCCCGGATCCGCGCGGCATGACGCTCGTCGAGGTCGGTCACGGGCGCCTCTTCTGGGAGGACATCTACCTCCTCGCCGCCGATCACCTGCAGGGTACCAGCCGGTTCGACGCGACGATCGCCGACGGCCGCGACCTGCCGGAACGCATCGACTGCAAGGGAAGGTATGCAAGGCTCGACCATGCGGCCGCCGCCGAGATCTGCGCGCACCACGGCAAGCGGCTGATCGGCGCGGAGGAGGCCTTCGCAGGCGCCTACGGCGTCAAGGAGCGCTGCTCGCGTAGCACCGATCCGGTAAAAACCGGGAGCATGGCGGACGGCGGCGCGCGCTTCGTCAGCCGCCGCGGCGTCATCGACGCGACCGGCACCATGTGGCAGCGGGGCACCGACGGCCACCCCGACGACCCGCGCGCGTCCATTTTCGGCGGTTCGTGGATCGACGGCTCGCACGCGGGCTCGCGGTGCGCGAACCTCGGCTCCTGGGCCGGGAACTCGCACGTCAACCTCGGCGTCCGCGCTGCCTGCGACCACATGGGTCCTGCCTGATTTTGCGCGGAAGCGCAAAACCTCCTGAACCGGACGATCGCCAGCCATGCACCGCGACGAACATGTGAATGCCAGGGACCTGGCGATCGTCGAGAAATATGAGGCCACCGTGACCTATCTCTACCCCATCCTCCAGTCCTTCCCGCGCCGGCACGGCGCGCTGCGCGACAGCATGATCGGGCAGTTGATGGATATGGTCGGCCTCCTGTACCAGGCCGCGAAATCGAAACAGCCTTCGCGGCTTTACGCGGCGGACGCCCATCTGGCAACGCTGCGCTTCTGGTTGCGCTTCGCGACCGCGGAAAAGCTGCTCTCCCACAAACAGCACCAGGTGGCGCTCGGCCACATCGCCGAGACCGGCGCGATGCTGGGAGCATGGATCCGTGCCACGAAGGGCAACGGGAGGTCGGGGTAATGGCTATGGTGCGCGCGTCCATTTTCGGCGGTTCGTGGATCAACGGCTCGAACGCGGGCTCGCGGTACGCGAACCTCGACAACTGGGCCGAGAACTCGAACGACAACCTCGGCGTCCGCGCTGCCTGCGACGACCCCTTTCCGGCTCGGCGACGGTCACGGCCGCGCCGGCCATATTCCACCGGCGCTCATGCGCCAGGGTGGTCGGCCCAACCTTCCAGCTTCGGCAAATACACTGCGAGGTCCGGCAGAGCGGGGAGTAGCGGCGTACGCGCCGTCGAAACCCGCGGCCGGCGTCTTGCCGCGAGGCATCCCATGGCGAAGAAGCACCGTAACCTCATCGGCCCGATCACGGCCGACGCGAACATGCGCGAGGCGCTACGCCTCACGGCCCGCGGCAAGCGGCTGACACCCGACTATCTCGAATTCAAGGAATATTCGGTCCTCAACTTGCATATGCTGGCCGCAGCAATGCGCGACGGCTCCTATCGGCAGGGTGAACCGAACGAATTCCGCATCTACGACCCCAAGGAACGCCTGATCTCGGCGCTGCCATTCGAGGACAGAATCGCACAGCAGGCCGTCGCACGCATCATCGCGCCGATCTTCGACGCCACGCTCCTGCCGCGCTGCTTCGCATGCCGCCCGGGCAAAGGCACCCATGCCGCCGCCATTGCTCTGCAGGCCGACATGCGCCGCCTCGATCGGGACGGGCCGCTCTATGCCCTCAAGACAGACTTCTCTCGCTACTTCTACAGTATCGAACGTGGCGCGCTCTGGCAGCTGATCGACGCGAAGATATCGTGCCGCGCCACGCTGCGCCTCATCGAGGCGATGTTGCCCCGGTCGGGCATCGGCCTGCCCATCGGCAATCTCACCTCGCAGATCTTCGCGAACATCTATGCGGGCGTCGTCGACCGCCACCTGCAACAGGATCTCGGCGAGCGATATTGGTATCGCTACATGGATGACATCGTCGTCCTCGGCCGCGATCCGGATCACCTGCGCAAGGTCCGCGCCTCCATCGAGGATATCTCCCGCGATCGGCTCGGCCTCAGGTTCTCGAAGTGGAGCATCCAATCGGTCGCCCGCGGCGTGAACTTCGTCGGCTACCGCATCTGGCCGACGCACAAGCTCCTCCGCCGCGACAGCGTGGCCCGCGCCCGCCGCAAGATCAAGGCATACCGTGCCGCCGGCGAGCACGCCAGGTTGGAGCGTTTTCTTGCCGCCTGGACGGGCCACGCCCGATGGGCCGACAGCCGCAATCTTCTCAACCATCTCGACGTGCCGCCCGCTGGCATCGGACGCCGCGACGTCACCAACACTCAGTCTGGAGGCGAATATGAAGCGTGAGTTCAACGACCGCATCATCCGCGACGGTTTTCCAGAACGATGGTTCGTCCAGGATCGGCTTGACGAGAAGGTGGCCCTGCTCTGCACCGAGACACCCGGCATGTGGCCGGGCTCGGCATGCATTTGCCTCAAGCCTGCGGCGATCACCACAGATGAGTGGTTGCCGATCGCACGCCAGATTGCGCGGGGCTATGACGCGATCCCACCAGCGTCGACGGATACCTTCGAAGTCGCGGGTTATGTAGGCAAGGCATCGCTTGAGATGCTGCTGGCCGGCCAGAATGCCGGGTGCGTTCTCCATCAGGTCCCGCTGCTGCATGCCGATGGCATTCCGCTCTACCTAAGCACCACCAACGTAGCGAAGGGGTGCGCCGAATGACGCCAGCACCAGGAGACCTGATCGTCGTTTGGTTCTCGAACGGCGCAGCTAGCGCCATCGCATGGCAGGAAACGCTGCGACTGTACGGCGACCATTGCGACGTGCGCGGCGTCAATAACCCAGTGGCCGAGGAAGACCACGATAACCTTCGCTTCGCCCGGGACGTCTCTATGTGGCTGCGCCAGCCGCTGAACTATTGGAGCAACCCGAACTATCCTGAAGCGTCGGCCGTTTCCGTGTGGGATCGGCGGGGCGGCATGGTGTTTCCTCATGGAGCGCCTTGCACTGTCCACCTGAAGAAGGAAGCGCGGCAGGATTACGAGCGGCACCACAAAGTCGCTTGGCACGTCTTTGGCTTCACTGCCGACGAGAAAAAGCGCCATGACCGCTTCGTACTGACCGAGCGGTCCAATGTTCTGCCGGTTCTGATCGACGCGGGTATTTCAAAGCAGGATTGCATCGAACGCCTTCAGGCCGCCGGTATCGCGCCGCCGCGCCTCTATTCAGAAGGCTACCCGAACGCAAACTGCATCGGGTGCGTGAAGGCGACCAGCCCGACGTACTGGAACCTAGTCCGCCGGACACGCCCGGAAATTTTCGATGAACGCGCCGAGCAATCCCGCCGCCTCGGGGTTCGCCTGTGCCGGCATCAGGGGAAACGCATCTTCCTTGATGAACTGCCAGCAGACGCGGTGGGCCGCCCCCTCAAATCCATGAACATCGATTGCGGTATCTTCTGCGAGGAAAAGCCATGACCGAGAAAACGGTTCCGTCGTTCAATGTCGACATCCACATGGCCGGTGATATCAACGCCGCTGCCCTTGTCATCCAGCGCTACGCCGCCGAGACCGGTCTTTGCGTGACGCTGATGCCGCAATCCTTCATCTACACCGGAGGCCGGGAAGAAGGTTTCCGCGTTGGCTTCATCAACTACCCGCGCTTTCCGAAAGAGCCGGCCGAGATCGTTGCACGCGCGCATGACCTTGCCCGCAATCTGCGCGCCCGGCTCGGCCAGCAATCCTACAGCATCGTGACGCCCATCGAGACGACGTGGGTATCGACTCGGCCCGATGACACCACCAGTGCTTCCGGAGATCAGCCATGACGGTTTGCTTCTCGTTCCGCGATGACTGCTGGCACGTATACCTTCTCTGGGACTGGCCAATGTGTGCCGTCTATCGCCG
>Ga0222423_1001380_pt1 | contig 11098 bp, 9 predicted proteins | sample 3A0metagenome_FD_182472 | JGI IMG/M metagenome (GOLD analysis project Ga0222423, IMG submission 182472) | Enriched microbial communities from leaf-cutter ant dump, University of Wisconsin, Madison, United States - 3A0 (version 2) | ecosystem: Environmental > Terrestrial > Nest > Insects nest >...
GATCGGCTCGATCCTCGGCGTGGGCCTGGCGAATGCACTGATCACCGGCGTGCCGGTGGCCGACGGGATCAACTGGGGCAAGGCCATCGACATCGGCCTGTCGCTGATCTTCTCGCCGCTGGCCGGATTCCTGGTCGCCGGTGCCCTGCTGATCGGCCTGAAATGGCTGTACCCGCTGTCGAAGATGCACAAGACCCCGGAAACCCGCCGCGACGTCGACGAGAAGAAGCACCCGCCGTTCTGGAACCGCCTGGTGCTGGTGATCTCGGCCATGACCGTGAGCTTCGTGCACGGCTCCAACGACGGCCAGAAGGGTATCGGCCTGATCATGCTGGTGCTGATCGGCATTGTCCCGGCCAAGTTCGTCCTCGACCTGAACAGCACCACCTACCAGATCGAGCGCACCCGCGACGCCGCCATCCACCTGCAGCAGTTCTACAACCGCCACTCCGACACCCTCGGCGAGATGCTCGCCCTGGGCAAGGCCGGCGAAGCGGACCTGCCTGACCTGTACCGCTGCGAGCCGAAGCAGACCGAAGCGACCCTCAAGGGCCTGCTGAGTGACCTGCATGGCGTTTCCAGTTACAACGACCTGAACGACGACGAGCGCGTGCAGGTACGCCGCTACCTGCTGTGCCTGGACGACACCGCGAAGAAGGTCGGCAAGCTGTCCGAGCTGCCGTCCCGCGAGAAGGCGGACCTGGAAAAACTGCGCAAGGACCTGACCAGCACCACCGAATACGCGCCCTTCTGGGTGATCATCGCGGTGGCGCTGGCGTTGGGTATCGGCACGATGGTCGGCTGGAAGCGCGTGGTGCTCACCGTCGGCGAGAAGATCGGCAAGCAGGGCATGACCTATGCCCAGGGCATCGCTGCCCAGCTCACCGCCACCGCTGCCATCGGCATGGCCAACATCTACAGCCTGCCGGTCTCCACGACACACGTGTTGTCCTCGGGCGTGGCGGGCACCATGGTGGCGAACCGCAGCGGCCTGCAAGGCAGCACGATCCGCAACATTCTCATGGCCTGGGTGCTGACCCTGCCCGTGTCGATCGCGCTGGCCGCCGGCCTGTTCTGGCTGTCCTCGCGCTTCATCGGCTGACCCCGCGCCGCGCACCACGAAAAACGCCTGCATCCGCAGGCGTTTTTCATTTCCGGGCGCTCAAGGATTGATCGCCTGCCGCGGCAGGCGAATGACGAAACGCGCGCCACCCTTGAAGTTATCCACAGACAGGCTGCCACCCATGTTGCGGATCAGGTCGTGGCTCACCGACAGCCCCAGGCCAGTACCCTTGCCGATGGGCTTGGTGGTGAAGAAGGCCTCGAAAATGCGCTCGATCACCGCCGGGTCGATGCCACCGGCGTTGTCGCGCACATGCAGCTCGACCCAGCCCGGGTCCGTGCAAGGTTCCTGTGATACGCCAACCCAGCGCACCCCCTCCTCTCCTCGGCCAAGCAGTGCGTCACGGGAATTCGCCAGCAGGTTGATCAGCACCTGCTCCAGCTGGTCGGCATAACCGCGCACCACCACCCGTTGCGCCGGCGGCCGGCATTCCAGGCTGATGCCCTGCTGCGTCAGGCTTTCACCCAGCAGTGCGATAGCGCCTTCGCAAGCATCGTAGGGGTCGAAGGGTGCAGCCTCCAGCTCCGACTTGCGGCTGAACACCCCCATGTGGCTGATGACCCGCGAGAGGCGGTCGATCTGTGCGTCGGCGCGTTCGAGCTTCTCCTTCAGGTATTCCGGCTCGCCGAGCTTCTGCCGGGCGTTGTAGAGCGACATGCGCATGACGTGCAGCGGCTGCTTCATCTCGTGGGCCATGCCGCTGACCATCTCCCCCAGGCTGGCCATCTTCGCGCCCTGGGCCAGTTGCTGCTGGGCGTGGCGCACGGCGGTGTTGTCGCGGCCCACGGCCTGGACCTCCACCAGCCGTCCTTCGGCATCCAGCAACGGACGGTCCGACCAGATCAGCCAGAGATTGCGCTGACCGGGGAGGCAGAAGCGCAGCTCCCAGGAGTCGTCCGCAACGCTCTTGCCACCCCCCACCAGTCGCGCTCGCAGGGCGCTGCAATCCTGCTCCGACAGCCATTCGTCCAGCCGCCGGCCGAGCAGCGCGTCCACTGGCTCGCCCAGCACCTGGGCGAAGGTGTGGTTGATGAAGGTCAGCTGCAGGTCCGGGTCGTAGCGGCAGATCAGCGCCGGCGAGTCCTCCACCAGTACGCGGTAGCGCTCCTCACTCTCGGCGATCTGCAGTGCGGCCAGATGTTGTTCGGTGACATCCAGCCAGAGGCCGACGGCCTCCTGCGGAATGCCCTGGATATCGCGCAGCAGCTTGGCCTCGTCGTACAGCCAGTGCCATTCGCCGGCGCTGTCGCGCAGCCGATACTCGGTGCGCACCCGGCCTTCGCGCAGCAGTTCGCGGCCACGGTCGAGGAAGGCTTCCAGATCCTCCGGGTGTACCCGTTCGGCCAGCGCCTGCCAGTTCTGGCCCTGCAGGTCGAGGCCGAGCAGATTGCCGGCGCTCTCGCTGTAGAACTCGGGGATCAGGTGCCCCTCCTCCACCCGCTGCACATAGATCACCACCGGTGCGCTGTCGATCAGGTTGCGCAGCCGGGCATGGGCCGCCAGTGCCTGTTCCTCCTGCAACTTGCCCTCGCTGATATCCAGCAGCACGCCGTCCATCAACTGGTCGCCTGCGCGCGCCTGCCGCCGGCCCTGCAGGCGCAGCCAGCGGCGCGTCTGGGCAGGGGTCGCACCGCGCAGGCGCAGGTCCTGGACCAGGCGCCCGCCCGGTTGCAGATTGCGCAGGCGCAGGCTGAGTTCATCGGCATCGGCCGGGTGCAACTGGCTCAGCAGGTCGGCCAGCGCCAGCTGCAGTTGCCCGGCGGGCAGGCCCAGGCTGGCGGCAACCGCCGGCGACAGCTCGAACAGGCCTTCGTCGACCCGCAGGCGCCACCAGCCACCGCCTACCATGTCCTGCAACAGGTTCAGGCGCCGGCTGCTGTCGCGCAGGCTGTGCAGCTCGGTGCGTTCGTGTACCAGGTTGGTGAGGATCTCCGCCAGGTACTGCCAATCGCTCGGCGCCAGCCCCGGCCAGCTGCCGCCGTGCTCCATCGGCTCGGCCAGCAACCCGGCCAGCCGCCCACCGCGCACGGGGGCCGGGATCAGGTAGAGCTGGGCGCAGCACAAGGTACGCAGCAGCTCCGACGGGCTGCCATCCGCCCCCAGCAGGCAAGCACCGCTGGCCGCGCGCAACTCGTCGCCGGGCACTTCCAGGTTTTCCCGCATCAGGCTGTCGAAGCCGGGCTGCACGTAGCATGCGAAGACCCGAAGACTCTGCTCCGGCACTTCCAGCAACAGGGCCATGCTGCGCATGTGGAAGTTGCTGCAGAACGCCTCCAGCACTTCGCCGACGGCTTCGCCGAGGCGGCGCTGCGAGCTGTGGCGCAGACGCGCCAGCAACAGCTTGCTGAGGTTCAGGCACTGCAACTTGTGCTGTTGGCTGTCGGACTGCCAGTTCAGGTCGGAGATGTCCGTGCCCAGCAGCAGGCAGTGCTCGTTGGCCTGCAGCACGGCCTGGAAGCGGCAGACCAGGGGCAGGTCGCCGGTGCTGCGCAGCACCAGGTCGAGCCGCTCGCCGCCGCGCAGGCTGGACACCTGCATGCCGCCGGGAACGCGTCGATCCAGGTAGTCTCCCAGCCCGGCCAGGTCACCTTTGCCGGGCACCGGCGGCAGCAGCCTGTGTGCCTGGCCGCCGCCGCGGGCAATGACGCGATCACGGCTGTCCAGCTCCAGCCAAAGGTCCCAGTGGCCGGTTACCACGGGCTCAGCCAGCTCTTCAGCCGGCAGTGCGGGGCGCCGGCGTGCGGCCAGGGGCCGACTCGGCACCGGGGTGTCGTTCAACTCATGCTGGCCACGAGGCCTGGAGCGCCAGAAATCGAACACCCAGTGCCTCAGAGCAGGACGCTGGCCGTGCCGCTGAGCACGTCAGGCAGGCGCGGCACGGTGCCGATCCCCGGCAGGGTCAGCAACGGGACAATGGGCGAAGTTGCATAGGGATAGCTGACGCACACTTGCACGCGCGTGTAGTCACGGCCCGAGACCGACTCCGTGGTAGGCGTAGCCATGAACTGCCCGCCATAGCAGCCATTGCGCCAGCTCGCCGGCATCCAGCGCAGGCGCTGGGTCACCGCGTTGTCCACGGCGGCCTTGAGGGCGGCGTTGTAGCCTCCCGGCGCCTGGGGGTTTACCGAAACGGCCACTCGCGCTCCCGCCGCCGCCGCATCGTTGAACGACTGCAACATCAGCAGGGGCACGCAATAACCGAGCAATCCATAGAGAACCGCGAAGAACAGGATGAACACTCCGGCGAACTCGATAGCCACCGCGCCTCGCTGCGTGCCTGGTCCGCCGACTCCGTTCATGCGCAATACTCCCAGAGCAACTTACAACTTGAATGATCGTTCAACTTATCGGCACGACGGAAGTTCACTGAAGAGACTCTCCGTCGGATAAATTCTGCTATCCAGCAATACTAGGCGTTCTTCCGGGATTCGCCCTCCCGGCCAGTCGGAATAACGTTGCGGGCCAAATTAGATTTCCCCTGGCCTAAATTGCAATATCGCGCTGAAATACGGGATACCTTAAAACTCTACCTGCCTGCTTCGAAACCGCCGCCCCGGGATAAGGATATTCTCGATGCTGTTCAAACTCTGCCTGCTGGGCTGGTTCGCCGTATGTGCCTGCCAGGACCTCACGCGGCTGCGCGTCAGCAACTGGCTGACCCTGGGCGGGGGGCTGGTCGCCGTGCTGTTCCTGCTGGTCAAGGGCCACACGCTGACCGGGTACGCACCGCTGGCAGCAGCGGTGGCCGCGCTGCTGGCGGCGCTGCTCAGCGTGCCGGGCTACTGGCTGGGGAAGCTGGGTGCGGCCGACGTCAAGCTGCTCGTCGCCCTGGGCCTGGCCAGCGACCCGCTGACGGTGCTTTACACCCTGGCGCTGGCCTGCCTGTTCTGCGTAGGCCTGATGTTCGCCAGCAAACTTTTGATTGATTCGGACAAAATACCGGCTAATTACAAATCGCAATTAGCGCGACTGCAACCGTCAAAGTTCAAGTCATTCCCCTTCATCTTCGCGTTATTCGCCGGTCTTCTGACGACCCTGTCGTTCATCCGTTAAAAGGATTCCGACAATTGGCGGAGTCCAAACTTAACGACTATATGCTAAGGGTTAATACCACCTATCGCCTGATGGGACGATCCGGCTACGGTTATTGAACAGCCGGACGATAAAAATAATGGAAGTACTCTTTCAAGGAGCGTGCAGTCATGGAAAAAACGGCCAATCGCCGTTTCAGTGTGCTGGTCATCGATGACGAGCCTCAGGTCACCACGGAGCTGTCCGAACTGCTGGAGAACAGCGGCTATCGCTGCGCGATCAGTGACAGCAAGGACAGCGCCCTGCAGAAGTTCCGCGATGACGCCTCGATCGGCCTGGTGATCTGCGACCTGGGACTGGGGCGCGACAACGGCATCCGCGTAGTCGAGGCGCTCAAGGACGTGGCCGGCTCGACGCGGTTCTTCGAGACCATCATCCTCACCGGCCAGCAAGGCAGTCAGGAAGTGATCGAGGCCATGCGCGTGGGTGTCGCCGATTACTACCAGAAGCCGGTGGCGCCGATGGAACTGCTCAAGGGCCTGGAGCGCCTGGAAACCCGCCTGCACGAGCGCATCCGCAGCCAGCTCAGCCTGAGCCACGTGAACCAGCGTCTGGAGTACCTCGCCGAGTCGCTCAACTCGATCTCGCGGGATATCCACAAGATCAAATACGAAGTTCACGGCGGCGGCGGCCAGCCCACCAGCAGCAGCGCGCTCAAGCAGGAACTGCCCGAGCCTGCGGCCAGCTCCGCGCCGAGCAACGCCGAGCAGATGACCCCGGTGGTGAACAACCCGCTGTTCAACAAGCTCTCGCCACGCCAGCAGGCGGTGGCGCGGCTGGTGAGCAAGGGGCTGACCAACTACCAGATCGCCTACGACCTGGGCATCACCGAGAACACCGTGAAGCTGTACGTCTCCCAGGTACTGCGATTGATGCACATGCACAACCGCACCCAGCTTGCTCTCGCCATTTCCCCCAACGCTTCGCAGAGCAGCGCGGTGCATTGAGCTTCGTAGTCGGCCTTCAGATCAGCAGCTCCGCGCCGCCGGTCTGGAGGTCGATGAGGCGCACGTCAATGCTGCCCAGGCTGACGCCCAGCAATCTGAGCAGCGGATCGAGTATCACGGTGCCCAGGGCGGAAATAGCCGGCGTGAGCAGCTTGAGCACGTCCGCCACCAGCCCGCCCAGCGGAACCGGCCCCCCCGCGACCTTCGTCGTCACCACCAGCGTCGAACCCAGGGTATTCAAGGCATTGGCCAGCGATTGGCTGAGCTGGCTGGATGCCCCCTTCACCTCACTGGGTAGGCCCGATGGCGGCGTCACCTTGTACTCGAGCGTCGACGAATTCGCACCACCGACCACGGCATTGGCGGCGACCTCGACGTCTGCCACGCCACTGAGCACACTTACCTTGATCGGGGTCAGCGCGGCTCCGGCCTGCAGATTGGTGTAAGTCCCCAACTGCAGCCTGGCGATCCCCGGCAGAGCCTGAACCTCGACATTCACCGGCTTGCCGACTCCGCCGCAAGCGATGGTGTCCAGCGCCGCCGTGCCCTGCGCCACATCCAGCGCAAGGCCCAGATCAATGCGCAGGACCAATGGGAGTTCAACCGTTCCCGAAACGTTGGCCCGCAAGGCGGCCGTGCGAACCTGAGTCCGCCATTGCCCGTTGCTGCCTTTACCGGGATAACCGAAGGCGATCTGCGGCGGCTCGATGATCCACAGATTGAGCTTGGCCGACGTCAACCCGCCCAGATTGACGCCGGTATCCAGCACTACCGCATGCTGCTTGTTCGCGACCATGGCCAGCGCGGTGATCAGGTCCAGCGCGTTGACCTTACCCTGCAGCGCTTCATCTTGAACGGATTCGGGTGCCACGACCGACAGGATGCTGCCCAGCGTGACCGTCGCCGACTGGACACCCGTGTTGATCAGTTGGTTTCTGAGCAGCGTGGTATCAAGACCCAGCACCTGGCTCGGGTCCAGCGCATCGACCGTCGCGCCCAGCAGCTGGGCCAGCGTCGCCTGAGACTCCAGCAGGGAGTCCACCGAGCCCGCCGCCACATTGACTCCCACGGCACGCAGGTTGTCCGCCAGCCCCAGCAGGCTGACGTTGGCCTTGGCAAGCCCCTCGTAGCCCGCCGCCTTCAGCGACAGGTTGCTACCCAGCAAGGCGTTCAGCAGGTTGTTCAGCAGCAGGGATTGCGAGCTGTCGAGTGAGGCCAGGGTGGTTCCCGCCGAGATGCCCGCCATCGCCGTCCGCCTGGCAACGGCTCGAGCGCCGAGTTGCGTCGTCGAGGGGAAGTCACCGAACACGCTGGCGACATTGAGTATCAGGCTGGAAGGAACACGACGGCTGACGCGGACTTCGACGGAGTCCTGAAGGTCGCCGCCGGGCGTGAACACCCGGCGCGACTCCGAACCGTATTCGTCATCGAAACCGATAGTTCCCAAAGTCGCCACGAGATCGCTCGTGGCGGCCGGCACGAAGCCATTGGAAGCCGCACTGCTCAGTGCAAGGCCACGCGGATTGCTGTTGGACGTCGCGCACATGCCACTCTGCGTCGCCGCTTCCAGCGCCGCCATGTCCGCCACCCGCTGCAGCTTGCGCTGCTCGTAGTACAGGCGCCCGGTGTCGATCACCAGTGCCAGGCAGATCAGCGCCAGCAACAGCGTGATGGCCGCCATGACGCCAATCGCGCCGCGCTGCCGTTCGTGTCCCATGGCACGCTCCCGAAGGATTACTTCTTGTCGGTACTGAAGCCGTTGTTGTCGTCGAGCAGATACTCGGGAATCTCGTGGGTATAGCTCTTCAGGTAACGCTGGTAGGCACGATCACGCTCGGCAGGGGTGGCACTCTGTCGGTAGGGCGAGGCGGCCTTGCCGCTGCTCTGCAGGTCCAGCCAGGTCAGCACTTCCCGCTGGTCACGAGCGGAGGTACCGGCTTCGGTACGGGTGTCCTCCACCGCCTGGGCCAGCATCGGCGTCGCCAGCAATGCGCCGGCCAGAATCCATGTCTTCATCCTTCCCTCCCTGCCCATATCAGCGGGCCTTGACCAGCAGCTTGGCGTCGCGCGCCACCGCCGGTGTCGACTCGACCAGCGCCGGGTGCGTTTCCTCCACCGGAGCGTCCACATAGCTCACGCTTTCGGCCCGCACCACCGGCTGGCTGGCCGGACTGGCGGGGCCTGTCGGGCGCAGGTCCTTCGCCTGCTCCTGGGCCGCGCGCACCTGGTCAGCGGACAGCCCGACACTCTGGATCAGCCGGCTGGCCTCGCTGTTCTCGCCCTGGATGAACATCACGCTGAGCAGGTTGGTGGCCGGCAGCTTGTCGTGCTCGTTCAGCTCCATGGCGGTGATGAACTCGAAGCGTGCCTTCTCCATCTCACCGCGCCGCAGCAGCACGTAGCCCAGGTCATTGCGCAGTGCACTGTCAGTGGGCTGCAGACGTGCCGCTTCACGCAGTTCGCGCTCCGCTTCGACGGTATTGCCATTGCGCATGGCGATCTGCCCGAGGCCATGGTGGGCTTCAGCCGACTTGCAGGTACCGAGCAGGCCCTCATAGAGAATCCGCGCCTTGGGGTCACCGATGCGACGCAGGGCCAGCGCCTTGCTTTCGCGCACTTCCAGCGAGTTCGGCGGTAGCGTTTCCAGATTGGCCAATGCGGCATGGGCCCGGCCGTTTTCCAGCATCTCACGGGCAAGGTTGAGCTGCAGTTCCACCGCCTGGCCCAGTTGCTCGGAGCAGTTCCGGGCGACGCTCGGCCCGCCCAGCGTGTCGAAATTGGCACACCCGCCCAGTGCCAGAGCCAGCAGGCCAATCGCACATGCGTTTCTCATCCCATGCTCCCCAATGCCTTGGTAATCGCGAGAAAACCGGGCCCGGCCAGGATGATCAGCAAGGCCGGAAACAACAGTAGAATCATCACCAGGCTCATCTTCGCCGACAGTTTGCTGACCTTCTCCTGCAGGGCCGTCAGTCGCCGGTCCTCGAACAATTGCTTGAGGGTCTGCAGCGAACTGCGCGCGCTGCCGCCCTGGCGCACCATCTGGCGCAAGACGTTGCAACTATCGGTCAGCTCATCCACCGCCAGGCGCTTGCCCAGTTGCTCCAGCTCCTCACCCAGGTCCAGGCCACTGTCGGCATGGGCGAGCACGCCATCGAGCTCGGAGGCGAGCACCGGCACGATCAGGCGCCCCTCCTTGCAGACCACCCGCAGGCTCTGCTCTACCGTGAGCCCGGAATCGAACAGGATGCGGATCAGCTGGATGAACAGGATGACCTCCCCCGCGAGCCGGCTACGGCGCTTCTCGGCGAAGTACGCCAGCACACGCTTGGGCAGCAGGAAGCCAACACCGCCGGCGAATGCCAGCGGCAACAACGGCGAAGCGTCCGCATGCCCCGGCCACGCCAGGAAGATCAGCACGGCCCCCATGAACAGCAGCGGGCAGGTCACCACGGACATGAGGTAGAGACTGCGCGGGGTATTGCCGCCCCAGCCGGCCTGCTGCAGCAGAAGACGCACCTCCTCGTCGCGAAGTTTGAGGCGCCGCCCCATGCCACTGCCGCCCACACGGTCGAGCACCTCGGACACGCGCCGGGGGCCGGAGCGTGGCAGCGAAGCATTGCCCAGGCGCTGTTCGATCAGCCGTTGCTCCCGCCCGGCGGCCCGGCTCTGGGAAAGCACCAGGATGATCGCCGCCAGTGCCAGGATTGCAGCCATCAACAGGTAGGTGACAGGCATGATCGCTACCTCACACACTCTTGAGCATGCGCCAGAGGGTGTAGCACCCCAGCACCTGCAGACCGAGGGACGTCAGCAGCAGCATCCGGCCGCCGTGGTCGAGCCACATGTTCATCAGGTAGCCCGGATTGGTGAAGAGGATGTAGGCCCCCAGGCCGACCGGCAGTACCGCCAGCACCAGCGCACTCAGGCGCGTCTCGCCGGTCATGGCGCGCAGCTGGCGGCCAAGCTTCTCCCGCTCGTGGATGACCTTGATAATGTTGTCCAGCAGATCGGTGGTATTGCCGCCATAACGATGATTCACCGCGACGCCGAGGGAAAACACATGCAGCTCCTCCACGTCGTAGAGCTCCGCCACCTCCTGCAGGGCCTCTGGCAGGCTCATGCCCAGCTGGACGTGATGGGTCACCATGGAGAAGATTTCCCGCAAGGGATCCGGTGCCGCGGCCACCGCATGGGCCACCGCATCGCCCAGGGTGCGACCGGAGTGCAGGCTGCGAACGACCTGGTCGAGGAAGTTCGGCATCTGGTGGATCATCTTCTGCAGGCGCCGTCGGTAGAGCACATTCAGCAGCAGGTGGAAACCCAGCAACACCAGCACTACGCCGCCAAGAGCGCCCGCCGGACCGAACAGTCGCAGCCCAAGCAAGGCCAGCAGCAACGCCGCCATGCCACAACCCAGCCACCAGCGGCGCGCCTCGGCAATCCCCGCCCGGCGCATGCGCCGGGCCAGCCAGTGGCTGCTGCGCGCACGCGCTGCCCGCACCGCCGCGTCTTCGCCGGTCAGACGGCGCATCACCTGTTCGTTGTGCCGCGCGCGCCAGCTCATCGCGCCCACCATGACCCCGACAGCCGCCAGCACCAGGCTGGTCAGCCCCATCAGCAGCGCGCCGTTCACATCAGCACCTGACGGAACTTCAGCCCGCTCGGCTGGGCAGTGCGGACGAACTGCCCGGTGCCGCGCCGGTCGAGGCTGAACAGCGAATTGGTGACGTAGACACCGTCGCGCACCTCGAGCACTTCGAGGATCTCGCTGACGCAACGGCGACCGTTGGACAGGCGGGTGATCTGTACGATGATGTCCAGCGCCGAGCAGAGCATCTGCCGCAGGGTCTGCTCCGGCACGCGCTGGCCGGTAAGGCCCACCAGCATCTCCAGGCGCAGAAGAGAATCCATTGCCGAGTTGGCGTGCACGGTG
>Ga0222423_1001381_pt1 | contig 11091 bp, 9 predicted proteins | sample 3A0metagenome_FD_182472 | JGI IMG/M metagenome (GOLD analysis project Ga0222423, IMG submission 182472) | Enriched microbial communities from leaf-cutter ant dump, University of Wisconsin, Madison, United States - 3A0 (version 2) | ecosystem: Environmental > Terrestrial > Nest > Insects nest >...
GACGACGACGACGGTCCCGTACTCCGTCTCGATCTCGTACTCGACGTTCTCGCCGTAGAAGACCGCCGAGAGCACACGGCCGTGGTCGCCGACGACGTCGTCGCCGCCGCCCGTCACCGCGACCGGCTCGACCCGCATGGACTCGGGACGCACGAGGAGCGTCACCCCCGCGCCCGCCTCGCACGCAGGGTGCGCCGCGACCTCGACGTCCCGGCCGAGGACCCGCACCCGGGCACGCGCCCCGCCCTCCTCGTCCCGCACGACCGTCACGGCCTCCGCGTCGAGGAAGTTCGCCCGGCCGATGAAGTCCGCGACGAACACGGACGCCGGCCGCCGGTAGATCTCGTCGGGCGTGGCCGCCTGCTCGATCCGCCCCTGGTTCATGACGACGATGCGGTCCGACATGCTCATCGCCTCGGACTGGTCGTGCGTGACGTAGACCGACGTGATGCCCAGACGCCGCTGCAGGCGGCGGATCTCGAGCCGCATCTGGACGCGCAGCTTCGCGTCGAGGTTCGACAGCGGCTCGTCGAACAGGAGCACCTTCGGCTTCATGACCATGGCGCGCGCGAGCGCGACACGCTGCTGCTGGCCGCCCGAGAGCTGGTGAGGTGCGCGGTCCGCGAGCGCCGCGAGGTTCATCGACGTCAGCGCGAGGTCGACCTCCTCGTCGAGCTGCGCGCGCGGCACCTTGCGCAGCCGCAGCCCGTACGCGACGTTCTCCCGCACCGAGAGGTGGGGGAAGAGCGCGTACGACTGGAACACCATGGCCATGGGCCGCTTGTTCGGCGGCTGCACGACGATGTCCTCGCCGTCGAGGTGGATGTGGCCCGTCGTCGGCTCCTCGAACCCCGCGATCATCCTCAGGGTCGTCGTCTTGCCGCAGCCCGACGGTCCGAGGAGGGTGATGAACTCGCCCGGCTCGATCTCGAGCGCGACGTCGTCGACCGCGCGGACGGTCGCCCGGTCGGTGCCGAACTCCTTGACGAGGTCGGTGAGCCGCAGCCGGCCCACCTCGCCGACAGCGGCGAAGCTCTCCGTCTCGGCGGTCGCGATCGTGTCCATGGGAGGCTCCTCGGGGTGCGGTGCGTGCGGGGAGGTCGGGCCGGCGGCGCTCACATCGCACCTGCCGGGAGGGAGGGGGCGGCCGGGCGTCGGCCCGTGCTCCCGCGGGCGGCGAGGTTGAGCAGCCCGATGACGGTCATGACGATGACGATGAGGATCGTGCAGAACGCGAACGCGTTGCCGAAGCGGCCCGCGTCGACCTCCGAGAGGATCTGGGAGGTCATGATCTTCGTCTGCGGCGTCGTGATGAAGATGATCGGGGACAGCGTCGTCATCGACCGCGCGAACGCGTAGGTGAGGCCCGAGACGAGGGCGGGCCGGATGAGCGGGAGCGTCACCCGCCGGAACGTCGTCATGCTGCTCGCGCCGAGCGACGCGGAGGCCTCGTCGATCGCGGTGTCGATCTGCTGGAGCGCCGCGACGCCCGACCGCTGCGCGGACGGCATCGACCGGATGACGTAGACCATGACGATCGCCCCGGCGCCGCCGAAGATCGCGGCTCCGCCCGCGAACGCGGGCAGGAGCATGCGGTCGCCGACGATCCACGGCTGGTTGAACGCGAGGGCGTAGCCGATGCCGACGACGGTGCCGGGCACGGCGAGACCGAGCATGCCCGCGAAGTCGAGCAGCCCCGAGCCGCGACGGAGCTTGCGGACGACGAGCCACGCCGTGACCATCCCGAGGACGGCCGCGACGGGCGTCGCGACGAGCGCGAGGATCGTCGTGTCGACGATCGCGTCGTTGCCGATCCCGCCGAGCACGTAGCGGTAGTTGTCGAGCGAGAACGTGTTGTTGACGCCGAGGATCTTCACGAAGCCGCCGAGGACGACCGTGACGTAGACGAGGACGATGAAGGCCGCGACGAGCACGACGACGGCGAGCAGCGGCACGCGCGCCCAGCCCGTGATCTCCCGGTGCGTGCCCGTGGGCTTGCCCGTGACGGAGACGACCGAGTTGCGCTGCGACCAGTACCGCTGGACGAGGAAGACGAGGACGGCGGGCAGCAGGAGGATGACGGAGTAGGCGGCGCCCGAGGAGACGTCGTACTCCCCCGTGATCGCGATGTACGCGCGCGAGCTGAGGACCGTGAAGTCGCCGCCGATGACGAGCGGGTTGGCGAGGTCGGCGATCGTCTCGACGAAGAGGAGGAGGAACGACGACGCGAAGCCGGGGACGAGCATCGGCAGCGTCACGGAGGTGAAGATCTTCCAGCGCGAGGCGCCCATGCCGGCCGCAGCCTCGTCGAGCGCCGGGTCGAGGCTCCTCAGCATGCCGAGGAAGTTCATGTAGGCGACGGGGAAGAACGACAACGACAGGACGATCGTCAGGCCGGGCAGGCCGTAGACGTTCGTCTGGAGGCCGAGCCACTGGTGCGTGATGATGCCGGAGCGTCCGAAGAGCGTGATGACGGCCGTCGCGACCGCGAACGGCGGGGACACGATCGGCAGCAGGGCGAGGAGGTGGAGGACCTTCTTGCCGCGGAAGCTCATGCGCGCCTGCGCGTAGGCGAGGGCGAAGCCGACGGCGGTGCCGATCGCGCCGACGAGGAGCCCGAGCACGACGGTGTTCGTGATGATCGTGCGGTGCACGGACGACGTGAACATCTTCGTGACGACGTCGAGGCCCTCGGCCGAGAACGCGGACGCGAAGATCTTCGCGAGCGGGAGGCCGATGAGGACGAGGATGACGACGGAGACGAGGACGACGGTCGCGACGGTCGTGAGGTCGGCGCGCGTCCTCGAGCGCGTCCGGACCCTCGCGGCCGGAGCCGTCGACGGGTCGAGGGTGAGTGCTGACATCGGTTCCTCCGTGCGGCGGTGCGGGCGTCGTCGACGCGGGGCGCGCACGTCGTGCGTCCCGGGCCGGGCGGGTGCGGGACCCGGGCGCGCGGCGCCCGGGTCCCGTCGCGTCACTCCTTGGGAGCGGAGGCGATCTCCTCGTCGAAGCGCGCGGTGAGCGCCTTCTTCGCGTCGGCCGCGGCGAAGAAGTCGTAGTCGACGAGGTTGATGTCGGCGAGGCGCACCATGCGCTCGTCGACCTTGGCGTCAGGGTGCGTGAGGACCTGGTACGAGCCGACCTTCGGCCCGTTGTCCTGGGCCTCCGCGGTGAGCGTCCAGTCGATGTACTTCTTCGCGGCCTCGGCGTGCTTCGAGCCCTTGACGAGCGCGACGCCGCCGATCTCGTAGCCCGTGCCCTCGGACGGGAACGTCACGACGAGGTCGCTCATGCCCTCCTCCTTGTACTTCACGCAGTCGTGCGAGAAGACGAGCCCGACGGCGACCTCGCCGCGGCCGGCCGTCTGGCCCGGCGCGGTGCCCGACTTCGAGTACTGGAGGATGTTGTTGTGGAGCTTGGCCATGTACGCGAGGCCCTCGTCCTCGCCGCCGAGCCTCGTCACCTGCGTCCACAGGGTCGTGAACGCGGTGCCCGACGTCGAGGGGTGCGCCGAGGAGACGTTCTGCGACAGCTTCGGGTCGAGCAGCGCCTCCCACGACGTCGGCGCCTCGAGGCCGAGCTTGTCGAGAACCTTCTGGTTCGAGCAGAAGCCGAGGACGCCGACGTACACGCCCGTCCAGAAGCCGTCGGGGTCCCGGTACTTCTCCGGGATCGCCTCACGGTTGGGCGACGCGTACGCCTCGATGAGGTCGGCGTTCTTCGCGGCCCCGAAGCCGTCGACGGGACCGCCGTGCCACACGTCGAACTCGGGCGCCGACTTCGCGGCCTCGAGACGGGCGACGGTCTCGCCCGAGGAGAGGCGGACGAAGCTCGCCTCGATGCCGGTCGCCGCGGTGAACTCGCTCGTCATCTTCTGGCACCAGTCCTCCATCGCGCCGCAGGCGATGGTGATGGGCCCGTCGGCGGACCCCTCCCCTCCGTCGACGGCGCAGGCGGACGCGCCGAGCGCGAGAGCGAGGATCCCGACGGCGGCGGAAGCCTTCCTGAGGTTCATGAGTGCTCCTTTGCACCGTGTCGTGAGCGGTGGCGGCGGCGTTGCCGGCACCCGTCCTCGCCACCGTAGGACGACGTCCGCAGCCGTGCGGTCACGGGAGGGTCGCGGTCGGTCACAGTCCTGTGACGAGGGCACGTCGGTGCACGTCGACGGTCACGTCCGTGTGACCGGGCGCACCATCCGGTACCCGACCCCGCGGGCGGTGAGGATGCGCGTCGGGCTCGACGGGTCCTCCTCGAGCCGGGCGCGGAGACGGTAGACCGTCGTCTTGAGCATCTCGCGACCGCCGTCGTCGGTGTCCGTCGCCCACACCTCGTGGACGAGGTCCCGCCAGGGCACGGGCTCCCCGAGCCGGGTCGCGAGCGCGACGAGCAGGCGCATCTCCGTCGCGGAGAGCTGGAGCGGCACGTCCGCGTCGGTCGCGCGCATCGTCGCGAGGTCGATCTCGAGGGTCCCGACGACGATGCTCGCGGGCCCGGCCGTCGGCCGGGCCCGCCGCACGACGGCCTGCGCGCGCAGCGCGAGCTCGCGCGGCGAGAACGGCTTGGTGAGGTAGTCGTCAGCGCCGGCCTCGAGGCCGTCGACGCGGTCGTCGACCTCGCCCTTCGCGGTGAGGAGGATGATCGGCACGTCGTGACCGCGCCGGATGCGACGGCACAGCGTGACGCCGTCCTCGCCGGGCATCATGACGTCGAGGACGACGAGGTCGAGCGGGGTGTGCTCGACGACGTGCCACGCGGTGCGGGCGTCGCTCGCCTCGAGGCACGTGAAGCCCTGCGTCTCGAGCGCGAACGTGATGATCGCGCGCATCTGCGGCTCGTCGTCGACGACGAGCGCGACGGGGTCACGGGTCGGGCCGGTCGTCACGGTGCTGCTCCTTCGGTGGTCTGCGCGGGTGCCGGGCCGCGGTCCTTCCCCGTGGCGGCGAGCGGCAGCGTGAAGAGGATGGTCGTGCCGACGCGCGTGGCCGAGTCGACGAAGATCCGGCCGCCGTGGAGCTCGACGATCTCGCGCGTGATCATCATGCCGAGCCCGGTGCCGCGCCCCGTGACACCGCCGCTCGTGACGAACGGCAGGAAGAGGCCGGCGCGCTGCTCGGCCGTCATGCCGGGCCCGTCGTCGGAGACGGAGACGAGGATGTCGTCGCCGACGGTGATGCGCACGACGACGCGCACGCCCGCGCCCGAGTGGTGGACCGCGTTGTTGACGAGGTTCCACAGCGCCTGCCGCATGAGGTTGCGGTCGACGTCGAGCCACAGGGGCGCGCCGCGCGAGTCGAGGAGGACGGAGACGCCGTGGAGGCGACGCATCTCGGCGACGGTGCGGCGCGCGAGCGCCCGCAGGTCGGTGCGCTCGAGGTGGACCTCGAAGAGCCTGGCCTCGAGCCGGGCGGCCGTGAGGAGGTCCTCGGCCATGGTCATCGTGCGGCGCGTGTTGTCGACGATCGTGTCGACGAAAGCGTGCTGGCGGTCGTTGAGCGGGCCCGGCGTCTCCTCGGCGAGGAGCTCGGCCGCGCCCTGGACGAGGGTGAGCGGCGTGCGGATCTCGTGGGAGAGGACCGACGCGCGTTCGGCGCGCGCCCGCGCGAGCGTGCGCAGCCGTTCGCCCTCGTGGCGGGTGACGTCGAGCTGCTCGCGCACGGTCCGGAGCCGTCCGACGAGCACGAGGACGACGACGAGGAGCGCGCCGGCGGCACCGGCGGCGACCCACGCCCACGTCCTGGCCTCCACGCGAGGATCGTACGACCTCGTGCAGGCGGGTGCGGGGGAGCTCGGCTGGGCGGGGCCGCCGGCCGGGCCGACGCCGTCGTGACCCGACGACGACGTGACGTGACTCACCACGCACAAAGTCTTGACTCATCCTTTACATGGGAGGACGCTTGTTCCCATGTTCACCACGACGACCACCGCAGAGCGTCCGACCCGCCCGGTCCGCACGACCGCCCGCGCACGTCGTGCCGCCCGGACCTCCCTCGCCGCCGTCCGCACGACGACGGTCCACGTGCTCGACGGCGGCGCGCCCCGCGGCGCGCTCAGCGGGCGCGCCCGCCACGTCCTCGAGCAGGTCGGCCGCCTGACGTCCGCGCAGCGCCTCGACCTCTGCGTCCCCGCGGCGCTCCCCCGCAGCTACACGCCCGCGCAGGCGCTGCGCCTCGCCGACGCGCTCACGGCCGCGGGCGCGACGGTCGCCCTCACCGACGCGTCGACGGCCGGCTGAGCCGCCTCCCGCACCTCCTCCCCGCGACGGATCGACGCTTTCCCCCCGTTCGATGGTGGGAAAGGGTCAATCCGTCGGGAGGTGGGGTGCGGGGCGCGGGTGCCGCGGGCGCGGGGTGCGCGCGGGCGCGGCTCGTCAGCGGACGAGGCGGACGTCGAGGATGTCGTCCCACTTCGCGATCCGCTTGCTCGCGCCGTCGCGCCGGAACCCGTGCCGAGCGTAGAACCGCAGCGCCCTGTGGTTGAGGTCGGCCGTCCACAGGAACGCCGGCTGGCCCGCGAGCGCCGCCTCGACGAGCAGGTCCGCGAGCCCGCTGCCCTTGACCTCGTCGAGCAGGTAGAGCATGCCGAGCTCGAGGTCGCGCGGCGCGTCGTCCTCGTGCGGCGTGCACGCGAGCGCGAACCCGACGAGCGTGCCGTCGGCCCGCTCCGCGACGAACGCGCCCGGCGCGTCGGCCCCGCCGAGGATCGCCGTCCACATGCGCTCGTGCGCGGGGACGGACAGGCTCGCGAGGAGCTCGTCGGACAGCATGCCGGGGTAGGTCTCGCGCCACGCGCGGACGTGGACGTCCGCGATCGCGGCCGCGTCCTGCGGACGCGCGAGCCGCACGCCCGCACCCGGGGCGCCGGCACGTGCGGCGTCCGGTCGCGCGGCGCTCACGCGTCGGGCGTCGGGCCCGGCACGTCGCCCGACGACGACGCGGCGTCGTCGGGCACGTCGGGCGCGCCGATGCCCGACGCGTCCGACGGGTCCGCTCCGGTGCCCGACGACGAGACAGGACCCGACGACGCGGCACCGGCCGCACCTCCGCCCGTCGCGCCCCCGCCGTCCGGCCCGGACGCCGCGTGGGCGTCCGCCGCGTGGGCGTCCGCCGCGTCGAGCACGTCCTCCTCGCGCAGGCGCGGCTCCGTGCGCAGCGCGGGACGGACGCCGCGCTTGTCCGCGTAGAACGCGCGCACGACGTCCATGTCCGCGCGGACGTCGCCCGTCGGCGTGAACGTCAGGCCGAGGCCCGTCGTCCGCGTCGGACCGTCGACGTAGCCGAGCGTCACCGGCAGGTGCGCCGCGGTCGCGATCCGCAGGAACCCCGACTTCCAGTAGCGGCCCTTGCCGCGCGTGCCCTCGGGCGTGACGACGAGGTAGAAGCGCTCGCCCGCCTCGAGCCGCGAGACGACCGCGTCGACGAGCCCCGCCGGGTTCGCGCGGTCGACGGGGATCCCGCCGAGCGCCCGCATGAGCCAGCCGAACGGCGGCGTGAACAGCGACTTCTTGCCGAGGTACCGCACGGGGATCCCGAGGTCCCACGCGAGCGCGAGCATGAGGACGAAGTCCCAGTTCGACGTGTGCGGCGCGCCGACGAGCACGCCGACGCCGCCGGCCGGGCGCACCGTCGAGCGGTGCTCGTAGCGGCCGAGCGCGAAGACGGCGCGGGCGAGCAGGCGACGAAACCTCATGACGCCCGATGCTACGCGCCGCGCACCCACCCCGTACCCCTGCCGGCCGCCCGGCCCCCGGCCGCCCCGCCCCGTCCTCCCCGCCCCCGTCCGCCCCCGGCCTCCCCCATCGCAGGAATCCGCGCGTATGGCTACTGGGAGCAGCCATTCGCGCGGATTCTCGCGAGGGGGTGGGGGGCGGCGGGGTGGGGGCGGGCCGCGTCACCGCGGCGCGAGCGAGAGCACCGCCAGCTGGAGGTTGTGGTCCGAGCCCCGGTAGCGCTCGTCGAACGTGCCCGTGCGCGTGAGCACGACCTGGTTGAGGTGACTGACGAAGCCGCCACCACCCCGCGCGAAGATGTAGTCGATCCGCGGCCCGCCGAGCGTCCACACCGCCGGGCGCGACGGATAGCCGAGGGCCTGGGAGTTCACGCTGGCCTTCGACATGTTGCTGCGCTTGGGCGCCGAGGCGCTCGAGACATAGCCCTCCGCGACGAACGTCTCCTGAGCCCCCTCGGGGTGACGCACGTTGTCCGAGTTGAGGTCGCCGAGGATGACGATCGGCGCGGAGGCCCTGCCCTGCGAGCTCGCGAGCCGCCGCAGGAAGAGGTCGAGCCCGCCCGCGCAGTCGTCGCGGGACAGGAGGTCGGCCATCGTCTCACCCACCTTGAGGTGGACCGAGGCCGCGTAGAACACCCGCTGCGAGTCGCGGTCACGGAAGAGCGCCCACGTGGCGAAGCGGTCGATGTCCTGCTCGCCCTCGGAGTCCACCCACAGGCTCGTGGGGTCGTACGCGAGGGCCGCCTCCTCGAGGTTGACGAAGCCGGAGTCGAGGAGCTCGGTCGTCGCCGTGCGGTAGGCCAGGTGCGCGCCGAACGAACGCTGCGCCACGGGCTTCGCCCGGACCTCGTTGATCTGCTCGGTCGTCGTCGCCCAGGCGTACCCGTACGGGGCGATGAGCTGCGCGAGGTCCTGATACTGCCGGACGCCGGGCGAGACGACGCCCATGCCGACCTCCTGGAGCCCGACGACGTCCGGCTTGCCCTTGGCGATCGCGCGCGCGACCGCCTCACGGCGCGCGGCCCACGACCGGCCCCGGATGCTCTGGCTCACCGAGGGCAGCTGGACGTTGTAGGTCGCGACCCGGGTGCGGTCCGCCGTCGTGCCCCGCACCTTGGGCGAACCTGCGTAGCCGGAGACCGTGGCGGAGCGGGTCCACCGCAGCGCGCTGTTGTAGACGGTGACGCGCGCGTGGACGGGGTTCCCGCTCGTCGAGCCGATCCGTGTGCGCATCCGCGCGGGGATCTTCACGACCTTCGACGTCGTCCAGGCCGAGATGCCGCTGATCGTCATGCTCGCGCCCGGGACGCCGAGCTCGCCCGCCGTCGGGGCGATCGTCACGCTCACCGAGGTCGCCCGCTTCGGGCGCGGCCAGCTGACGCGGACGGCGTCGGTCCCCGCAGGCTTGATGCGCGCGGTGACGCGCGCGGGGGCGGCCGACGACGTCCGGACCGTGAGGGTCTTCGACGGACGCGTGCGCTTGCCGCGGTCCACCGTGACCCGCACCCGGTAGGCCGTCTGCTGGCGAAGGCCCGTCACACGGATCGTCGTGCGCGACGTCGTCACCTTGCGCGTCTTCGGCCGTGGCGTGGCCTTCGTCGCCACCGGCGTGAGCTCGACGAGATACCGCTTGGCGCCCTTCTTCGCGGCCCACGTGAGCGAGGCCGTCGTGCGTCCCGGGATCGCGCGGACCGTCGGGCCCGCGGGGAGCTTCTTCGCCTTCGACGCGCCGCCCGTCCGTCCGGCCTTCGCCTGTGCGACGCCGGCGCCCACCGGCGCGGCGGTCGCCACGCCCGTGCCGAACGCCTCCCCCGAGCCGACGAGGGCGAGGGCGACGGCGAGGGCGAGAACCAGTGGACGTCGCCTCCTGCCGCCCCGTCCCTCGGCGGTCGTCGTCCGCCCCTGCATCGATCCCTCGCGCTGCCCGGCGTGCCGCATCCGGTCCCGTCCCCCTCGATCTCGTCGGTCGAGCATCCATCGTGCCTGAGAGGCGCGAGACCTGCCACACGAGCCGACGACGTCTCACCCGCGCCGGGGTCCCGGACCGTGAGGGGCGTCGTCCTCCTCGGGGAATCCGGGCGTATGGCTACTGGGAGCAGCCATTCGCGCGGATTTTCGCGAGGAGGGGTGGGGGACGACGGGCCAGGCGGCGGGCGAGGAGCGCGCACACCGTGAGCTGCAGCTGGTGGTACGCGATGACGGGCAGCGCGAGGCCCGCCGCGACCGCGGGCGCGAAGAGGACCGTCGACATCGGCAGGCCCGTCGCCGCCGACTTCTTCGACCCGCACATGAGCAGCGCGATCCGCTCCGCCCGGTCGAGGCCGAGCCGCCCGCCGCCCCACCACGTGAGCCCGAGCATGACCGCGAGCAGCACCGCGCACACCCCGAGCAGCGCCGCGAGCACCGCGGGCGTGACGTCGTCCCACGCCCCCGACGCCTGCGCCTCGCTCACCGACGTGTAGACGACGAGGAGGATCGTCGCGCGGTCCGTCACCCGCGTGAGCCGCGGGTGCGCGCGCAGCCACGCGCCGACGAACGGCTGCGCGAGCTGCCCGACGACGAACGGCGCGAGCAGCATCCCGAGCGCCGGCAGCAGCACCGAGCCCGCCCCGCCCGTGCCGCCCGCGCCGAGCAGCCCGATCGCAAGGAGCGGCGTCGCGAGGACCCCGAGGACGTTCGAGACGGTCGCGCCCGTGAGCGCCGCCGGCACGTCGCCGCGCGCCTCGCCCGTGAGGACGACCGACGACTGGACCGTCGACGGCAGGATCGACAGGTAGAGCAGGCCGCGCCGCACCTCGGGCGGCAGGACGGCGTCGGGCACGAGCTGCACCGCGAGCCCGAGCACGGGGAAGACGACGAACGTCGCGACGAGCATCGACCCCTGCACGCGGACGCGACGCATCGCGCGCAGCAGCTCGACGGACGGCATGCGCGCGCCGTAGAGCAGGAAGAGGAGGACGACGGCACCGTCGCGGACGCCGTCGAGCGCGTCGCCGACCGCGCCCCGCGCGGGGAGCAGCAGCCCGAGGACGAGCAGCCCGAGGATCGACGCCGTGAGCGGGTCGACCCACCGCCGCCACGCGCGCGCCCGCGCCCCGAGTCCCACCCGCCGACCCTACCGCCGGGGACACCCCGGCCCGGGCGGCCGCCGTCCCCGGGCCGCCGACCCGCAATCCTGTGCGCCACCCGCAAGTCTGGACCCGCGGGTACGGCACAAGCTTGCGGGCAGGCGGGGCGGGGGGGCGAGGACGACGGGCGGCCGGTGGACGAGCCGCCTGCCTGCAAGTCTGTGCTCTACCCGCAAGTTCAGACCCGCGCGTAGAGCACAGACTTGCGGGTAGGCGGGCACACCCGGCGCCGCCGGGA
>Ga0222423_1001386_pt1 | contig 11071 bp, 6 predicted proteins | sample 3A0metagenome_FD_182472 | JGI IMG/M metagenome (GOLD analysis project Ga0222423, IMG submission 182472) | Enriched microbial communities from leaf-cutter ant dump, University of Wisconsin, Madison, United States - 3A0 (version 2) | ecosystem: Environmental > Terrestrial > Nest > Insects nest >...
ACTCCGCGGTCACCTCACGCGATGGCTCATGGAAGTCTCCGCGGGCGTCTTCGTCGGCAATGTGAGCACGCGCGTCCGTGGCGAGCTGTGGAGCCGCACGACGGAGCTCATCGGAAGTGGCCGAGCCCTCCTCGTCCACAGTGCCCCGACCGAGCAGGGCTTCGCCGTCATGAGCCACGGACACCACTGGGAACCGACCGACGTCGAGGGCATCACACTGATGCTGCGGCCGATCGAGCCGAGCGATGATCCCGGTGCACGACGACAAGGGTGGAGCGCTGCGGCGCGCCGGAGACGAAGTCCCCGCCGATAGTGGAGTGAAGGCGAACTGCAGAGATACCCTGCATCGACGCTGGTCAACCAGTGTCGTCTCCCCGCTCGCGGGGATGAGCCCGTCGTGGACGCACCAAGCTCGATGGTGCGGTCGTCGTCTCCCCGCTCGCGGGGATGAGCCCTCGGCGGGGGTGGTGCCGCCGTTCCAGGTGGAGTCGTCTCCCCGCTCGCGGGGATGAGCCCGTTCCGTTCTCGTTGAGGGACACGTGCAGCCCGTCGTCTCCCCGCTCGCGGGGATGAGCCCGCAACCACCGCGCCGCCGCGCAGCGCGATCTCGTCGTCTCCCCGCTCGCGGGGATGAGCCCAAGGCGTAGACGCCCTTGAGTGCGGACGCCTGGTCGTCTCCCCGCTCGCGGGGATGAGCCCCGCCGGATGGGAGCTTACGGACCCAGGCCATGGTCGTCTCCCCGCTCGCGGGGATGAGCCCCGGGAACGGCTCCTCGAGTCGTGGCGCGAGTAGTCGTCTCCCCGCTCGCGGGGATGAGCCGGGCCTCAAGCCGCTGTCGACGCTCTCGACGGAGTCGTCTCCCCGCTCGCGGGGATGAGCCAGGCGGCCAAGTCGTCGTCGCCCCCTCCCACCACGTCGTCTCCCCGCTCGCGGGGATGAGCCCGCGGTCGCCGCGGTCGGCGGGTCGAACGACCAGTCGTCTCCCCGCTCGCGGGGATGAGCCCCTGACGGCGACCGTCGACTTCGAGGCGCACTGGTCGTCTCCCCGCTCGCGGGGATGAGCCCCGGGGGGGTGCAGGTTCGTCTCGCCGCGAACCGTCGTCTCCCCGCTCGCGGGGATGAGCCCGACGCGACCATCTCGGTCGAGACGCAGGGTGGGTCGTCTCCCCGCTCGCGGGGATGAGCCCGCAGCCGGGTGCTCGCGGGCCGCCCGGAGGAGGTCGTCTCCCCGCTCGCGGGGATGAGCCCGGCTCGCCGATCACGTCGTGGCAGGTCGCGGTGTCGTCTCCCCGCTCGCGGGGATGAGCCACGCTTCGCGCGGGTCGTGCGCGTGACGGCCGCCGTCGTCTCCCCGCTCGCGGGGATGAGCCGGCGGCTGAGGTGCAGAAGCGTGGTGCGCTGCAGTCGTCTCCCCGCTCGCGGGGATGAGCCCTCCACGCTCATGGGCCAGGAGGTCGGAGGGCAGTCGTCTCCCCGCTCGCGGGGATGAGCCCGCGAAGCGGCGCGGGGTCACGCGCACTCGGCTGTCGTCTCCCCGCTCGCGGGGATGAGCCCTGGTGATAGATGAACAGCAGGAGCCGCCAGCCGTCGTCTCCCCGCTCGCGGGGATGAGCCGTGCTCGGACGCGCCCGACCACTGGACCCACACGTCGTCTCCCCGCTCGCGGGGATGAGCCGCCCAGGAAGCCGACCTGCAGGTAGTCGGCGTAGTCGTCTCCCCGCTCGCGGGGATGAGCCGTGCCCGACCGGAGGCGACGACGCATGACCATGGTCGTCTCCCCGCTCGCGGGGATGAGCCCTGGCGCACCCCGCCGGAGTCGCTCCCAAAAGGGTCGTCTCCCCGCTCGCGGGGATGAGCCCGCGGCCTCGTCGGTGGAGCGCTGCTTGCCGAGGTCGTCTCCCCGCTCGCGGGGATGAGCCCGATCTGTGGGACGAGCTCGACGGCCTCCGGAAGTCGTCTCCCCGCTCGCGGGGATGAGCCCCGCCGTCCTGGTCCGTGCAGGCCAAGTACGTGGTCGTCTCCCCGCTCGCGGGGATGAGCCCCGCAGCGGGATCCCGAACCGGGCCTGGAACGCGTCGTCTCCCCGCTCGCGGGGATGAGCCCGCGGTCGACGTCCCGGCGGGGCTGGTGACGACGTCGTCTCCCCGCTCGCGGGGATGAGCCCGTCAAGGATCGATGGCGATGGCGTCACCCCGGGTCGTCTCCCCGCTCGCGGGGATGAGCCGGCCTTGACCGAGTCAGCGACGACCAGGTCGCCGTCGTCTCCCCGCTCGCGGGGATGAGCCCGGCCCCCGCACCTGCCGAAGCAGGGGCGGGGGGTCGTCTCCCCGCTCGCGGGGATGAGCCGCGCCGCTCCACCACCGCCACGTACCAGGCCGTGTCGTCTCCCCGCTCGCGGGGATGAGCCCCGCGCCCGGGCCGCCGCCGAGTACCGCGCCGCGTCGTCTCCCCGCTCGCGGGGATGAGCCCTCCTTCGGAGCGAAGCTGCGCAGCTCGTGGACGTCGTCTCCCCGCTCGCGGGGATGAGCCCAGGCCCGTACGCGACCACACGGCGCGCTCACCGTCGTCTCCCCGCTCGCGGGGATGAGCCCGGGAGGCGGTCGCCCCACGTGTCGGCGGACTGGTCGTCTCCCCGCTCGCGGGGATGAGCCCATGATCGGCGAGGCGCTGAACCTCGACACCGTGTCGTCTCCCCGCTCGCGGGGATGAGCCCGCTTCGACGGCAAGGCCGTGACGCTCGAGGAGGTCGTCTCCCCGCTCGCGGGGATGAGCCCGGCGACATGATCGGCGGCGCGTGATGAGCGCCGTCGTCTCCCCGCTCGCGGGGATGAGCCGGACGCGAACGAGACGCTGCGGACCTACGGGCAGTCGTCTCCCCGCTCGCGGGGATGAGCCCCGGGCCAGGTGCTCGGCGTGGACGCGGTACGCGTCGTCTCCCCGCTCGCGGGGATGAGCCGTTCAGGAACGTCTCGCCGCTCGGTTCGCTCGAGTCGTCTCCCCGCTCGCGGGGATGAGCCCCTGTTGACCGTTGATCGGATCTCGTGGATCGTGTCGTCTCCCCGCTCGCGGGGATGAGCCGCGCGCCCAGAGCAGCGTGCGGACGCGCGGCCGGTCGTCTCCCCGCTCGCGGGGATGAGCCCCGCTTCAGGTGGTACACGCGAAGGCGGCGTGAGTCGTCTCCCCGCTCGCGGGGATGAGCCCGGTGGCACGGGCGCGTCCACAGCGGCGAACGCGTCGTCTCCCCGCTCGCGGGGATGAGCCCCGGGCTTGTGCAGTGATCGTGTCGCCACGCCCGTCGTCTCCCCGCTCGCGGGGATGAGCCCAGTTCGTCGACGCCCGTGACCTGAAGCACGACGTCGTCTCCCCGCTCGCGGGGATGAGCCGACGATGATCGACCTGGGCGAGACGACGAACCTGTCGTCTCCCCGCTCGCGGGGATGAGCCCCGCCTGACGGGTCGCTTCGTGCAGCTGCGCGGGTCGTCTCCCCGCTCGCGGGGATGAGCCCGTGCCCACGAGCCACAGACACCCTGACCCGCAGTCGTCTCCCCGCTCGCGGGGATGAGCCCTTGCCGCCGATCGAGCGGCCGCTCATCACGCCGTCGTCTCCCCGCTCGCGGGGATGAGCCGGCGAAGGTCGGGCAGCTCGCGCTCCCCACCGCGTCGTCTCCCCGCTCGCGGGGATGAGCCCCACACCGGCTTCGGCACCGGCCGCGACACGAGGTCGTCTCCCCGCTCGCGGGGATGAGCCCCCGAGCGGGTCAGGGGGATCAGGGGATGGTGAGTCGTCTCCCCGCTCGCGGGGATGAGCCGCTGCTGGATCAGGTTCTCAACCTGAACCGGCAGTCGTCTCCCCGCTCGCGGGGATGAGCCCGACGGAGGCTGGTCGTGGGACGACATCGCGTCGTCGTCTCCCCGCTCGCGGGGATGAGCCCGCGGACGGGCTCGTCGAGTGGCTGCGCATCGAGTCGTCTCCCCGCTCGCGGGGATGAGCCCCGGGAGCACTCGTTCGGGTCGAGCTCAAGGACGTCGTCTCCCCGCTAGCGGGGATGAGCCGTACGAGACGACGATCTGGAACGCGGCCTCGTCGTCGTCTCCCCGCTCGCGGGGATGAGCCGCCATCGCCGCCGATGCTCAGGGTGCCCGTCACGTCGTCTCCCCGCTCGCGGGGATGAGCCTGTGGCCGAGGTCGGAGAGGCGTACCTGTCGATGTCGTCTCCCCGCTCGCGGGGATGAGCCCGAGCCGGTGGCGGATGTGTCGGTCGTGCGTGAGTCGTCTCCCCGCTCGCGGGGATGAGCCGGGCTGCAGGTCGGTGGGGCTGATGAAGGCACCGTCGTCTCCCCGCTCGCGGGGATGAGCCGCGGTACCGGCCGACGGTCTCGCAGGAGCAGGTGTCGTCTCCCCGCTCGCGGGGATGAGCCCTCCTGCGCGATGGTGATCGCTCGTGGGACTGGGTCGTCTCCCCGCTCGCGGGGATGAGCCCCAGGCGAGGTCGGGCAGCGACGCCCGAGCGGGGTCGTCTCCCCGCTCGCGGGGATGAGCCCTCGATCCCCTCGAGCCCGAGGCGGCGCGCCGCGTCGTCTCCCCGCTCGCGGGGATGAGCCCCACAGGTGCGCCTCGTCAATGACAATCACACCGTCGTCTCCCCGCTCGCGGGGATGAGCCCGGCTCGCCGATCACGTCGTGGCGTCTGCAGGTCGTCGTCTCCCCGCTCGCGGGGATGAGCCGCAGGCCGAGCGTCTCGCCGCCCGCGAGGCGGAGTCGTCTCCCCGCTCGCGGGGATGAGCCCGCGTCCGGATGGTCGGCGGTGTCGTCGGCGTCGTCGTCTCCCCGCTCGCGGGGATGAGCCGCCATGCGCAAGCGCGAGGGTCCGCAGGGTGCCGTCGTCTCCCCGCTCGCGGGGATGAGCCCGCCAGGAGGTCGCCCTGTACGCCGCCGCCCAGGTCGTCTCCCCGCTCGCGGGGATGAGCCCTCGGGGAACGAGTAGACGTCCATGTGCCCCTCGTCGTCTCCCCGCTCGCGGGGATGAGCCGCACTCGAACTAGCCGAAGCGGAGACCGAGCCCGTCGTCTCCCCGCTCGCGGGGATGAGCCCTCGCTGCGTCCGGCGCGTCGTGACTTGACGCCGTCGTCTCCCCGCTCGCGGGGATGAGCCCCACACCGGCTTCGGCACCGGCCGCGACACGAGGTCGTCTCCCCGCTCGCGGGGATGAGCCCGCCAGCGACCGCTTCGCGATCGCCGTGGTGGCGTCGTCTCCCCGCTCGCGGGGATGAGCCGCGCAGCGCGACCATGTCCCGCTCGGCGAGGTTGTCGTCTCCCCGCTCGCGGGGATGAGCCCTCACGTCGGATGACGTCGCATGAGACCGCACCGTCGTCTCCCCGCTCGCGGGGATGAGCCGTACGCCTGAGCGGCGGCGACCTCGGGCTTGCGGTCGTCTCCCCGCTCGCGGGGATGAGCCCCGTGTGCGCCAGTCGTAGGCGAACGCGGCCGGGTCGTCTCCCCGCTCGCGGGGATGAGCCGGATCCGACGGCGGCGACCGACAGTGCGGCGGCGTCGTCTCCCCGCTCGCGGGGATGAGCCGCGCCCCCCGTACCTGCTTGAACTTTGCAGCGCGTCGTCTCCCCGCTCGCGGGGATGAGCCGTGGTACTCGAGCCTCGCCGTCCCGGCGCCGGAGTCGTCTCCCCGCTCGCGGGGATGAGCCCCGCCCGCCCGTGTTCACCGGCACCGTGCAGGAGTCGTCTCCCCGCTCGCGGGGATGAGCCGTGGGCTCCTGTGGTCCTCGCGTCTCGTCGGCTGTCGTCTCCCCGCTCGCGGGGATGAGCCCGCGATGATCGGCGTAGCCGCGATCAGCGCAGCGTCGTCTCCCCGCTCGCGGGGATGAGCCACCGACACCCGATCTAGCACGAGCCGCGCATGCGTCGTCTCCCCGCTCGCGGGGATGAGCCGGGTTCGACCTTGCGGCGCGCCGCCTTCGTGAAGTCGTCTCCCCGCTCGCGGGGATGAGCCCACCGGAGCCGCAGCGTCGACCAGCGGCGGCCGGTCGTCTCCCCGCTCGCGGGGATGAGCCGTGAGGTACGTCATGGAGGACCCCACGGGCGGCGTCGTCTCCCCGCTCGCGGGGATGAGCCCGCGACGCTGCGGCTCTACCCCGACCGCGTCGAGTCGTCTCCCCGCTCGCGGGGATGAGCCGGCCGTGGCGGCGTCGCGCGAGTACGCGGCGTCGTCGTCTCCCCGCTCGCGGGGATGAGCCGGCGCTGACCAGCATCAACCTCGCGGACGCCGGGTCGTCTCCCCGCTCGCGGGGATGAGCCGGCCGCGCAGGAACGGCGTGCGGTGGAGGCGAAGTCGTCTCCCCGCTCGCGGGGATGAGCCCGTGTCGATCTCGACTGCGGTCCGCACCGTCGGGTCGTCTCCCCGCTCGCGGGGATGAGCCCGGTCTTCGGCATCGACGCGGCCAGCACATCCAGTCGTCTCCCCGCTCGCGGGGATGAGCCGCCGTCGCCGCCGATGCTCAGGGTGCCCGTCACGTCGTCTCCCCGCTCGCGGGGATGAGCCCGGGGCGGCCGGGGGGCGCGGTGTCGTGCCTGCGTCGTCTCCCCGCTCGCGGGGATGAGCCGCCGACCTCGACGGGAACGACGCGACCATCAGCGTCGTCTCCCCGCTCGCGGGGATGAGCCCTCGTCTAATGGGCCGTTCGGGGTGTCGTGTGGGTCGTCTCCCCGCTCGCGGGGATGAGCCCATCGTCGCGCGCTGGACGAACGCTGCGACCACGTCGTCTCCCCGCTCGCGGGGATGAGCCTTGCGATCCGACCGACCGGACCGGCCGCGTGTAGTCGTCTCCCCGCTCGCGGGGATGAGCCGGCGGAGGCTGCGGGGATCCTCGCGCAGCCCTCGTCGTCTCCCCGCTCGCGGGGATGAGCCCACCACCGCCACACACGTCGCTCAGGCTCTCAGGTCGTCTCCCCGCTCGCGGGGATGAGCCCATCGCGGAGAGGTCCGCGCCGTACCTGATCAGGTCGTCTCCCCGCTCGCGGGGATGAGCCTTCCGCACGCGCGCTCCGCCACCGCCACGACGTGTCGTCTCCCCGCTCGCGGGGATGAGCCCGCGTCCGCTGCGGCCTGACCCGCGGACGTGAGGTCGTCTCCCCGCTCGCGGGGATGAGCCGGCGGCGGTCGAGCACCAGCGGGCGCGCCGCATGTCGTCTCCCCGCTCGCGGGGATGAGCCGCCCGCGGGGGCGGCTGCTCCCGACCTGGACGAGTCGTCTCCCCGCTCGCGGGGATGAGCCCCTGGGCCGGATCTCCTGCGGCTCGCGCTCGGGGTCGTCTCCCCGCTCGCGGGGATGAGCCCGCCGACCCAGCGCGCCACGCCGTATTACCAGAGTCGTCTCCCCGCTCGCGGGGATGAGCCCGCACCCAGCGCGGCGGCGGCATGCACTACTCCGTCGTCTCCCCGCTCGCGGGGATGAGCCCCGCAAGCTGTACGCCATGCTGCGGCAGGCCGGGTCGTCTCCCCGCTCGCGGGGATGAGCCCCTGCACCTCGACGGCGACACGTGGGACAAGTCGTCGTCTCCCCGCTCGCGGGGATGAGCCGCCGTCGACCGCGACGCGCGCGCACACCGTGCTGTCGTCTCCCCGCTCGCGGGGATGAGCCCGCGCGCATCGTCGCGGACGCAATGTTCCGCTAGTCGTCTCCCCGCTCGCGGGGATGAGCCCTGCGACACCGACCGGACCGGCCGCGTGTACTCGTCGTCTCCCCGCTCGCGGGGATGAGCCGGTCGCCATCAGACACCCGCCTTCTGTCGCGCCGTCGTCTCCCCGCTCGCGGGGATGAGCCCGGGATGCCGACCTGGGCGAGGTAGGCGGCGAGGTCGTCTCCCCGCTCGCGGGGATGAGCCGGCGTGCTGTGGTGGGTCGCACCTCAGATGACGGTCGTCTCCCCGCTCGCGGGGATGAGCCGGATCGCCGGGGCGTCCGCCACGGCTGTCGCACGTCGTCTCCCCGCTCGCGGGGATGAGCCGCCCTACCCGAAAGGCAAGCGCCGGCGGCAGGTGTCGTCTCCCCGCTCGCGGGGATGAGCCGGAGTATCCCCGTGGCTGCCACACCCGTCTACAGTCGTCTCCCCGCTCGCGGGGATGAGCCCAGAGCTGGGGCGCTCATCGCGTCACCTGCTCGGTCGTCTCCCCGCTCGCGGGGATGAGCCCTGCGGGACGACTTCATCAAGCAGGCCGAGTCGGTCGTCTCCCCGCTCGCGGGGATGAGCGCAGAGGCACGGACGAACGAGGACAAGGACGCCGGTCGTCTCCCCGCTCGCGGGGATGAGCCCCCGAGGCGTTGAAGAACACCGAAGCCGCGAGCGTCGTCTCCCCGCTCGCGGGGATGAGCCGGCGTGGTCCGACCTCGCCGACGAGAACCCTGCGTCGTCTCCCCGCTCGCGGGGATGAGCCCGGCGACCCGCGCGAGAACCCGAACTACACGAAGTCGTCTCCCCGCTCGCGGGGATGAGCCCGGCTTCGTCCGCGGCCGCGAGCATGCCCTCGAGTCGTCTCCCCGCTCGCGGGGATGAGCCAGTGCCCCTGACCTGCACCTTCGGCTGATCATGGTCGTCTCCCCGCTCGCGGGGATGAGCCGATCGACTCGTCGGCGCCCAGGAGCCAGAACTCGTCGTCTCCCCGCTCGCGGGGATGAGCCCGCGGGCGTCTCGTCCACGGTCTCGGGCAACCCGTCGTCTCCCCGCTCGCGGGGATGAGCCCCAGTGTGTACTTCCTGAAGCACTCCGCTCCGGGTCGTCTCCCCGCTCGCGGGGATGAGCCTCCGACGATGGGTGCCCCCGAAATGAACGAGGGGTCGTCTCCCCGCTCGCGGGGATGAGCCCCTGAAGCGGTTGCAGGGGATCGGCGGCATGAGGTCGTCTCCCCGCTCGCGGGGATGAGCCCCGCGCGGCGATTCCCCAAAGAGTGTCACCGGAGTCGTCTCCCCGCTCGCGGGGATGAGCCGTACGGGTGCACACGATCCGGCGGCGGCGCGTCGTCGTCTCCCCGCTCGCGGGGATGAGCCGATCCACTGACCGCCGCCCGCCTTGCCGCGCTTGTCGTCTCCCCGCTCGCGGGGATGAGCCGGAGCGTACTCGTGACGGACCTCATCCGACACAGTCGTCTCCCCGCTCGCGGGGATGAGCCCTCCTCGCCGTCGATGACGTCGAGGACGAACGGGTCGTCTCCCCGCTCGCGGGGATGAGCCCGTGCTCGAGGCGCGCATCTCACGACGCGAGGCGTCGTCTCCCCGCTCGCGGGGATGAGCCCGAAGCTTTCTGGTCGGTCGTCGAGTGGATGTCGTCGTCTCCCCGCTCGCGGGGATGAGCCCTCCGTGATAGCGGAGTCCTCCTCGATGTGCAGGTCGTCTCCCCGCTCGCGGGGATGAGCCGGACTTCCCACCACCGTTACCGCCGACGAACGCGTCGTCTCCCCGCTCGCGGGGATGAGCCTGGGGACGTGCCGCCGGATGCGCAGGGCTGGGTGTCGTCTCCCCGCTCGCGGGGATGAGCCGCCGGTCGTGGCCGTGCGCGCCCTGACGCGCGGGTCGTCTCCCCGCTCGCGGGGATGAGCCGTACGGGTGCACACGATCCGGTGCGTCGTCGTCGTCTCCCCGCTCGCGGGGATGAGCCGGCGTCGACGACGTACAGGGCGACGCCGAGTTCGTCGTCTCCCCGCTCGCGGGGATGAGCCTTCGCCAACCCCGGCGACACGATCACCGGACGAGTCGTCTCCCCGCTCGCGGGGATGAGCCCGGTGAGCGGTGGGGGCTCGACCGTTTGGAGGAGTCGTCTCCCCGCTCGCGGGGATGAGCCCCGCAGCAACCCGACGAAGTGAAGGAGACCCTCGTCGTCTCCCCGCTCGCGGGGATGAGCCCCCGCTGACGGGCGCGGCGCTGTCCGGCTCGCCGTCGTCTCCCCGCTCGCGGGGATGAGCCCGAGGGACTGCGACCGTGGCGTCGTTGCGTGTCGTCGTCTCCCCGCTCGCGGGGATGAGCCGTACCTGCACAGAGGCCCGCTCTTCTCGATCACGTCGTCTCCCCGCTCGCGGGGATGAGCCCTTCTCGCGCGGCTCGGGCTCCGGGGCGGGGACGTCGTCTCCCCGCTCGCGGGGATGAGCCCATCCCGCGGCGCACCTGGCGAGTGTCGACTGTGTCGTCTCCCCGCTCGCGGGGATGAGCCGGCGGCGTCGGTGTCGTCGGTGGCCGCGGCGAGGTCGTCTCCCCGCTCGCGGGGATGAGCCGCGACCGGCCGCGTGCGGCCGGCGAAGCGGTGCGTCGTCTCCCCGCTCGCGGGGATGAGCCCTCCGGCTTCATCCACCCTGTGCCGGGTGACGCGTCGTCTCCCCGCTCGCGGGGATGAGCCGGTGCGGGTCTCGCCAGGTACGTCACGGTGGACGTCGTCTCCCCGCTCGCGGGCCCTTCAAGGTGATCCAGTACCGGCTCGGGCACAAGTCGTCTCCCCGCTCGCGGGGATGAGCCGTGCACGAGGGCGGGCGGCTCGCCCTCGTCGCCGTCGTCTCCCCGCTCGCGGGGATGAGCCCTTCTCGCGCGGCTCGGGCTCCGGGGCGGGGACGTCGTCTCCCCGCTCGCGGGGATGAGCCCGACGGGAGGTCCCGCTCGACGTCGAGGACGGCGTCGTCTCCCCGCTCGCAGGGATGAGCCGGCCACCCGGACCCTGTTCGCGACGCTCGGCAAGTCGTCTCCCCGCTCGCGGGGATGAGCCCCTCGGCCTCGTCGGGTCGGGGCCGTCGTCGAAGTCGTCTCCCCGCTCGCGGGGATGAGCCGGAGCCGCACCCGTGCCCGACGACATCCACCCCGTCGTCTCCCCGCTCGCGGGGATGAGCCCGCTGCGACGACGGCGACCGGGGCGACGATCGAGTCGTCTCCCCGCTCGCGGGGATGAGCCACGCCGCAACGCCGCGGCGTCGAACAGCTCGGGGTCGTCTCCCCGCTCGCGGGGATGAGCCCACGTCGCTCTGGTTGCCGGACGCGGGCGGTGTGTCGTCTCCCCGCTCGCGGGGATGAGCCCCAGGCGAG
>Ga0222423_1001387_pt1 | contig 11070 bp, 2 predicted proteins | sample 3A0metagenome_FD_182472 | JGI IMG/M metagenome (GOLD analysis project Ga0222423, IMG submission 182472) | Enriched microbial communities from leaf-cutter ant dump, University of Wisconsin, Madison, United States - 3A0 (version 2) | ecosystem: Environmental > Terrestrial > Nest > Insects nest >...
TGATCCTCCTTCTCCATGCGCTCGAGCTGCTCGGTGAAGGCCGGCGTTTCCTCCGCGGCGTGGCGCAGGTACAGGCCGATGAAACCAAGCGGCGCGGCGAGGAAGAACGGCAGGCGCCAGCCCCAGTCGAGGAAGCGCGCCTCGCCGACGATGCTGCTGATCACCACGACCACGCCGGCGCCAAGCACGAAGCCGATGATCGAACCGAAATCGAGCCAGCTGCTGAGAAAGCCGCGACGCCGGTCCGGCGCGAATTCGGCCACGAACACCGCCGCGCCGGTGTATTCGCCGCCGACCGAAAAACCCTGCGCGAGCTTGCACAACAGCAGCAGGATCGGCGCGAGGATGCCGATGCTCGCGTACGACGGAATCAGGCCGATGCAGAACGTGCTGATCGCCATGATCACGATCGTCGCCGACAACACCTTCTGCCGGCCCAACCGGTCGCCGAGCACGCCGAAGAACACGCCGCCGAGCGGACGCACGAGGAACGGCACCGAAAACGTCGCCAGCGCGGCGATCGTCTGCACGCCGGGCGTGGCGTGCGGAAAGAACACCTTGCCCAACGCGTACGCGACGAAGCCGTAGACGCCGAAGTCGAACCACTCCATCGCGTTGCCGAGCGCGGCGGCGGTCACGGCCTTCTTCAACTTGGCGGCGTCGATGACGGTGATGTCGTGGATCTGCAGCGGTTCGTTGCGGCTTGCCGATTCACCTGCGGACATGCGTGGCCCCTCCCGGGTGTCGGGCGCGCGGGGCCAAGCGGAAAGATCCTGCGCAGGCCGTGATGCGCGCCAATGGATGACCCGCGGCGCTGCCACGGGAACGGTCGGGGACAGGAAGAACACCGGGAACAGGCCCGGAAAGGCGGAAAACCGCATGCCCCTTGGGACATCCGCAGGCGGAAGGCCTTGCGCACAGGCGCGGCGGGATGCCAGCCGGACACCTTAACGCAGGCGACGTTAAAAACCCCTGAAATGGCCGACCTGCACGCGGTCGGCCACGCCGCAATGCGCATCTGCGCGCGCGGCTGACGGCGTGCCATGCAAGCGCGCGGCGGCATGCGCGCGGGCCTTCGCGCCGCGATCCGGTAGCATCGCGAAGCGGCTGCACCGGCAGCCGCGATCCATCCCCGATCCGCGAGCGTTCGCTTCTCGCGCCGTGCGCATCGGGCCAACGACTTTCCTGGAGACCCACCACTGCCCATGCGCGTGGACTGGCGTTGTCGCATTGCCCGCTGGGCGGCCCCGCTGTTCGCCCTCGCGGCGACGCTGGCGCGCGCGGCGGCACCAGCGCCGGCCTGGGTCGAGCGCAGCTACGGCCCGAACGACGGCTTGCCGGTGAGCAGCGCCAGTTCCGCGCGCATCGACGCCGACGGCTTCCTGTGGATCGCCACCCACGACGGCCTCGCCCGCTTCGACGGCCAGCGTTTCGACGTCTACGACTCGATGCGTTTCCCGGCGATGTCCGGCAACCGCGTGCAGTCGGTCCATGCCGACGCGCAGGACCGCGTCTTCGCCTGGACCGCCAACGGCGACTGGCTCGCGGTGCGCTCCGGCGCGATCACGCCCGCGCTGGCGGATGCGGCGGGACCGCCGCTGGTGCGCCACGTCGACGCGGCCAGCCTGTGCCTGACCACGGCCACGGCGCTGCGCTGTCCGGACGGCAGCGGCGCATTTCCCGAGCGCACGCGCTTTCCGCCCACGCTGTCGCCCCTGCTCGCCCTGCCCGCCGGGCCGCATGACAGCTGGCTGGTGACGACCACGGGCGAGGTCTGGCGCGACGAGGCGGGCGCGTGGCGCCGCCTCGCGCAACTGTCCGGCGTGATCGGCGCGGCGGTGCCGCGCACGACGCTGGTGCCGATGGACGGCGCGCTGTGGGTCGCGCTCGACGAGCGCCTGGTGCGCATCGATACCACCGGCGCGCAAACCGACTGGAACGATCCGTGGGGCACGATCCTGCAATTGCGCGGCGACGCGCGCGGGCGGGTCTGGCTGGGCAGCAGCAACGGCCTGTACCGCATCGAAAACGGCCGGCCGACGCGCGTGTTCACGGCCGGCGACAATGGCGGCTACTCGAGCTGGCTCGCGCCCGATGGCGCGCTGTGGCTGGGCGGCGGCGGCCGCCTGTGGCGCTTCGCCGAGGCCGACGCCGCACTCGATCCGACGCAGGCGCCGGTGATGACCAGCGGCGGGCGCATCCTCGACCTGCTGTTCGAGGACGACGGCACGGTCTGGGTCACGACCCTGCGCGACGGCGTGCATCGCCTCGGCCGCGCCCGCGTCGCCCTGCTCGGCGAGGCGGCGGGACTCGGCGGCGGCAATGTCTACAGCGTCGCCCAGGATCGCGACGGCACGGTCTGGCTGGGCACGCTCGACGACGGCCTCAAGGCCCTCGCGCCGGACGGCAGCGTGCGTACGCTCGGCCGCGGCGACGGCCTGCCCGGCGACAACCCGTGGCTGGTCGCGACCGCGCCGGACGGCAGCCTGTATGCCGGCACCTACGCGCCGGGGCTGTGGCGGCGCGGCGCGGGCGCGGCGCGCTTCGAGCCGATGGCGCTGCCCGACGGCCTGCGCGGCGAACAGGTGTTGTCGATCAGCTTCGACGCGACGGCGCGCATGTGGCTGGGCACCACGGCCGGCGCGTGGCGGCAGGCGCACGGCCGCTGGCAGCGCCAATGGCCGGCCGGTGGCCGCCGCGTGCGCGTCAACGCGATCGCCCACGACGGCGCGGGCAACGCCTGGATGGGCGGCGCCGAAGGCGTCTGGCGGCTGTCCGGCGACCACGCCGAACCGGTCGCCGCGGCGCTGCTGGCCAATGCCTCGGTGCGCGACCTGTATCTGGCCGCCGATGGCGCGTTGTGGATCAGCACCGACGGTCGCGGCCTGATCCGCGTCGGCGCGGACGATGCGCACGGTCTCGCCGCGCTGCGCCTGGGCCGCGCGCAGGGTTTGCCCTCGAACAGCCCGCACGCGGTGCGCGAGGATCGCGGTGGCAACCTGTGGGTGAACAGCAACCAGGGCATCTTCCGCCTCGCCCGCGCCGACATCGACGACCTCGTCGGCGGCCGCAGCCGGCGCCTGTCGCCGCTGGTGCTCGGCCTCGCCGACGGCCTCACCGAACTGGAAGGCAATGGCGGCGTGCAACCCTCGGCGGCGACCGATCGCGATGGCCGCCTGTGGTTTCCGTCGCAGCGCGGCGTGGTGCGCTTCGACCCGGAGGCGATGCCGCTGCGCAGCCAGGCGCCGCGCGTGGTCATCGACGACCTGGAGAGCGAAGGCCGCGCGCTGCCGCTGGACGGCCGTGCCGTGTTGCCGGCCGGCGTGCGCAACCTGCTGGTGCGCTACGGCGCCGCCGACCTGCGCAGCGGCAGCGGCTTGCGCTTCCGCTACCGGTTGCTGCCGCTGGAACAGGGTTGGACCGACTCGGACGGCGCGCGCACGGCCGGCTTCAGCGGACTGGGCCCCGGCGAATACCGCTTCGAGGTGCTGGCCGGCAACAGCGACGGCGTGTGGGCGAAGGAGCCCACTGCGCTGGCGTTCCGCGTGCCGCACCGCTGGTACGAGACAAGCGCGTTCCGCGGCGGCGCGCTGCTCTTCGCCCTCGCCCTGGCCTGGCTGGCCGTGCACCTGCGCGGTCGCCGGCTGCACTTGCGCACCGTCGAACTGGACCGCCAGGTGCACCAGCGCACCGATGAACTGCGCATGGAAAAGGACCGCGTCGAAATGGCGCTGGCCAACCTGTTCGAGGCGCATGAGCAACTCGCGCAGACCCACACGCAAATCGAGGACAGCAACCTGCGCCTGGCCGCGCAGGCGCAGCGGCTCGAAGCGCTCGACCACTTCCGCTCGCGCCTGCTCGCCGATGTCAGCCACGAACTGCGCACGCCGGTGATGCTGGTCTCGCTGCCGCTGGAAGAGCTCAAGGCGCGCGCCGGCGCGCTCACGCCGGGCGATCGCGGCCGGCTCGACCTGTCGCTGCGCCAGCTCGACCGCCTGCGCGCGCTGGTCGAACAACTGGTCGGGCTGGTCCAGGCCGAATCCGGCCAGATGCGCCTGCGCCTGCGCCGCCTCGACCTGCTGCCGCTGCTGGGCGAGATCATCGCCGGCTACCGGCCGATGGCCGAACGCGGCGGCACCGAACTGGTGCTCGATGCCGGCGCATCGCACTGCGAACTGTTCGGAGAACGCCAGCATCTGACCACGATATTCGGCAATCTGGTCGACAACGCGATCAAGCACGCACCGCCCGGCAGCCGCGTGACGATGCGCCTGCGTGTCGGTGACGAGCACGCCATTGTCGAGGTGCAGGACGAAGGGCCGGGCTTCGACCCGGCGCTCGCGCAGCAGCTGTTCGAGCGCTTCTTCCGCGCCGACGGGCCGCCGCGGCAGGGCCGTGAAGGACTCGGCATCGGCCTCGCCCTCGCCCGCGAACTGGTCGAACTGCACGGCGGCCGCATCGCCGCGGCCAGCGCGCGCGGCAGCGGCGCGACCTTCCGCGTCGAGCTGCCGCTGGGCAGCGCGCACGTCGCGCTCGACGACCTCGCCCTCGACGACGCCGCAGCGGACGCTCCGGCGACGGGGCCGGCACGACGCGACGGCAACGGCCGCGTGTTGCTCGTCGAGGATCACCCGGAACTGGCCGCCTACCTCGCCGAACGCCTCGGCGAACGCGTGCCGGTGGCCTGCGCCGCGAGCGCCGAGGACGCCTGGCGGATACTCGCCGGCGACGCCGGCATCCGCCTCGTGGTCAGCGACGTGATGCTGCCCGGCGCGAGTGGCATCGAGCTGTGCCGGCGCCTGGCCGATCTGCCGGACACGCAGCGGCGGCCGGTCGTGCTGATCTCGGCCAAGGCCACCGGCGGCGACCGCGAGGCGGGGCTCGCGGCCGGTGCGGTCGCCTATCTGGCCAAGCCGTTCAACTTCGAGGCGCTGGTCGAGGCGATCGAAAGCGCCTGCCCGGCGCTCGGCGCGCGGCTGGCCGCGCCGCCGGCCGACCCGGCCACGGTCGATGCGCTGCTCGGCATCGCGCTGGGCCGGCTCGACGATGCCGCGTTCGCGATCACCGACTGGGCCGAACGTGCGCACCTGTCCGAGCGCCAGTTGCGCCGCCGCGTCAACGAGCTGACCGGCCAGTCGCCGCAGGCCTGGCTGCGCGAACAGCGCCTGTTGCGCGTGCGCCACCTGCTGCGCAGCGGCGCGTGCAAGACCCTGGCCGAGGCCGGCGCGCGTTGCGGCCTGGACAATCCGGCCTGGCTCTACCGCAGCTATCGGGCGCGCTTCGGCGAACACTGACGGCCGCGGCGGCCGCCGCCGGCCACGCGCAAGCCCTTGATCGGCAACGACCGGCCATGCGGCCACCGCTGCGAATGTCCGCTGCGTGCATGCCGATGTCCGGCCAGGGCATGGGCAGGCCGGCGCGCTTCGACCACGATCGGCACGGGGTCATCGCCGTCCACCATCGCCGCGCCGCGAGGCGCCAGCGGACGCGCCTGGCCGCGACCACCGGGAGAAACCACATGAAGAATCCGATGCGCCAGCAAAGCCTCCGGCTGCGCTGGCTGCTGTTGTTGCTGGCCAGCGCCGGCACGCCGGCGCTGGCCGACACCTTCGTCGTCACCACCACCGCCGACAGCGGGCCCGGCAGTCTGCGCGAGGCCATGCACGCCGCGAACACCAGTGCGGAGGCGAGCACGATCACCTTCGCGTCCCAGGCCAATGGCGTGATCACGCTGGCCTCGCCGCTGCCCGACCTGCTGGCCTTGGGCGGCGACCTCACGATCGTCGGCAACGGCGCGGCCAACACGATCATCGACGGCGACCACGCCCATCGGCCGTTCTCCCTGCTCTGGCAGGACCACGTCCACGTCACCTTGCGCGCGCTCACCGTGCGCAACGGCCTTGCCGACCAGCAGCAGGGCGGCGCGATTTATTTCTATGGCGGCGCGCAGTCGCGCCTGGACATCGATGCCGTCGAATTCGTCGGCAACCACGCCACGTGGGAAGGCGGCGCGCTCTATACGAGCATCGACACGACGATCCGCGACAGCCTGTTCGAGGCCAACCAGGCCGGCACCGCCGGCGGCGCCGTCGACAACAACGGCGCCGCATTCACGATTTCCAACACCGCGTTCACCGGCAACCGGGGCACCTCCATCATGGAGACCGACTCCGCCGGCACCACGCGCCTGGTCAACACCACGTTCGTCGACAACCAACCGTTGAAACTGGCCAGCCTGGCCTCGTTGAACGGGAGCTCGGTATCGATCAGCAACTCGATCCTCGGCAACTCCAGCGATCATCCCGCGATCGCCTCCGACCACAACGGCCATTTCGATGTCACCACATCGTTCAACAACGTCATCGGCGATGCCGGCAACAGCGGCATCGCCGACGGCGTGAACGGCAACCGGGTCGGCGTGGACGATGTGCTGGTCGGGCCGCCCGGCGACTACGGCGGCGACATCCGCACGCTGCCGCTGCTGCCCGGCAGCCCGGCGCTGGACGCCGGCACGAGCGCTGGCAGCGACATCCCGGCCAGCGACGTGCGCGGGGTGGCGCGCGTCGGCGCGCCGGACGCCGGCGCGTTCGAGTCGCGTGGCTTCACGCTCACGGCGAGCAGCGGTGGCGGGCAGTCAGCGATCGTCGGCACGTCGTTCGCCGCGCCGCTGGTGGTGCAGGTCGCGGCCAACGACGCTGGCGAGCCGGTCGAAGGCGGCATGCTCACCTTTGCCGCACCGGCCAGCGGCGCCAGCGCGACGTTGAGCGTGGCTGAGATCGACGAGTTCGGCAGGGCGCAGGCCACGGCCACCGCCAACGACGTCGTCGGCGGCCCCTACACGGTGACCGCCACCAGTGCGCGCAGCACGCCGACGACGGGCGTGTCATTCAGCCTGACCAATCTCGCCGGCTCCGATGACTGCGCCAGCTTCGTGTTCCCCTACACGCTGTCCGGCGCCGACAACGCCGCGCGCGTGGCCGAGCTGCGCCAGGCCATCGAGTGCGCCAACGAGAATGGCAGCGACGACACGATCGACCTCAATGCGCAGACGCTGGTGTTCAGCGACGCGCCCTACACCGACACGGACGGCGCCAACGCGCTGCCGCTGGTCAGTGGCCCTCTCTCCCTGCGCAACGGCGCGCTGGAGCGCGATTCGACGCAGCCGTTCCGCTTCCTCAAGTCGACTGACGATGAAATCGACCTGAGCCTGGAACTGATGCGGCTGAGCAACGGCTCGGTCGCCGGCGAAGGCGGCGCGGTGCTGGCGCTGGGTAGCCTGTCCCTGCACAAGTGCGTGTTCAGCAACAACCACGCCGACCTCGCCGGTGGTGCTCTGGCCGTGCACGGCCAGAGCCAGATCCTGCGCTCCAGCTTCAGCGGCAACAGCGCCGCCGACGGCGCCGCGACGGCCCACTGGGGCAGCATTTTGCTGGTCGATTCGCGTGTCAGCGGCAACGGCGACGCCGACAGCCGCTCGGTACTGTGGAGCGACTACTACGCCGCGATCCTCAGCAGCCTGTTCGTCGACAACCATCCGGGCGCAGCCAACAGTTCGCTGCTCGTGTTCGCGCAGAACACCGAGGTCGCGGAAATGCGCCACGTCACGATTGCCGACAACAGCGTGAACGGCAAGCTGGTGGTCCGCGATCAACCGCAACCGGCCAACGCGCACACCTACAACAGCATCGTCTGGAACAACGAATGCGCCGGCATCGGCGATATCGCCTCGTCTTACAGCATCGTTCCCGGCCAGGGCGGTGGCGTCAACTTCGACCAGCCACCCGGCTTCGTCGCGCCAGGCGACTACCACCTCGATTCCGGCAGCCCGGCCATCGATTCCGGCAGCTACCCCTACTCGAGCCCTTTGCCGCCGGATGACGGCAACGACGGCTTCCTCGCCGGCCAGTTGCCGGACCTCGGCCTCGATCCGCGGCCCGTCGACGATCCCGGCGTGGCCGATACCGGCGACGACGGCAATTCCGGCCAGGCCATCGTCGACATGGGCGCCTACGAGCGCCAGACGCCCTCCGCCGCGGCGGGCATCACGGTGACGCCGAGCAGCGGCCTGGTCACCACCGAGGCCGGCGGCACGGCGACCTTCACGGTCGTGCTCGACCGCTATCCGGCTGCCGACGTCAGCATCGCCGTCGACAGCAGCAATCCGGCCGAGGGCTTCGCCGCGCCGGCCGTCCTCAGCTTCACCCAGGCCAACTGGAACCAGCCGCACACCGTCACCGTGACCGGCATGGACGATGGCGTGGTCGACGGCGACCAGTCCTACACCATCGTCACCGCCGCGGCGGTCAGCACCGACCCGGCCTACGCCGGCATGAATGCGGCCGACGTGACCGTCGTCAACACCGACAACGACGTGGCCGATCTCCATGTCGGCGGCAGCGTGATCGGCCTGACCGGCAGCGGCCTCGTGCTCGCGCTGGACAACGCCGGCGAGACGCTGGCGATCGACGCCGACGGCGGCTTCGCCTTCGCCGCGGTGCTGGCGCCCGGCACGGACTACGCGGTCTCCGTCGCCAGCCAGCCGCAAAATCCGGCGCAGGCCTGCGTGGTCATCAACGGCAGCGGCACGCTCGGCAACGCCGATGTCGGCGACGTGGTCGTCAACTGCGGCGCATCGGGCACGCACGTGATCGGCGGCACGGTGTCGGGTCTGGCCGGCGGCGGCCTCGTCCTGCAACTCAACGGCGGCGGCGACCTCGCCGTGTCCGCCAATGGCGACTATGCCTTCGCCTCGCGCCTGGGCAGCGGCGCCGGCTACGTCGCCACGATCAAGACGCAGCCGCAGGGCCAGCTGTGCACGCTGGCCAACGCCATCGGTACGGTCGGGGACGCCGACGTCGACGACATCGACATCCACTGCGCGCCGCTGCAGGCCGCCCTCTACCTGACCGTCGACGACGGCCACGACTACGCCCGCTACGGTCAGGTGCGCGACTACTTCGTCACGCTCGGCAACAACGGCAACGTCACCGGCTCGCAGCCGATCAATGCCACTTTCGGCCCCGCCTTCGACGTGGCCAACACGCATTGGCAATGCCTCGACGCCGGTGCCGGCGCCACCTGTACCGACAGCGGCGAAGGCGATTTCCATGACAGCGCCAGCGTGCCGCCCAACAGCAGCGTGACCTGGGTCATCAGCGTGCCGGTACTGGCCGACAGCACGGACGCGCAGGCCATGCTGACCGTCGGTGCAACGCCGACCGGGACCACCGGCAGCCTGGCCGGCGCGGACATCGACACGTTGGTGATCTTCCGCGACGGCCTCGACGTGCCCTACGGCGACGGCACCGAAGCGGTCGGAGACGACAAGCCATTGCGCCTGGACGACGACCGCGACGTGGCCATCGACTGGCCCGCGCAGGCCGCCCCCGGCATCCACAGCGTGCGCACGCTGGACACGGCCGATGGCCGCGTCGAGGTGCAGCGCCTGCGCTGGCGCGATTCCGACTACGTGCGCCTGCTCGGCAGCGACCGCGATGGCCGCCAGCGCGCCAGTGCGTGGGCCGCCGTCGCGCCTGCCGCATCGCTTGTCGTCAACCGCCTGCGTGACGACGCCAACTCCGCGACCGTCCTGCTCGAAGGCGCCGCGCATCCGCTCGCCCTGCCGCCCGCCGCTGGCGAACAATCGGGAGACTTCCAATGAGCCGCCACCACGCACCGCTGGCATGGGCCGCCGCGCTTGGCGCCGCCTGCCTCGCCACCGCAATGCCCCTCCGCGCCCAGGACGCCAACGGCGTTTGCCGCGTGACCACGGACGGAACGAGCAGCAACGACGGCATCAGCTGGGCGCAATCGATGGACCTGCGCTCCGCGCTCGCCGATACGGCGTGCGGCGAGGTCTGGGTCGCCGCCGGCGTCTACAAGCCGTCCGCGACGGGGGACCGCGAAGCGAGCTTCGACGTCCGCTCCGGCAGCGCCGTGTACGGTGGCTTCGCCGGCACCGAGAGCAATCGCGAGCAGCGCGACCTGACCACCCTGCGCAGCGTGCTGTCCGGCGACATCGACGACAACGACGACATCGACGCGCACGGCGTCACCGCCAATGCCGGCGACATCGTCGGCGAGAACAGCCTGCACGTCGTGCGCTTCGCCGGCGACACGGCAAGCGACACCGTGCTCGACGGCTTCACGCTGACCGGCGGATTCGCCAACGGCGACCCCGAACAGATGACGGACAGTGGCGGTGGGGGTGCCTATTGCGTCGGCGATGGTGCCGGACAGGCTTGCAGTCCAACCCTGCGCAACCTGGTCCTCCGCGGCAACGGCGCCTCGCTTGGCGGTGGTTTGCTCTGCCTTGGCATCAATGGCGGCGCCTGCGATGCCCGGCTGGGCAACAGCGCCTTCATCGGCAACCTGGCCGGCAATGGCGGCGGCATGCTCAGCGCGGCCATGCTCGATGGCCAGAGCAACGCGACCCTCGAGAATGTCACCTTCGGCGGCAATGCCGCAAAGGGGAATGGCGGTGGTTTCAGCGGCCTGGCTGCCGCGAACGGCCACGTCAATCCGGTGCTGCGCAACGTGACGTTCAGCGCCAACGCGGCCGGCATCGCCGCGGACATTTCGGTCGGACTGGTCGATGACGGCAGCGGCGCCACCATCGACACGATCCTCATGGAGGCGATCCTGTCGGGCGATATCGTGACCGCGAACGGCACGCTTCACGTCGAGCGCTCCATCCTGCAGGGCGGCTGCCCGTTTGCCTGGGGCGTGACCTGCATCGACCTCATCAATGGCGACCCGCAACTGGGTGCCTTGCAGGATGACGGCACCATGCCGCTGTTCCTGCCCGGCACCGGCAGCGCGGCGCTCGATGCCATCGACTGCGACGACGCGCCGGCCGACGACCAGCGTGGCGTCGCGCGCCCGCAAGGCGCCGCCTGCGACGTCGGCGCGGTCGAGGTGCGCCAGTCGAAACTCGCGGTCAGCGTCACGGGCGGCGGCACGCTGACCGCAAGCGGCACGCCGATACCGCTCGGCGCACCGATCAGCGCCTGCGGAGCGACTTCCGGCACGTGTTCGGCGCACTATCCCGGCGAGCCGGACTTGCCGGTC
>Ga0222423_1001388_pt1 | contig 11068 bp, 13 predicted proteins | sample 3A0metagenome_FD_182472 | JGI IMG/M metagenome (GOLD analysis project Ga0222423, IMG submission 182472) | Enriched microbial communities from leaf-cutter ant dump, University of Wisconsin, Madison, United States - 3A0 (version 2) | ecosystem: Environmental > Terrestrial > Nest > Insects nest >...
CGCGCGCTCATCATGGACCCGCCGCTGCTGCTGCTCGACGAGCCCACGGCGGGGCTGGACCCGAGCAGCTCCGACGACTTCTGCGCCCTGCTGCGCGAGCTGCGCGCGGCCCTGGGCCTCACAGTGATCATGGTCACGCACGACCTGGACACGCTCTTTGCCCTGAGCACCCGCGTGGCCGTGCTGGCCGACAAGAAGGTCATCGTCACCGGCCCGCCGAACGAGGTGGCGCACTTCAAGCACCCCTTCATCGAGCACTTCTTCCTGGGCGAGCGCGGGCAGCGCGCCATGGCGCCCGTGCAGGCCCCGGTGCAGACAGCAGCAGACGACAAGGAACAGAGCTGATGGAAAACAAATCGCACGCCCTCGCCGCGGGCATCTTCGTGCTGGTGGTGGCCGCCATGCTGGCGGGCCTGACCCTCTGGCTCACGCGCGACAACGCCCGCTACGAACAGTACGAGCTGTCCACCAAGGACGGCGTGAGCGGCCTGCAGCCCCAGGCCGCCGTGCGCTACAAGGGCGTGGCTGTGGGCAAGGTCACGCGCATCGGCTTCGACCCGCAGGTCAGCGGCAACGTGCTCATCCGCATCGCCGTCAACGAGCAGGCGCCCATCAGCCCCACCACCTTCGCCGTGCTGGGCTACCAGGGCGTCACGGGCCTGGCCCACATCCTGCTGGACGACGCCGACCAGCCCTACCCCGAGCTGCCCCCCGGCCCCAGCGGCCTGCCGCGCCTGCCGCTCAAGCCCTCGCCCTTCGGCCGCCTGGCCGAGCAGGCGCCCAACATCCTGAACCAGGTGGAAGAAGCCACGCGCCGCGTGAACCAGCTGCTGTCTGACGACAACCAGCAAAAGCTCAGCGAGGCGCTGGGCAGCATCGCCCAGGCCGCCGGCAGCGTGAACACGCTCACGCAGCGGCTCGACGCCACCGTGGCCCAGCGCCTGGACCCGGCCCTGGCCGCCCTGCCGCCCCTGGCCGGCGACGCGCGCAAGACCCTGCAGGCGCTGCAGCAGGCCGGCAGCAACGTGTCGGCCCTGGCGGCCGACGTGGGCAAGACCACGCAGCGCCTGAACGCCGAGGGCGGTGCCATCGACCAGATCACGACCGGCACCCAGGCCCTGGCGCGCGCGGCCGACCAGTTCGGCTCCACCACCCTGCCGCGCCTGAACCGCGCCGCCGACGACACCTCGCGCGCAGCGCGCCAGCTCAGCCGCACGGCGGGCGGCGTCACCGACAACCCGCAGCTGTTCATCTACGGATCGGGCCGCATCCCGCCCGGCCCTGGAGAACAAGGCTTCGCGGCACCCTGAGGAGGAGGAAGAACCATGAAAACTATCAAAAACATAGCTGCCAGTGCTTATGTATCAAGCGCTGGAGCCATATTTGGCTTGATATTCCTGGCCGGCTGCTCGGCCCTGCCCACGCCGCCGTCGCGGCCCGCGCTCTACGACTTCGGCCCCGGCGCGGTGGCCCCGGCACCCACCGACCGCCGCGCGCCGCTGCCCCCGCTGGCGCTGGCCGACGTGGACGCTCCTGGCCTGCCCGAGGGCAGCAATGCCGTGCTGTACCGCCTGGCCTATTCCGACAGCCAGCAACTGCGCCCCTACAGCCAGGCTCGCTGGAGCCAGCCGCCCGCGCAACTGGTGCAGCAGCGCCTGCGTGAGCAGCTGGGCCAGCGCCGCGCCATCCTCAAGGCCGACGACGCCGGCGCCCAGGCCCGCGACGCGGCGCAGGGCGGCGCGCTGCCCTTGGTGCTGCGCACGGAACTGGAGGAATTCAGCCACGTCTTCGCCAGCCCCGCCGACAGCGCCGGCGTGGTGCGCCTGCGCGCCACCGTGGTGGCGCTGACGCCAGCGGGCGAATCGCTGCGCGGGCAGCGCGTCTTCATCGCCCGCACGCCTGCGCGCAGCGCCGATGCCGCGGGCGGCGTGGCGGCGCTGGCCGAAGCGTCCACGCAGGTGGGGCAGGAGCTGGCGGAATGGCTGGAGCAGGTGCGCTAGCCGGCGCGCTTCCCGCCGTTGCCCTTGCCCTCGATCCCCGTCACCACCCGCGCATAGCGCGCGAAGGTCCAGTACGCCCAGGCCCAGTCCATCAGCACCACGAGCCGGTTGCGGAAGCCGATCAAAAAGTACACGTGCGCGAACAGCCAGAACAGCCACGCGAAGTAGCCTGAAAAGCGCACCGGCCCGGCCGGCGAGGTGAGGTCCACCACGGCCGAGTTGCGGCCGATGGTGGCCAGGTTGCCGTAGTCGCGGTAGCGGAAGGGCTGCGTGGGCTGGTGGCTCAGGCGCCGCAGGATGTTGGCTGCCGCGGCGCGGCCCATTTGCTTGGCGCCGGGGGAGACGCCGGGCACGGGGCGGGGCGGCTGGCCCGGCACGTGGCTGTGCGCTGCGGCCAGGTCGCCGATGACGCTGATCTCGGGGTGGCCGGGCAGGCTCAAGTCGGGCTGCACGACCACGCGGCCCGCGCGGTCGGTGGTGCAGCCCGTGGCCTCGGCCAGGTGGCGGCCCAGCGCGGAGGCGGCCACGCCGGCGGCCCAGACGATGCATTGACTCTTGATTTGATAGCTGCCGGTGCTTGCTGCATCGGCGCTGGAGGCCGATTCGACCATCAATCCATCACCGTCGATGGCGGTGACGCGGGCGCCCAGGCGCACCTCCACGCCCAGCTTCTCCAGCTGCTCCTTCGCCCGCTGGCTCAGCGCCTCGGGCATGGCCTGCAGCACGCGCGTGCCGCCTTCGAGCAGGATGACCTTGGCACTGGCCGGGTCGATGTGGCGGAACTCGCCGGGCAGCGTGTGGCGCGCGATCTCGGCCAGCGTGCCGGCCATCTCCACGCCCGTGGGCCCCGCGCCCACGACCACGAAGTTGAGCCAGTCGGCGCGGCGCGCGGGGTCGCTCTCCTTCTCTGCCGCCTCGAAGGCGAGCAGGATGCGGCGGCGCACCTCGAAGGCGTCGTCCAGCGTCTTGAGCCCGGGGGCGTGCGCGGCCCATTCGTCGCGGCCGAAGTAGCTGTGCGTGGCGCCCGCGGCGACGATGAGGTGGTCGTAGGGCAGCGGGGCGCTGCCGTCCTTCAGGTGCACGGTGCGCGCCGCCACGTCGATGCGTTGCACTTCGCCCAGCAGCGTGGTGACATTGGGCTGCTGGCGGAACAGGTGGCGGATGGGCGCCGCGATGGCCGGGGCCGACAGCCCGGCCGTGGCCACCTGGTACAGCAGGGGCTGGAAGAGGTGGTGGTTGGTCCTGTCGATCACGGTGACATCAAGGGCCGCGCCGCGCAGCGCCCGTGCGGCTTCGAGGCCGCCGAAGCCGCAGCCGATGATGACGACGCGCGGGCGGGCGAGAGAGGTGGTGGAGTTCATGCCGCCATTATTGGGTGCGGCCGCGTCCTGCAACCCGTAGGCCTGTGCTGACGCACGCTGCGTGGCCCGGCCTACGGCGGCCGCGCGCATCCGTTCCTACAGTGGACTCCATCGCACCACGCAACGGTTCCACGCATTTCGAGTGGATGGCGAAGGCGATCAATTTCGAGGACGCACACCATGAACGAAGACACCGTCAAGGGCAACTGGAAGCAGTTCAAAGGCAAGATGATCGAACAGTGGGGCAAGCTCACGAACGACGATTTCGACGTCATCGACGGCAAGCGCGAACAGTTCCTGGGCAAGCTGCAGGAGCGCCAGGGCATCGCTCGCGACGCGGCCGAGAAGCAGCTCAAGGAATGGCAGGACCGCCACCCTGACTTCCGCTTCAACGATTGAATGAAAACCCGCACTTCGAGGAGAACCACCATGAAGAAACATGCACGTACCCTGATTGCCGCGGTGGCTGCGGGCCTGCTGGCCACCTCGGCCATGGCCCTGACGGACACCGAGTACAAGGCCGCCAAGGACCGCATCTCGGCCGAGTACAAGACCAGCAAGCAGCAATGCGACACCCTCAAGGGCAACGCCAAGGACGTCTGCGTGAAGGAAGCCAAGGGCAAGGAAGACGTGGCCAAGGCAGAACTCGACGCGCAGCACAAGCCCAGCGACAAGGCCAACCGCAAGGTGGCCGAGGCACGCGCCGATGCCGCCTATGACGTGGCCAAGGAAAAGTGCGACGATCTCAAGGGCAACGACAAGGACGTCTGCGTGAAGGACGCCAAGGCCGCCCACGTGAAGGCCAAGGAAGACGCCAAGGTCGCCGCTGTCCAGGCCGCGCCCAACGACAACCCTGCGGCAAAGGCCGCGGACGTTGCCGAGGCCCGCAAGGAAGCCGCCACCGAGAAGAACGACGCCAACTACAAGGCCGCCAAGGAGCGCTGCGACGCGCTGTCGGGCGACGCCAAGTCCAAGTGCGTGGACGACATGAAGCGCATGTACGGCAAGAGCTGATCGCTTCCGAGCGATGGCCGTGAAGCCCCGCCCCGTGCGGGGCTTTGCTTTTGGGGCGCCCCGATGCGGCGGAACTGACCTGCGTCAACACGCGGCCTGCCCGCGAAACGTAATCTCGCGCCTTGTCTTTTGTCAGGAAGAAAGGGATCTCCATGGCTCAACTCGAATGGTCCGATGCGCTGGCCCTGGACCTGCCCTTGATGGACGACACCCACCGCGAGTTCGTCGATCTGCTGGCCGCCGTGGAGCGCGCCGGCGATGCGCAGCTGCTCTCCGCCTGGTACGCGCTGGTGGAGCACACCGACAACCATTTCTCGCTGGAGGACGCCTGGATGGCCTCCACGCGCTTTGCGTCCGGCAACTGCCACAGCATGCAGCACAAGGTGGTGCTGCAGGTGATGCGCGAGGGCGCGGTGCGCGCGCAGCAGGGCGACCTGAAGGTGCTGCGCGTGATGGCCAGCGAACTGGCGCTGTGGTTCCCGCAGCATGCCCAGAGCATGGACGCCGCCCTGGCGCTGCACCTGCGCCGCGTGGGCTTCGACCCCTCGACGGGCGTGGTCCACATGCCGCAGGCCCTGCCCGGCGAGCTGATCCACGGCTGCGGCGGCGCCACCTGCTCTGATGCACCGGCGGACAGCGAGGCCGCGCAGGGCGTGCCCGCCTGATTCGCGAATTCTCAGCCGCGCTTGCCCAGCCGCTCGGCCACCCAGATGCCGCCCAGCACCATGGCCAGCGCCGCCACGTGGTACACGCGCAGCGGCTCGCCCAGCACCAGCACGGCCAGGGCCGGGCCGAACACGGGCGTGAGGTTGTAGAACACCCCGGCGCGCGCCGGGCCGATCAGCTCCACCGCGCGGATGAACGTGATCTGCGACACGAACGAGGGCAGCAGCCCCACATACAGGATGATCAGCCAGCCCTGCGGCGTGGGCCAGAAGAAATGCCCCGCCGCCACCTCCCACGCCAGCAGCGGCAGCGAGGCGAGTGCCGCCACGGCGGCGACGGCGGCGAAGAACACCAGCGGCGACACGGCCGGCTTGGCGCGCAGGCCCAGCGTGTAGCCCGCGTACAGCACCGAGGCCAGCAGCACGCTCAAGTCGCCCGCGTTCAGGTCCAGCGCGCGCAGCACCGACCACTGCCCGCGCGATGCCACCACCGCCACGCCCGCCAGCGTTAGCGCCACGCCCAGCGCCTGCAGCGCCGACACGCGCATTCGCAGCACCACGGCGCCGCCCAGCAGCACCAGCACCGGCACCACGCCCTGGATGATGGTCAGGTTGACGGCGCTGGTGTGGTGGGCGGCGGTGTAGAACAGCGCGTTGAAGCCGGTGAAGCCGGCCACGCCCATCGCCGCCAGGTACCCCCAGCGCGGCCGCAGCAGCGGCCAGCTGGCCGCGAGCGGCCGCCGCGCCACGAACCACAGGGCGATGCAGGCGACCGACCAGCGCGCGGTGGTCAGCACCATGGGGGAGACGTGGCCCACCGCCAGGCGCGCGGCGACCGCGTTGCTGCCCCAGATCAGGGTGGTGAGGATGAGCAGCAGCGCCGGCCGGCGGTCAAGCCAGGCCCAGAGCGTGCCGCGCGACAGCGATGCGGGCGTTGCGGACGACATGCCGTCGAGCGTAGCCCATTTGGCGCGCGGTCATCGCCGGCGGCGCGGCAGCAGCAGGCCCGCCATGCGCCAGCACAGGTCCCGCAGCGCGCGGCGCAGGGCGGGCGAGGCCGCCGCGTCCGGCGCGGGCTGGCCGAAGGCTTCTTCCAGCACCTGTTGCTTGGCGCTGGACAGCGCCGCCCGGTCGCGCGAGCGCAGGGCTGCCATAAGCCGGTCGTGGTGGCGCTGCACGCGCGCGGCTTCCGTGGGGGACATCGCGGGCAGCGTCATGCGGCCTCCACGGCATTTTTGCGGGTCGCGGCGGCGGGCGCCCCGCCGCCCTGCTGCGCCAGCCCGTACCAGTTGACCTTGCGCGTGAGCACCATCACGGCGGCCAGCACCAGGAAGAGGGCGATCGCGCCCACCGCCAGCGCCGTCTGCTCCAGCTGGAGCAGCACGTACAGCAGGCCGTACAGCAGCGCAATGCCCGCGCCCAGCGGAATGCCGCGCGCCAGGCTGCCCAGCATGTGGCTCGCGTAGTAGGCCAGCAGCAGCACGCAGGCCGTGGCCGCCACCGCGTACGAGGCGCCGAAAGGCAGGTGCTCCGACAGGCTCACCAGCAGCAAAAAGAAGCTGCACAGCGCGCTGCCCACCAGCAGGTACTGCACGGGGTGCACGCGCAGCTTCTTCATCAGCTCGAACAGGCCCACGGCCACGAAGGTAAGGGCGATGAACAGCACGCCGTACTTGGTGGCGCGGTCGGAGAGCGAATACGGGTTCACCGGGTCGATGAAGGCCACGCTGAAGCTGTCCGCGCAGTCGCGCGGCGTGGCGCCGCCGCGCAGGTCGTCATCGGCGCCGTCGCCGTAGTTGCCCATGCACACGCGCTTGCCCTCGGCGATGTCGGCCTGCGCCGTGGTGGCCAGCGACGACAGGCGCCACTGGGCCGAGAAGCCGTCGGCCTTTACCTCCCGCTCCGACGGCAGGAAGCGCCCGCCGAACGAGGGGTGGGGCCAGCCGCTGGTCATCTGCACCTCGGTGCTGCCGCCCAGCGGCACGATGGACAGGCGCTCGGTGCCCACCAGCTCCAGGTCCAGCGTGGCTGTGAGGCCGGGGGCATGGCCGCGCACCGACTCGGGCAGCGCCGCGTGCAGGCCCCGGCTGTAGGTGGGGTGGAAGGTGCCGGGCTTGAGCGGCAGGGCCTGGCTGGCCTGCTGGTTGTCCAGCGTGAGCTGCGCGGTGCGGATGCCGCGCGCGTCGCCCACGGCCACCATCACGATGGGCGCGCCGCAGTGCATGCGCGAGCCCTTCACCGTGCCCTGCGGCTGCAGGCTGGCCAGTGAGCCCCATTGCGCCGTCACGTGGGCCTTGAGGTTGAAGGTGTTCACCTTGTGCAGGCCGCGCGCGCGCTCCTCCATGGCGGCGCCCGAGCGCAGCTTGAGCTGTTCGGGCATGGCCGTGAGCAAAAACTCGCGGCGCTTCTCGACCATGCGGCGCTCGTCGCCCTTGCCGGTCTCCACGTCCCAGCTCTCCACGCAGGCGCTGTGGATCAGCGGGCCCATCAGCGTCTGCGGCCCGGCCAGGCTGTCGGCCACGCTCTGGGCGGTGAGGTTGCGGTAGCGCTGGCGGTCGCGCACCACGTCCTCGATCAGGCCCAGGCCGAAGAGCAGCAGCAGGGCGATGGCCGCGAGCGCGGCGATTTTGGTGAACAGGGGGTGTTTGAACAAGGTTTCCTCCACAAGTGAACGTTGTGAAGGGCAGTGTTCCGCCCGGGCGTGAGGGTGCTATGAAGTTTGTGAGGCGGGCGTGAAGTTCAGCGTCACGCGCAATCCGGGCGTGGTGTTGTGCACCTCCAGGCGCCCGCCGTGCAGCGCCATCACGCGCTGCACGATGGCTAGCCCCAGGCCCGATCCGCTGCGCTCGCCGCCCGGCCGGGCGGTGGTGAAGAAGCGCTCGCCCAGGCGCGGCAGCGCATAGCCCGGCACACCCGGCCCCTGGTCCTGCACGGCCACGGCGGTGCTGTCCAGCTCCACCCGCACGGTGCTGCCGGGGGGTGAAAAGTCGATGGCGTTGTCCAGCAGGTTGGTCAGCGCCAGCGTGACCAGCTCGGCCTCCCACGGGCCGCTGGCGCCGGTGCCTGAAAGGGCCAGGGCGATGCCGCGCTGCGTCGCGCGGGCGCGGGTCTGGGCGATGGCAGCCTCGGCGCAGTCCCGCAGCGCCACGGGGGCGCGGCCCTCGGCGTGCTGGCGCTGCTCCAGCTTGGACAGCTCCAGCAGCCGGTCGATGAGGCGCTGCAGGCGCTCGCTCTGCTGCACCACCTGGGTGGCGAACCCGGCGCGGTCGGCGGCGGGCAGGTCGTCGGCCAGCAGCTCGCCCGCGCCGCGGATGGCGGCCACGGGGCTTTTCAGCTCGTGCGTGAGGGCGCGTACGTAGCCCTCGACGTAGTCGTGCCCCGCCAGCCGCTCGCGCATGCGGTCCATGGCGCGGGCCAGATCGCCCAGCTCGCCGGGCACCCGGGGCACGGCCGGGGGCTGGGCAGCGGCAGGGCCCTGCACGCTCAAGGCGTAGTCGCGCAGGCGGCGCACGTTCCACACCATCCACAGCGTCACGGCCACGCCCACCAGGGCCGACAGGGCCAGCAGCAGCAGCCCGCCCATGAACACCTTGCGCTCGGCGCGGTCGATGAAGCGCTGCACCGTGCGCGTGGGCTTGGCCACGGTGAGCACGCCGGCGATGCTGTCTTTGACGTAGATGGGCGCGGCCACGTGCATCACGCCGCTGGTGTCGTCGCCATCCACCTCGCGCGTGGAGCGCGCGCCGTACTCGCCGCGCAGGGTGCGCGCCACGTCGCGCCACTGCGAATGGTCGGTGCCCACGGCGCGGTTCTCGGAGTCGAACAGCACGCGGCCGGCGGCGTCCGTCACGGTGACGCGAAAGTCCAGTGACTGCTTGGAAAACCCCCAGATCGCCGCGTCGATGGGCCGCGTGGCATAGCGGCGCACGTGCTGCGCGAAGGGGCCGTCGGCCAGCTTTCCCGCCGCCAGGTCGTCGCTGGCCAGCTCGGCCAAGATGTTGGCGGTGTCCACCATCATGTCCTCCATCACCTCGCGCACGCTGGGCTTGATCTCGGCCATGAACACGCGCAGCACGAAGAACGCGGCGATGCCGTTGATCAGGAAGAAGGCGAACAGCAGGCGGATGCCGAGGCGCATTTTTTCAAAAACAGTAGCTGCCAGCGCTTGCTGGGTAAGCGCTGGCAGTCAATTTGACCTTCAATGCCTGTCCGTTGCCGCTGGCGGGGTATCCAGGGCCTTGTCCAGCACGGCCAGCGCATCCTGCCGGGTGGTGCTGCTGGCGATCTCGCGCAGCTTGTTCATGTAGCGCATCTGCTCGCGGATCAGCAGGCCGTCGTGAATCAGTTCGGCATACAGCCGGTTTTCCGAGATGCCGAGTTCCTCGGCCAGATTGCGGCCGCGCTGGCGCTCGTCTTCGTGGATGCGCAAGGGGAAGGATGTCTTGTTCATGTCCGGACTCCTAGTGGTTCAAGGATCGCATCAACTCGCCCGGCGTACACAGCGCGACCTGCGGAAAGCGCAGCTCCGCCCGGCGGAAATCGGCGATGTTGTGGCTCACGATGGTGCAGGGCCACGCGGCCACGGCGATCTCGACGACGAAGTTGTCGCCCTCGTCGCGCAGGTTGGGCCGCCAGAGGTAGCGCACGTCAATGGGCATGGCGACGGCGGCCAGATGGGCCAGCAGCGTCTCGGCCTCGGGCCAGGTGATGGCTGTGCCGTCCAGCGTGGAGGGGCGGCTGAGCACGTCGCGGTATTCATAGACCAGCTTCGGGTGCACTACCACCGGCAGCAGGCCCTGCAGGGCCAAGCGCACCAGCGCGTTGCTCGCACCTGAGCGGGACCGCAGGGCAGCCACCAAGACATTGGTGTCGAGCAGATAACGCATACCTGAATGATATCTAAATTGATGTCAATTAGGCGCTCCGATCACACATCCAGGCAATACCCCATGCCCCGGTGCGTGCTGATGTACTCGCGCGCCGGGTCGGCCTCGCGCAGCTTGGCGCGCAGGGTCTTGACGTGGGTGTCCACGGTGCGGTCGGTGCTCTCGCTGTCGTCGCCCCAGGCGGCGGCCAGCAATGCCTCGCGGCTGTGGATGCGGCCCGCGCCGCGCAGCAGGCAGGCCAGCAGGCGGTATTCGCGCCGCGTGAGCGCCAGCGGCTGGCCGCGCAGGTGGATGCGCTGGCCCGCCTCGTCGTCGTGGAACAGCAAGGGCGCGGCGGCGGTCGGCGGCGTGCCCGCGCGGCGCAGCAGCGCCTTCACGCGCGCGGCCAGCTCGCGCGGGCTGAAGGGCTTGGCCAGGTAGTCGTCGGCGCCCAGCTCCAGGCCCAGCACGCGGTCGATCTCCTCGCCGTGGGCGCTCAGCATCAGCACGGGCAGCCGGGCGGTGTCCGCCGCGCCGCGCAGTTCGCGCAGTAAATCGAGCCCGCTGCCGTCAGGCAGGCCCACGTCCAGCACCAGCAGGTCGAAGCGCTGCGCCGCGAGCTGGCGGCGCGCGTCGTGCACCAGCAGGCTGTGCGTCACGGCCAGGCCGTCGCGCGTGAGCGCATAGGCCACGGTGCGGGCGATGGCGGGGTCGTCTTCGAGCAGCAGCAGGCGCATGGGCATCAGCGGGCGATCAGCACGGGGAAGAGCTTGCCCAGCCCCTCGGCCATCACCTCCACCGCCAGCGCGGCCAGGATCAGGCCCATGAGCCGCGTCATGACGTTGATGCCGGTCTTGCCCAGCACGCGTGCGATGGGCTCGGCCAGCGCGAAGCACAGGGCCGTGGCCAGGCCGATGACCACGCCGTAGCCCACCAGCGCCGCATGCTGCCAGAAGGTCTGCGCGCGGTCGGCGTAGATCACCACGGTGGACATGCTGGCTGGCCCCGTGAGCAGCGGGATGGTGAGCGGCACCACGGCGATGCTGCTGCCCGCCGCTGCCTTCTCGGCGCCTTCCTCCAGCTCGTGCGTGTGGGGCTTGGCCTCGGCGGGCTGGGCGTTGAGCATGTTCATGGCGCTGATGAGCAGCAGCATGCCGCCGCCC
>Ga0222423_1001391_pt1 | contig 11047 bp, 9 predicted proteins | sample 3A0metagenome_FD_182472 | JGI IMG/M metagenome (GOLD analysis project Ga0222423, IMG submission 182472) | Enriched microbial communities from leaf-cutter ant dump, University of Wisconsin, Madison, United States - 3A0 (version 2) | ecosystem: Environmental > Terrestrial > Nest > Insects nest >...
GCCGGCGGGCGTGATCCTGCAATGGCGCCGCTGGTGCCTCGACCCGCGCTACAGCGTGGGCGCCGAAGGCCCGGCCGTGGCGCAAAGCTACGGGGCGGTGCGCTTTCCGGTGCTGGCCTGGTCCATGGCCGACGACGAGCTGATGACGCTGCGCGGCACGCACAACCTCGTCAACCTGTATGCCAATGCCGAGCGCCGCGTGGAGAGCATCACGCCGGGCGACGTGAAGGCGCGCCGCATCGGGCACTTCGGCTTCTTCCGCGAGCAGTTTCAGGCCAGCCTGTGGCCGCGCGCGGCCGCCATGCTGGAGGGCCTGGGCGCTGCCGCACCCGTCGCCAGTACGACCGCGCGGGCCGCCGTTTGACGGCACACTCGCGGCATGACTTCTCCCTCCTCCTCTTCTTCTGCAACCCATCCGCTGGACGAGGCGCTGCGGCTGGCGCCCTCCACCGCCCCCGGCCAGTACGAAGGCCACACGCACCCGGGCTACTGGAACATGGTGGGGCCGTTCGGCGGCGTCACCGCCGCCACGCTGCTGCAGGCCGTGATGCAGCACCCCGACCGCCTGGGCGAGCCGCTCTCGCTCACGGTGAACTACGCGGGCGCGCTGGCCGCCGGGGCGTTCACGGTGCAGGCCACGCCGGTGCGCACCAACCGTTCCACGCAGCACTGGACGCTGTCCATCCTGCAGCCCGACGCCGAAGGCGCGCCCGTGGTGACGACTACCGCCACGGCGGTCACGGCTGTGCGCCGCGAGACCTGGAGCGTGGGCGACGTGCCCATGCCCCCCGTGCAGCCACCCGCGCAGCACCCGCCCATCCCGCCCCTGGGCGGCGTGGAATGGCTCAACCGCTACGAGATGCGCCCCATCGCGGGTTTCATCCCGAGCACCTGGGACGACAGTGGCGACCACAGCGTTACGCAGTTATGGATGCGCGACGCGCCGCAGCGCCCGCTGGACTTCTGTTCATTGGCCGCGTTGGCCGACGTGTTCTTCCCCCGCGTGTGGCTGCGCCGCGCGCGCCGCGTGCCGGCGGGCACGGTGTCGATCACCGTGTACTTCCACGCCGGCACGGCCCAGCTGCAGGCCACCGGCACCGGCTACCTGCTGGGCCAGGCGCGCGGCCAGGAGTTCCGCAACGGCTTCTTCGACCAGACCGCCCAGCTTTGGAACGAAGCGGGCACCCTGCTCGCCACCAGCCACCAGATCGTTTACTACAAGGAATGAGCCGCACCATGACGCAAGACATCCTCGTCCACACCGAAGCCGGCGTGGCCACCATCACCTTCAACCGCGTGGACAAGAAGAACTCCATCACCGCCGCCATGTACGCCGCCATGGCCGGCGCGCTGGAGGCCGCCATGGCCGACGCCGCCGTGCGCGTGGTGGTGTTCCAGGGCGACGTGGCCATCTTCAGCGCGGGCAACGACATCGGCGACTTTTTGCAGCAGCCGCCGGCCACGCAGGACTCGCCGGTGTTCCGCTTCCTGCGCGGCATCGCTACCTTTCCCAAGCCCCTCATCGCCGCCGTCTGCGGCCCGGCCGTGGGCATCGGCACCACCCTGCTGTTCCATTGCGACCTGGTCTACGCGGGCGACAACGCGGCGTTCTCCATGCCCTTCGTGAACCTGGGCCTGTGCCCCGAGGCGGCGTCCAGCCTGCTGGTGCCCCAGATGCTGGGCTACCACCGCGCGGCCGAGGCGCTGCTGCTGGGCGAGCCCTTCATGGCCGAGGCGGCGCTGGAGGTGGGGCTGGTCAACCGCGTGCTGCCGCCCACCGAGTGCAACGCCTACGCCCAGGTGCAGGCGCGCAAGCTGGCGGCCAAGCCGCTGTCCGCGCTGATAGAGACCAAGCGGCTGATGAAGGGCGGGCAGACCGTCAAGGTGCTGGAGGTGATCGCCGAGGAGGGCGTGAGCTTTGGCCGAATGCTGCGCGAGCCCGCGGCGCGGGAGGCGTTCTCGGCGTTCATGGAAAAGCGCAAGCCAGACTTCAGCGCAGTCTGAAGTCTGGCCGCCGCGCAGCGGCGCGGGCTGCGCAGCAGGCCGGGAGCGCTTTCGCTAGAAGAGGAAGCCGGATTTCAGCAAGGTATAAAAATAGGAGCTGCTCGCGCTTGATACACAACACTTTCAGATAGATTTCTATCTGAAAGTGTTACAGGGAAGGCGCTGGCAGCTATCTTTTTTGATGTTCCGCCCGCTGGGTATTTTTGCAAAGCACTTGCTTGCTAAAAATACCCAGCTTTGCTATCGTCAGGCCCATGGACCAACCCTCCGTGCGCCGCCCCCGGGGCCGCCCCCGCAAGACCGCCGAAGAGCTGGACGACGGCAACCGCCGCCGCAAGCTCATGGACACCGCCGCCAGGCTCTTCCTCACCAAGGGCTTCGCGGCCACCAGCACGCGTGACATCGCCGCTGCCGTGGGCATGCACAGCGGCTCGCCCTTCTACCACTTCGAAAGCAAGAGCGCGCTGCTCTTCGCCGTCATGAACGAAGGCATGGCCACCGCCGTGCAAAGCCAGCAGCAGGCCCTGGCGGCGCTGCCCGCCGACGCCGCGCCGCGCGACTGCCTGCGCGTGCTCATCCGCCACCACTTCGAGGTGCTGCTCGGCCCGCGCAGCGGCTTCATCCCCGTGATGCTGTACGAGTGGCGTTCGCTCACGCCCGCGCAGCGCAAGGGCATCGCCCGCCTGAAAGACACCTACGAGGCCGCCTGGATGCCCACGCTGCAGGCGCTGGCGGCCCAGGGCGTGCTGCAGGCCGAGCCGGGCGTGGCGCGCCTCTTCATCTTCGGCGCGCTCAACTGGGCCGTGCAGTGGTTCGCGCCCAAAAAGGGCAAGTCGCTCGACGAGCTGACCGAAGAAGCCCTGGCCCTTTTCATCTGCACCGCCTGATTCCCATGCCCTACCAATCCATCTTCGCCCCAGGCCTGTTCGACGGACAGGTCGTCATCGTCACCGGCGGCGGCTCCGGCATCGGCCGCTGCGCCGCGCACGAACTGGCCCGCCTGGGCGCGCACGTGGTGCTGGTGGGCCGCAAGGCCGACAAGCTGCAGGCCGTGCAGGCCGAGATCCTGGCCGATGGCGGCCGCGTGTCCTGGCATGCCTGCGACATCCGCTCCGAGGACGCCGTGGCCTTGCTGGTGCAGCAGGTGCTGGCCGCGCAGGGGCGCATCGACGGGCTGGTGAACAACGCGGGCGGCCAGTTCATGGCCACGCTCGAATCCATCAGCGCCAAGGGCTGGGAGGCGGTGCTGCACACCAACCTCACGGGCGGCTTCCTGATGGCGCGCGAATGCTACCGGCAGTGGATGGCCGCCCACGGCGGCTCCATCGTCAACATCGTGGCCGACATGTGGGGCTCCATGCCCGGCATGGGCCACAGCGGCGCCTCGCGCGCGGGCATGGTCAGCTTCACCGAAACCGCCGCGCTCGAATGGGCCTGCGGCGGCGTGCGCGTGAACGCCGTGGCGCCGGGCTACATCGCATCGAGCGGCATGGACAACTACCCGCCCGCCGCCGCCCACATGCTGCGCTCCATGCCGCAGACGGTGCCGCTGGGCCGCTTCGGCAACGAGGCCGAGGTGTCGGCCGCCATCGCCTTCCTGCTCAGCCCGGCCGCCAGCTTCATCAGCGGCAGCACGCTGCGCGTGGACGGCGCACGGCCCCAGGTGCGCATGGGCTGGCCCCTGCGCGTGCCCGATGCCGCCGTGCAGCAGCGTGCCGCCGTCAAGCCGTTTGCGGGCTTCCACCGCGCGCAGGTGCCGCGCGTGTTCGCCTCCAAGGATCCCGAATGACCGCCGCCTTCACTTCGCGCTTCAACCCCGGCAGCCCGGACGCGCAAAAGCGCCGCGCCGCGCTCACCGCACGGCTCGACGCCCTGCGCGCGCTGGAAGACCGCGCCGCCGCCGCCTCGGCCCGCTCGCTGCCCCAGTTCGACAAGCGCGGCCAGCTGCTGCCGCGCCAGCGCGTGGCCCTGCTGCTGGATGCGGGCGCGCCCTGGCTGCCGCTGTGCACCTTGGCGGGCTACCGGCAGGACGTGAAGGACCCTGCCAAGTCCGTGCCCGGCGGCGGCATCGTCGCGGGCATCGGCTTCGTCAGCGGCGTGCGCTGCATGGTGGTGGCCAGCGATTCGGGCATCGAGGCCGGGGCCATCCAGCCCATGGGCCTGGAAAAGATTTTGCGTGTGCAGGAGATCGCGCTGCGCGAGCGCCTGCCCTTCATCCACCTGGTGGAGAGCGCGGGCGCCAACCTGATGCGCTACCGCGTGGAGGGCTTCGTGCACGGCGGCAGCCTGTTTCGCAACCTGGCGCGGCTGTCCGCCGCAGGCATCCCGGTCATCACCATCCAGCACGGCTCGGGTACGGCGGGCGGGGCGTATATGCCGGGGCTGTCGGACGTGGTCATCATGGTGCAGGGCCGCTCGCGCGCCTTCCTGGCGGGGCCGCCGCTGCTCAAGGCCGCCACGGGCGAAATCGCCACTGAAGAAGAACTGGGCGGGGCCGAGATGCACACCGCCATCTCCGGCCTGGGTGAGTATCTGGCGCAGGACGACCGCGAGGCCATCGGCATCACCCGCGCCGTGGTCGCCAACACCGGCTGGGCTTTGCCGCGCCGCGCCGCAGCGCAGGAACCCACGCTGCCCGCCGACGACCTGCTGGCCCTGATGTCCGCCGACCTGCGCCAGCCCGTGGATATGCGCGAGGTCATCGCGCGCATCGTGGACGGCTCCGAACTGCTCGATTTCAAGGCCCGTTACGGCGCGGCCACGGTCTGCGCGCAGGGCCGCATCCAGGGCCACGCCGTGGGCTTTATCAGCAACAACGGCCCCATTGACGTGGCGGGCGCGAACAAGGCCACGCACTTCATCCAGTGGATGTGCCAGCTCGGCCACCCCATCGTCTACCTGCAGAACACCACGGGCTACATGGTGGGCAAGGACAGCGAGCAGGGCGGCATGATCAAGCACGGCAGCAAGATGATCCAGGCCGTCACCTGCGCCACCGTGCCGCAGATCACCATCCAATGCGGCGCGAGCTTTGGCGCGGGCAACTACGGCATGTGCGGGCGCGGCTATGCGCCGCGCTTTTTGTTCAGCTGGCCGGGGGCCAAGACGGCGGTGATGGGCGGCGAGCAGGCTGCGCGCACCATGCAGATCGTGACCGAGGCGGCGCTGGCCCGCAAAGGCATCACGCCCGACCCCGCCGAATCGCAGGCGCAGTTCGACAAGATCGTGGCCATGTTCGAGGCGCAGGCGGATGCCTTCTACACCAGCGGCCTGCTGCTGGACGACGGCGTGATCGACCCCCGCGACACGCGCGCCGTGCTGGGCTTCTGCCTGGACACGATTGCCGAAGGCGCGGCGCGGGAAACGCGGCCCATGCAGTTTGGCGTGGCGCGCATGTAGATCAACAAAAAGGAGACAACGATGCAGTTCACGCACGAACACCGCGAGATACAGAAAACCCTCAAGCGCTTTATCGACGAGGAGATCAACCCCCATGTGGACGAGTGGGAAGCCGCCGAAATCTTCCCCGCTCACGAGGTCTTCAAGAAGATGGGCAAGCTGGGTTTGCTGGGCCTGTGCAAGCCCGAGGAGTACGGCGGCGCGGGCCTGGACTACTCCTACAGCCTGGCGATGGCCGAGACGCTGGGCCACATCCACTGCGGCGGCGTGCCCATGGCGATTGGGGTGCAGACGGACATGTGCACGCCCGCCCTGGCGCGCTACGGCAGCGACGAACTCAAGCGCGAGTTCCTGGCCCCGGCCATCGCGGGCGACATGGTGGGCTGCATCGGCGTGAGCGAGCCCGCCGCGGGCAGCGACGTATCGGGCATCAAGAGCGTAGCGCGCAAGGACGGCGACGACTATGTGATCACCGGCCAGAAGATGTGGATCACCAACAGCCTGCAGGCCGACTGGATGTGCATGCTGGTCAACACGGGCGAGGGACCCGTCCACAAGAACAAGAGCCTGGTCATGGTGCCCATGCGCGATGACAACGGCAAGCTGCGCCCCGGCATCGAGGTGGCGCAGAAGATCCGCAAGATCGGCATGCACAGCAGCGACACGGGTCTGATCTATTTCGACGAGGTGCGTGTGCCGCAGCGCTACCGCATCGGCGCGGAAGGGCAGGGCTTTATCTACCAGATGCAGCAGTTCCAGGAAGAGCGCCTGTGGTGCGCGGCCAGCACGCTGGAATCGCTGACCAACTGCATCCAGTGGACCATCGACTGGGCGCAGGACCGCAAGCTCTTTGGCGCCACGCTGGCCGACCAGCAGTGGGTGCAGTTCAAGCTGGCCGAACTCAAGACCGAGGTCGAGGCGCTGCGCGCGCTCACCTACCGGGCCTGCGAGCTGTATGTGGGCGGGCAGGATGTGCTGGAGCTGGCGAGCATGGCCAAGCTCAAGGCCGGGCGGCTCAACCGCGAGGTGCCCGACACCTGCCTGCAATTCTGGGGCGGCATGGGCTTCACGCTGGAGAACAAGGTCTCGCGCATGTACCGCGACGGGCGGCTTGCCTCCATCGGCGGCGGTGCGGATGAAGTCATGCTGGGAATCCTCGCCAAGCTCATGGGCATCGCCAAGCGCCATGTCTGACGCGCTGCTGATAGCCCGCGCGGGCTTTGTGGAAACCTGGACGCTGCACGACCCCGCCAGCCGCAATGCGCTGTCCGAGGCCATGGTGGTAGCCCTGTTCGCCGCATGCGAACGCGCCGCTGCCGACAAGGATTTGCGCGGCGTGGTGCTGCGCGGCGCGGGCGGGCACTTCTGCGCGGGTGGCAGCCTGGGCGGCTTTGCCAAGACCATTGGGCAACCCTTGGCCGCTGGCGAGGCCGACCCGCTGGTGCCCATGAACCGCCGCTTCGGCGCGCTGCTGCAAGCGCTGTGCGCGCTGCCGCAATGGCTCATCGTGGCCGTGGAAGGCGCGGCCCTGGGCGGCGGGCTGGGGCTGGTGTGCTGCGCCGACCGCGTGCTGGCGCAGGCTGGCGCGCAGTTCGGCACGCCCGAGGTCACACTGGGCATCGTGCCCGCGCAGATCGCGCCCTTCGTCGTGCGGCGCATGGGCGGTGCCGCCGCACGCCGCTGGCTGTTAACGGGCGAGCGCTTCGATGCCGCCGCCGCGCAGCGCGCCGGGCTGGTGGATGACGTTGTCGATGGCGACATGGATGCCGCCGTGCAAGCGGCCATCGCCCGCCACTCCGCCGCCGCGCCGCAGGCCGTGGCAGCTACCAAGCGGCTGTTGCTGGCGCAGCCGGAAACCCCTTTGCCCGCGCTGCTGGACGATGCCGCGCTGGCCTTTGCCCAGGCCCTGCGGGGCACCGAAGCGCCGCAAGGTCTGGCTGCATTCACCGCCCGGCGTGCGCCGCCGTGGAGTGCCAAGCCATGAAGAAGATACTGATTGCGAACCGGGGCGAGATCGCCCGCCGCATCATCCACACGGCCCAGCGCATGGGCATCGAAACGGTCGCCGTCTATTCCGACCCCGACGCCAACGCCCTGCACGTGCGCGAGGCCACGCAGGCCGTCGCGCTGGGCGGTGCAGCCAGTGCCGACAGCTACCTGCGCATCGACAAGCTGTTGGACGCAGCCCGCGCCACCGGGGCCGATGCCGTCCACCCTGGCTATGGCTTCCTGAGCGAGAACGCCGATCTCGCCCAGGCCGTAGTCGATGCGGGCCTGACGTGGATTGGCCCGCCGTCCGCTGCCATCCGTGCGCTGGGCAGCAAGGCGGGCGCAAAAGCGCTGGCCCACGCGCACGGCGTGCCCTGCCTGTCCGGCTACGCGGGTGATGACCAAAGCGATGAACGCTTTGCGCAAGAGGCCGAGCGCATCGGCTATCCCTTGATGGTCAAAGCCGTGGCGGGCGGCGGTGGACGCGGTATGCGGCTCGTCACCGATGCCGCGCAACTGCCCGCCGCGCTCGCCAGCGCAAGGTCGGAAGCGCTCGCGGGCTTTGGCTGCGGCGATCTGCTCATCGAACGCGCCCTGCTGCAACCGCGCCATGTGGAGATGCAAGTCTTTGCCGACGCGCACGGTGCCTGCATCCACCTGGGAGAGCGCGATTGCTCCGTGCAGCGCCGCCACCAGAAGCTCATCGAGGAATCGCCCAGCCCCGCCGTCGATGCCGCCTTGCGCGATCGCATGGGCGCGTGCGCCGTGGCGCTCGCGCAAGCGGCGGGCTATGTGGGCGCGGGCACGGTGGAGTTTCTGCTGGATGGCGGTGACTTCTACCTGATGGAGATGAACACGCGCTTGCAGGTGGAGCACCCGGTGACCGAGGCGCTGACAGGCTTCGATCTGGTGGAATGGCAAATCCGCGTGGCACGCGGCGAGCCGCTGCCCGTCACGCAACAGCAAGTCGCGCTGCAAGGCCACGCCATCGAAGTGCGCCTGTGCGCGGAAGACGCTCACTTTCGCCCCCACACGGGCCGCGTGCTGCATTTCAGTGCGCCGTCCGCCGCCGCCTTCGAGCGCGCCGCGCTGCGCTTCGACCACGCGCTGGAAGAGGGCACGGAAGTCTCGCCCTACTACGACGCCATGCTGGGCAAGCTCATCGTCCACGCCCCCACGCGCGCCGAGGCCGTCGCCGCGCTGCGGGGCGCGCTGCAAGCCACCAGCGTGCTGGGCCTGCCGACCAACCGCGCCTTCCTCGCGGCCTGCCTGGAACACCCGGTGTTCGCCAGCGGCCATGCGCTGGTTCCCTTCCTGGCCGAGTATGTGGTGGAATTGCAGGATGCACTATCAAAAAGAGAGCTATCAGCGCTTGTCCCGTCTGCGCTGGAGGCCATTTTTGCTTCAAACCCACAACTGGCTTGCCCTCTGGCCCGCCCGCTGCGCTTGCGCCACCAGGGGCAGGTGCATGCGCTGTCCGTGCGCGAACTCGGGGCCGGGCGCTTGCAGGTGGAACACGCCGACACGACCACCACCGTGCAACTGCCCCAGCGCAGCGTGCGCGCCGTCCCCGTGGGCCGCCTGCGCTGGCATTGGCAAATGGGCGGCGTCGATGGCTGGGTGGAAGACGCCTCGTGGGAGCCCGCTGCGCGCGCAGGCGGCAACAGCGGCGCTACCGAACTGCGCGCCCCCTTCAATGGCCGCGTGGTGGCCCTGCCCGCCGCCGTGGGCCAACCGCTGGCGGCGGGCGACACGGTGGCAGTCATCGAATCCATGAAGCTCGAACACCGCCTGGACACCCCCGCAGCCGCCACCGTGGCCGAGCTGCTGATCGCAGTGGGCCAGCAGGTCACGCCCGGCCAGGTGCTGGCGCGGTTTGCCGAACCAGGAGCCACGGCATGACCGATACCGACGAAGACCGCACCGCGCTCGCCGACACCGTCACCCGCTTCGCCCGCACCGAGATTGCGCCGCACGTGGATGCCTGGGACGCCGCGGGCGAGTTCCCGCGCACGCTCTACTGCCGCGCCGCCGACCTGGGCCTGCTGGGCCTGGGCTACCCCGAGCAATACGGCGGAACGCCCGCCAGCTATGCGCTGCGCCTGCCGCTGTGGCGTGCCCTGAGCCGCCACGGCGCCAGCGGCGGAGTGTTGGCCAGCCTGCTGTCGCACAACATCGGCCTGCCGCCCGTGGTGGCTTACGGCAGCGAGGCCGTGCGCGCCGAGGTCATCCCGCCCGTGCTGGCGGGCGAGCAAATCGCGGCATTGGCGATCACCGAGCCCGGCGGCGGGTCGGACGTGGCGCAGCTTAAGACCACCGCGCGGCGCGAGGGCGACGACTACATCGTGAATGGCGAAAAGGTGTTCATCACCTCGGGCATGCGCGCCGACTGGATCACCGTGGCCGTGCGCACCGGCGAGGCGGGCACGAAGGGCGCGGGCGGCATCTCCATGCTGCTCGTCCCCGGCCACAGCGCGGGCCTGTCCCGCAGCAAGCTCGACAAAATGGGCTGGCTCTGCTCCGACACCGCTCACCTGCGCTTCGACAACGTGCGCGTGCCCGCCCGCTACCTGCTGGGCGAAGAAGGCGCGGGCTTTCGCATCATCATGGGCAACTTCAACGCCGAGCGCTTCGGCCTCGCCGTGTCCGCCCTGGGCTTTGCCGAAGCCTGCTACGACGAGGCCCTGGCCTGGGCCCGCCAGCGCAAGACCTTTGGCGCGGCGCTGTCGGAGCACCAGGTCATCCGCCACAAGCTCATGGACATGCAGATGCGCATCCAGTCCACCGCCGCGTGGTGCGAATCCGTCGCCGCCCGCGCCGATGCAGGCGACACCGGGCCGGAATGGGTCGCGCACATCTGCCTGCTCAAGAACCACGCCACGCAAACCATGCAGTTCTGCGCCGACCAGGCCGTGCAGATATTGGGCGGCATGGGCTTCATGCGCGGCACCGTCAGCGAACGCATATACCGCGAGGTCAAAGTCATGATGATCGGCGGTGGGGCGGAAGAAATCATGAAGGACCTGGCGGCACGCCAACTGGGAATCTGACCATGCAACACAGCAATAAAGCCATCATCACCTGTGCCATCACCGGCGTGCTCACCGACCCCGGCCAGCACCACGTGCCCGTCACGCCCGCCGAGCTTGCCAAGGAAGCCCGCCGCGCCTGCGACGCAGGCGCAGCGGTCGTCCACGTCCACTTCCGCAACCAGGAACCCGGCAAGGGCCACCTGCCGAGCTGGGACCCCCAGGTCGCCCGCGACTGCGTGCAGGCCATGCGCGACGCCTGCCCCGGCCTCGTCATCAACCAGACCACGGGCGTCGTCGGCCCGCACTACCAGGGCCCGCTCGACTGCCTGCGCGCCACCCGCCCCGAAATGGCCGCTTGCAACGCGGGCTCGCTCAACTACCTGAAGGTGCGCAGCAACGGCACATGGGCCTGGCCGCCCATGCTGTTCGACAACCAGCCCGCCAAGGTCAAGGACTTCATCGACGTGATGCTGGAGACGGGCACGCTGCCCGAGTTCGAATGCTTCGACGTGGGCATCGTGCGCTGCGTGGAGATGTACGTGCAGACGGGCATGTACACGCGGGGCCTGCCCGAATACAACTTCGTGATGGGCGTCGAATCCGGCATGCCCGCCGACCCGGAT
>Ga0222423_1001392_pt1 | contig 11046 bp, 14 predicted proteins | sample 3A0metagenome_FD_182472 | JGI IMG/M metagenome (GOLD analysis project Ga0222423, IMG submission 182472) | Enriched microbial communities from leaf-cutter ant dump, University of Wisconsin, Madison, United States - 3A0 (version 2) | ecosystem: Environmental > Terrestrial > Nest > Insects nest >...
CGCGCTCTCCCCGAACGCGGACGAGAACCACGACTTCTTCTCCGGCTCCGGCTCGTCCTACGTGATCGGCAAGGCCGTCAACACGGAGGACGAGGACTGGGACTTCTAGGACCGTCCACCGGCCCAGACCCCCGTGTGACGTGCCAGTTTTCTCTGGACTGGGCCAGTAATCCCTGTGGCGCCCGCAGATCAACGAGGACGGCTAGGGCTTCGGTCGGCCGTGCTGTGACTGCCCGTTCGAAATGGGTTTAGCGACACATGGAGGTTCGATATGGCGGCTGGTGACATCCACACCGTGTTTTGAGGGTGGGGTCTGGAAGAACAAGGTCGAAGGTGGTCGGCAAGCTTCGAACACCGGCGGTACCAAGGCTGAGCGACAGTCGGTGGGTCGCGACATGGCTCTCGAGAGAGGTGTTGAGTACGTCATTCACAACCGGGACGGCACGATCAGCGAACAAAACACGTACCCGCGGAGCCGTGACCCTCGCCAGTCTCGAGGTTGATGGGCTCGTGTCTGTGTCGCACCGGACGGCTTTGTTGCTCGTGAGGTCGTCACGAGGTGGTCGTGCGAGAGGTTCGCGAGTGCGGCGCGGAGAGGAGTTGCTGTCGTGAGTTCGCTCGCGATGCCGTTCCTTCACATGCGGGCTGCGCTCGTCGAGCAAGAGCAGCGTGTCGCAAGGGACCTGTGGGACGCGGAACGGTTCAGGCTTCCGCATCAAGAGGAGACAGTCACCGAGACGCTATTTCTGGGGCTCGCTCGAGACCGGCGGATGCGTGGTCTTCGGACGGTCGCGTACTCGAAGAGGGAAGAAGGCCGGAACGGCGCGGACTGGTTGTGGATCTTTCGAGGTCACACCGGTGGCGTGTTCGCGGTGCTCGTCCAGGCGAAGCGGCTCAAGGGCGAGCGCGGCGGCATCTATGCGGTCAATCAGCTCGCGGCGGAAGGTGAACGGAACCGCAGCGGGAACCCGCGCCTGCAGCAGCGGTCAGTGCTGCTCCGAGCGGCGGCCGTACGTGGCGTACCGGCTCTGTACGCCTTCTACAACGACGCGGGTAGCGCGTCCATGCTGCATGAACCGTGCCCGTGGCGGCACATCTTCGGTCCTCTGGGTGGGATCACTCTGCAGAGCGCGCAGAACGTCGAAGACGCCGTCAATGCCCACCGGATCCGGTCGGAGGGCGCCTCAGCCCTGTCGGTGTCGCCCGACGCCCGGGCGATGTCGTGTGCGTTGTTGTGCCGGGGCCATGTCGCCTTCGACGCAGGGGACGACCAACCATTGAACGAGTTGGTCGCCGACTCGGTTGCACTTGGCGGTCTGTTCCCGCAAGCGGATTTGTGGCGGGACGAAGCTGAAGTGTCAGACATGTCATTCGACTACCCGGTACGAGCACTCGCTGCGGCTCTCGACGCGTTTAGCAGCGGCGCAGATGATATCGACGCTCGCCATGGTCGGCTGCCCGACGACGAAGTCGTGCCGTTCATCGACGGGGGCCTCGCTGAGTGGAACGTTGACGGCGTCGCGATGCTGACCGCAACAGGCAACGGGAATCCCCGCTAGTGCGACACTGACCCAGCGTCCCAAGCCCAATGGGGCCTCACCTCCCAGTCGTGAGCCGGGACCGCAGGTAGTCGACACGATCCGGAGCGGCGCTACCCCAGAAGAAGCGCATCGAGATCGTCATCACCCCGGTCACCGCGGCCATCAGATTCTGAAGGTCGTCGACCTCCGCGCCAATGTCACGATCCGCGTGCTTCAGCTTCTCCGCGTCACGGCGAACGCGCACGAGACTGCTCGGCGAGCAGCTGGCGCAGCGGTGACATGTCGTCGGGCGCCTCGCCCGCATGCACGAAGCACAGCGCCTGCGCGAGTTTCGTTGGTCGGCCCCCGGTGGGGTGAGTGAAGGTCAGACGCTGGTCGTCGGGGAAGTGTTGCATCGCCCATTCAGACACGAACGCCTCGTCGAACGTCTGCCGCAGCAGCCGGTCGATGAACTCGATGAGGCTGTTCGCGGCCTGGGAGACACCGTCGTCGGAATGCTCCAGCGCCTGCTCGAAGCCGCGCAGCTTGCGCGACAGCAACGCGCTGAGGTCCGCGAAGCGCGCTTCGGTCTCGACACGCAGCCCGATGCGGATCATCGCAGAGAGCCGTTCCACGTCAATGGAGAGCCGTGAGATCTCGTCAGGGCGCAGCGGGACGTCTACGACATCGATGCGGATACCTTGCTTGTCGATGAAGTCGTCGATGAGTCCGTCCAAGTCGAGTGCAGCCTGCAGGAGTGCCCGGTCTGACCCTGTGATCGAGAGAAACTGGGCACGAAGGTCGGCCGGCAGCGGCGCGGCAGCGTCCTGGAGCGCCTGAATCAGCGGCAATGCGTAGCGCGTCGCACGCCGGGCAGCGAGCATGACCAGTGCGCCGTCCTCGTGCAGTGCCCGAAGCAGCCGGGTGTACCTTTTCGAGCCCATCGCGCGTTTGAGGAACAGTTGGCCGGCTGGTGACTGGAGCTGACGTAGGCGCTTCTCGACCTCGCCTTTCATGTCGTCCTCTGCCCACCGGGACAGCCGTTCGATCGTCGCGGCGTCGGGATCACCTGGGAACCGGGACTCAACGAGTTGGCCGACGTCGTTGATGCGTTCGAGAAGGTCGCGTGGGTCGTCGTCGTTCACCAAAGTTCGGATCATCTGTACGACGATGTCGGTGAGCTCGATTGCGACGTCTGGCAGACCCACCATCGTCCGGACGCGTGGGGGATCGCTGCGAGCTCGGCTGCGAGCGCAGACGCCCAGACGCGATCGGCACCTATCGTTCGCGACCGACCGCTCATCGCCTCACTCCGGTCCGGTTGGCCTGCGGTGAACTACACGCTTCGGATTCTAGAAGCTTCCACCGACACGCTCGGCGGAGCCCCGGAGCACGCGCCAGTGCTTGGACGCAAGGCAGCGCCGACTTTGAGTGCGGGCGGACCGCATCAGCGCGCACACGCAAGCGCTGCACGGCGCGTAGCGCCAAGGCCTCTGGCGGATAGGTGCGTGTGAACCCGGGACTGACGCCGCCGACGCGTCAGGGCGCCGCCGCGGGCTCGTCGATGTCGCCGTGACGTGCAGAGGCGGCAGCCTCCTCGCGGGCGCGGGCGAGGGCCGCGTTGAACGCTGCCCTACGGCGCGACCGTGCGCGCCTGATCAACCAGAAGAGCGCCGCGATGACGCCGATCAGAATCAGTTGCGGCCACGGGATGACCCATGTGGTCACGACCACCGTTGCTGACGTGAGGGACGCTGAGCCGAGGTCGTCGTCGCCGATTGCGCTGGGTGTTGCGGTCACCGTCGTCCTGACCCGGATGACGGGCCACAGTCCGCCGACCGTTCGGGTCGCTTGATACGACGAACGTGGCAGCACCTCCCGTGCCTTCGCGGCAGCGGCATCAGTCGACAACAGGCCGAACGGCCCGGCTGAGGTGATCGTGTCGGTTGACTGCACGCGCACGTTCCCCGTGTTCGTCACGCCGTACTTCACCTCGGCATGGCCAGCGCTGAACGGGTTCCACGAGTACACCTAGTGGACGGCCGTGCCGGACACGGCGACGTGAAGCGCCCCGGGTTTCGTGGAGGCTTGGTTATCTGGCGCCGGTCCCGGTCGGGGTGGCGTGGTCAGGGTAGGTCTGGTTGTCTCCTGGCGACCAGTGGTCGGTCTCGTACTCGGCCGGTGGGACTTGTCCGAGCTCGCCGTGAAGGCGTCGGTGGTTGAACCAGTCGACGTACTCGGCGGTGGCGATCTCGACGTCCTGGATCGACTTCCAGCCGCCGTTCGGGCGCATCTTCGGGTTGCGGATGCACTCGGCCTTGAACAGCGAGTTGAAGGCCTCGGCCATCGCGTTGTCGTAGCTGTCGCCCTTGGAGCCGACCGAGGTGACCGCCTCAGCCTCGGCGAGGCGCTCGGTGTAGCGGATGGCTCGATATTGAACTCCTCTGTCGCTGTGGTGCGTCAGACCGGACACGTCCTGATCGGCCCGGCCGCGTGCCCACAGCCCCATGTCCAAGGCGTCGGGGGCCAGTTCGGTGTGCATCGTGGTCGCCACCTGCCAGCCCACGACGTAGCGGGAGAACACGTCCAGCACGAACGCCGCGTAGACCCACCCGGCGTGGGTGCGGATGTAGGTGATGTCCGCGACCCACAACCGGTTCGGTGCGTCGGCGACGAACTCGCGATCCACCAGGTCCAGCGGACGAGGCGTCTCGGGGCCGTCACTGATCGTGGTGCGCTCGTGCTTGTCGCGGCGCACGCCTTGCAGTCGACCGGTGCGCATCAGCCGCTCGACGGTGCACCGGGCCACGACGGTGCCTTGTCGGTTCAGCGCAGCGTGGACCTTGCGGGCGCCGTATACCGCCAGGTTCTCGCCGTGCACGGCCTCGATCTTGGCCGTCAGCTGCTCGTCGCGCACCGCACGCCCCGACGGCTTGGCCGCCCGGGAAGTGCGTGCGTAGTACGTGGACGCAGCGATCTTCGCGGCCGTGCCATCCAGCGCGGCCAAGATCGGCTCGACTCCGTGCTCGGCGCGATGCGCGGCGATGAACTTCACGATCAACGAGATGGGCGGTCGAGCTCCGCCGCGAAAAACGCCGACGCCTGCTTCAAGATCGTGTTCGCCCGCCGCAGCTCACGGTTCTCCCGCTCGAGCTCACCGATCCGCGCCGCATCAGCGCTCGTAGTCCCCGTGCGCGTGCCGCCGTCGACCTCAGCGCGCTTGACCCACGTCCGCAACGCCTCCGGGTGGATCCCCAGCTGGTCAGCGACCCGCTTGAGCGCCCCCGGCGCCGACGCCGGATCCTTGCGTGCCTCCACCGCCATCCGGATCGCGCGCACACGCAACTCGTCGCTGTACTTCCTCGGCGCCGCCATGGCTCTCATCCTCACTGCTTTGAGAGCCTCCGCCGAACCCGGGGCGCTTCAGTCCGATGCGCCGCCGTGCATCACGCCGTAGGGCACGAGGACGCTGGCGACAGTGCCCTGAGCAGGTTCGAGGTGCCCAATCTGGTCGTCGAAGTAGATGTGCGGGGCGAGGACGGACAGCACCCGGGCCTTCTCGATGCCACCAAGGAAGAACGCGTCGTTGACCTGGACGTTCCAGGAACGCAGCGTCGCGACCGCGCGCTCGTGAGCCGGCGCCTGGCGTGCGGTCACCATCGCCACTCGCACGCGTGGCGTGTAGTCCTCGCCTGCTGCGACACGGTCGAGCTCGGCCTGCTGGATACGACCCATGGCGAGCAAGAACTGTTTCATCGGGCCGGCCTCGAGCGGTTCGTTCGCGTGCTCGCGCTCGTGCTCGAGGAACGTGGCCAGGTTCGAGGACTGGTAGATCTTTTCGGCCTCATCGCTTGCGAGCACGCCGTCGAAGTCCAGGGCGACCCGCAACGTACCGTCCTGCTCGTCGTCGTCGACCGCTCCGAAGCCGAGAACCCGGCCGGCCGGGTATCCCAGATCGACTGCACGCTCGACGTCGCTCTTCGAGCCGGACAGGTACAAGCACACGTTGAGCGCCGGAATGTAGTCGTACGGCGCCTTGCCCTCGGTGAACACCGCCCGCTCGATCGGCAGGCCGTAGTGCTCGATGGACTTCATGATCCGCAGCCCGGTGATGGCATCGTCCTTGGCGAGCACGATCACCTCGACGAGGTTGTTGCCGGGGCGCAGGTCGTTCAAAGCCAGGAGACGCTTGATGAAAGGGAACGCCGTACCGCGCGGCAGTGGGTCGTCCAGGTGTTCGTCCTGGTAGGCGCGGTAGGCCTCGAGGCTTTCCTCGAAGACCTGGTGTGCCTCGCTGGAATCGAACAGCGCACTGGGCGCGATGCCGACGACGAGTCGGTCTGTGAGGTCATACGGCACGTCGCGATGGTAGCGACGCCACGGAGACTCTCTTGCACGGTCATCCTGTTGGCTGAAAACTATGCGCGTATAGTTTGGCTATGGTGCGACCGCAGCTCACCGATTCCGAGCGTGAGCGTGGACGCGCACTCGGCGGCGCTCTGCGTCGTGCGCGCGGCTCACGCTCTCAGGTCGAGCTCGCGTCCTTGGCGGTCGTCCCGCTCGACACCCTGCGAAAACTTGAGCAGGGCAGCACCCCGACGCCGGGGTTCTTCCTCGTAGCTCAGATCGCCCACGCGCTAGGCGTCGACTTGGACGAGCTCGCGACTGCGACCATGCATCCCAGTGGAGGAGCGTCATGACCGTCACGGTCGCCCGGGAGACTGCACCGACGTGGGCGCACGAGCCTGTCAGCGAAGACGTCCTCGTGCGCGGTTCGAACTGGGAACGTGTCGTGCACTGGTACGACGCGACACGGCTCGGAACACCGGCGTTCTGGGTCGAGCAGACCCGGAGCATGCCGGCGGTGACGACGTACCAGATCGGCAACGCCTTGCACGAGGAAGTGGCGCTGTGCCTGCTGGGCGGTTACGGGATCACCGAGACGATGGCAATGTGCGCGTTCGATCGCTTACGTGGCGAGAACCTCTTGCGCGGAACCGGCGGCGGTTTCGAAGCGCTGCACGAGGCGTTGTCTCGACCGTTCGTGCTGCCCGGACGGGACCGATCCGTCCGGTACCGCTTCCCGACGCTCAAGGCCCGACGCCTCGACGAAGCCTTGAGCGTTCTGGCCTCCGCCACACCACCGAACGCGAGCCAGCCGCTGGCGCTGCGCGACTGGCTCACCACCCTGCCGGGTGTTGGACTCAAGACTGCGTCGTGGGCTGTTCGGAACCTGACACGGAGCAACGACGTTGCCGTCATCGACGTGCACATCCGACGCGCCGGGGTAGCGGCAGGGATGTTCGACCCGGCCTGGAAGCTCCCGCGCGACTACCGCCGGTTCGAGGAAGCGTTTGTTCTGTGGGCGCGTATCGGTGACGTACCGACCGCGGACCTGGACGCCTGCATCTGGACGACGCTCGCCGACCTAGGGCGCGGCGCGAGACTCCTGTTCGGGGTGAACACGCTGAGCGAACTCGACTAACCGCCACGCGGCCCCCTGGCGCTGCTAGCCTCCCGACTAGGTGAATATCGATTCAACCTAGGAGGTCTGGTGAGCGGAAACGGCGGAACCACTTCTCGCCCGCGACACGCGGGCGGCACCGGAGGCGACAGCGGCCCGTCGTGCGCGACCCTCGCGTTCGAGGCGGCCGTCGCGACCCCTGACCCTGCAGTCGTCGCAGTCACCTCCATCGGCGACCGGTTCGAGGTCGTGGTCGGCGGCCAGCCGCCCCAGGTCATGCTCCTGTCAAAGGTTGGGCACCAGCTCGGCGCGCTAACCGACCACTGGTTCGACCTGACGCGCTGCATCGCCGAGGGCTACGCATACGAGGCGGAAGTCATCGCGCTGACGCCCGTGCTTCGAGTCCGCGTCGACCCGCGCCAGCGCTGACATGGACGTCGGCGTCGTCGGCGGTGCCTACCGCGAGGAGTCCCTGGATCCGGTCGTCCGCCGCCTCGGCGGATCGGGGGTCCGCGCCGCACGCATCCTGCGGGCCCTGGGTGCCTTGACCACCTTGCACACGTGCGCTGACACCGCGAGCGGCGACGAGCTGCAGATGCTCGCCGCCGTGTACGACGTGGACCTCGCGACCGTGGCGCGTGACGGTGACCTGGGCTACGTGTACCCCACTCCGGTGCACGCGGCGTTGCGCGACGGGAGCGCCACTGGACAACCGCTGCACGTCGACAGCGACGTCGTCGTCGGGTTCGGCATGGTCGAGACAACGTGGACGGCCCGCGCCGACCGCGTGGTGGTCGACCCACAGCACTCGAACGTCGCCGACCTCCTCGGCCGGGTGTCGGCCCCGCATGTCGCTGTCGTCCTGAACGAGCACGAAGCCCGACGGCTCACCGGCAAGACCGACCTGACCGACGCGGCGACCGAGCTGCTGGCGCCCACCGTCGACGTCGTCGTCATCAAACGTGGGGCCCGCGGCGGCCTGGTCGTCAGCGCGGCGGGAACCGAGGTCTACGGCGTCGTCCCCACATCGAGCGTCGACCCGATCGGGTCGGGCGATGCCTTCACCGCCGGGTTCGCCCACGCCTGGGCTGTCGAGCGCATCGATCCGCTGAGCGCAGCGACGTTCGCGTCCCGAACCGCCGCCGCGCACTCGCTGGCCGGCTTGCCTGGATTCAGCCAAGACACGCTTACGGCGATCAAGACGCCGACCACGTTCCCGCTCAACATCGACCCGACGGTGTACCTCGCGGCACCGTTCTTCTCTGTGGCCGAGCGTGCCCTGGTGCGCGTCGTCGAGGACGCGGTGTCACACCTGGGCGTACGCATCTTCTCCCCGCTGCGAGACATCGGCGTCGGCGGCGACGAAGTGGCGCAGCAGGACATCGACGCACTCTCACGCTGCGACAGCGTGCTGGCGATCCTCGACGGCGGCGACATCGGCACCGCCATCGAGGTGGGCTGGGCCACACGTGAGGGGATTCCTGTCGTCGGCCTCGCGGAAGACCCCGCCGACCACTCATGGACCATGATCCGCGGGACCGGAGGCCGAGTCACGGCCGACCTGTCCTCCGCGGTGTACGGCGCAGCATGGGCGGCGCTGCTGCGCGCGACAGAGCGGACGTGAAGGTCCTGCTGCTGTCCGGCGGCCTCGACAGCACCGCCATCGCAGCGATGACGAGACCCGACCACTGCCTCAACATCGACTACGGGCAGGTCGCCGCCCGTGCCGAGGAGCGTGCCTCGCGCCATATCGCGGGCCTGCTCGACCTGCCCTTCACCTCCATCCAGGTCCCCGCCGGAGACGTCGGTGGTGGCCTGATGACTGGTGCGGGCGAACCTGCCGCGAGCCCGGTCGCCGCCACCGCACCCGAGTGGTGGCCGTTCCGCAACCAACTGCTGATCACGATCGCGGCCGCCTGGGGTGTCGTGCGCGGGTTCGACACCGTCCAGGTCGGCACCCTCGTGACCGATGGCGACCGCCACGCCGACGGCACGCGAGCGTTTCTTGACGCGGTCGATCACCTGCTCGGGTTGCAGGAGGGACACATGCGCGTCGACGCGCCTGCGGCCACGATGACCGCCGTCGAGCTGTTGCACTCCTCAGGTGTCAGCGAGGCGGTCCTGGGGTGGACCCACTCCTGCCATCGCGCGAACTCGCCGTGCGCGAACTGCCCCGGCTGCATCAAGCGCGCGGAAACGTTGGAATCGGCCGGCCTACTGCGATGAGCTCGCCGCGCAGGTCGGTCGTCACAAGCGCGTGGGTCGTGGTGTTCGTTGCATGCATCGCGTTGGCGAACTGGTCGCTCCTGCACGTCGGGCTCGACAACGGACCCGGGCGACCGCGCACGATCCTCTTGGGTCTTGGGTGGGTTGCGCCCTCCGGGGTCATCTTCGCCGGCGTGCTGCTCACTGTGCGTGACGTCATCCACGAGCGCATCGGTCAGATCGGCACGCTGGCCGTCATCGTTGCCAGCTCACCATTGACGGCGATCACGTCAAGCGAATCGATCGCGGTGGCATCGGTCGTGACGTTCCTCGTGGCTGAGACCGTGGATCTGGTCGTCTACAGCGCCGTCCGTCACCGTGGTCGCACCCGTGCAGTCGTCGTGAGCAACGTCGCCTCAGGTCTTCTCGATTCGTGCGTCTTCCTGATCGTCGCGTTCGGCGTGGAAGCCGCGGTCCACGGCGCGGCCCCGATGACGGTCGGGAAGGTCGCAGCGTCCCTCGTCACGGTTGCCATCGTCGCTTCCACGCGTCGCGGTCTCGCCCTCGGGAGGCGCGCCCAGCAGGAGGGTGGCGACGTCGCCGGTCAGGCCCACGCTGCGGGCCCACCCGACTCGTCCCCGCCGGGGTCTGACGTCGTGGGCGGCGCGATCGGCCGAATCGCCACGCCACGCCCGACGGACGGCACAGGCTAGCTCGCCACTGGAGGGGTGACTCGGCGGCCAGCACGTGTCATCGTGAGTCTCCCCAACGATGGCCCCGGTGCGCCGCGAAGCGCCGACCTGATGAACACTCGATGTGGAGGGTCCGCCCTCGTCGTGTCTTGACGGCGCAGCCCCGGGTCCGCACCCCGAAAGATCTGCGCAGGGAACGTCGGCCCCGGCCGCACTCATGCTGGGACCACCTGATCGCCGCCCCACTGTGGCCACTGCACGGTGTCAACCTTGGGACCCTTCTGCGCACCTGTGACGCCGTCGGCGCATGCCTCGCAGTGCCGCGCCTGCCCTGGGTCCCCGAAGCGCTCGCCCGGGGCAATACCCTGCGGCACCGCGCCTGCGTCCACTGGACCGGGGACCCAGTCACGTGGCTGGGCAAGCAGCGCCAGGCAGGCTCATCGATCGTCGGCGTGGAGCTCGCGGAGGAATCGGTGCGCCTTGGAGACCTTTCCGCCGCTCGCCACCGCACTATCATGGTCCTCGGGCACGAGCAGAGGGGCATCCCGCCCGAAGCACTCAACCTGCTCGACCTGACCGTCGAGATTCCGATGATCGGTACGGGTGCTGGTCCGGGCACCAAGGTCAGGCGGCTCCGCCGACCAGTCGATCGTTCGCTACGAGGTCGAAGGCTCGGCGCATGCCGCCTACACGCACACGGGAATCGACGTAGCGCCGGCCGGGGCCGCGTGCATCTGAGACGCCGTGATCTTGTCGCGGCTTGCTCGCTCGCTCGGGTTCATGCCGATCCTCATCGGATGCTCGACCAAGTCGTCCACACTCGTGGTGCGTTGCTAGACCGTGGTCGGTCCCGGCCGCAGCGGGCTTTCTATCGAAAGCCGGTCGCCGACGGCCGCGTCGGTGACCGTGGGGTGGAAGTAGTCGAAGAGGGCAGTCTGCACGGGTGTCGGGAAGCGCAGCACCATGCGGACGACGCTGAGAGGTTCTCCCGTCGCGCGGGGCATCGTCGTCTGCTCGGGGGCGGTCGCGGTGGGCTGGCCGAGGTAGTAGAACTCGGTGCCCTCGGCGTCGTCCTTCTTGACGAAGAAGTGCAGGTCGACCTCGTTGCGCACGATGGGCGTCACCTCGGCGCTGTCGAGCGTCAGTCGGCTGCGGGTGTACCAGA
>Ga0222423_1001393_pt1 | contig 11045 bp, 11 predicted proteins | sample 3A0metagenome_FD_182472 | JGI IMG/M metagenome (GOLD analysis project Ga0222423, IMG submission 182472) | Enriched microbial communities from leaf-cutter ant dump, University of Wisconsin, Madison, United States - 3A0 (version 2) | ecosystem: Environmental > Terrestrial > Nest > Insects nest >...
CGAGCTTGTCTCGTCCCGGGTTTGATGGAGGCTCGACCTCACGAAAGGATGCCTGACATGACCTCCCCCACCCGCTATCCCAAGGAGCTGCGCGACCGCGCCACCCGGCTGGCCATCGAGGCCAGGAAGGACCCCGCGACAGCCTCCAGCGCCTACCGCAGGATCGGCGAGCAGCTCGGCGTGCATCCCGAGACCCTGCGCACCTGGGTCAAGCGCGTCGAGTCCCACAACGCGCAGGACTCCGCGATCACCACCGTCTCAGACATCGAAAGAATCCGCGAGCTCGAACGCGACAATCGTGAGCTACGACGAGCCAACGAGATCCTGAAATCAGCATCGGCTTTTTTCGCGGCGGAGCTCGACCGCCCGTATCGATGATCGTCGAGTTCATCGACACGCACAGACTTCAATGGGGAATCGAGCCGATCTGCACCGTGCTGACCCAAGCCGGGATGCAGATCGCCCCCTCGACGTACTACGCACACAAGAAGCGTGCGCCTTCGCCAAGGAAGGTCCGCGACGAAGAGCTCAGCTCGCTCATCATGACCGAGTACGAGCGCTCGGCGGGCATCTACGGCATCCGTAAGATCCATGCTCAGCTGCGCCGCCGTGGGGTGGTCGTGGCGCGCTGCACCGTGGAGCGGCTGTGCCGGTCCTTGGGCATCCGCGGCGTGGTGCGGGGGAAGTTCCCGCGGGCGCACAAGCCAGAGCCGGCCACGGAGCGCCCCAGCGACCTGGTCGAGCGAGCCTTCACCGCCGACGCGCCGAACAAGCTGTGGGTAGCAGACATCACCTACGTGCGGACCTTGACCGGCTGGGTGTACGTGGCATTCGTGCTCGACGTCTTCTCACGGAAGATCGTCGGCTGGCAGACATCGACCCGGCTCTATGCGGATCTTGCTATCGACGCGTTGTCGATGGGGTTGTGGATGCGGGATCATGCTGGCGAGGATATCTCGGGTCTCATTCACCACTCGGACCGTGGCGTCCAGTATCGATCTATCGCCTACTCGGAAAGGCTCGCGGCCTCGGGTGTTGTGGCCTCGGTCGGTTCGAAGGGCGATTCCTACGACAACGCGATGGCTGAAGCGTTGAACTCCTTGTTCAAGCATGAAGTCGTCTACCGCAAGAGCTGGCCCTCGCGGTCAGGGCTGGAGATCGCCGTCGCGGAGTGGGTCCAGTGGTACAACACCGAGCGCCTGCACTCCTCGCTCGGCTACATCTCCCCGGACGAGGCCGAGGCTGCCTACTGGCGCTCTGTGCCCGCCGCCGACGAAGCCGCTTGACCACGTCTTTACTGTCTATCAAACCCGGGACTTGACACCGTGGCAGCTGATGGGATGCCCGGACTGCGGTGCCGTCGCACCCAGTCGCGGCAGACGCGTTCGCCGCATCCGGGACGTGCCTCACGGCGGGGTTCAGGTCGTCCTGCGGTGGCATCAACGACTCTGGCGCTGCCCTTTGCCCGCCTGCCCCCGGGGAACGATCGTCGAGCAGCTTCCCGACCTCGTCGGCGAGCGAGGTTCGATCACGCTCAGGGCTGTGACCTGGGCGATCACGCAGCTGAAGTCGCAGCACGCCACCGTCGCAGGCCTGTCCAAGCAGCTCGGCGTGGCATGGAAGACGCTGTGGCACGCCGTCAGGCCGGTCCTTGAAGCGCTGGACGCCGACGAGTCCCGCTTCGCCGGTGTGCTCAGCCTGGGGGTCGACGAACACACGCTCCGGGCCTCCCCATCACGGGGACCGTCGTAAGAAGGGTCCCAAGGAGCTGACCGGGATGGTCGACCTGACCCGGCACCGCGGGCCCCAGGGACGCTGGGTCGTGCAGGCCCGGCTGCTGGACCTCGTCCCGGGCCGTTCGAAGAAGGTCTACGCCGACTGGCTCACCGAGCGCGGTCGGGACTTTTGCGACGGGGTCGGGGTCGCGGCGCTGGACCCGTTCGGCGGCTACAGGTCCGCCATCGACGACCAGCTGCAGGACGCCGCCGCGGTCCTGGACGCCTTCCACGTCGTCAAGCTCGGCACGAACGTCGTCGACGAGGTGCGCCGCCGGGTCCAGCAGCAGACCACCGGTCATCGAGGCCGCAAGGGAGACCCGTTGCAGGGGATCCAGCGGCTCCTACGGGCCGGCGCGGAGAACCTCACCGATCGTCAGGTCGAACGGATCGCCACCGCGCTCGAAGCCGACCCGGCCCACGAGGAGGTCTACATCGCATGGCGCTGCGCCCAAGACCTCCGGGCGGCCTACAAGAGCAAGAACCTTGCCGTGGGCAAGGCGAAGGCTGAGAAGATCCTCGCTTCCTTCCACACCTGCCCGATTCCCGAGGTCGCTCGGCTGGGGCGCACCCTTCGCAGGTGGCGCACGGCGTTCCTGGCCTACTTCACCACGGCCCGCGTCAGCAACGGCGGTACCGAGGCGATCAACGGCATCATCGAGCTCCACCGACGCCTGGCCCGCGGCTACCGCAACTTCGGCAACTACCGGCTACGGATGCTCCTCGCCGGCGGCGGACTCACCCCGTGACTCCCCACGGATCGCCGAAGAGCCCTCAAAGGGCTCCGGCACACGCACGCGACGATCCTCATGGAACTCGGCGTGCCGCCCAAGGTCGTGCAGGAACGCCTCGGGCACTCCACCATCACTACGACGATGAATATCTACAGCCACGTCACCCTGACGATGCAGAAGAACGCCGTCGAACAGTTCGCGGGCCGCCTCGCCGGAGCCTGAACCCCCGGCGATGGGGCGAACCAGGGCGTTTGCCCCATATCTCGCCCCATGACGACGAAGCAGCCCCTCACCTGGATCATGAAATCCCTGGTGAGGGGCTGCTTTCGTTCTGTGCGTGAGGGGGGACTTGAACCCCCACGCCCTTGCGGGCACTGGCACCTGAAGCCAGCGCGTCTGCCATTCCGCCACTCACGCGAGCCTCGACAGGCTAGCACGGCGCCTGCGAGCGCGACGAATCCCGCGGTTCGGCCCCGCGCACGAGGCGCGGTCCCACCCGATCCCCACAGCCCGTCCACGTGTTCGTGCCCCGCTCCGGGCCGCGCGCCGATACGATGCTCGTGCGTCCGTCGTGCCCGACGACGGTCCTGACACGCTGCACGCGCAGCCGACGACTGCAGGGGATGGAGGTTGCCGTGGGCGTCCTGGACCGCTTCGAGAAGGGCGTGGAGAAGGTCGTCAGCAGCGCATTCTCCCGTGCCTTCCGCTCCGAGCTCAAGCCCGTCGAGCTCGCGAGCGCGCTGCGCCGCGAGGTCGACGACAAGGCCGCGGCCGTCGACCGCGACCGCACGGTCGTGCCCAACGAGCTGACGTTCGCGCTCGCGCCCGACGACTTCGACCGCATCGAGCAGTGGGGCGCCGAGACCCTCGCCGACGAGCTCGCGGCCAACGTCACCGACCACGCCGCCTCCCAGGGCTACGCGTTCGTCGGCCCCGTCACCGTGACGTTCGAGGTCGACGACGACGCCTCCCCCGGGCGTTTCGCGCTCACCTCCCGCACCGTGCGCGGCGCGGTCGCGCCCGCCTCCGCGAGCCCGAGCTCTCGGCACCCGCTCGTCGACATCGACGGGCAGCGCTACCTCCTCACCGGCCCCGTCACCGTCATCGGCCGCGGGTCGGAGGCCGACATCGTCGTCGACGACCCCGGCGTGAGCCGGCGCCACCTCGAGATCCGCATGACGCCCGACGGCGTCGTCGCGACCGACCTCGGCTCGACCAACGGCCTCTTCGTCGAGGGGCACCAGGTGCCCGCGGCGACCCTCCTCGACGGCAACTCGCTGACCATCGGTCGGACCAGGATCATGTTCTGGACCGGCACGACGCCCGACGACGTGCAGGACCGGTGACCACGACCCCATGAGCGAGCTGACGATCACCCTGCTGCGGCTGGGCTACCTGGCCGCGCTGTGGCTGTTCGTCCTCGTCGCCATCAGGGTCCTGCGCCGCGACCTCTACGGGACGCGCGTCTCGACGCGCGCGACCGAGCACCGCGGTCGGCGCGCCCGGGGCGCCGCCGCGCCCCGGGCGGTCGACGGTCACGACGCCCCTTCCCGGCCCGCCGAGGGTCGCGCGACGCGCCTCGTCGTCACGGACGGCACCCTCACCGGCACGACGATCCCGCTCGGCGCGTCGGCCGTCCTCATCGGCCGCGCGGCGGCATGCACGCTCGTCCTCGACGACGACTACGCCTCCTCGCGCCACGCACGGATCTTCCCGCAGGGTGACCGCTGGGTCGTCGAGGACCTCGGGTCGACGAACGGCACGTTCGTCGCCTCCGAGCGCCTCGAGGAGCCACGCGTCCTGCCGCCCGGGACCCCCGTGCGCATCGGTCAGAGCGTCCTCGAGCTGCAGAGGTGACCCCCGTGCCCATCGCGATGCGCTACGCCCTCCGTTCCGACATCGGGCTCGTGCGGTCGAACAACCAGGACTCGGGCTTCGCCGGTCCGAACCTCCTCGTCGTCGCCGACGGCATGGGCGGCCACGCGGGCGGCGACGTCGCGTCGTCGATCGCGGTCGCGACGTTCGCGCCGCTCAACGACGACTCGTTCGGCGCGGACGACGCGGTCGCCGAGCTCGAGCGCGCGGTCGACGCGGCCCAGGAGGCGCTCGTCGCGCGCTCGGCCGCGGAGCCCGAGCTCTCGGGCATGGGGACGACGGTGACGGCGATCCTCCGCGCGGGGTCGATGCTCGCGATGGCGCACATGGGCGACTCGCGCGCCTACCTGCTGCGCGACGGCGAGCTCACGCAGGTGACGACCGACCACACGTTCGTCCAGCACCTCGTCGACACGGGCAAGATCACGCCGGAGGAGGCCGAGGTCCACCCGCAGCGCTCGGTCGTCATGCGGGTGCTGTGCGACTTCGGGCTCGGCCTGCGCCCGGACCTCTCGGTCCGCGAGGGCCGGCCGGGCGACCGCTGGCTCCTGTGCTCGGACGGTCTGTCGGGCTACGTCTCGCACGACACGATGCGCTCGACGCTCGCCGAGGTCGACGACCCGGGCCTGTGCACGGAGCGGCTCGTGCAGCTCGCGCTGCGCGCGGGCGGTCCCGACAACATCACGTGCATCGTCGCCGACGTCCTCGACGCGGACGCCCTCCCCGAGGGCGTCGAGCCGACGTCGTCGATCGAGGTCGCGGGCGCGGCGGCCGTCGAGCGCGACGTCCCCTCGGCCGCGGCCGAGAGCCCCGCCGCGAAGGCCGCGGCGCTCGCCGCCGCGGCGGCGGCGCCCGAGGAGCCCGAGCCCGACGACGACGCGCCCGCGGCCGAGGCCAACGCGTCGGCCCTGCCGCGCCGCCGGCGCCGCGTCGTCGCGCGCGTCGTCTGGTCGCTCGTCACGCTCGCGGTGCTCGCCGGGGGCGGCTGGGGCGCGTACGCGTGGACGCAGACCCAGTACTACCTCGGCGTCGACGACGGCCGGGTCGCGATCTTCCGCGGCATCCCGCAGAGCATCGGCCCGCTCGCGCTCTCGCACGTCCTCATGACGACGGAGACCCGGGTCGACGACCTCGACCCGTTCAAGGCCGACCGCCTGCGCGCGACGATCCACCAGCCGTCGTACACGGCGGCACGCACGCACGCGCTCTCGCTCGCGGTCGAGGCGACGACGCCGACGACGCCGACGCAGACCCCGACGGGCACGCCGACGCTCGACCCCGCGGTGCCGACCGCGCCCTCGGGCGACGCGCCCGACGGCGCGGTGACGCCGCACGACGGCACCGCGACGCCGGCCGACGGGGAGACGTCGTGACGCGGGGCACCGGGACGGCGTGATGGCCACCGTCGAGCCCGGCACCGCGAGGACGGGCCGCGCACGGGAGCTGGGGCTCCTCGTCGGCGCGGTCGTCCTCGGCATGGGCGCGTTCGCCCAGGTCGAGCTCGCGATCCACGGCACCCTGCCCGCGGACTTCTACCTTGCGACGGCGGGCCTCGTCGTCCTCGCGACGGTCCTCCACCTCCTCGTGCGCAGGGTCGCGCCGTTCGCCGACCAGGTGATCCTGCCCGTCGCGGTCGCCCTCAACGGGATCGGGCTCGCGATGATCCACCGGCTCGACCTCGCGGCCGAGGCGGCGGGGCGGACGTCGAGCCTCGCGGGCAAGCAGCTCGGCATCACGGCCGTCGGCATCGCCGCGGCCGCGGTCGTGCTCGTCGTCCTGCGCGACCACCGTGTCCTGCGCCGGCGCGCGTACGTCGCGATGGTCCTCGCGCTCGTCCTCGTCGTCCTCCCGTTCGTCCCCGGGCTCGGCGTCGCGAACTACGGCGCACGCATCTGGGTGTCGCTCGGCGGCTACTCGCTGCAGCCGGCGGAGCTCGCGAAGATCGCGCTCGCGATCTTCTTCGCGGGCTACCTCGTGACGAACCGCGACACGCTCGCGCTCGCCGGGCCGCGGGTGCTCGGCGTCCAGCTCCCCCGCGCGCGTGACCTCGGGCCGCTCGTCGTCGTGTGGGCCGTGAGCCTCGCGATCCTCGTCCTCCAGCGCGACCTCGGCACGTCGCTGCTCCTCTTCGGGCTCTTCGTCGCGATGCTTTACGTCGCGACGGAGCGCATCTCGTGGATCGCGATCGGCATGGTGCTCTTCGCGGGCGGGGCGGTCCTCGCGGCGCAGACGTTCGGGCACGTCGCGGCCCGCTTCGACGTGTGGCTCCACCCCATGGACCCGGCGATCTACGACCGCGCCCCGGGCGGCTCCTACCAGCTCGTCCAGGGGCTCTTCGGCCTCGCGTCGGGCGGCCTGCTCGGCACGGGGTGGGGCCAGGGGCACCCGGACCTCGTGACGTTCGCGGAGTCCGACTTCATCGTCGCCGCGCTCGGCGAGGAGCTCGGGCTCACGGGCCTCCTCGCGATCCTCATGCTCTACGTCGTCCTCGTCCAGCGCGGCTTCCGCACCGCCGTCGGCGTGCGCGACGGCTTCGGCAAGCTCCTCGCCTCGGGGCTCGCGTTCGTCGTCGCGTGGCAGGTGTTCGTCGTCGTCGGCGGCATCACCCGCGTCATCCCGCTCACGGGGCTGACGACGCCGTTCCTCGCGTACGGCGGCTCGTCGCTCCTCGCGAACTGGATCATCGTCGCGATCCTCCTGCGCATCTCGGACGCGGCGCGCAGGCCGGCGCCGCTCCCGGTGCGCGGCGGCGCCGCGCCCGTCATCCACGACGCGACGGTGACGCCCGAGGACGATGACGAGCCGGACGACGCAGTGCCGGACGACGCCGTGCCGGACGGCGCCGCGGCGACGGACGGCCCCGACGCAGGCACGCATCCGACGGAGGTGGTCCGGTGAACGCCGCGATCCGCCGCGTCTCGACCGTCGCGGTCGTCCTCCTCCTCGCGCTCATGGTCGCCGCGACGAACATCCAGGTGCGGGAGGCCCCGTCGCTCAACGCGGACGGCCGCAACGTGCGGTCGATCTACCGCGAGTTCGGCGTCTCGCGCGGGCCGATCATCGTCGACGGCCGGGCCGTCGTCTCCTCGGTGCCGTCGGACGACGCGTTCGGGTTCCAGCGCACCTACACCGACGGGCCGCTGTTCGCGCACGTCACGGGCTACTTCTCGATCGTCTTCGGACGCGACGGCATCGAGCGGGCGGAGAACGAGGTGCTCAACGGCACCGCGGACTCGTTCTTCATCCGCCGCCTCCAGGACCTCGTCACGGGCCACCAGCAGCGCGGCGGCTCGGTCGAGCTCACGCTCTCGCGCGAGCTCCAGGAAGTCGCGACGGAGGCCCTCGGGTCGCAGCGCGGCGCGGTCGTCGCGCTCGACGTCCGCACGGGGGCGGTGCTCGCGATGGTCTCGACGCCGACGTACGACCCGGCGGTCCTCGCGAAGCACTCGTCGTCGAAGGTCAACGAGGCCTACCAGGAGCTCCTCGCGGACGAGTCGCACCCGCTGCGGGCGCGCGCGACGTCGACCCTCTACCCGCCCGGGTCGACGTTCAAGATCATCACGGCCGCGGCCGCGCTCGAGTCGGGCGCGTACGACGCGACGACGGTCGTGCCCGCGCCGGACACGTTCACGCTCCCGCAATCGACGTCGGTGCTGCAGAACTTCGGCGGCTCGCGCTGCTCGGCGACGGGCGAGCAGCCGCTCGCCGACGCCCTGCGCATCTCGTGCAACACGGCGTTCGCGGAGCTCGGCCTCGCCGTCGGGCAGGACCAGCTGCGCCGGACGGCCGAGGCCTTCGGCTTCAACGCGCGCTCGGCGGTGCCGATCCCGGTCGCGGCCTCGCGCGTCCCGGCCGAGCTCACGGCGCCCGAGCTCGCGCTCAGCGCGATCGGGCAGATGGACGTCGCGGCGACGCCGCTGCAGATGGCGTCGGTCGCGCAGACGATCGCGAACGGCGGCGAGCGGCTCGAGCCGTACCTCGTCGAGCGGGTGCGCGACGCGAACCTCGACCTCGTCGAGGAGGCCGAGCCGGTGAGCGCGGGCCGCGCGGTCTCGGCGACGACGGCGCGCGCCCTCACGGACATGATGGTGAGCGTCGTCGAGTCGGGCACGGGCACGGCCGCGCGCCTGCCGGGCGTGCGCGTCGCGGGCAAGACGGGCACGGCGCAGACGACGAAGGAGGCGGCACCGCACGCGTGGTTCATGGGCTTCGCGCCCGCGGACGCGCCGCGGGTCGCGGTCGCGGTCCTCGTCGAGAACGGCGGGTCGATGGGCTCGGAGGCGACGGGCGGCGCGGTCGCCGCGCCGATCGCCCGCAAGGTCCTCGAGGCGGGGCTGCGATGAGGCCGCAGGCGGGGCTCGTCCTCGGCAACAGGTACCGGCTCGTCCGGCAGATCGCCGTCGGCGGCATGGGCGAGGTGTGGGTCGCGCACGACCAGTCGCTCGCGCGCGACGTCGCCGCGAAGGTCCTCAAGGAGGAGTACGCGGGCAACGAGGACTTCCTCGAGCGCCTGCGCACCGAGGCGCGCAACGCCGCGGGGCTCAGCCACGAGAACATCGCGCAGCTCTTCGACTACGGCGAGCAGGACGGCTCGGGCTACCTCATCCTCGAGCTCGTCGTCGGCGAGCCGATGAGCGACCTCCTCGAGCGCGAGCCCGTCCTCCCGCTGCGCCGGCTCCTGCCGATCCTCGCGCAGGCGGCGCGCGGCCTCCACGCGGCGCACGTCGGCGGGGTCGTCCACCGCGACGTCAAGCCGGGCAACATCCTCCTCGAGCACGGCGTCACCGTGAAGATCACGGACTTCGGGGTGTCGCTCGGCGCCAACCAGGTGCCGATGACGGCGGCGGGCATGGTCATGGGCACGGCGCAGTACCTCTCGCCCGAGCAGGCGATCGGGCGCGCGGCGACGGGCGCGTCGGACGTCTACGCGCTCGGCATCGTCGCGTACGAGTCGCTCGTCGGGCACCGGCCCTTCACGGGCGCGACGGCCGTCGACATCGCGGTCGCGCACGTCAACGAGCCCGTGCCGCCCCTGCCGCCGACGGTCCACAAGGGCCTCGGCGCGCTCGTCATGCAGATGCTCGAGAAGGACCCGGAGAAGCGGCCGCGCTCGGCGGCCGCGCTCGCGCTGCGTCTCGACGAGCTCGCGCGCCTCGCCGAGCTCGACCCGCTCGGGCACCTCACGGAGCGGGTCGCGCGGCACGGCGTCTCGGGCGCGACGTCGGCGTCGCCGCTGTCGTCGTCGGCGGGCGTGCCCGCGGCGGCGCCCGCGGCCCCGGCCGCCGGGCCGACGCCCGTGCCGGGCGTCGAGGCCGTGCCCGGCGCGGCGACGCCGGGCCCCGCGGCACGAAGCACCACCGCTCCGGGCAGCGCGACGCCGGGCACCACGATGCCGCCGTCGTTCGCGCCGCGGACCCGCCGCGAGCTCCACGCACGGCCGGCCCAGCCCGAGGCGCCCGCCCTGCCCGGCGCCGCGTCGGTGCCCGTCGTCGTGCCCGCGTCGGTCGCGACGCGCGCGATGCTCCACCGTCGTCCCGACTCCCCCGCGCCCCGCACCGCGATCGAGCTCCCGCCCGACGCCGACGCGCCGGAGCACGGCGCGGGCGGCCCCGTGCCGCCTGCGACGCCCGCGGGCGTCGCCCGCGCGGGCGGTCCGCCGCGCCCCGACGCCCCGCCCCCTCCGCCGCAGCCCGCGCCCGCCCGCCCCGCGCCGTCCGGCAGCGCACCGTCCGGCGGCCCGGCCTCCCGGCCCGTCCCCGCGCCGCCCGCGACGGGCCGCGCGGGCGCCGACCGTCCCGTCCCGCCCGCACCCCGGGCCGGCGCCGGCGGGTGGGAGCCCGGCGGGACGACGCCCGTGCCCCGCCCCCCGGCCGCGTGGTCACCGACGGGCTCGGCGTCCCCGACCGCCCGCCGCACGACGTCGACGCCCCCCGCGCCCCCCGCGCCCCCGGCGCCGCCCGCCCGCCCCGCGGGCCGCGGGACGACGGGGCTGCGCCTCGGCTCGGTGTCGTGGCCGCTCGCCGGCCTCGTCGTGCTCGTCGCGATCATCGTCGTGGCGTCGGTCCTCACGGGCGCCGCGGGGCCTGCCTCCGCCGCCTTCCTCCTCACGCTCCCGCGACCGCTCCGCGGTCCGGGCGGCACGAGCTTGCGCACAGATGACAAGATTGCCGTGGTCGCACGCGCGGCCCGGGGCCGCACGGCGGTCCCCCCGACGACGAAGGACGATTAGTGGATCACGAGGCACCCCGCATCCTTGCCGGACGCTACGAGGTCGGCGAGCTCATCGGCCGCGGCGGCATGGCCGAGGTCCACATCGGCCACGACGCCCGCCTGGGCCGCACCGTCGCGATCAAGATCCTGCGCTCCGACCTCGCGCGCGACCCGTCGTTCCAGGCCCGCTTCCGCCGCGAGGCGCAGTCGGCGGCCGCGCTCAACCACCCCGCGATCGTCGCCGTCTACGACACGGGCGAGGAGACGTACACCGAGGCGTCGGGCACCGTCCAGCACGTGCCGTTCATCGTCATGGAGTACGTCGAGGGCCACACGGTCCGCGACATCCTCCGCACCGGCCACGCCGTGCCGATCGACGAGGCCGTCGAGATCGCCTCGGGCGTGCTCTCCGCGCTCGAGTACAGCCACCACGCGGGCATCGTCCACCGCG
>Ga0222423_1001396_pt1 | contig 11024 bp, 9 predicted proteins | sample 3A0metagenome_FD_182472 | JGI IMG/M metagenome (GOLD analysis project Ga0222423, IMG submission 182472) | Enriched microbial communities from leaf-cutter ant dump, University of Wisconsin, Madison, United States - 3A0 (version 2) | ecosystem: Environmental > Terrestrial > Nest > Insects nest >...
GCGCCGCGTCGATCACCATGCACTCGGCCGCGTACAGCTCGGCCTGGCTGTCGGCCAGCATGGCCTGCACGAGCTGGAACTCGCAGATCGGCTGGCCGAACTGCTTGCGCTCCAGCGCGTAGGCCAGCGCGTCGCGCAGGATGCGCCGGGCCACGCCCACGCTGACGGCCGCGATGTGGATGCGGCCCTTGTCCAGCACCTTCATCGCGGTCTTGAAGCCCCGGCCCTCCCGGCCGCCGATCAGGTTGGCGGCGGGCACGCGCACGTTGTCGAAGAACACGTCGCAGGTGTGGGCGCCCTTCTGGCCCATCTTCACGTCGTTCTTGCCGAAGCTGATGCCGGGGCTCCTGGCATCGACGATGAAGGCCGAGACGCCGCCCGCGCCCTTGTCGGCCGGGTCGGTGCGCGCCATCAGCGTGAACATGCCGGCGTGCGGCGCGTTGGTGATGAAGCGCTTGTTGCCGTTGACCACGTAGTGGCCGCCGTCCTTGACGGCCGTGGTGCGCAGCGAGGCCGCGTCCGAGCCCGCCTCGGGCTCGGTGAGCGCGAACGAGGCCATGATCTCGCCCGTGGCCAGCCGGGGCAGCCACGCGGCCTGCTGCTCGGGCGTGCCGTCCATCAGGATGCCCTGCGAGCCGATGCCCACCGTGGTGCCGATCACCGAGCGGAACGCGGGCGCCGTCTGGCACAGCTCGAAGAGCACGCGGCATTCCTCCTCCATCGTCAGCTCCAGGCCGCCGAAGCGCTCGGGGATGGTCATGCCGAACAGGCCGAGCTCGCGCATCTCCTGCACGATGGCCGCGGGGATCTCGTCGGTCTCGGCCACTTCGTTCTCGGCGGGCACGAGGCGCTCGCGCACGAAGCGGCGCACGCTGTCGAGCAGGGCTTCGAGGGTTTCGGGGTCGCGGATCATGGGGTTCCTTGATTGACGGGTTAAAGGGTGTCGGAGGTGCCGAGCACGGCGGTGGACTGGCTCGACAGCGTGCCGCCGTTGCCGTGCACCACGGCCGTGCGGTGGCGCGCGAGCTGGCGCTGCCCGGCCTGGCCGCGCAACTGGCGCACGGCCTCGATGAGCGCGAAGATGCCGTACATGCCCGGGTGCACGCACGACAGCCCGCCGCCGTTGGTGTTGACGGCCAGCCGCCCGCCGGGCGCGATGCCGCCGTCCTGCACGAACGCGCCGGCCTCGCCCTTGGCGCAAAAGCCCAGGTCTTCCAGGAACAGCAGCGTGTTGATGGTGAAGGCGTCGTAGACCTGGGCCATGTCCATGTCGGCGGCCGACAGGCCTGCCATCGCATACGCCTGGGCGCTGGACTGCACGGCGGCCGTGGTGGTGAGGTCGGGCATGCACGAGATCTGCCGGTTCCAGATCGCCGTGGCGTTGCCCAGCACGTAGACCGGGGGCTGGGGCAGACCGCGCGCGCGCTCGGCGCGCACCAGCACCAGGGCGCCGCCGCCGTCGGTGACCAGGCAGCAGTCGCGCACGGTGAGCGGGCTGGCGATGGGGCGGGCCGCGAGCACGTCCTCGATGGTGAGCGGGTCGCGCGCGAAGGCCTCGGGGTTTTGCTGCGCCCAGGCGCGCGCGGCCACGGCCACCTCGGCGAGCTGCGCGCGCGTGGTGCCAAATTCATGCATGTGGCGCGCGGCCGCCAGCGCGTAGGCGGTCACGGGCAGCACGGGCTCGTAGGGGAACTCGTAGGGCTGCGGGTCCAGGAAGCGCCGCGCGGCCACGCTCTCCTTGCGCCCGAAGGTGGCCGAGCGCTGCGCGCTGCCGTAGCACACCAGCACGGCGTTGCACTGGCCCGCCTCCAGCGCGCGGACGGCGGGCAGCAGGTGCGCGATGAAGCTGCTGCCGCCGACCATGGTGCCGTCCACGTACGTGGGGTTCAGCCCCAGGTGCTCGATCACCGGCAGGGTCCACATGCTGGCGTTCACGCTGCAGGTGGCCAGGCCGTCGATGTCCCGCATCGTCAGGCCCGCGTCCTGCACGGCCGCGTGCGCGGCGCGCGCGAGCAGGGTCATGTCGTCCATGCCGGGCGCCTCGCCGCAGCCGTAGGTGGCGGCGCCGGCGATGGCCGCGCGCCCGCGCAGCGGGCGGTTCACGGCGGCGGCGTCGAGGAGCGAGCGGGGGATGCGGCTCATGCGGCACCGCCTTCCCCGGCGGGCTGGAACAGCACCAGGCCGCGCCCGCCATGCTGCGCCACGTGCGCCCGCACGCGCTGGCCGATGCGCACCGCCCCGGGCGCCACGCCCTCCACGCGGGCCATCATGCGCACGCCCTCGTCGAGGTCGATCAGCGCCACGTTGTAGTCGCCGCCCGCGTCCTGCTTGCGCGCGATGGTGCTCGTGGAATAGACGGTGCCCAGGCCGCCCGCGCGCACCCAGCGCAGCGGGCTGGCGCCGCAGTGCGGGCACAGCTCGCGCGGGGTGAACACGTGCTGCCCGCACTGCGGGCACTGCTGGATGCAGAAGCGGCCGGCGTCGAGCTCGGCCTGGTAGTGGGTCTGGGCGCTCAGGTGCATGGGTGCCAGCATGCCCGCAGAGCCCCGGCGCTTCAATTCACCAATCTGGAAGGGCGTCTTCAGCCCGTGGTGATGCCCGCGGTCTTGATCACCTTGGCCCACTTGGCCAGCTCGGCGTGCAGGAACTGGCGCATCTCCTGCTGCGTGCCCGGCGCGGCCTCGGCGCCCGCGCCCAGCAGGTGCTGGCGCACGGCGGGGTCCTTGAAGGCGGTGTTGAAGTCCGCATTGATCTTGTCCAGCACGGCCTGGGGCGTCTTGGCGGGGGCGAACAGCGCGGTCCAGGAATAGGCCTCGTAGCCGGGGAGCCCCGCCTCGGCCGCCGTGGGCACCTCGGGCAGCATGGCCGAGCGCTGGCGGCTGGCCACGGCCAGCACCTTGATGCGCCCGCTCTTGATGTGCGGCAGCGCCGTGGGCGCGTCGCTGAACATGAGCTGCACCTGGCCGCCCAGCAGGTCGTTCATGGCCGGCGCGCTGCCCTTGTAGGGCACGTGCTGCAGCTTGGTGCCCGCCTCCATGTTGAACAGCTCGCCCGCCAGGTGGGTGCCGCCGCCGTTGCCCGAGGAGCCGTAGCTCAGGTGACTGCCCGGCTTCCTGGCCAGGGCGATCAGCTCCTGGAGCGTGCTGGCGGGCACCGACGGGTGCGCCACGACGAACACGGGGAACATGGCGGCGAAACTGATGGGCGCGAAGTCGCGCTCGATGTCGTAGGGCAGGTTGCCCATCAGCGTGGGGTTGACCGCGTGGTGGATGGCGCCCATGAACAGGGTGTAGCCGTCGGGTGCCTCGCGGGCTGCGGCCTGCGCGCCCACCACGCCGCCCGCGCCCGCGCGGTTGTCGATCACGGTGGGCGTCTTCCAGAGCTCGGACAGCTTCACGCTCGCGGCGCGCGCCGTGGTGTCCACGGGGCCGCCGGGCGGGAAGGGCACGATGAAGCGCACGGGCTTGGCGGGCCAGGCATCGGCGGCCAGGGCGGCGAAGGGCCGCGCGGCCGCGGCGGCCAGCGCGCCGGCCATGAGCTGGCGGCGGCGCGCGGAGAAGTCGGTGGATGGCGTCACGGTGTGTCTCCTGGGTGGTTCAAAGGGCCACGGCCTGCTCCTGCAGCACGCGCTTGAGGACCTTGCCGTTGTTGTTGGTGGGCAGTTCGGGCACGGCCACGATGCGGGCTGGCCGCTTGTAGGGCGCGAGCAGGCCGCGCAGGTGGGCCTGCAGCGCTGGCGCGTCGAGCGCCGCGCCGGGGCGCAGCTCGACGAAGGCCACGATCGCCTCGTTGCCGTCGCCCTCGGGGCGGCCGACCACGGCCGAGCGCTGCACGCTGGGGTGGGTGTTGAGCGCGGTCTCCACCTCGGCCGGGTAGACGTTGAAGCCCGAGCGGATGATCATTTCCTTGAGCCGCCCCACCACGAACAGCGCGCCGTCGGCATGCAACTCGCCGAGGTCGCCGCTCGCGTACCAGCCGCCCGCGCGCATCACGGCGGCGGTGGCGTCGGGGTCGCGGAAGTAGCCGGGCATCAGGCCGCGCCCGCGGATCCACAGCTCGCCGCGCTCGCCCGGCGGCAGCGGCCGGCCGGTCAGCGGGTCGGTGACCTGCACCTCGGCCTCGGCCACGGCGTAGCCGGCGCTGGTGTCGGCGCGCCGCTCGCCCAGGCGCGTGACGTGGACCGAGCCCGCGTATTCCGACAGGCCGTAGCCGTGGTGCAGCGCCTGGCCGAAGGCGGCCTCCACGCGCTGCTTGAGCGCCAGGTCCAGCGGGCCCGCGCCGGTGTAGAGGTAGCGCAGCCCGGGCGCCTCGGGGCGGGCGATGCCGCGCTCCTGCAGGTACGCCAGCAGGCGCGAGAACAGCGCCGGCGGCCCCTGCAGCTGCGACACGCCGTGGCGCGCGAGCGCGTCCAGCAGGTCGCCGGGGTCGAACTGCGGGCGCATCACGAGCTGCGCGCCCGCGAGCAGCGAGCTGAGCAGCACCGTGCCCAGGCCGAAGATGTGCGTCATGGGCACGAAGGCGTAGCTGCGGTCGGCGGGCCCGAGCGCGCGCGAGGCGCCCGACACGCGCGCGAAGTGGATCAGCGCGTCGTGCGTGAGCATCACGCCCTTGGGCTGGCCCGTGGTGCCGCTGGTGAAGATCAGCGCGGCCACCGCGCCGCCTGGGGGATCGGCCCCGGGCCGCGCGGTGGCGCGCGCGGGGCCGTGGCGCATGCCGGGCAGGGCCGAGTCCACGGCCGCGAAGCGCTGCGCGTGGGCCGCTGCGCTGGCCGACGCGGCGGCGGTGAAGTACACCACGCGCGCACCGGCCTTGGCGTCGAAGGCGTCGATCTCGCCGGGCGCCATGCGCGCGTTCACGCCGCACGACCACGCGCCCACGCGGCTGCAGGCCAGGATCAGCGCCGCGTGCTCGGGGCAGTTCTCGGCCACCACCAGCACGCGGTCGCCGGGGCGCACGCCCAGAGCGCGCAGCTCGGCCTCGGCCGTGTCGGTGAGCGCGCCCAGCTGCGCGAAGCTCAGGCTGCGGCCATCGGGCAGGTGGATGAAGGGGCACCCGGGCGCCTCGGCCAGCCAGCGGTCCAGCAGGTGGTGGATGTGTTCAGCCATCTCCGTTATCCACGGTGCTGCGCGCTGCCTGCATCGCATGAAACTGGTGCGGCCCAGCGAGGGCAGCCGCGCAAGGGCCGCCCCGCTGCGCTGGCTGCGTCCCCCTCCCCTGGCGCGAAGCGCGTAGAGAGAGGGGGAAGGCGCCGAAGGCGACTCAGGGGGTGTTTCATTTCAATCGACGGTAATGCCTTGCGTCACCGTGGCCCACATCGCGCGCTCCTTGGCGGCGCGCTCGGCCAGCTTCTGCGGCGCGCCGGTCCACTCGTCGTAGCCCAGCTCCTTGAAGCGCTTCCTGAGCTCCGGCTGCGCCAGCGCGGCGTTGATGGCCTTGTTGAGCCGGGCGACGAGCTCGGGCGCCATGCCCTTGGGGCCGTACACGCCGTACCAGCCGCCCACGTCGAAGCCCTTGAGGCCCTCGATGCCCGACTCGGCCAGCGCGGGCACGTCGGGCAGCGAGGCGTTGCGCTGCGGCGAGGTGACGGCGATGGCGCGCACCTTGCCGCTGTGGATGTAGGCGCTCGCGGTGCTGACGATGTCCATCATCATGTTGAGCTGGCCGCCGATCACGTCGGTCATCGCCGGGGCGTTGCCCTTGTAGGGGATGTGGTTCATCTCGATGCCGCTGCGCCGGGCGAACAGCAGCGTGCCCAGGTGGTTCGAGCCGCCCACGCCGGCCGAGCCGTAGCTGAGCTTGCCGGGGTTCGCCTTGGCGTAGGCCACCAGCTCCTGCGCGGTGCGGTAGGGCTCGGCGTTGTTGACCACGAGCACGTTGTAGTAGCTCAGCACGGGCGCCACGGGCGTGAGGTCCTTGGCCGGGTCGAACGGCATCTTGCCCATCACGTTGGGGCTGATGGTGATGGTGGGGCTCGCGGTGAACCACAGCGTGAGGCCGTCGGGCTTGGAGCGCACCACCTCGCTGCCCGCCAGCGTGGCGTTGGCGCCGGCCTTGTTCTCCACCACCACCGGGCTGCCCAGCTCCCTGGACAGGGCCTGGCCGAACAGGCGCGCGCCCTGGTCCACGGGGCCGCCGGCCGAATAGCCCACGAGCAGGCGCAGGGGCTGGGCGTCCTGCGCGGCGGCGGACAGGGGCGCGAGGGCGAAGGGCGCGAGGGCCAGGGCGGCCAGCGCGAGGCGGCGGGTGGATGCGGGCATGGGCTTGTCTCCTGCGGGGTGTGTTTTGAGGGGCAATGGTTCGGGGCAATGGTGCGGGCAGGCCCCCGCCCTGGGAATCTGCTTTTGCCAAAGCCGGGGTTTCGGCGGCCTTAGTGGGGGTTTGCCCTAGGCGCGCTCGAACACCGCCGCGATGCCCTGGCCGCCGCCGATGCACATGGTCTCCAGCCCGTAGCGGCCCTGGCGGCGCTGCAGTTCGTGCAGCAGTGTGGCCAGGATGCGCACGCCCGTGGCGCCGATGGGGTGGCCCAGCGAGATGCCCGAGCCGTTGACGTTGAACTTGTGCGCGATCGCGTCCTGGTCCCGCCAGCCCCAGCCCTGCAGCACGGCCAGCACCTGGCAGGCGAAGGCTTCGTTGAGCTCCACGAGGTCCATGTCGCCGATCGTCAGGTTCAGCCGCGCCAGCAGTTTCTTGACGGCCGGCACCGGGCCGATGCCCATGTACGAGGGCTCGCAGCCCGCCGCCGCCCAGCCGACCAGCGTGGCCATGGGGGTGAGGCCCAGTTCGGCCAGCTTGTCCTCGGCCACGATGAGGCAGGCGGCGCTCGCGTCGTTCTGCTGGCTGGCGTTGCCAGCCGTCACCGTGCCGCCGGGCATCAGCGTGCGCAGCCTGCCCAGGCCGTCGGCCGTGGCATCGGCGCGGAAGCCCTCGTCGCGCGCGAAGGGCAGCGGGTCGCCCTTGCGCTGCGGCACCTGCACGGGCACCACCTCGTCGGCGAAGCGCCCGGCCTCCCAGGCCGCCGCCGCGCGCTGGTGGCTGCGCACGGCATAGGCGTCGGCCGCCTCGCGGGTGATGCCGTAGTCGCGCGCGAGGTTCTCGGCCGTCTCGATCATCCCGGAGATCTTGCCGAAGCGCTCCACGGGCTGCGAGCGCTCGCGGCCCCGGTCGAGCCGGTCGTAGAAGCGCACGTTGCCCGAGCGCGCGCCCCAGCGCATGTCGGTGCTGTAGTACTCGATGTTGCTCATGCTCTCCACGCCGCCCGCGATCACCGCGTCGGCCGCGCCGCTCTGCACCATCATCGCGGCCGTCACCACGGCCTGCAGGCCGCCGCCGCAGCGCCGGTCGAGCTGCATGCCCGGCACCTCCACGGGCAGGCCGGCCTGCAGCGCGGCCCAGCGGCCCACGCAGGGCACCTCGCTGCTCGCGTAGGACTGGGCGAACACCACGTCGTCGATGCGCGCGGGGTCGATGCCGCTCCTTTCGACGACGGCGCGCACCGTGGCGGCGGCCAGCGCCTCCACGGGCACGGGCCGCAGGCTGCCGCCGAAGGTGCCCACGGGGGTGCGAAGGGGGGTGACGATGGCGGCTCTGCGCATGGGGAAGTCTCCTGGGTTTGAAGTCAAATCGGCCTCCAGCGCTTGCTGGGTAAGCGCTGGCAGCTCACTTTTCGATAGTTCATGCGAACGCCGCGCCGCACTGGCGCAGCAGCGCGTGGGCCTGGCGCTCCAGGTCGGCCCGGTGCTCGGGCGCGGCGATGCCGATGAGCCGGCGCACGCGGCGCGACAGCGGCTGGCCGCGCAGGTCGGCCACGCCGTGTTCGGTGACGATCAGGCCCGCGTCGCTGCGCGGCGTGCTCACGGGGCCGCCGAGCTGCGCCACGATGCGCGTGGCGCCCCGGGCCGTCGTCGAGGGCAGCGCCACGATGGGCAGGCCGCCCGGGCTGCGCGCCGCGCCGCGCAGGAAGTCCACCGCGCCGCCCACGGCGCCCATGTAGACGCCGCCCGCCACCTCGGCGTTGACCTGGCCCGTGAGGTCCACCTCGATGGCGGCGTTGATGGCCGCCAGCCGGTGCAGGCCCGCCAGCACCTCGGGGTGGTGCGTGTAGCCGGTGCCGCGCAGCGCCAGGGCCGGGTTGCGGTGCGCCCAGCGGCGCAGGCGCTCGCCGCCCATCAGGATGCCCGCGATGGACACGCCTTCGTCGCGCCCCTTGCGCGCGTTGGTCAGCACGCCCGCCTCGGCCAGCGGCACGATGCCGTCGCCCACGGCGCCGCTGTGCAGGCCCAGGCCGCGGTGGCCGTGCAGCGCGGCGAGCACGGCCTCGGGCAGGTTGCCGATGCCCAGCTGCAGCGTGGCGCCGTCCTCGATGCGCGCGGCGATGTGGCGCGCGATGGCCTGCTCCACGGGGCCGGGGGCGCCGCGCGCGGGTTCGAGGGGCGGGTGCTCGGCGTCGATGAGCAGCGCGAAGTCGCTGGTCTGCAGCGCCACGCTGCCGTGCGTCCAGGGGATGGCGGGGTTCACCTCGCCGATCACCACGCGCGCCTTTTCGAGCACGGCCGTGAGGTACTCGTGCGCCAGCCCCAGGCTGTGGCGGCCGTGTTCGTCGGGTGGGGAGACCTGCAGCAGCAGCACGTCGGCCGCCAGCGTGCCGTCGCGGATCAGGCCCGGCAGCTGCGCGTAGTGGCAGGGCAGGATGTCGAGCACGCCCGCCTGCGCCAGCGCCTTGTGCGGGCCGCTGGCGGCGTAGCCGAAGAAGTCGATGGCGTCGGCCTGCTCGGGCCGCAGCGTGTCCGAAGCGCCGATGCCCACGAACACCGAGAGCCGCCCGCCCCGGGCGAGCGCGTGGCGGTGCCGCACCACAGCGCGCGTGAGCGTGAGCGGCTCGGCCGTGGCCTGGCCCCACCACAGCGCGTCGCCCGGGCGCAGCAGGGCCTGCAGGCGCTCGGCCAGCGTGCTCACTGGAGTACCTTCGCGCTGGCGCGCTGCGGTGCTATGAGCCTTCGGAGCGGCCGGGCGGCTCATGCAGGCCGGTCCCAGTCGAAGCGCAGGGGCTGCTTGTCGCGAAAGCGCGCCACCGCGTCCTGGTGGTAGGCCGAGCCGCGGCACACCGTCTGGGCGTAGGACTCCAGCTCGGCCATGGCGCGCGCGTCCAGCTCGAAGGACTGGTTCATGATGGTCTTGGCCATGCCGATGGCGGCCGTGGATGCCTCGCCGAAGCGCCGCGCCATTGCCTGCGCGGCCTGCGCCAGCGCCGGGCCGTCCTCCACGATGCGGTGGACGATGCCGAGCTGCCGGGCCTCGTCCGCCGGCACGCTGCGCGCGGTGAAGACCAGCTCCTTGGCCATCTGCAGGCCCACGGTGCGCGGCAGCAGGTGCATCACGCCCAGGTCCGGCACCAGGCCGATGCGCCCGAACACGGCGCAAAAGCGCGCGCGCCGCGTGGCCAGGATGAAGTCCGCCGCCAGGGCCAGGCCCAGCCCCGCGCCGAAGGCCGGGCCGTCCACGGCGGCGATCACGGGCTTTTCGAGGTTCACGAGCTCGGGGAACCACTGGTGCAGCTGGCGCATGCCGGTGCGGAAGGCCTGACCCGTGCGGCTGGCGTCCAGCATCTGCGCCACGTCGCCGCCCGAGCAGAAGGCGCCGCCCTCGCCGGTGAGGATGACGGCGTGCACCTGCGCGTCGTCGCGCATCTGCGCGATGGCGGCGGACAGGGCCGCGCGCATGGACTGGTCGAGCGCGTTGCGCGCCTCGGGGCGGTTCAGGGTGATGGTGCCGATGCCGTCCTGCACGGCGGCCAGCACGGGGGATGCGCTCATGGCGGGCTCCTGGTGAGAGGGATGAAGTTAGGCAAGCTCGGCCCAGCCGTGGCTCAGCACCAGCTTGTCGCGCTCGGCCACGCGGGCGCGCAGTTGCAGCCGCTGGGGCTGGCCGTCCACGCGCCAGATCTCGGTGACCAGCGTTTCGCCAGGGTACACGGGCGCGGCGAAGCGGATGTCCAGCGCCTTGAGCCGCGCGGGGTTGCGGTCGCCGCACTGGCGCAGCACGGCGTGCGCCACCAGGCCGTAGCTGGCCAGCCCGTGCAGGATGGGGCGCTCGAAGCCGGCCTTGCGCGCCGCGGCCGGGTCCGCGTGCAGCGGGTTGGTGTCGCCCAGCAGGCGGTACAGCAGCGCGGCCTCGGGGCGGGTGGGCTGGGTGTCGGTGAAGTCGGGCGCGCGGTCCTCGGGCGTGGGGCGCAGCGCGGGCAGCGGCGCGTCGCTGGGCTGGCCGCCGCCCAGCAGGCTGTAGCCGCCGTCGCCGCGCAAGAAGCTCACCTGCTGCACGGTGGCCAGCAGCTCGCCGGCGGCGGTCTCCAGCCGCCGCTCGGTGACCATGATGGCGCCCTTGCCCTCGCCCTTGTCGGTCAGGTGGGTGACGCGGTTGTGACCCACCACCTCGCAGGCCGCGGGCAGGGGGCGGTGCAGGCGCATGCGCTGCTCGCCGTGCAGCAGCTTGACCCAGTCGATGCCGGTGCCGGGCTCGCGCGCCCAGAAGCCCGGGTAGCCCAGCACCACGGCCTGCGAGGGCAGCGCGCGCAGGCCGCCCGGGGCGCCTTCGTAGACGAAGGGCAGCGCGGCCTCGTCCAGCGGGTCGCTGCCCAGGCCCAGGCTCAGTGCATAGAGCGCGGTGTCGCGCTCGCCGTAGTGCTGGCGCACCGGCGCGAAGGCGCGCTGCTTGAGGCGCTGGTAGCCGATCGCCATTACACAGGATCCCAGCTGAACACGTCGCCCGAGCGTTCCATGGGAACGAACGAGGAGCGGAGCGCGGGCATGCCGTGCTCGGCGATGAACTGCGGCGTCCAGCCCTCGCCGCGGTGCACCGAGCGCAGCGGGCGCGGCTGGCTCATCAGGAAGATCTCGTTGTTGCGCACGGCGAAGACCTGGGCGTTCACGTCCCGGGCGGCGTCCGACAGCAGGTATACCGCCAGCGGCGCGATCTTGTTGGGCGTCATCTGCTGGATCTTGGCCACGCGCGCCTGCTGCTCGGGCGTGTCG
>Ga0222423_1001399_pt1 | contig 10988 bp, 5 predicted proteins | sample 3A0metagenome_FD_182472 | JGI IMG/M metagenome (GOLD analysis project Ga0222423, IMG submission 182472) | Enriched microbial communities from leaf-cutter ant dump, University of Wisconsin, Madison, United States - 3A0 (version 2) | ecosystem: Environmental > Terrestrial > Nest > Insects nest >...
TCCGTCGGGTCGCGCTGGAACACATTGCGGTTGTCGCGGATCCACTCGCTCTTGAACAGGTCGATCTTGCGCTCCTTGGTGTAGATGCCGTGTTCCGAGAGGATCAGCGGCGTGCCGCGCGTCTGGTTCAGGATGCCGCCGAGGAAGCCCGCGTAGCCCGTGGACGCGCAGTGCGCCACGCGCACCGGGATCATGCCGCGCGCCACGCGTGCCAGCAGCCACAGCGGGCGGAACATGATGCGCACCGTCCAGAAGTAGTCCACGAAGGACGGGTCGGTGCAGTGCCGGCGGTAGCCGTCGCAGATGAGCTCCCAGGCCCGCTCGCTGTACAGGAAGTCGTCCAGCTCCAGCTTGCCGCCCGGCTGCATCTCGCGCACGATGCGCTGCAGCAGGGGCAGGGTCTGCGCGAACGGGGCCTTCTGCTCGAACGATTCGAACAGCCCGCCCACCAGGTCGAAGGCCTCGCGGTCGCCCGCGCGCCGGGTGGGCAGGCCGTCGGCCTGCAGATGGTCGTAGAGGAAGTGCTCTTCGAAATGCACCACGTTGGGCGGCAGCGCGTAGCGGAAGTCCCCGTAGTCCTCGCGCCGGCTGCCCAGGAAGACGATGGCGAAGCGGTACTCGGGGTAGGCGCGGATGATCTGGTGGATCCAGCTCGACACGCCGCCGCTCACGTAGGGGAACGTGCCTTCGAGCACCAGTGCGACGTCGGCGTCCGGGGCCTGGGGGTGGGCGTCGCGGTTCATCGGGGGATGTTCCAGTAGTCGATCACGGGGCGCAGGCGGGGCAGCGCGTCCCACTGGCCCAGCTCGCGCACCAGCGCCTGGGCCTCGGCGAAGTCATGCCGCTTGAAGGCCAGCTCCGCCTGGTAGGGCAGCACGCGCGTGGCCGGCAGGCCCAGGGCGCGCGCGCGGGCATAGGCCTGCGCTGCCTCTGAGGCATGGCCCTGCTCGTGCAGCAGCCGGCCGCGCCGCAGGGTGAGCTGGGGGTGCTCCGGCCGGTGCTGCAGCACCAGGTCGCAATAGCGCAGCGATTCCTTGGTGGCGTGGTCGCGCAGGTCGCCCTGCACGAGCTGCTGGTAGACGAGCTCCCAGTACAGGTCCGAGAGGCGGTGTGCGGCTTCGAGCGTGCGCGGGCCGGGCGTGTGTTCGCCCTCGGCGGCCTGGGCCTCGCGCAGCGCCGCCAGTTCCGTGTCGATCGCGCGGTTCACCCGCTTCTCCAGCGAATCGAGCATGCCGTAGGCCAGCAAGCGCAGGTCCTCGCTGGGGTCGCTGAGCACGGTGCGCAGCAGCGGCGAGGCCACGCGGCCCGACACGAACTGCAGGGCCACCATGGCGCTCATGCGCGCCTGCGCGGGTGCCTGCGGGTTGCTCAGGAACGAGCGCAGGCCCGCCTGGCGGAAGCTGCCCTGCATGCGCTGGTGCAGGTCGAATTCGGGGAGTTGCAGCGAGCCGAAGTCCTCGGGCCGCGCAGGCGTCTGGTAGGTGCGCAGCACCACCACGGCCAGCAGGATGCCGATGAACCCGGCCACGGGCACGGCGAAGCTGAACGTCGCGGTCAGCGCTATCGCGGCCCAGCGCGGGCGGGCGCGCGCCGAAGCCATCAGCGGCAGCACGGCCAGCGACAGCAGCACGCTGGCGCCCGCATGGGTGGTCAGGTAGGTGGCAAGCGCGGCATCCGAGTGGCCCCGCAGCAGCGCTTGGCTGCTCCAGGCGCCGACCTCGAGCAGCAGCGCGGAAAGGCCGAGCTTGAGGTTAAGCATGGCGCTCCGCGATGCGCACGATGCGCTGCAGGGCGTCCACCGGCGCGCCGCCGTCCAGCAGGATCACGTGCGGGAACACGCCGGCCTCGGCCAGCGGCTGGCCGCTGCCTTGCTGGCACCATTGCTCGATGCGGGCGATGTAGCCCTCGGCCGTCGCGCGGTTGCCCAGGGGCATCAGCAGGGCCAGCACCTGCCGCTCGCCGCCCTCGCACAGCCAGGTCTCGTCCAGTTCGCGTTTGAGGCGCAGGACCTGCTCCGGCAGGCTGCGCTCGACGGCGCGGGGCAGGAATTCGAGCGCCACGATCACGCTGCCGACCTGTGTGCTCTGGTGCACGTGGGTCAGGCGCTGCGCCTCGAAGGCGAAGCCGGGCGGGCACTGGGGCACGGCCTGGACGACGGGCGCCGCCAGCGCCTGGGTGGACAGGCCGTCGGTGTAGTAGCCCAGCAGCAGGTTGATGGTCTGCAGGTTCTCGTCCTGGAGCGAGAAGAAGGGCATCTCGTCCACCACCAGCATGCCGTAGATGTCGCCGCCCAGGTCGAGCAGCGGCGCCGCGACGAGGTACTGGCTGTTCTGCTGGTTGGCCAGGGCCTGGCTGATGTGGCAGAGCTTGCGCGTCTCCAGCGCCTGGGCGACCAGCGGATCGTTGGCGCGCAGGGCCGGCATGCGGCCGGACTGGGCGAGCGGCACGTCGCCGATGCCGTCGTCCGTGGCCGCGTACAGCGCCGCGGACTCCAGCTGGCAGTACTGGGACAGCAGGCGCAGCAGCGTGGCGGGGCCTTGTGCACTGCCGCTGGCGCTTTGCAGGCCGGCCAGCGCGTCGCGCATGGACATCGGGCGTCCGATCAGCTCCTGCTCCAGCCGGTCGTGCGACAGGCGCAGCAGGTAGTACTGCCGCACCAGGTGCTCCAGCCGCTGGTCGAGGTAGGCCTGGGTGACTTCCGCGCGGCGCGTGCGGGCGCGCCAGAGACTGGAGAACTCGCCGACCAGCATGACCAGGATCAGCCCGCCCAGGAAGTAGACCTGCGGGAACTGGTGCCAGTGCCCCAGGTTCACCGCCAGCCAGCCCGCCAGCAGCACGAAGGCGCCGCCCAGGCCGGACAGGGGGCCGTACCGCAGCGCCAGGATCACCGGCGCCAGCCAGGCCCAGGGAAAGGCGGCGCCGACCCACAGCGGGTCCTGCGGGTTGGCCAGCAGGCCGAGCGCGATGGCGGCCGCGGGCAGCAGCACCGTCTCGCCCAGCATCACGCCGGGGCGGGTGTCGGTGGCGGCCAGCTTGCCGAGCAGCGTGGCCGGCAGGTGCGCGCGGCCGCCCGGGGCTGGCGTGGGCTGGGCGGCCGCGCGGCGCGTGCCGGCAGGGCCCTGGGGCAGGGGGGAGGACATAGGCGGCGGGCGTGGCGTGGGGAACGGCTCGGGGAGAGGTGCGGGAAGAGGGTGCGGCCGGTCAGCGCGCGGACGACAGGCCGGTGCTCAGCAGGTCGCGAATCAGCTTCTGGGCCACGGCGGACAGGGCCTCGCGGCTCCAGCCGCTCTTGCCGCCGGCGCCGGTCCACAGCGTGTCGCCCGAGGCGACGTCGATGATGCGCAGGGTGACGCCGGCGGCGGGCTCGCCGTCCACGCCGACCTTGTAGCGCCACTCATCGACCGCGCCCGTGAGCGCGTAGCGCGCCTGCTGCTCGCGCGCCCAGGCCAGGGCGTCTTGCTGGCGCTTGACGTCGCCCGCGTCGAACAGCGCCTCCTGCTGCGTGGTGGGCTGGTGGCGCAGCACCCGGCCCACGCCCTGGGCGTGCAGCAGCGCCTCGGCGATGGCCTCGGCGCGGTTGCCCGCGAGCGGGGTCTCGGTGTGGTTGGCGAAGGGCAGCACGGCCCAGGTGGCCTGGCGCTCCAGCGCCGGGGCGCGGCCCCGGTCGGTGGTGGTGCAGGCGGCCAGCAGGGCCAGGCTGCCGATCAGGAGCGCGCAGCGGCGCAGGAAGCGGGGGAAAGAGCGCATGGTGGGGTCCTCTCGGTGGATCAAAAATGCAGGCGGTAGGCGATTTCCAGCTCGTGCGACGGGCCGTCGGTCTTGAGGCCCGCCTTCTCGTAGCCCCAGGACAGGCGCAGGTGGTCCGCGCCGAAGATGCTGGTGGCCACGCCCAGCCGCAGGCCGTAGCCCGCGCCGTAGCGGCTGTGCCGGGTGGCGGTGATGGCGGCGTAGGGGCGCAGCTTGCGGCTGTACTCCTCCTCGAAGCGCATGTTGGTCGCGAGCTGCACGCCGTAGAAGCCGAAGCTGCGCGGCAGGAAGTAGTCCCGCCCCGGCTCGCCCGCCGAGGCGGGCAGGTAGCGGCGAAAGTCCGCGTCGCGCCCGGACAGCAGCGACGGGTCTTCGCGGCGGTAGTAGTGGCGCGAGTAGAAGGCGCTGAAGTCGAGCAGCGGCGCGTCCTGTCGGTAGGCGTGGGTGTAGTAGACCGATGCATTGCGGCCGCTGCCGAGCGATCCGCCGGTCTGCACACGAAAACGTTCGCCCCAGGTGCTCACCGTGACGGCGTCCTGCCGCGTGGCCTGGTAGCGCAGCGCCACGGTGGCGTGGTCCTTCATGCCCGCGATGCGCAGCGCCAGGGACTCCTGCGCGGGCATGTCCAGCCCCACCGCCAGGCGCAGCTGCAGCCGGTTGTCGATGCGCTGCTCGTGCTCCAGCTCCACCGGGTGGGTGGTGGCGAAGCCCCGGCGTTCGGCCAGGGTCAGGCGGGTCTCGCCGTCGGGGTGGCGCCAGTTCAGGCGGGCCTGGGCGGTGGTTTCATTCGGGGGCGCGGTCACCACGTCGGCGCGGGTGCTTTCGCGCAGCGTGCGGGACAGGCGCAGGTCCAGCGACAGGCGCGGGCCGATGGCGACGTGGGCGGCTTCCTCCAGCGCCTGCTCGTCCAGGCCCGAGAGGCGCTGCGCGCGTGCCGTGCCGCCCGCGTGGTCGCTAAAGGCCAGCAGGGTCTCGCTCAACTGCAGGTGCGTGGTCTCGTCGTCGTACTGGTGCTCCTGCGCATCGAAGGCGGCGCTCTGCGCCAGGCGCAGGTCATCCACGGCGCGCGCGGCGTTCACGCGGTCGTAGCGCGGCAGGCGCTCGTCGAAGGCTTCGAGCAGTTGGCCCGTGGCCGCCTTGTCGTCCTCGGCCAGCGCCACGGTGATGTCGGCCCACAGCGGCCGGTTGGAGCGCAGGCCGTGGGCGCGCGCGTACTGGTGCCAAAGGAAGGCGCGCTCGGCGCTGTATTCGCCCGCGTCTTGCAGCCAGCCGATGACGGTCTCGGCGGCGGCGTTGGACAGGCTGCCCTCGGCGTCGCGGTCCAGGCGCAGCAGCTCGCGCAGTACGGCCAGCGCCGGGTCGCCGGGGCGCTGCGACAGCACCAGGCGCGCGCGGGCCACGCGGCGGGTGGTGTCCAGGCCGTCCTCGGTCAGCCACTGCCGCGCGGGGGCGCGCTGGCGCTGGTCGATGAGCAGGTGGCGGCGCAGGCGCCAGGCCTGGTCGGTCTGCTGGTTCTGGTCCAGCGCGTCGGCGTAGTTCATGAGCCACAGGAAGTCGCCCGCGTGCGCGGCCACGCGCGGGCGCAGGTAGCGGTCCAGCGCGGTCTGCGGCAGCGACAGTGCCTGCCACGCGGCAGCCAGCGAATCGTGCAGGCCCTCGTCGCGGCTCCAGCGCGCTTCGTGCGCGGCCAGCAGTTCGCGCAGGGCCACGGCGTCGTTGCCGTCGATGAACAGCCACAAGAGTGCGCTGCGCATGTCGGTGGAATCGGGCGCGGCGCGCAGCCCGGCCTGCAGGCTGGCGCGGGCGCGAGCGTTGTCGCCGGTGTTCTGGTAGTAGGTGCCCGCCAGGCGCAGGTATTCGGGCGTGGCGGCCAGCGTGGCGGCGGCCCGGCGCTGGTCGGCCGTGGGGTGGTCCACCTGCCGGATCAGCGCGGCGGCGTCGGCCCAGCGGCTGCGGCCGACGTGGAAGGTGAGGGCGTTCACCAGGTATTCGGGGCGCGCATAGCGCTGCCAGGCCAGCTCGTTCAGGCGCGCGGCTTCGATCGGGTGCTCGTCCTGGATCAGGCGGATGAGCGCCTCGTAGTCGGACGGCTCGGCCTCGGGCAGGGCGATGAGCTTGCGGTACGCCTCCACCGCCAGCGCCTGCCGCTGGCGGCTCTCGGCCAGGTGGCCGGTCATGCGCCAGTAGTCCTGCGCCTGCGCTTCGGGCACGTCGCCGTGGCGCGCGGCCTCCAGCCAGGGCAGGCCCAGTTGCGGCTGGCGCAGCAGCAGGGCCAGCACGGCGGCCTGCATGGCGCGCGCGGGCGTGAGCATGCCGGGCTCGGCCAGCAGGGTGCGCCATTGCGCCAGGGCCAGCTCGGGCTGGCCCGCGCGCTCGGCCAGTTGCGCCAGCAGCTCGCGCGCCTCGGAGCTGGCGGCGTGGGCCTGCAGGTAGTCGATGGCGGGCTGGGGCTCGCCCAGGCGCTCGTAGGCTTCGACCAGCTCGCGCACCAGTCGCATGTCGTTGGGATTGCCGCGCAGCTGGTAGCGCAGGGCCTGCACCAGGGCTGCGTCGTCGAACTGGCCCGGGGCGATGCGCAGCACGGCCTGCCAGGCGTCGTCGCGCTGCGTTCTCTGGGCCAGGGCGAGCCAGTTTTCCAGCGCCACATCGGCGCGGCCCGTCCATTCGGACACCTGCGCCAGCCGTTCGCGCCAGGCCATGTCCTGCGGGCGCTGCTGCACGGCGGCGCGGGCGACGGCCCAGGCGTCGTCCTGCTTGCGGTTTTCCAGGAACACCTGGTAGGCCAGGGTGTAGGTGGTGTCGTCGAACGGCAGGGCGGGTGACTGGGCCGCTTGCGCGGTGGGCAGGGTGCGCCAGCCGTCCGTGGGCTGCATGGTCCACTGCGGCGGGCGCAGCCAGTGCGCGCCGTCGTCGAACGCGGCCATGACTGGCAGGGCGGGGGCCGCCAGCGCCATGCGCAGCAGCTTGCGCGCGTAGCGGTCGGCCACGTCGGGGCGGGCGGCGGCGCGGGCCAGCTGGATCATGCGCAGCAGCACCTGGGGGTCGTCGATCAGCGGGCCGATCTCGCGCTCGCCCAGCGCCAGGGCGTCGGCCGGGCGGTTGCCCGACTGCAGCGTGTCCAGCGCCGCCAGGAAGTAGGCCTTGGCGCGCTGCGGGTCGGGCGTGGCGCGGCGCGCCAGCAGGTACAGCTCGGCGCTGCGCTGGTAGTCGGACACGCCCAGCGCCTCGCGCGCGGCCTGCTCGTACTGGCGCGCGGCGGCGTTCGGGTCGTTGGGATCCACCGGCTCGCGGGGCGCTTGCGCGGCCACGGTGGGCTCCTGGAGCTGCGCGGCCCACAGGCCCAACTGCGTCTGGCGCTCCACCGGCCAGTCGTGGCGGGCGAGCGCGCGCAGGGCTTGGCGCAGCGGCTCGCGCCGGGGCGCGCGCAGCTCGTCCTGCTCGGGCGGGATGGCGATGTATTCGGCGTAGTCCAGCTCCCAGTCCAACCAGGCGCGCTCGCGCCCGATGGCCGCGTCGCCATCGGCGGGCAGGGCCTGCAATGCGGCGCGCGCCTCGGGGTATTCGCCCAGCCGCATGTGCTGGCGCACCAGCAACAGGCGCAGCTGCGCATTGCCGGGGTCGCTGCGCAGCAGGTTCTGCAGGTAGATGACGGACAGCGCGATGTCGCTGCCGGCGGTGGACGTGGCCAGGCGCCGCTCCAGGTCCTGGCGCGGGTACAGCAGCCACAGCCCGCCGCCGACCAGCCCGGCCAGCAGCGCGATCAGCCACGCGGGCGCCAGCACGGGGCGCTCAGCGGGCGGGGCATTCAATCTGGATGTCTGCAGCAGCATGGGGCAGTCGGTAAAGGGGCGCCGGGGCTGCGGCGCGCGGGGTGGCGGCGAGCGTGCGGCCGCCGGAGCGCACGGTGCAGCGCTCGGCCTGCAGCAGGCTGAATTCCAGCGGCGCATGGCCGCTCAGCGAGAAGTCCACGCCGCCGGGGCGGGGCGTCCAGGCGGTCAGGCGCGCGTTGGCTTCGTACAGCGCCGGGGCGGCGCCTGCGCCAGTGCGCAGCCAGGCGGAGCCGCCCGTCAGGTGGATGTAGCGGCCCTCGGGCGCCTCGTGCCATCCGGCCACGCCCTGGCTGGCGGCCGCGTCGGGCGTGCCCAGGGCGGCGGGCAGGCGCAGGGTGCGCAGCTCGCCGTCACCCCGGATGCGCCAGCCCGCGCCGTCGCGGGCGATGGCCATGCCGTGCCAGTCGCGCACCTTGCGGATGTATTCGGACGGGAACACCGGGTGCAGCGGCTGCGCCTGCGCCCAGCCGTAGGCTTTGTGCAGGGCCGCGAGGCCCGCGCGTTTGCTGGCCGAGTAGGTGTGGTAGTAGATGTCCACGGGCTTGAGGCGGCGCGGCGATTCGGTCATGGCGAAGGTCTGCAGCACGCGCTGGTAGCCGTAGAACGGGCCCTTCCAGAGGTTGGTGTAGATGTTCTCGTTGGTGATGGGCGCGTACACCTGCAGGTAGCCGCCCTTGGCGATGCCCAGCGGGCCGACCTCGGTCAGCGTGGGCACGTTGTGGCTGATGGAGGTGTCGCCGCCGTTCATGTTGAGCAGGCCGGCGCGCTCGGTGATCTCCAGCGCCTCGGCGCTGGGCGCGGTGTCGCCCGACCACAGCAATATCTTGACCTGCTTGCTCGGCGGGGCCAGCCGCTGGTTGATGTAGTCGCTGGAGCCCACGATCTCGCGCCGCAGGTCCATGGTGTAGCCCGGGATGCTGAGGCTCTCCGCCGCTTCGGTCTTGTCGCCGAACACGCCGTGGCGCACGCTGGTGTCCCACAGGAAGGGGTGCGAGTACGTGTGGCTGGCGACCTCCACGTGCGGCAGTGCGAACAGCTTGCGCGCGATGTCTTCCAGTTGCGGGCTCAGGTCGGGGTACAAGCCGTGCGGCGCGGTCTCGGCCTCGATGACCGAGACGGCGTGCGGGATGCGGTACTTCTCGATGATCTCGCGGCGCATCACGTCGGCTGCCAGGGGGCTGCCGGACAGCTCGGCGCGCGAGGCGAAGCCGTCGCCGTCCACGTGGGCGAACAGCAGGCGCCGGCCGTTCTCGGTGGTCGCGTCGGGCACGGGCAGCGGCGGCAGGCGCAGGGCGCGCGTGAGCAGCGTGAACGGGTCGGCCACCCAGTGCGAATACTCGGTGCCCGGCACCTCCGAGGTGACGAAGGGGTTGGCCAGGAAGCCGCCCCAGTCCGCGAGCGCGCCGCCCGTCAGGGCCTGGCCGTGCTCGTCCTGCAGTTCGATCAGCGGCTCGTGCCCTGGGGCGCCGCTGGCGGTGAAGCGCGGGCCGTCCAGCGGCTCGGGCTCGGCCTCGAAGCCCAGCAGCGGGCCGTGGCGCACGATGCGCTGCGGGCCGCGCGGGCGGGCGGGCGCTATGCCCAGCCGTTCGGACAGCGCGGGCGTGAGCTGAAAGCCGAAGTCGCCCAGCACCAGCAGGGGCATGCGCTCGTCCAGCCGCGCCTGCAGCCAGCGCGCGAGCGGCGCCGCGCGGTCCTCCTGCACGTAGCCGGTGAACCAGGTGACGACGCCCGCGTACCGGTCCGCGCCCACGGCGGGCGGCGCGCCGTCGCGGATGTCGGCGAAGTCCGCCACGTAGCCCAGGTAGTTCAGCGGCATCTGCAAAAAGCGGTGCGCGAGCGAGTAGTTGATCGAGGGCGTCTCGGCCCCGTTGTAGACCACCAGAATCCGGCGCGGCACGGGCTCGACGCGGCCGATGCCGGTGGTTTCCAGCAGCCCGTCCGCGACGTAGGGCGTGAAGCCCAGCGCGGCGATGTCGGCGGCGGTCTGGCGCGTCAGGGCGCGGTCGTGCGGCGGCACGTAGTCGATCGCCAGCACGGGCAGGCCGTCGCGCTCGCGCACGGTGCGCAGCTGGCCTAGCAGCCAGTCGCGGTCGGCGGGGCGCACTTCCTCGTAGCGCCGGGCCTTGGCGTTCCAGCCGCGGAACAGCGATTCGGCGGCCACCATGCGGATCTTGTCCTTGACGCGCGGCACGATCTCGAAGCCCCGGTTCTGGATGAGCTGGATGCCCGGAAAGCGCGCGTGCAGGGTTTCGATCACCCGCACCAGGCCGTCCTGCTGCGCGGCCTCGTCGAACCGGTCGGCCAGGCGGTAGGAGTCGAGTGTGTCCAGGAAGAAGCCGCGATAGCCGCGCTGCCACAGCGGCGCCACCACCTCGGTGGCGAAGAACTCGGGCCAGGCGGCGGGCGTCTGGTCGATCACGTCGGAGTTCCAGGCACCGTTGCGCGCCAGCTTCCACGCGGCAGGAATGCGCGCGTAGTAGGGGCGCGACGGCTGCACCTCGGCCACCGAGACGTAGGCGTACAGCTCGGTCCCCTGCGCGCGCAGCCGTGCGGGGTCCTGCCCGTGGCCGGGTTCCACCACCACGATGTCGAACACGCGCAGTTCCTCCAGCGGCGCCGCGCTGCCGTAGTGCAGGGCAATGGCCGGTTGCGCGAGGGCCGCGCCGTGGAGCAGCGCGGCCGCCGACAGGGCGGACAGGAAACGGAGAAGGGCCATGGGGCGGCTGGCAGTCGGGGGAAAAAAGGAATTATCTATCGACGTCAAGAATGCAATTGTCAAAAAATTATTCTGTGCCGGTGTCTTCCGGGATTCCCACTACAGTCACGCACCACATCATTCACAAGGATGCAACCCGTGATTCTCGTCACCGGCGGGGCCGGCTTCATCGGCTCCCACACCTGCGCGGCGCTTGCCCAGGCCGGCCTGCCGTTCCTGATTCTCGACAACTTCAGCAACAGCCGCCGCTCGGTGCTGGAGCGGCTGGCCCGCATCACCGGCGCCCCCTTGCCCTGCGTGGAAGGCGACGTGCGCGACGCAGACCTGCTGGCGCGCCTGTTCGCCCAGCACGCCATCACCGGCGTGATCCACTTCGCGGCCTTCAAGGCCGTGGGCGAATCGGTGCGCGAGCCGCTGCGCTACTACGACAACAACGTGGCGGGCACGGTGGCGCTGCTGCGCGCCATGCAGGCGGCGGGCGTGTGCACGCTGGTGTTCTCCTCGTCCGCCACGGTCTATGGTGACCCGGCCTCGCTGCCCATCCGCGAGGACTTCCCGCTGTCGGCCACCAACCCCTACGGCTGGAGCAAGCTCATGATGGAGCAGGTGCTGGCCGACGTGGACGCGTCCGAGCCCGGCCGGTGGCGCATCGCCCGCCTGCGCTACTTCAACCCCGTGGGTGCGCACGCCAGCGG
>Ga0222423_1001400_pt1 | contig 10986 bp, 13 predicted proteins | sample 3A0metagenome_FD_182472 | JGI IMG/M metagenome (GOLD analysis project Ga0222423, IMG submission 182472) | Enriched microbial communities from leaf-cutter ant dump, University of Wisconsin, Madison, United States - 3A0 (version 2) | ecosystem: Environmental > Terrestrial > Nest > Insects nest >...
GAATGGTCTGTAGTAATTTTTCAAAAGTTTCCGTCATTTGAATAAAAAGCCAAAAAGAGCCGGGAATGTGCTGCCCGGCTCTTTTTCGATAATCTGAAAAAAATTATTTTTCCACAATCAATATACCCCGCATAACGGCTACGTGTCCGGGGAAGCTGCACAGGTATTCATATTCTCCTGCTGCCGGTGCTGCAAAGATAATAGTATCAGATTCGCCGGGTCCCAGCAGTTTGGTATGTGCCAAAACGCTGCCTTGTTCTGCTGCGGGTATATAATCCTCTGCTTTTGCAGAAGCGGCTTTGTTGGCATAGTCCATAATATCCGTGCCGGGTTTCAGCAGGATGAAATTGTGCCCCATAGTTTCTATCGGCTGAGTGCCTTCGTTGCTCATGGTCAGTTTGATTATCTGCCCTTCTTTCACCGTGATACTTTTCAGGTTAAATTTCATTTCATCGTTTCCGGTTATATGCACCGAGGTGGTATCTCCGTTAACGGTAACGAATTCCGAGCCGGAATTTTCTTCCGGGGCGGCAGGGGTTTCGGCAGGGGTTTCGGTTGTGGCAGTGTTTGAGGAATCACCACCGCTGCAGGCTGCGAAACCGAGGGCTGCACAAGCCATAATCAGGATTTGTTTTTTCATTGTTATGTATTTTAATTGATGGTTAATAAACATGTTTAATATTGCCCGGTACTCAGCAAAACTAAGGTGCAGGCTTGCAGTATTGCGATATTTTGTTGAACTGCAAGCTGCTCCAATTCGGGGTTTTCTGTTCCGGGATTGAAGATGATGCGTTTAGGTTTCAGGGAAAGGATATAGTTGTAATAATCAGTCTGGCGCTTGGGGTTAAGATATAGCGTTACGGTATCAATTTCTTCAAAAGCGGCATGTTCTTTACCGAAATGCACATCGCCTACCTGTCCTTCCCGCTGTCCGATGGCTACTACGGGATGTCCGTGTGCCCGCAGGCTTAGGATGGCTCTATTGCTGTATCGTTCCGGATTTTCAGAGGCTCCGATTACCAAGGTCTTTTTTTGTTGCATGGCATTTCTATTTTTTCTTTGCTACCGGTTTTTTAACGGTCGAGGGTTTTTTGCTATGCGTGGTTGTCGGTTTTTTCGTAACAGGTTTTTTTGCAGTAGCAACAGGTTTTTTTGCGGGAGTTTTATTAGCTGCAATATTTTTTTTAGGAGCAGCGGTGGAGGTTGTGCTCGCATAGGAGCTGCGGTTATTTACTTTGATTTGCTTATCCTCATTAGCCTTAGGCGTATAATCGCTGTTTTTTCCGCTTTTTACCGCCTGCATGTGTTCCCGCAATGCAGCTTCGGCATCATCCACGGCATCTTCCTGTGTTGTATAATATGCTGTTTCGTCAGTGTCGTTAGCAACGGCATCGTCTTCCGGTTCGGCATAAACGGATTTATCAAGGCGTGCTTTCAATTGATCTAATTCGCTGAGTGTTGGAGCGGAAGCGGGCATATCAGTTCCTGATGTTTCCTCTACGGATGTTTCGTTAGCAATATTGTATTGTGCGGGCGTTTCCGAATCCGGTACATCTTCCGTTTCATAAAGTGATTCCGGAGCATCGTCAGGCTGTCGGGTAGCAATATAATCAGATGAAGCCGCAGAAGCCGCAGCGCTTGCCGGCACTACAGGTTTGCTGAGCTCATGTGCGCCGGCCATATAGGTTTGGGGTTGATCCGGGGCAGGATTCTGAAGATATAAGATACTGCCGGGTTCCGGTTCCAGTCCGGGGGAAATATGATTCAGGTTACGAAGGCTTTCTAATTGCATTCCGGTTGATTGAGCAATCATGAGGAGGGTTTCTCCGGGCAGTACGATGTAGGTTTCCTCCGGTCCTGTTTTTTTCTTTTTTTCCAAATAAATAAACATATCCGCTTCCAGAGGCTGATCATATAAATCGTTCAGCTCCAGTAAGCGGGAATAACGAATCCGGTGTTTTATGGCATATTCCAGCAACAAATCGCCTTTGGGTGCATAAAATCCTTTCAGTCCGTTATAGGTGGTAGTGGTATAATAAGCGGTACGATCCGGTCTTTCGGAGGATGAAGCGGTAGCTGAGGTGGCATAAGCGTTGTATGCCGCCGGCTGTTCATCCGGAATGTATTCACCTGCTGCGGGGCGCTTTACATCGGCCAGTATGTCTTGCTGATAATATGGTGATGATGGGGAGCTGCTGGCAATAAGCGTGTATTGCTGGAGATTGTATTTTTCTACAATTTGAATCAGTTTTACGGCATATTGCGGATTAGAAGCATAGCCGCAGCGCTTCAGTCCTTTTGCCCAAGCTTGATAATCTTCCACGGAATATTCGAAAAGAGATGCGTAGCGCTTGCTGTTTTTCAGAAAATCGGAATGATCTTTATAAGAAGTGAATGCATCTTTATACTTGCGGAAGCATTCATCCTTAGCATCGTCTGTATAAGCATAGGTCATCCCTTGCCAATTACTTTTACATTTAATGCCGAAATGATTTTGCGCATTTAAGCACAACTCACTGGTGCCCGCAGCGGATTCTAAAATACCTTGAGCCAGCGTAATGGAGGCTGGGATGCCACAACGCACCTGCTCGGCAATAGCCACATCTTTAAAATGATCAATATAGGTTGCTACCTGTGCATCATAGGACTGCCCCACTGCCTGTACAGCAGTATAAATAAGGGTCAGAAAAAGTAGTATTTTTTTCATCAGAAAATTTTTATTTGAGATGATACTAATTCATTGGGCTTGTTTAAACTTACTTTAAAACCACAATTTGTCCCGACTATTCGGGATGGGTTGCGGTTAATATTTAAAAGTTTAAACAAATTCATTATGTAAAAAGACAAAAATCAAAATTAAAAATACTAAACAATATGACCATCTGCATGATACAACCCAGCAATGCTGAATATGCTTTACAGGGCGCTCCATACCAGTTTCTTCACCGGTATAATTTTATAGTTTTCTGATCAATGCGATACCATCCCGTACCGGAAGAATCACCTGCTCTACCCGGTTGTCTGCTGCTATTTTCCGATTGAATGCATGCATAGCGCGGGCATTATTGCTTTGTTGTTCAGGCGGTCGAATCACTTCTGAATGAAAGAGCACATTATCTGCCAAAATAATTCCTCCGGATACCATCCGGTCTATAACCAAATCAAAATATCGTTCATAATTTTTCTTATCGGCATCAATAAAAACGAGGTCAAAGGTACCATTTATATGATCAATAACCTGATCGGCCGGGCCGGTATGCTGCTGAATGCAATGTTTCAATCCGGCTTCTGTCCAGTAACGATCCCGCATTTCCTGCAAACTGTCGTCAATATCTATGGTATGCAATATACCTTCGGGAGCCAAGCCTTTTGCGAGACATATTGCAGAGTAGCCGGTATAAGTGCCTAATTCCAGAATAAGTTTAGGGCGAATCATTTGACTGATTACCTGAAGCAACATGCCCTGTAGATGTCCGGAAAGCATTTGCGCTCCTCTTACGCCGGCATGGGTTTCTCGGTTGAGGGAAGCTAATACTTCCTGTTCCGGCGTAGTATATAGCTCGGCATAATTATTGATCGGATCGGCAGTGATATGATTGAAGTCCATAAACTAAACATTTAGAAATTAGGTTGTAACTTATGGTGGGTATAAAATTCATTGATAAAGTTAACCACTTCGTCTGCCGTATCAAAGATCTTGATCATTTCTAAATCGCCGGGGCTCAGATTACTTTCTCTTTCGAGCATTACAGTTTTCATCCAGTGAAAAAGACCTTTCCAGTAATCGGAGCCTATACAGATGAGTGGAGTTTGAGTAAATTTTCTGGTTTGGATCAGTGTGGCTACTTCAAAAAACTCGTCCATTGTACCCCAGCCACCCGGCATCATGATAAAACCCTGAGCATATTTGGTAAACATGACTTTTCTTACAAAGAAATAATCAAATTCAATATTTTTATCGGGGTCAATGAAAGGGTTGGAATGTTGTTCAAAAGGTAAGTCTATATTTAATCCTACGGAAAATCCTCCGGCAAGATTTGCACCTTTATTGGCTGCTTCCATAATACCCGGACCACCTCCGCTGATAATGCCAAAGCCTTCTTCAGACAGGCGGCGGGAAATTTCTACGGCCAGTTCATAATATTTATGACCCGGTTGGGTTCTGGCAGAGCCGAAGATGGTAATGCAAGGGCCGATTTTTGCCAGCTTATCAAAGCCTTCTACAAATTCCGCCATGATTTTAAAAATCTGCCAACTGGAATGACCGTAGGGTTCCGTCCAGTCCCGCACCTTATATCGTTTTACCTGATTATTCATGAAGCCGCTGCTGTTAATCCTCCGATTTTTTGCAAAGCTATGAATTTACGCGCTAAATCCGGGCGTTGAGGTGCACGACAGCCATCATTTGACATCATCATTTGACACAATTATGACCGGCAGATCAGATTTTTTGTTACAATTCCTTGTGATTAGACCGGCATCTGCTATAATTCCTTATTATTTTTCAATATTTTTGAACCCTAAATAATCAAAACAGTTTCTGTAACCACTATTTTTTTTAGAAAACAGAGCCTGTTATGTATTCATTTCAAACATGGGTATTTTACATCCTGCAATCAAAACTTATATTCAATTGCGCCAAAGCGCAATTGATAACTTTGCACTTAATCCCATTGATACCCAGCAGCGTGTATTTAACGATCTGATTGGTCTGGCGCAGTTTACGGAATATGGTAAACAGTACGACTTTGCCCATATCAATACTATAAAAGAATTTAAAAGCCAGGTACCTGTTAATGATTATGATACGCTGAAACCCTATATTGACCGGATATTAGCCGGCGCACAAAACGTATTATGGCCGGAGCCGATTACCTGGTTTGCTAAAAGCAGCGGAACGACCAGCACTAAGAGCAAATTTATTCCCATCAGCAAGTCCTCTTTGGATGATAATCATTTCAAATCTGCAAAGGATGTGTTGGCGCTCTATGTTCGCCAACATCCGCAAAGCGGCATTACCAACGGTAAATGTCTGGCTATTGGCGGCAGTCATCAGATTAATCAGATGAATGCAGAATCTTATTTTGGGGATTTATCTGCGGTAATGCTGCAAAATATGCCGCTTGTGGGTCAGGTTATGCGTGCCCCGGAGCTGAATATTGCCTTGATGGATGAGTGGGAGGCAAAAATTGAAGCTATTATCAACAGCGTACTGCATGACAATATCACGTATATCGCCGGAGTGCCTACTTGGACTTTAGTTTTGATTAAAAAGATACTGGAACGCTCAGGAGAACATGACCTTCGCAAAATATGGCCCAATTTAGAACTTTACATTCATGGTGGCGTCAGTTTCGCTCCATACCGCAAGCAGTTTGAAAGCCTGATCCCGCACAAGGATATGTATTATTTGGAAACTTATAATGCATCAGAAGGTTTTTTTGCTGCGCAAGACAAACTTTATATTGACGGTATGCTGCTTTTCCTTAATCATGGTATCTTTTACGAGTTTATGCCTATTGAGGAATATGGAAAAGAACATCCGGAAACCTTGCAGTTAAGAGATGTAGAGCTGGATAAAAATTATGCATTAATAGTCAGTACCATTGGCGGATTATGGCGATATATAGTGGGCGATACCGTAAAGTTCGTTTCTACCAATCCTTACCGAATCAAGGTTTCGGGAAGGCTCAAACATTTCATCAATGCATTTGGTGAAGAGGTGATTATAGACAACAGCGATTATGCCATTGCTTTTGCCAGCAAAGCAACGGATACCGTAGTGAATGATTATACTGCGGCTCCGGTGTATATGGATAACAATGAAAACGGCGCTCATGAATGGATCATAGAGTTTGAACGCCCTCCGGAGCATATAGGCGCTTTCACGGAAGCGCTGGATAAAGCATTGCAATCCATCAACTCAGATTATGAAGCCAAACGACACAAGGATATTGCTTTGCGTATGCCTATTGTGCATGTGATGCCACCGGGAGGATTTAATAACTGGTTGAAAAGTAAAGGAAAATTAGGCGGGCAGCATAAGGTACCGCGCCTTTCCAACAATCGGACTTATATAGATGAAATACTTCCTTTTATTCATCAGCCTATTCTTTAAAACAATATTTCATATCCCCTCGCGGGCGTTCTGACGGCAGTTTCATTAGTATATGGAATAATGATGTATTTCCATACGACTATTATTCCCGTATTTCAGCTTAGCATTTTTATAAATCAGTCATTGTATGCTTTTAAAGATTGACCCTTGTTTATTTGTAGCTCAAACAGAACATAAAGGCCGGGGCGTATTTACCCGTAAAAAAATTCCCCCAAGAAAAATAATTGAAATTTCGTCTGTGTTGGTAATGGATGAGCAAGCCAGAATATTATTAGACCAAACCGGCTTGTACAACTATATTTTTGAATGGGGAGAACATCAATGTGCCGTGGCTTGGGGATATGTTTCATTATACAACCACAGTTATCACAGCAATTGCGAATACTTTATGGACTACGATCATCATACAATTTCGATACAAACCGTTCGTGCCATATTGCCCGGAGAAGAACTGACTATTAATTATAATGGCGATTGGAATGATGAAAAAGCAATTTGGTTTGAGGTATTGTAGCAAACGGACTTTTGCGAGGTTATTTCAAAACCACCCAAGATGATGATCAAATTATTTGCTGTTTTGACTTCTTTGCTCCGATCATTCGGGATTGCATTTTTACCTTAGTAATTATTAGCGATTAATTATACCAAACATTTATTTTAAAGAATAAATATTTATTTATGCACAAAAAAATCATCCTTTCCCTGTTGATTCTTGCCTTTGGATTCAACACTACGCAGGCTCAGCATCGTCGGGATTCCGAACGTGCCCAATATGAACGGGAATATGAAGCCAAGAAAAAAGAACTTCAGGTACTCCGCCAAAAGATGGAGAGAGAGGAAAAAGAGGATAAGGAGTACACTAGAAAAAAAATGAACTACGGGCGAAATTTCATCCGTTTTTCTCCCATCAAATTTCTGGATTTAAGCGCAGCCGGTCTTGGTTTGGAATATGAATATCTTTTCGGAAAATCAAAGAGATTTGGTGTCAATATTCCCGTAACGGTAATGTTCAAACAAAACCGAATTCCGAATACTAATGGCAGTAGTGAGGAAATGCGTTATACCCCTTATTTCTTCATTAATCCCGGATTGAAAATTTATCCTTCCGGGCAAAAGAGAGTAACCTTTGCCACAGGCCCCAGCCTGATGATCGGATACGGCAAACATAAAGAATGGTCGGTAATCAATACACCCACATCTTCTTATACGCAATACTTAGAGCGGGACAATTTCCGATTTGGCCTGATTATTATGAACTATCTGAACTTCCAGTTTACCCCCGAATTTTCGATGCATATAGATGCCGGTATCGGGATTCGTTATGTGAATCATTATACTGATCCTGATTTTTCCGATGATATTACCCCTACAGGGCAGTTTTCCCTTGGATTCGGTTACCGGTTTTAAACAATACTATAATATAACCTTTTGTTCTGAGCATTGGCAGCAGCGAATGCTCTTTTTTTATTTACTTTGCTTTGTTCAAAAGAAGAACGACAATTTATGTTCAGTTTATATAAAAAAGAACTTCGCAGCTTTTTCAATTCCCTGATCGGTTATGTGGTACTCTTGGTATTTTTAACCGCAGGAGGGCTGCTGCTTTGGGTATTGCCAGATACCAATATGCTTGATTACGGATATGCTACTATGGAACAGTTCTTTGCCATTGCGCCTTGGTTATTGCTATTCTTAATACCTGCATTGACCATGCGTGCTTTCGCCGATGAGTTCAAATCCGGTACCATTGAATGGTTATTGACCAAACCGCTGCGCCATTCTGATATTATTTTGGCTAAATATTTAGCTTCGCTCAGCTTGGTTCTTATTGCATTGCTGCCCACTTTGGTTTATTTATTCAGCATCAATTGGCTGGCTATGGAAGATCATGCACTGGATTTGGCCGGAATTGCCGGTTCCTATATCGGCTTGTTTTTTCTTGCTGCCGCCTTCACTGCAATAGGAATATGCTGTTCTTCTCTTACCGACAACCAGATCGTTAGCTTTTTAATAGCGCTGCTGGCTTGTGTTTTGCTGTACAGCGGCTTTGAAGCGCTCAGCCGGATTCCTGCATTTCGTGGCGGTGCCGATTATTATTTGGGATTAATAGGGATGGATTATCATTATAACAGCATCAGCCGCGGGGTGTTGGATACCCGAGATATCATTTATTTTCTATCCGTTACGGCACTCTTTATCACACTAACCCATTTTGTTCTCCTTCGGAAAAAAGCATAAAATTTATGGAAGCAAAAAGCGGAAGGGTGTATAAATCAACCGGCAGTTTTTATATTGTTCGGGATGAAGCGGGGAAAAAATGGCATTGCCGAATCAGGGGAAAATTTAAAACGGATACGGATATTTCTTCTACTAATCCCATAGCCGTAGGCGACAAAGTAAGTTTTATCGCAGATACGGAAAGCAAAGAGGAAGATTATGGCGTCATTACGGCAATAGCCAATAGGGAAAATTACATGGTGCGCAGCTCACCGCATAACAGATACCAAAAACATATTGTGGCGGCCAATATTGACCAGGCTCTTTTAATTGCTACGGTAAAAAATCCGCGTACTTCATTCGGATTTATTGACCGCTTTTTGCTGAGTGCCGAAGCCTATCATATTCCGGCTATGATTGTTTTTAATAAATCGGATCAGTTAAAAGGAAAAGCTTTTGAAGAATGGGAATTTAAGAAATACATTTATGAATTGGCGGGCTATCCTACACTAACTATTTCCGCTATACAACAAGAAGGAATTGACCAACTGAAAAAACTGCTTCAAGGAAAAACTTCGTTATTCAGCGGTCATTCGGGAGTAGGAAAAAGTACGCTGATTAATTGCTGTATTCCGGAACAAAATCTCCGGGTGCAGGAAGTGTCCGACTGGAGCGGAAAAGGGCAACATACCACCACCTTTGCAGAAATGATGGATCTGCCTTTTGGTGGCTGTATTATTGATACGCCTGGTGTAAAAGAATTTGGCATTGTGGATATCAGCTCCCAGGAATTATCGCATTATTTTCCTGAAATGCGCTCTCGTATTCAGGACTGTAAATTTAATAACTGTATTCATATTAATGAGCCGGGATGCGCTGTAAAAGCTGCTGTGGAACGAAACGAAATCAGTATCGTGCGCTACGAAAGCTATATCAGTATTTTAGAAAGTCTGTAAATACAATTGCTGTCGTATGGCCGGAGTGTTATTGACTTTTTGAAAAAATTAAAAATAATACCACAACAGCTCGTCAAAAACGTTGTTGATATTCTGTATAAATTTGCCTGATACACCTTAACGGTGCGAAACAATATTTTATGATAACAATTGAGCATCTGAAAAAAAGCTTTGGCGAAAAGGAAGTGTTGAAGGACGTATCTTTCACCATGAATCCGGGTCAGACCAACCTGATTATCGGCTCCAGCGGAAGCGGAAAAACGGTATTGATGAAATGTATGATCGGTTTGTTTAAACCCGACTCCGGGCGGATTCTTTATGAAGGTACGGACATTACCCAAATGGATGAAAAAGCAATGAAGGATATCCGGCAGCAAATCGGAATGCTGTTTCAGGGCTCAGCGCTGTTTGACAGTAAGACAGTATTGGAAAATGTAAAATTTCCACTGGATATGTTTACGAATGATACCTTCCGGCAAAAAGTAAGAAGGGTCAATGAAGTGCTGAATCGCGTTAATCTGCCGGATGCTCACAATAAATACCCCGCCGAAATCAGCGGCGGTATGAAAAAAAGAGTAGCCTTAGCCCGCGCATTGGTGCTGAATCCCAAATACCTGTTTTGTGATGAACCTAATTCCGGTCTGGATCCGCAAACCTCACTCGTTATTGATAAACTGATCCGTGACCTTACGCGGGAATATAACATGACTACCGTAATCAATACCCATGATATGAATACCGTAATGGAAAGCGGCGATCATATTGTGTATATGCACCAAGGTAAAAAACAATGGGAAGGCTCCAGTCAGGATATTATTTACAGTAAAGATCATCTGCTTAACGAATTTATTTTTGCTTCCCAATTTCTGAAAGATGCCAAGGAAAAACGCATGGAAGAGCTGGAAGCTTCCAAAGGAAAAGGCGATAGTAAAAAATAATTTTTTCAGACTTGAACAATGAAAATATGCCGCTGATCAGCATACCTACATCAGATCCGCTTTATCGGCAGGTATTGGATTTAAGGCATCGTATTTTACGGTTACCTTTAGGTTTGACACTCTCGGAAGCGGATATCACCGATGAAGACCGGCAGCATATTCTGGTGTATTTGAATCAGGATCGGGTAAGCGGTTGTGTATTGCTGCAAACTCAGCCGGAAGGCCGGATGAAAATGCGACAACTTGCCGTGGAGCAACATCTTCAGGGAATGGGCATCGGAAGGCAGTTGGTGCAATTTGCCGAAGATATCGCAAGAGCAGCACAAGCCTCAGAGATGGTGCTGCATGCCCGCCAGGCCGTTCTTCCCTTTTATCTTAAATTAGGCTACACTGCATACGGCGATGTTTTTAATGAAGTTGGCATTCCGCACCGGAGTATGAAGAAGAGTTTGGAATTGTTATAACATACCGGAACGGAATCGGATGTTTTTCTCAACAGTGTACTATTGTTAAGTCAAAAGTAAGTCAACCCGAATGATTGGGACAAGAATGCAAAACAATAAGAATCCGATAATCAATATAACAAAGCCTTGAACATAAAGACAATGTATTCTTGACTTAGCAGTATTATGTTAAGCCTGAATGCCTCTCATTATTTTTTTAGCCTTAATCCCGCTTTTTAATTTGACTTTCGCCTCATATCGGCGCAATCTCAATACCCGTTATTTTCCTAAACAGATCAATAGCGTACAGGTCGGTC
>Ga0222423_1001401_pt1 | contig 10974 bp, 8 predicted proteins | sample 3A0metagenome_FD_182472 | JGI IMG/M metagenome (GOLD analysis project Ga0222423, IMG submission 182472) | Enriched microbial communities from leaf-cutter ant dump, University of Wisconsin, Madison, United States - 3A0 (version 2) | ecosystem: Environmental > Terrestrial > Nest > Insects nest >...
CCTTGAGCGGGTAGTTCGGGTGGTCGCGGTAGAGCATCCCGAACGTCACCGGCTCGGTGGCCTTGAACGTCGTGCCGACCGCGAAGTCGGCCATCGCCCCGACGCGCTGCGCCTCGGGGATCTCGACGCCCGCCGCGGTCGTGCTGGTGCCGTCGGGCCCCTTCGTGGCGTCGTCGGTGCCGCCGTCGTCGTTCGAGCACGCGGCGGTGAGCGCCATCGAGCTCGCCAGAACGAGCGCGAGAGCGGCGGAGTGCTTCTTCTTCGTACTCATGGTCTTCCTTCCGTGAACTTCGTCGTCCTGCGGATCGCCCGGACCTTTCGGGCGCACAGAGGGCACGACCGGCACGGTGGGGTCGGTGAGCCGCCCCCCGTGCGGCCGGGAGAGCAGCTACTGCTTGACCGAGCCGAGCATGATGCCCGACACGAAGTACTTCTGGAGGAACGGGTAGAGGCACACGATGGGCAGCGTGATGAGCAGCATCGTCACCGCCTGCACGTTCGACGCGATCTGCGTCATGTTGTCGAGGTTGCCGCCCTGGATCGACGTCCCCGAGGTCACGCCCGCCATGAGGTTGCGCAGGTACATGGTCACGGGCTGCAGATCGGGTTTGTCGAGGTACAGGAGCGCGGCGAACCAGCCGTTCCACAGAGCCACCGCGTAGAACAGCACCATGGTGGCGACCACCGCCTTCGACAACGGCAGCACGACCCGGAAGAACACTCCGTACGTCGTGAGCCCGTCGAGGGCGCCGGCTTCTTCGAGCTCCGTCGGGAAGTTCTCGAAGAAAGATTTCATGACCAGCAGGTTGAACACGCTGATCGCATTCGGGAGCACGATCGCCCAGATCGTGTTCCGCATGTTCAGGTGGCTGATGAGGATGTAGTTCGGGATCAGACCGCCGTTGAAGAACATCGTCGCGACGGCGAACCCGATGAAGAACGTCCGGCCCTTGAGCTCGCGGCGCGAGAGCGCATACGCGTACGTCGTCGTGAGCGCCATCGCGATCGCCGTGCCGACGACCGTGTACAGGATCGTGTTGCCGTACGTGCGCCAGAACCGGTCGTCGCCCATCACGACGTGGAACGTCGTGAGGTTGAACCCCCGCGGGAGCAGGTTCACCTGCCCGGAGTTGATGTACCCCTCCGAGCTGAACGCCTGGGCGATGATGTTGACGAACGGGTACAGGACCAGCAGGGACAGCACGACGAGCGTGACCGAGTTGGCGACCTGGAAGACCCGGTACCCGACGGTGTCCTTCACGACGCCGCCGTCGCGGCGGACGCTCGTGACGTCGGGCGTCTTCGGGGACGTGTCGATGCTCACCACAGGCTCGCTCCCACCGTCTTGCGCGACACGAGGTTCGCCGAGAGCACCAGCGTCACGCCGATGACGGCCTCGAACAGACCGATCGCGGTCGCGTACGAGATGCTGTTCGACACGATGCCGACGCGGTACAGGTACGTGGAGATCACGTCGGCCGTGCTGTAGATGAGCGGGTTCTGCAGGAGCAGGATCTTCTCGAACCCGACCGCCATGAACGAGCCGACGTTGAGGATGAGCAGCACCACCATCGTCGGGCGGATGCCGGGGAGCGTGACGTGCCACGTCTGCTTCCACCGGTTCGCGCCGTCGATGCGCGCCGCCTCGTAGAGCTGCTGGTCGATGGTCGTCAGCGCCGCGAGGTAGAGGATCGTGCCCCACCCGACGGTCTGCCAGACCTCCGACGTGAGGTAGATCGGCCGGAACCACGCGGGATCCTGCATGAACGAGATCGCCGTGCCCCCGAACCGCTCGATGACCTGGTTGATCGTGCCGTTGAGCGACGTGAGCTGGAAGACGATGCCCGCGACGATCACGACCGACATGAAGTGCGGCAGGTAGGAGACCGTCTGGACCACGCGCTTGAACGTCCGCACGCGCACCTCGTTGAGCAGGAGCGCGAGGACGATCGGCAGCGGGAAGACCACGATGAGCGTGAGGAACCCGAGCACCACGGTGTTGCGGAAGACGTCCCAGAACTGCTGGCTCTCCCAGAACATCCGGAAGTAGTAGAGGCCGACCCACTCGTCGCCGAACATGCTCGAGCCCGGCCGGAACCGGCGGAACGCGACGACGTTGCCGAGGATCGGCACGTACCGGAAGACGATGAGGAACAGCACCGGCAGGACGACGAACGAGTACAGCCGCCAGTCCTTGCGCAGCGCCACGCGCCACGTCGTGCGGTGCGGCGTCACGAGCATCCCGCCGGGCGTGACGAACGGCTGGGGCCGACGACGACCGGGGCGCCGACGGATGCGCGGCGCCGGCCGCCCGCTGCTGGGCTCGCTCGGGCTCGCCGTGCGCCCGGTGCTGTCGGTGCGCGCGCCGCGCCCGGTGCGCCCAGCGGGCCGCTCGGCCGACGTCGCTGCGTCGTCGTGGTCGCGGGCCACGGCTGCAGGCTCCTGGACGGTCATGTCGTCACCTCCTTGGTACGCATCGTTGCGATTGAGTCTCGGAGACTTTCGGTCCACCATGCCATGCTTTCGGTCGCAGATCGACCACCGTGGCCGAATTGAGACCTGCGCATTCGCCACAATCGGCCCGGAGCGCGCGCCGTCGGCCCCATTGCCACGCGACGACAGCGTCGTCGTGGGGGCATTGTGGTGCTACCTTCGTTGCGATAGTTGCGCTGCATTGTTCGACGACCGAGGAGTGGACGCACGTGGCCCTGTTCGACCTTCCCCTGACCGAGCTCGAGCGTTATCTGCCCGACGTCCCGGAACCGGCCGACTTCGACGAGTTCTGGTCGTCGACGCTCGCCGAGGCCCGCCGCCACGAGCCGGTCCGCCGCCTCGAGCCGGTCCGCACCGGGCTGCACACGCTCGACACGTGGGACCTCGAGCTCGCGGGCTTCGACGGTCAGCCCGTGCTCGCCTGGGTGACCCGTCCCGCGGGCGTCGACGGTCCGCTGCCCGTGGTCGTCGAGTACGTCGGGTACGGCCGCGGCCGCGGCTTGCCGATCGAGCGCCTCACGTGGGCCTCCGCCGGCTACGCGCACGTCCTCATGGACACCCGCGGTCAGGGCTCGCAGTACGGCACGGGCGGCGGCACCGCCGACCCCGTGGGCTCCGGCCCCGCCGCGCCCGGCGTCCTCACGCGCGGCATCGACGACCCCGCGCAGCACTACTACCGCCGCGTCTTCACCGACGCCGTGCGCGCCGTCGACGCCGCACGCACGCTGCCCGGCGTCGACCCCCGCCGCGTCGCGGTCGTCGGGAACTCGCAGGGCGGCGGCATCGCGCTCGCCGTCGCGGGGCTCGTCGGCGACCTCGTCGCGGTCCTGCCGTCCGCCCCGCTGCTGAGCCACGTGCGCCGCGCGATCGGGATCACCGACGCCGACCCGTACGCCGAGCTCGTGCGCTACCTGTCCGTCCACCGCGACGCCGAGGAGCGCGTCCTGCGGACGCTGTCCTACCTCGACGGCGTGCACTTCGCGCGCCGCGCGAGCGCCGCCACGCTGTTCAGCACCGGGCTGCGCGACACGATCTGCCCGCCCTCGACCGCGTTCGCGTCCTTCAACCACTACGGCGCGCTCGCCGCCGCGGACGGTCGCAGCGTCGACAAGGAGATCGCGGTCTACCCGTACAACCACCACGAGGGCGGCGACGCGGTCCACACCGCACGCCAGCTCGACTGGCTCGCGCCGCGCCTCGCGGGCTGACCCGCTGACCGGCGGGCGGGTCGCGATCACGACGGCGACCCGTCCGCCGTCGCGACGCCCGGCTCCCCCGCGGACGTGACCCGCGCGCTCGTCGTACCCGCCGACCTGCCACCCGTGAGGGGCGGGTACGACGAGCGCGGCAGGTGGTAGGCGAGGTCGACGGCCGTCTCGACGGCCTCGTCGAGGTCGAGCCGGTGCTCCGCGACCAGACGCGCGAGGAAGCCCGCGTCGATGCGCCGCGCCAGGTCGTGGCGGGCCGGGATCGAGCAGAACGCGCGCGTGTCGTCGACGAACCCCGTCGTGTTCGCGAAGCCCGCGGTGTCGGTGACCGCCTCCCGGAAGCGCCGCAGGCCGTCGGGGGTGTCGAGGAACCACCACGGCGCACCCAGGCGCATCGCCGGGTACACGCCCGCGAGCGGCGCGAGCTCGCGCGTGAACGTGTCCTCGTCGACCGTGAACACGACGAGCGTGAGGCGCGGGTGGTGGCCGAACGACTCGAGCAGCGGACGCAGGCCGCGCACGAAGTCGGTCGGCAGGGGGATGTCGTAGCCGATGTCCGCGCCGTAGCGACCGAGCGCCGCCCGGTCGTAGTTGCGCAGCACGCCCGGGTGCAGCTGCATGACCAGCCCGTCCTCGGCGGACATGCGCGCCATCTCGTGCAGCATGTGCGCCTCGAACGCGTCGGCGCTCGCCTTGGTCACGCTGCCGCGCAGCGCGTCCTGCACGAGACAGTCGGCCTCCGACGGGCTCAGCGGGCGCGTGTCGGCGCTCGCCGCACCGTGGTCCGTCGCCCGGGCACCGGCCGCGACGAACGCGGCGCGCCGCTCCTCGAGCGCCGCGACGAGGTCGCGGTAGCCGCCGATCGGCCGACCCGTGACGTCCTCGAGCCGCGCGACCTCGTCGCGCCACTGCGCACCGTCGAGCCGCACCGCGACGTCCGGGCGGAACGTGGGGACCACGTGGTCCGCGCCGCGCGCCGCGAGCGTCGCGTGCTCGGTCAGCGGGGAGGACGACGAGTCCGTGGTCGCCAGCAGCTCGATCCCGAACCGGTCGAGCAGCTCGAGCGGACGGAACTGCGGCTCCGCGAGCCGGGCGCTGACGTGGTCGTAGATCCGGTCGGCCGACTCGCGCGACGGCCGCTCCGTCACGCCGAACACCTCGACGAGCACGTGCTCGAGCCAGTAGCGCGTGGGCGTCCCGCGCAGCAGCGGCCAGCTCGCGCAGAACGTGCGCCACACGTCGCGCGGCTCCGCGGGGGCGGGACCGCCGGGGGTGCGCAGGCCCACGGCCTCCGGGGCGACCCGCTGCGAGACGAGCATGCGCGTCAGGTAGTGGTCGGGGGTCACGAGCAGCGACGCGGGGTCCGTGAACGGCAGGTCGTCCGCGAGCAGGCCGGCCTCGACGTGGCCGTGCATCGACACGATGGGCAGCGGCTGCGTCGCGGTGAGGATCTCGCGGGCGATCGCCCGCAGCCCGGGCTCGGCGGGCAGTGCGCGGTCCACGTGCAGCGTCCAGGGCGCCGCGCCACAGCGCGTGCCAGCCGTCTCGTCGATGCTCACAGCACCTCCCTCGAGCTCGTCGTCGAACTCTTCCGATGAACGCGGGTGCAACCGCTTTCATCGCGTACTTCACCACGAACCACCGGCGAGCGCAAGACCCGATCTCGCGCCGTGGTGTGCCATGCTTGTAACCGCATTCAGCCCCCAGGTCCGCACGCGACCCCCCGCACGCGACCTCACGAACCGCACGCGAGAGGAACCCATGCGCGTCACGCTGCGCGACGTCGCGCAGGCGGCCGGGGTGTCCCCGGCCACCGCGTCCCGGGCCCTGTCCGCCCCCGACCTCGTCGCCCCCGACCGCCGCGAGCACGTCGTCCGCGTCGCGCGTGAGCTCGGCTACCGGCCGCACCGCGCCGCACGCGAGCTCGCGACCGGACGCACCGGCCAGCTCTGCCTCGTCGTCCCCGACCTCGCGAACCCGTTCTTCGCGGGCGTCGCCAAGGGTGTCCAGTCCCGCGCGCGCGACCTCGGCCTCGCGGTCGTCGTGGCCGACGGCGACGAGGACGCCCGCCTCGAGGCCGAGCTCGTCGACCAGCTCGCCGCGCAGGTCGACGGCGTCATCTTCTGCTCCCCCCGCATGCCCGACGAGGACCTCGCCGACGCGGTGCGCGTCCGCCGGTCCGTGCTCGTCAACCGCGACCTGCCCGCCGACGCCACGACCCGCGCCGCGGTCGGCACCGACGACTCGACGAGCCCCGATGCCTCCGTCCCGACCGTCGCGATCGACGCCGCGGGCGGGGTCGAGCAGGCCGTCGAGCACCTCGTCGCGCTCGGCCACCGCACCGTCGCCTACGCGGGCGGACCCGCGAGCTCGTGGTCCGACGCGCGCCGTCACGAAGGCCTCCACCGCGCCGTCGCGCGCCTCGCGCCGTCCGGGCTCGAGGTCGAGGACCTCGGGCACTTCGCCCCCACGTTCGACGGGGGCGGTGCCGCCGGGGACCTCGTGCTCGCGCGCGGCGCGACCGCGGTCATCGCGCACAACGACATGGTCGCCCTCGGGCTCGTCGACCGGCTGCGCCGCCGCGGAGTCGACGTCCCGGGCGACGTGTCGGTCGTCGGGTTCGACGACACACCGTCCGCCCGGATCGTCTGGCCCCCGCTGACCACCGTGTCCGTGCCCCTCGCGCGGCTCGGCCGCGCCGCCGTCGACGCGCTGCTCGACGACGGGCCGACGCATCACACCCAGCTCGACGTCGCGCTCGTCGTGCGCGGGTCCACCGCCCCGCCCCCGGCCCGGTGACGGGCAGCGTGCCGGGACGCGCGACGACCCGGCACCGGACCTCGCCTGACGCGCACCGCACGCCCGCGACATGACGCGGCGAGGCCGGGACCCCGATCGGGTCCCGGCCTCGCCGGTGGTGCTGGTGCGGTCAGGCGGGCTGCAGACCCGAGCCGCCGTCACCCGCCGACGCGATCGGCGGCGCCGCGGGCAGGTCGCGCCCCGAACCGGGCGTACCGGTGGACGCGCCGACGGAGACGGGCTCCTTGTCGACCGTGCCGCGCTCGACGCCGCGGAACGTGAACTCCCCGAGGAGCCCCTCGCCCTCCGCGTCGACGATCACGAGCTGACCGGACTTGAGCTCGCCGAACAGGATCTTCTCGGACAGCGTGTCCTCGATGTCCCGCTGGATCGCGCGGCGCAGCGGACGCGCACCCAGGACCGGGTCGTAGCCCTTCTCGGACAGCAGCTTCTTGGCCGCGGGCGTGAGCTCGATGCCCATGTCCTTGTCCTTGAGCCGCTGGTCGAGCTTGGCGATCATCAGGTCGACGATCGAGAAGATCTCCGGCTGCGAGAGCTGCGGGAAGACCACCACGTCGTCGACGCGGTTGAGGAACTCGGGACGGAAGTGCGTCTTGAGCTCGTCGTTGACCTTCGCCTTCATGCGCTCGTAGTCCGTCGCGAGCTCGCCGCCGGCCTGGAAGCCGGTCATGACGCCCTTCGCGATGTCCCGCGTGCCGAGGTTCGTCGTCATGATGATGACGGTGTTCTTGAAGTCGACCACCCGGCCCTGCGAGTCGGTCAGGCGACCGTCCTCGAGGATCTGCAGCAGCGAGTTGAAGATGTCCGCGTGCGCCTTCTCGACCTCGTCGAACAGCACGACGGAGAACGGCCGGCGCCGCACCTTCTCGGTGAGCTGACCACCCTCGTCGTACCCGACGTACCCGGGGGGCGAGCCGAACAGGCGCGAGACCGTGTGCTTCTCCGAGAACTCGGACATGTCGAGCTGGATGAGCGCGTCCTCGTCGCCGAACAGGAACTCCGCGAGCGCCTTGGCGAGCTCGGTCTTCCCGACGCCCGTGGGACCCGCGAAGATGAACGACCCACCGGGCCGCTTCGGGTCCTTGAGGCCCGCCCGCGTGCGGCGGATGGCCTGCGAGAGCGCCTTGATCGCCGCGTTCTGGCCGACGACCCGCTTGTGCAGGTTGTCCTCCATGTTGAGCAGGCGGCTCGACTCCTCCTCGGTGAGCTTGAACACCGGGATGCCCGTGGCGTTCGCCAGCACCTCGGCGATGAGCTCCTCGTCGACCTCCGCGACCGCGTCGAGGTCGCCCGACTTCCAGGCCTTCTCCTTCTCCTGGCGCTTGAGGCCGAGCTGCTTCTCCTGGTCGCGCAGGCGCGCGGCCTTCTCGAAGTCCTGCTCGTCGATCGCCGACTCCTTGTCGCGGCGCGTCGTGGCGATCTCCTCGTCCAGCTCGCGCAGCTCCGGCGGGGCCGTCATCCGGCGGATGCGCAGGCGCGCACCCGCCTCGTCGACCAGGTCGATCGCCTTGTCCGGCAGGTAGCGGTCGTTCACGTAACGGTCCGCGAGCGTCGCGGCCGCGACGAGTGCGCCGTCGGTGATCGAGACGCGGTGGTGCGCCTCGTACCGGTCGCGCAGACCCTTGAGGATCTCGATCGCGTGCTGCAGGTTCGGCTCGCTGACCTGGATCGGCTGGAAGCGACGCTCGAGCGCCGGGTCCTTCTCGACGTACTTGCGGTACTCGTCGAGCGTCGTCGCGCCGATCGTCTGCAGCTCACCGCGCGCGAGCATCGGCTTGAGGATCGACGCCGCGTCGATCGCGCCCTCCGCGGCACCCGCGCCGACGAGCGTGTGGATCTCGTCGATGAACAGGATGATGTCGCCGCGCGTGCGGATCTCCTTGAGGACCTTCTTCAGACGCTCCTCGAAGTCACCGCGGTAGCGCGAGCCCGCGACCAGCGCGCCCAGGTCCAACGTGTAGAGCTGCTTGTCCTTGAGCGTCTCCGGCACGTCCCCGCGCACGATGTCCTGCGCGAGCCCCTCGACCACGGCCGTCTTGCCGACGCCGGGCTCACCGATGAGGACCGGGTTGTTCTTGGTGCGGCGGGACAGCACCTGCATGACCCGCTCGATCTCCTTCTCGCGCCCGATGACCGGGTCGAGCTTGGTGTCCCGCGCGGCCTGCGTGAGGTTGCGCCCGAACTGGTCGAGCACGGCCGAGCCCGAGGGCTGCCCCTCCTGCGGACCGCCCGCGGCGACGGGCTCCTTGCCCTGGTAGCCCGAGACGAGCTGGATGACCTGCTGGCGCACCCGGTTCAGGTCCGCGCCCAGCTTGTTCAGCACCTGCGCGGCGACACCCTCGCCCTCACGGATGAGGCCGAGCAGGATGTGCTCCGTGCCGATGTAGTTGTGGCCGAGCTGCAGCGCCTCGCGCAGGGACAGCTCCAGCACCTTCTTGGCGCGCGGCGTGAACGGGATGTGCCCGCTCGGCGCCTGCTGACCCTCGCCGATGATCTCCTGCACCTGGGCGCGCACGGCCTCCAGCGAGATCCCGAGGGACTCCAGAGCCTTGGCCGCGACACCCTCACCCTCGTGGATCAGCCCCAGGAGGATGTGCTCGGTGCCGATGTAGTTGTGGTTGAGCATCCGCGCCTCTTCCTGGGCGAGGACGACCACGCGACGGGCTCGGTCCGTGAATCTCTCGAACATGTGCACTCCTCACGAGCGGCGAGCTCGCCGTCCACCCGCGCCCGGGACAGGGCGGCAGGCCGACGACGAGGCGGCGTTGTTCGATGCTAACGGCGCCCTGTCCCCACCACTGCCCGTGTTCGCCGCAGGCGTGAAAGGCGCACACCCGGGGACGACGACCGCCGACCGTGTCGTACGTGTGTTCTACTGTCCGGGCCATGTCCGACCTGCACAGCGTCCGCCAGTGGGCCCACGAGCTCATCGCCCAGCACCTCGACGACACCTGGTCGTTCGACTTCGACCACGCGCGCCGCCGCGCCGGGCTGTGCAGCTACACGAAGCGCCGCATCACCGTCTCCCGCTACCTCGCGGCCCGGTACGACGACGACGAGAACCGCCAGATCCTCCTGCACGAGATCGCCCACGCCCTCGTCGGCCCCGCTGCCGCGCACGGCCCCGCCTGGCGCCGCACCGCCGCCCAGCTCGGCTACACCGGCGGCCGCACCCACCCCGGCGAGGCCGCCGACGAGCTCGCCCCCTGGGTCGGCGAGTGCCCCTCCGGCCACGTCGTCTACCGCCACCGCCGCACCACCCGCCGCATCTCCTGCGCCGTGTGCTCCCCGACGTTCGACCCCCGCCACGCCTTCACGTGGACCCACCGCACCATCACCCCGGCCACCCGCCGCGCAGCCGCCACCCCGCGCTGACCCCTCGCCCGCCGTAGGCACGAACCACCCCGCCCATGGCTGACGGCAACTGCATCCGCGACGAGCCTTGCATGGGCTCATCCCCGCAAGCGGGGAGACGACACCGTCGGGAGCTACGAGGGCAACCTCGTCCTGGGCCTATCCCCGCGAGCGGGGAGGGGGCTCATCCCCGCGAGCGGGGAGACGACATCAACAAGACGCCGAGCACCCTGCGCATGGCGGGCTCATCCCCGCGAGCGGGGAGACGACCGCGCCGCGCCTTCGCTCGAGCGTCCCCACTCGGGCTCATCCCGGCGAGCGGGGAGACGACACCGGCCGCACGGTCGACCTGGACCCGTGGGACGGCTCATCCCCGCGAGCGGGGAGACGACACCGCACCACCTTCAACCGGCTCAAGCGCGTCCGGCTCATCCCCGCGAGCGGGGAGACGACTCCCCGTCCGAGGCGTCCATCGTGACCTCGGGCGGCTCATCCCCGCGAGCGGGGAGACGACTCGGGGACGTGGCCGACGAGCGTCACGAGCTCGGGCTCATCCCCGCGAGCAGGGAGACGACACGGCGGCTGATCCGACGATCGGCCAGCCGTTGGGCTCATCCCCGCGAGCGGGGAGACGACCCGACCCCTGGTGGCAAGGTCACCTACGAGACCGGCTCATCCCCGCGAGCGGGGAGACGACGTCGCCGCGATGGGCTCCGCGCTGCGCGGCGAGGGCTCATCCCCGCGAGCGGGGAGACGACGACGTTGTCCCGTTCGGTGAGGGGCAACCCCAGGGCTCATCCCCGCGAGCGGGGAGACGACGCCGCCGCGTTGTCGGTTGCCGCCGTCGGGTCCGGCTCATCCCCGCGAGCGGGGAGACGACCGACGCCGGTAGATGTGGTCGATGAGCTGCCGGGGCTCATCCCCGCGAGCGGGGAGACGACGCCACGCGCTCGCCACCGCCGGTGCACGCCAGGGGCTCATCCCCGCGAGCGGGGAGACGACCGGAGCGTCTCGGCGCGGCCGGACGGCTGGGACGGCTCATCCCCGCGAGCGGGGAGACGACCCGGCCGGGACGACCGCGCCGAAGCGCTGCACGGGC